>Ga0213870_1000204_pt1 | contig 31181 bp, 31 predicted proteins | sample WICALVC2017_Meta_FD_160119 | JGI IMG/M metagenome (GOLD analysis project Ga0213870, IMG submission 160119) | Freshwater microbial communities from subterranean cave lake in Wind Cave National Park, South Dakota, United States - WICALVC2017 | ecosystem: Environmental > Aquatic > Deep subsurface >... | reverse complement strand
AAAAATTTTTCTAAGATATTTAATGATCTAAAATTATTATTTGATCAGTGGTTTAAGAACAAAAATTATGAATAAAAAACAATTGCAAAAAGAGTGGGATAGAATTATTAAAGAGGTGCATGACAAACCGAAATGTCGAACTCCTTATCCTAAACAAGTTGTTCTTGTAAGAGAATTACTTTTGCTTGCGCAGGTCATTTTGGAAAAACTGGAAGACAAAGAAAATGTTTTGTTTAATAGCGAATTATATCAAAAGACTATAACAGAATATTATCGACAAAAGGCATGGCTAAAGATTTAATTCTAGAGTCAACTACTCTCTGGGATTTTCCAACTCAAAATTATGGGAATAGGCCACACGGAAACAATAAATACAATGGCGTAACGCCAGCCTTTGCCATTTGGAATTTACTCCAGCGATACACAAAAGAGGGTGATTTAGTCGTTGATCCGATGTGTGGCAGTGGAACAACGATTGACGTAGCAAAGGAGCTGAACCGAAAAGTGATTGGCTACGATCTTAATATTGTTCGTCCCGATATAATCAAAAATGATTCTCGGAAAATCCCACTTAAAGACAATAGCGTTGACTTTGTTTTTATTGATTCGCCATATTCAGACAATATTAAATATTCAGATGACGAAAGATGTATTGGGAAAATATCTTGCGAGAAAACAGAATTTTATGATGAGTTAGAAAAAGTTGCCTCTGAAATTGCTCGGATTTTAAAGCAGGAAAAAGCGATGGGCTGGGTTATTGCTGACCAGTGGATTAAAAAGAAATTCACGCCTGTCGGATTTTTGCTTTGGCAGAGGTTGGAAAAATATTTTGAGCCGATTGATATTGTTTGCCTTACTCGTCGTAACCAGTCATCAAATACTCCCATATGGCATAATAGGGCAAGGCTATTTAATTTCTATTTGAGAGGTTTTAAGTACCTATTTATAATGAAAAAGCCAAAGAGTGTTACAGTAAAGGTAAAATAGATAAATGTTGTGCTATTTTTATCATTTCTGTAGCAACGTGTTCCATATACTTGATGGGGTGTTGCTTTAACAGCTTGTCACGTTGTTTCTTAAAATATTTTTCATCCCTTAGCATATTTACCACCTCCTTTTTAACCGTATATAAAACTTATTTTACCAGAAATTGGGATTATTAAACAGAAGGGGGCTTGCGTAAGTCTTTTATTCCGAGAAATAAAAGAGCGAAAAGACTCAATAAAGAAATACCATTACTTGCTGTCCTAAGGGGCGTTTCTGTAAAGTTTGCTTTAACTAAATGTTTTCCGGAAGGAATTGGAATATCCATAACCCCATGTTCATTTTCATAATGAATCTGGACTTCTTTACTATCAACATAAGCCTTCCAGCCCGGATAATATATGGTATTGACTCTTACTTTCGTATTTTCTCTTGCCAAAACGTCAAATGTAATTTTTTTTGAATTATAAAACACATTTTCTACTGTTCCTACCCCTCCTACCATTTCTACTTTTTCTTTAAATCGAGCTAATGGTTCTTTCTTTACCCACAACGGCGTCAGTTCGTTAGATGAGGTTGTTGTGGCGTCGTTAGTTATATAATAATTGTCTCCTTTATCTATGTAATATTCAGGCTTTGCGTATGGCAAAACTAAAACCACAGCAATTATTCCAAGAAAAATCATAATATATCTTCCAAGATTTTGTCTGCATAAAAATCCTGCTAATAAACTTACCAAAAATCCCAAGATTCCAAGCGATGTCCATGGATAATTAATTTCGGATAAAAGCGGTACGTGCTCCCACAAAAAAGCCGAGGGTCTAAAAAGTAAGAAAATATAAATTACTATGGAGATTAGTAAAAAACAGCCATAACTTCTCGATTCGCTTCGCTCTCTCGAAGAGTAAAAAGTAGAAAACAAAACAAGAACTGCTGCTATCAATACCGTTAAATGTGGCAGGCCAAGCTGATATGAAAAACCATTAGTGTCTGTTGGAACACCGTATCCCCATTTTGGAAATAAAAACTGTTCAAGTTTTACAAAGTATAAGCTTCTGTCTGCAATTGGGATTTTGGAAAGTAAAATATATTGTTTTTCAAAGAGGGCTGGTATCCAGAAAAACACCGAAAGCCCAATTCCTAAAACAATGCTTAAAATAATTGGCTTTATGACTTTCTTTTTATTAAAAATTATTTGAGGTATTATAAATGCAATGAAAACTGGCAAGAATAATATAGTCATAATATTATGTGTAGTAATAAGGATAAATATCGAAATCGCTGTAAGTGAAACCCAAATGTAAGAGGGTTTCTCAATTAACTTAATAACTAGATAAAACAGGAGGGGAAACAAAGCAAAAGAAAGTGATTCACCTATAGATCCTCTCACATACAGATCAACCATGCGATATGAAAGATATACATATAATATCGCTGAAACAAAACCCGCCCAAGTGTTTTTCCAGAGATTCCGGGAGACAAGAAACATGAAAAATGCCGAAAGCGGAACACTAGCCGCAAACAGTATTTTCATGCTGTCAACAAAACCAAAACCAAATATTTTTAACACAACACCAACATAGTACGGGAACGGATAGGCGAAGTTAAACAGCGGATAACCGTAGCCAAAATTTAAATTGCCGCTGTATCTTGCAGGAATCTGAAAATCACGAAGAGTACGAAACATGTCCGTAAGCCTAACAACCGCCCATTCCCCATCATGGGTTGGAAAATATCCTGCCTTTAGATAGGGCAAAATAACAGGAAAAGATACAGCCATAGAAAACGTAATAAAAAAAATCCAGGAAAAAACTTTACTTCTCATGTTTTTGCAATTCTATAAATAATACTACCATCAAGATATTTTATTTCTTTTATGACTTTTGCGCTTTGCGGAATCTCATCTGGAGTACCTATCAAGAGCACGTCTTCTTCTTTTGAATCTTTATTAAAATCAATATATCTAAATTCGTATTTGCCGATCTTCCTCTCAAATCGTCCGATATTTCCTTTTTTAAACCAATTCTTTTGATACCAAGCTGGGTCAATTTTGTTATAAAAAAGGTAGTATATATAAGGCTGGTCAATTCTATACGTTATGACGATTTTTTTGTATTCGTTTTCGTATTGTTTTGCATACCTTATCGCCTCTTTATTTCCATACTGCCAAAAATATCCGTACTCAATTGGAGTATGAACATAGTATTGATGCAAATAATAAATAAAGTTTAAAATGAAAAATGAGAAAGTAAAAACGATGATGCAAAATCTAAAAATTCCATTCATCTTCTTTATCCAAAAGTAAAATGAAACAACCCCAACTGCTGCAAATATATGAAACCCCGGAATCATTGCAATTGCGCGAACTGGATGAGGAGTTCCCGTTGTAATTGATGCGGGAAGTGGAGCCAGCAAAAATAAAGACAGTAATACCCATATAGTTTTACTTCTTCTATTTAACAGATAATATAAACCTATCAGAATAAAAGGCAAGTCCCATAGATAAAGCATTCCCATATCTACTGCGTGATGTTGCACTCCTCCATCACCATGTAAAAATAAAAAGTCTGGATTGAAATGATCAAGATATCCTTTTGCAACTGCTATAGAATAGGCTATCCGCCTATTATGAAGAATTGAACCAAGAAGATCATTATTGTTCTTGTCGTAATCAATTCTTTCAATTGAAGGATTAATAACTGTTGGGTCTGAAAAAATGGTTACCATCGAAAGACGTGAACCCGAACCTTGAGTTCTAGCTAGGCTCAGATAAACAGGCACTGCAACGAGTACTAACAAAACAAAAAAGACAATAAAAAAAAGTTTTTGCCTGAAAAATTCTTTCCAAAAAAATAAGCTTAAACCAAACAAAAAAAGCGGTATTAAGAGTCTAAAACTATGATATGAGTAAAGACTTAAAACAAAAGATAGACTTGATAGAATAATCAAATTGCTATTTTTAAAACCCTTAAGAAACAGCAAGACTCCCAATATTAGAAAAAAAAGTCCAATATTTCCTTCAAATGCAGCTCTTGAGAATTGCAAATGCCATGGAGAAATGGCCAAAAAGAATGCTGATACAAGTCCTATCAACTCTTGATATTTTTTATCCCATTTTTGCAGCAATTCTTTTACTAAAAAATAAATAGCAATTACAGAAAAAACTCCTATAATTGCCGATGGTAGACGAACGGAAAATTCATTTAAACCAAACAGAGCAATAGGTAAAACAGTAAGATAAGTATATAAAGGGGGTTTATAATCATCAAAGGATCTAATGCTTAATGGAAATTTATTGCCGTATTCATCCGCTCCAGTCTTAAGAATAGAATATGCATTATAACCTATACTTGCTTCATCCCAAGTAAGACTTGGAGGATTCAACCCCAATTGATAAAAACGTAAAAATACAGCAATTAAGATCATAGATAAAAAAACAGCTATAAAATTATTTTTATTGAACATAATCATAAACTATATTAAAAACGCGGGTTTTATCTTTACGATAAATAACTTTTGTATTTTTTTCTTTATCTTCACATTCTCCTTTGTCTACATAAATAATCTTAGCTGCTTTTGGAAAACGTTCGTCTTTATCTTTAGAAGGACACGCTTGAGGAACAAAGAAAAACTTGCCAAATCCCGTATAGTCTTTATCTTTAGATAAACCCTCAGCTAGGTAAACTCGAGGATCATATTTCATATAAAAAAGAATAAGCGGATATATGCCCCCATTGCTTTTGGTAACCACAATTTTATCTACATTATTATATGAACTCTTAAGCGTCTTTACCATTTCATTAAACCCTTCATTACGATACCAGTTCATATGAATTCCTGAATGAATAAAATATTGATGAATAAAATAGGAGAAATTAAACATAAGTATTACTGTAGCAACAGAAGCAATTAATATTTTTACTAATTTTTTCCTGTTTTGAAAAATATATAAAAATCCAAACGCGCTAGCAATCTCAAGCATAGGAAGCATAACAAGAGATCGCCTAACATTTGGTATATCGTCTATCGTTACTGCCGCAGCAATTGGAGCTATTAACATCCATAATAATGGAATCTTGTATATTTTATTTTTATTTGTAGCTAAAACCACTAATCCTATTAATAAAAACGGCAGGTGTATAAGATAAATAAGCCCCATGCCTTCGACTCTAAACCATATAGGCAAACCGCCTTTTATGAATAAAAAATTGCCTGAAAAATAATCAACATAATTTGACATATACGTCAACAAGTAGTTTGTAACCTTGTTATGAAATAATTGAGTAATCTTTACATAGGTATTGGCAATTCCATCCTCTCTGATTTGTTCCTCCATCACAAGTTTTGTACCCAGTGATCCAAAAAGGCTAACCTGATTAAACCTATCTCCTCCGCCTCTAGTTACAAAAACTAAAATGAAGGCTAATGCCCCTAAGAATATAAAAGAACCAAAAAGAAAACTTTTGTACCGAATGTTAAGAAAGGAAATAAAAATTGCTAATAAAAGCAGAGGAACAAAAACGCGAGGAGTAAAGTACATAAAAAAACTTATAGATAACAATAATATTCCAGGAATAAGAAATTTTAGTTTTTTATTTTCAACACTTAGAAAAACCAAAGCAAAACCCAAAATAACAAAAAAAAGAGACACAAGCGTTTGCTCGCTTGACCTTGAAAAAACAATATTCCACGGACTAATCGCAACTAAAAATGCTGACAATAAACCTATTTTTTTATTTTTAAAAATAGAGAAAGCTAGCAGAAAAGATGCAAAAATCGTTAAGCTTCCCAAGAAAGCACCAGGAAGCCTTATTGAGAATTCATTTAAACCAAACAATTTAATGGGAAGTATTGTCAAATACGAATACCCTGTTGGATTGTAATCTCCAAATACCTCTGTTTGTAAAGGAAATTTGTTATTATTTGAATCTTTTCCAGTCTGCAAAATAAAATATCCATTCACTCCATTTATCGCCTCGTCTATATGAAATCCGTTTGGAATCTTCTCTAGCTGATAAAAACGGAGAGTTGCTCCGACTAAAAATATGAATAAAAGAACAGTAAAAGAAGAGTGTTTTTTAACAAAGTCAATCATAAACTATGTGAAATGCCTTAGTTCCATCTTCTCTATATATGTAGCGATTTCTTTTAACACTGGACGATTCTTCCCATGAACAATCTCCCTTGTCTATATATAACGCACGTTTGTCTACTGGAATTTTATTTATTGCTTGAACAGACGGACAATCTTGCGGAACAAAAAAGAATTTTCCAAATCCTCCATAATCCTTATTTTTAGGTGATCCTTCCTCTTGATATTTTTTCGGATCGTATTGCATATAAAATAAAACCAGCGGATAGATATCTCCTTGATATTTTGAAATAGCAATTAAATCATACTTATCATAATTTTTTTTAACCTCATTCATCATTTCAGAAAAACCATTGTTGCGATACCAAGGATTGTGCGTTTTTGCGTTATAAAAATATTGATGAAGAAAGTAAAGAGTATTAAAAAGAAGTAGCAGTGTTACCAAAAAGATTCCCTGTTTTCTTTTATTAATGTTTTCCATAAAAGACAAAAATCCAAATCCGGCAACAATTTCAAGCATTGGAAACATAACAATAGCCCTATTTATATTTGGCACATCGTCCATAGTTATTGCCGGAACAACAGGAGCAGCTAAAAGCCAAACCAGTGGAATTTTAAGATACAGATTTTTTTTTCGTAAAATACTATATAACCCTATAAGGATAAATGGCAATTCTACTATGTACAAAAGACCCATTCTTGGAATTTGATACCAAATTGGCAATCCACCTTTGGTGAAAAGAAAGTTAAATCCAAAATAATCAAAATAATTAGATATAAACACCGAAAAGATATTTGTAGCTTTATTATGAAAAAAGCGGGACTGAATATTGCTTGAACCAGCGATCGCATCTTCCCGGATTTGTTGCTGTTGAAAAAAGTCGGTCTCAAAAGAAGAAAATATATTTACCTGACTATATCTTCCTGCTCCGCCGCTTATGCCAAACACTAAAAAAACTACGACAAGGGATACGAGTATAAAACATGAGGAAACCGCAATTTGATAATTTTTGGAAGATTTTTTAATTATCGAAAAAAACATCAAGATGAAAACAAGAAAAAGACCCGGCACAAAAACACGCGGAGTGTGATAAAATAAAAAACTTGCAACCATGAAGATTGAAGCTACCAAAAGATAAAGTCTTTTTTGCTTTGGAAGACTATAAAAAAAGAAACTAAACCCAACAACTATAAAGAAAAGCGCAACGATTGTTTCTGCGCTTGCTCGAGACAAAACAAAATGCCAAGGAGCAATTGCAACTAAAAAGGCGCTTATTAAACCTAATTTTTTATTCTGAAAAATAACGACAACGAAGAAATAAATAGCAAAAACAGTAATACTTCCAAATAGGGCACCAGGAAGCCTTGTTGAAAATTCATTGAGGCCCAGAAGCTTTATTGGCAAAATTGTTAAATAGTGATAGCCGGAAGGTCTGTTATCCCCAAACATGTCTATATATAAAGGCAGAGAATTGCCATTATCGTCTTTTCCTGTAAGAAGAAGAGAATAGCCGTTATAGCCCAGAGACGCTTCATCTTGATGAAATCCAACAGGATAATTGCTTAAATTATAAAAACGAAGAAAAATTGCAAGTATAAAAATAATGCCTAACAGAAAATAAACAATAAATTTTTTATTTTTTAACATAATGCAGCCTTTTAACCTTAAATAAAATTACTAACAGAATTAACGAGATAAAAGATCCAATGCTTATCTTAAGGCCCAAATCAAAAGATTCAGGATAATATGAGAAAACAACTTCATGATTACCCTTTATGATAGGTACCGCTCTAAACGAATAGTCTGCTCTGTATATTTTATCATTTTTTCCATCAATACTCACTTTCCAGCCTTTATAGTAATTATCGGAAAGAAATAAAAGCATGTTACTTGCGGCACTCGTCTGCAAAACAATTTTGTTAGCCTTATATTCCTTGATTTCAACCTTCGCATTTTCATCTTTTGCAAAATTAATTTTTGGATATATATCTTCTTCTAAAATTATTTTATCTCTAAGATTAAACTTTTCATTAAAAATCATTTGAATAATTTTATCTTTATTACTTCTTTCTACTACGTAATCTGAAGCCAAAAAAACACGCGGCAATGCCTGTTTATTTTCATAAATCTGCCAAGGAGCTTTCTGCCAAACAAGCTTATATATCTCCTTAGGAAAAGTGTCGTAATCCGTACTATAACTATTTACCAAAAAATCGTTTTTATTCAAAACATATTTTACACCTAAAAGATTAAGCGTTCTTTGCCTGTAGTAATTATTTTTTAAATCATCCCCTCCGTAACCAGGTGCTATTTCAGCAACTGTCGCGGGTATCGAATCTGCAATTTTACCGTTTTTCGAAGCCGATAATAACTGCCCGTATCTTTTTATATATAACGCATCGTATCCTTCTGGGGAAAAGTTTTTTTCGTACAATTGGAAATTAGCATCCACATGAGCGCTTCCATAACCCCAATATCTATCATTTCCTCCTTGCATTTTTCGTAACTGCGCAACTACTTCTGTTTTTGGATAGACGTACTCTTGAGGAGAAAAGGGGGTAATTTTATGAAAAAAATAAAATAAATCGCCAATTGTTAAAAGAAATATCAAAACAACTGCTTTTTTTACAAGACCTTCTAAAAATAAAATAAATCCTCCAAATATTAAGATGAGGCTTGGTAATACAAGATTTCTTTTGGTTATATAGAAATTCTCGTTTGTTCCAAGCAACACAAAAATCCAAGTTATAACAACAATAGTTAACAATAAAAAAAATGGCTTAAGGTATCTTTTTTTATTCTCATCTTTTATATAAGAATCAATGCCAATAGCTGCCAAAACAGATACAGCAAAACAGAAAATAGCAAGTATTCTGCTTGGAACTCCAGATGATAACGCCGGAATTCCTATGGAATGAAATAGTTTAATAGGCTGTATATCAAGAGCTGAAATATAACTCACAAGAGAAACTATTATAAAAAAGAGCGTATATTTTGATCTTGATTTTGAGTAAAGAGCGAAAAAAATGAACAAAATAGATAAAATCCCAATGTATGAAACTCTCTCTATATATGTCCCAGAAATCCAGTAATTGCGCGTGGCCGGGTTGCCAAAAAAATCAGGAAAAATAATTGTGATAAGGTTTTTTAAAGGAATAAGTCTTTCTGACAATTGATCAAGGCTATAAGGCTTTCGCAGCGACTCCGAAACAAACTCAATAAGAGGAAGTGTTTGGAATGTTGTAAGAATAAGTGCCGCAATATATGGAAAAACTAAACTGCCGTAGATTAAAAAACAAGAACGCTTATTCTTTTCGGTTAAGAATTTAAATAGAACAAAAGAAAGAGAAAAAATATACAGATATATCGCAAGCTGAATATAGCCTGCGAGAATTGATTGGGTTAGTACTACTGTAAGAAACAGCATTTTTATGCTACTTGGTTTACTAATAAAGCGGTTTATCAAAAACAATACCAAAGGAAGCCATAAAATGGCGTGCCCAAAAACACCCCATTGTAGCCATACAACCATAAAAGCTGAAAAAGCAAAAGTTATACCTCCATATACCGATGCGGTTTTTGATAATGAAATATCCCTAAGGAAGATATAGGTAAAAAGCGCGGCTAATATGGGCTGAAGAATAATGTAAATAGTCCAGCCCAACAAAAACGGCATGAGGAAAAAAAGCACATTTACCAGATAAAATGTGCCTGATTGGAGGTTGGCAAAATGAGGATTGCCGGAAAAATTATAAGGATTCCAGAATGTAATTTGACCAGTCTTTAAACTCTCTATGCTAAAAAATTTCCAGGGAAATAATTCTCTTATCACGTCTGATCCCTGGGCTTTATGCGGCACTCCTGCCGGCTGGTACCCTCTGTAAGAGTATGATTTGTATGGTTCGTGATTACCTACTAATAGATCGCCCGGAAAAGGAACTTTGCCACTGAAGACTGGATGGAAAAAAACTAAAGATATAACAACAAGTATAAAACTAACAAGTATTGTTTTTTTTTCCACTTTACCTTACCTTATAAACAGTCGTATAATTATCTGTGCCTCTTTTTGCTTGCAATATTGTTTCTACATTCCATGCGGGTGGAGATAGCCCTACGCCTTCGCATGGACCGCATGGTTGATAAAAAACAAAGTAGGTTGGAACTTTCTTGCTTTCCTCAAGTACCTTTAGAGGAATCTCATCTCCTATTGGCCAATAACCCTCTATCCTAACATTAGGATTATCTACAAGATAAATCTCAAGGCCATAAGGCATAAGCCCAAAAGTCCCCTGTGTTGCTATATATATTTCTCCTTTTTTGGCTTCGTTTTTAAAGAATTCTACCGCTTCCTTTATTCCTCCGCCTGCTGGCCAATCATTACTGTATTGGCCTAAATCCGATACTGGAATTGGAGCCCGACCAAAGTCATTCAATATAAAATAGTCCGCTTTAACCGATAATGCAAAAATAACTATCAATAAAATACCAAAAAGCAGTTTATTTTTTACTCTTAGATAAATATTAACTAAAGAAAAAGCAGCAAGAACTAGTAGGGGAATGGTCATAAAGAAAATAAAACGGGCATACAACGTTTTGCCAAAAACAGCCAGAGTAATAGCTGGGATTAAAAACCAAATAAGAAGAAGCAGTTTTTCTTTTGTAAATGATCTGGTAATTAAAAAAGACCCACCAACCAGAAACAAAACTGGCCATGTCATATATCTTACTAACCAGTCCCACACCGCTTTCCAGTTGCCAATGAAATAATTAAAAGGATGTTCTATCCATTCTCTAAATGGGTAAACGAAAAGTGCATTTTTTTCTGCAATAATATGAAAGAATGGAGATAGTCTTAAAACTGAATAAAATAAATATGCCAAAATTGTAGAAATTATGGCTAGACTAACCCACTTTGCAATCTGTTTAAGTCTATCTTTATGAGCAAAGTCAAAAAGAAGAAGAGCTGTAGGAAGTAAATATATACTAAAAAATCCGCTTGACTTTGTAAGCACTCCGCCCCCTATTACCATACCCAGAATAAGAGATATATCAAGCCGCAGCCTCACTATCAACAAAACAGCAAAATAAAGACTCCAGACTGCAAAAGATCCAACAAGACTCTCGTATAGAGCCATTCTGTCGTAAACTAATGCCATTGGATAAATAGCATACAGAAAACTAGATAAAATCCCTACCCATTTGTTTCGAAACAGTTCTTGTCCCAAAAAAAACAACCCAAGAAGAGTAAAAAAACCAGCAATTACAGAAACCAATCTTCCCGCCAAAAGAGGATCCTCTATAAATCGCATTGCAATCATTGTTAGCCAAACAAGCATTGGTTGCTTTCCGTCAGTAAGAGAGATAAATCTCCAATTAGCATCGTTTTTCGCAATTTGCGCCCACCTAACATAAATAGCCTCGTCTGTAAAAATGGGAAGTTCTAAAATGTTGTAGAGCCGACTGAAAATGTAAAGAATGCTTATCCCAAACCCAAAGAGAAGCAAAGCTTTATGCTTTTTAAAGAAGTCCATGGCAAAATTATACACTCTTTTCTATCATCTCCTCAACTTTCCTTTTCGCTTCTTCGAGAAGCTCTTTTGATTTCTTCCTCGCTTCATGCGACTTCCTCACCATCTCCGCAATTTTTTGTTGAGTTTCTTTTGATATTGGAGGTACAAACATTTTTTTCAACGATTCTCCTGGGACGGCCGTTAAAATCGTTCCGGCGCAGTGTTTTTTTAATTGCCATTGTATAACGATACTTTTTGCTAAAACTAAAAGCACTTCTGGCAGCATTTTTTCCGATCTAAATTGGAAAAACCCTGTAGAAGCCAGATACCCATCTTGAATAGTATCCACAAGCGCAACTTTTTCTAACGAACCCTCAACACTTGATACAACAACATCTCCATTTCTAAGTAGTCTCTTAGCTCTACTAGGCGCTTCTTTTCCAAGAATCTCTGAATATCCATCTATGATCCCGATTGAAGAATTTATATTTGCCAATTCAACATACTTAAAATTGTCATCTGGCTTTTTGTACGGATCAAATTTTGCATCAATATTCTTAACAACCTCTGTTAAAACTCTCGCCTCTTTTTGCTTAATTTTTTCTATCAACTTTTCATATTTTGGTTGAAAATGTTCCGCATCCATTCTATGCGCTTCCTGGACTTCTGAAAAGTTGACAACAAAACTCAAATTATCTTCTACTTGAAAATTCTTTAACCCTAACTCCTCCAAAAGCAAATTTTCTGCATTTGAGTAAAGATGCTTACTTAATAACTGTTGCTCGTATGATTCTTTCACAAGTCTAGCAATTTTATTTTGTAAAGCATCAGCGATTCTAGGAACAACAATATTTGAAAGATCTTTTAAAATAATTCCCGTTTGAACTGCGCCTGCAACTTTTCGTTGAACTTGATCTTGTCCATAACGACTTATGAGAAAGACCGATAAGAACCAAGGATTTACATTCTTTGGATGTAAAATTGCGATCTTGCAATTTCCAGTGAGTTTGTCAAAGGAACCCGCAACAATACTTACCATTCCTACAGTGCCAACAATTGATATGAGAACGTCATCTCTAAAAATATGTGAACGCTTAAGTCTTGTATAAATGTTCTCTGGAATGAACGTAGGTTCTGAGTCAGAAATAAAAAAATCATTTAGATCTTTTCCTCGCAAATACCTTACGCCAGAATCGGCAAATTGCTCACTGATTGTTGAATGATTTCCATCTGTAACTTTACAAATATCAGATAAAAAACTAGAAGGCCAAGATTTTAATATATTTTGCGATTCTAAATATTCTGGTTGATAATATTCCGCATCCAACCGCTGCGCCCCTTCAAGTTGAGATTTTTGGATTATTGAATAAGTAATCATAAGTTTTAAGTTCGAGTAATAATATACGTTTGCAAAACCTTGCTTGTTAAATAATCCCAAAAACGCCTACTACGAGTATAAAATATTGCGGTTATTATGAAGCAGACGATAAGTAACGAAAGATTAAATAAAGTTCGAGTGTTTATTAACTGGATAAAAAGAAAAACACTTTCCAATAAGAAAACGACTAGCCAGCCACGGTACATACTGTAGTAAGCATTGAAAGCTTGAATTTGTCCAGTTGTGTCTTTTGATAAAGAATAAAGATAGCATAAATTCCAAAGAACACTTTCATTTTGTGATCTAAGTTTAAAAAATTTCTTTGCTCCTTCTAGAATTTCTTTTTGGTCATCATTAAATTTTCCTTTATCTTCTTTTATCAAAAGCTTTATGAGAGGGATTTTATTTATAAGATTTGAAAGTGCTTGTATTAGGTGCCCTAAGAAATAAACAACTACAAACCAGATTATAAAATTATTTATACTTAAATCAGGGAGTCGAAAATCATAAAAAAATTCTGTATTTATGACAATAATAAGTACTGATATAGAGCCAACCATTAAATAACCAATTTGGTCGTATAAGTTAAATTTAGTAAAGATATTCCGGTCCATATTATTAAACATGAGTTATAGTTCCGTCAAAGTCACAGTCTAGAATAATTGACCCTAAATCAGAAGTCTTGAGTATTGAAACTCCAGGCACTATGCGTTTATATTCTTCTTCTGCGCTGTAATCTGATTGAGAAATAGCATTGGACATAGAAAATATTAGATGCTTTGGCTTCATTAGCTTTACTGCTTCTTCATGAACACCTGTTAATCGACCATGATGTGCTGCTTTTAGAATATCAATATCGCCTATTTTATCTGCGTGTTGTTTTATTATGTATTCCCAGCATTGTTCTTCGGCATCAGCAGCAAGGAGTATTTTTAGACTATTTACTCTTATAAGTAAAACGTAAGAGAGATTATTTATTAGTTGTCCTATTTGAACTGAATCTCTCTCCTCATCGTCTTCGTTGTAGTGAACAAAATGGTGTAGGCCTTTCGACGGAGACAATATTTCTATTTTGTCCTCATCCCAATATTTAATTCCACTATCTTCATCCCAATATCTTCTCACAAAACTTTGTTTTCTAAGCTCAGCATATTTGTTCCAATCCTCTTTATACTCGTCCCAAAAACTCCCTGTTTTATCTGGTTCAAAACTATGTTCTAGATCCCAAAAATTGAGAATATTAATACCGTTTTCTTCAAATAAATTTTTAATTCCAGTAATATGATCTTTTTGAGGATGTGTTACGATGAATCTAAAAATTGGTTTGCTTCCTATATTTTTTTTGTAGTAATCTATAATATGTTCGTATTCTTCATGATATTCATGATGGTTTATGTCCACCATCATAACGCGAGCATCTTTTTCCTGTCTGGTACTTTCTACGATACGTTCCGGAAATTCAACTATTGTACAATCACCATCTCCTACATTTAAAAAATTAAACTTTACGCCCATAATTTATCTCCAAAAACTAAATCCTTGATCTTTGGCCCCGTAAATTTGCTTCGCAAAAACGGGGTAAACGAATTTTTTCTATTTCCAAAAGCTGAATTTTTGACTTTTGGCAAACTTAATAAACTCGTCGGAGATTTGGTCGAGGTCGTGGTCGAGGACCTTGCGACCGCTTGTGTCGTAAACGTAATTTCCATTTGCATCTTTTTTGTAAACGTATTCTCCTGAATTGTCTTTACCTGCCTTTTTGGAAACCGCCATAAAAATCGGGTAATCTTTTAAAGGTTTGCCATCATCAGCCCATTTTTGTAAAAATAAGACAGATGTTTTTGTGCCTGCGTGAGGCTTAAAAGTATTTACGGGCAAACCAACTACTGCAAGAATTCGAGCCTTGTTGAATAAAAACTGTCTAACATACTCCATATTTGTATTGTTTAGAACTCCTTGTGGCAAAACTATCGCCAATCTTCCCCCGGGTCTTAATGTATCGAGGGAACGCTCTATGAAAAGAATATGCCTTTCAACATTGTTTCTTAACCCTCCGTCCTTTTTGGCCAAATCATACTGACGAAGCAGACCCTGTTCTGGGTTCTCTCCGGCAAATGGTGGATTAGTCAAAAGAACATCAAACCTCAATTTACGAAAGGTAAGCTGGTTTTCCTTGTTGTCGGCTAAGCTCTCTAAAGACAGAAGAAGAGGCCGCAAGGCATGACGAGCGTCTTCAGCATCTACTCCCTGCCAATCACGGCCATCGAGAGAATTTCTTTTGAAAATATGATGTTTTCCGTCTCCGGCAATAAGCATGAGCGCCTGAGAGATACGGCGCATGTTGTCATCAAAATCAATGCCAAAAAGGTGTTCGGAAGCATAATCTTTCTGCGCTCCTGGGTTTTTCAGATAATTTTCCCAAACGTAGTACATTGCATGGAGTAAAAATCCGCCAGAACCGCATGCAGGATCAATTATATTTTCTTCGGGCTTTGGATTTAGCATCCTAACACAGATCTTAATAATATATCGCGGGGTAAAATATTGTCCTTTATTGCCCTTAGCAACTTCTGTAATTAAGTATTCAAAAGAACTATCAATAATCTCATATTCTGCCAATCCTGTATCAAAAAGGCGAATTCCTTCAAGGAAAGGTACACAAATATTAAGTCTGTCGGGAGAAATTCTTATTTTTTCGCTTAGCTCAAAAGTATCCGGCCATTCTTTTATAGCACTTTGAAAAAGTTCGTTAATAACATCGTATGTCTTCTGCGGATCCTGATATTTTCTAAAAACTACCTCTTGTCCCTTGCGCCTTTCTCTTGCTAATTTTTCGTCGTAGAGTTTGGCATAAATTATTTTGAATATTTCCTCAAAGACATCAGCTCCTGAACCAGCCATAGCTAACTCACGGATTCTGTTAATAATGTGAATGAAATCAAATCGAGGATCCAAATCCGTCCAGCTTTTCTTGACTTCAAATAGATCATCGATTGTCTGGCTAGCCTTGGGAATATCGCTTAACGAATCTTGATATTCTTTCGGGTAAGGACGGTAAAGAATTACTTTATCATTTCCGTTTGACCAAATACCTATTTCGCAACCTTCTGCTGAAAGGTAACTCTTAAGTTGGTCTACGCCTTTTTTCTCTGAAGGACTTTTAACCTCAATAATTATGTACGGAGTAATTTTGTCTTTCTTATAAACAACAATGTCTGTACGTGCGTATACATTCTGGCCAAAATGGACACTTTTCTCTGTCTCTATTCTATCCAGAGGATATTGATATAATTTGTTGAGTTTATAAATCCAAAGCTGACGAGCGATTTCTTCCGGTTTACTAGTTTCCTTTTCTTCGTCATAAACAAACTTCATACTTGCCGATTTTAGATCTTTGATATAAAAACGGTGGGGTTCTTCCTCGGAAATATAAAGGATACTAACAATATCCAATTTCTCAAACTCTTTTAATCCATAGGCTATATCCTGGCCTTTAAAAATTTTGCCTATTATTTCTTCAGATTTATTGGGTTTAATTGTAGGCATATTTTTAATCAATTCGTTTCCATGCTCCTTTTTTTAATACCGAGACCACTTTGCCGGAAAGTCTCACCCTTTCTGTAAAAGGAATAACAGCGTAGTTTGGATTTTCAGGCTTAAGATATACATAGGGAGGGTTATCATCCGACACAAATCTTTTTATGGCTGATTCTCCATCTACATCTGCCAAGACTATATCGCCCGAGACAAATTCTTTTTGATTCTTAACCAAAACTACATCGCCATCCTCAATGCCCGCGTTAATCATCGAATCTCCAGAGACTCGAAGAAGAAATACTTCGTCCTCCAGTTTTGCAACCTGCTGCGAAAGAGGCTGCCACTCACCTTGAATTTCGATTGCCGCGATAGGGGAACCAGCGTGTGAAACTCCCAAAAAAGGAACAAGAGGCGGTTTTCCGAGAACTTCATAGCCAAACGGCAGAATTGCTATGCTTCGAGCAACCGACTCATTGCGTTTTATTATCGTATGCTTCTCAAGCTTATTAAGAAGATCTAAAACAGACTGATTAGAGGAAACGCCCAATTGTTCACGCATTTCCTCAAATGTCGGAGGATAACCAGTATTTTTTATATAATTGTAAATAATGGACAGCATTTGTTTTTGACGGGAAGTAACGGGCAGATTCATATATTCTATACTACCCGACTATTTATTCTGGTGTCAAGAGGGGAAAACTGCAAGGATTAGATTAGGTAGGAGAAAAGAGATGTTTGATAAAGGAAAGAAAGCGTTTTGAGGAGAAGATATAAAGGAGAATTCCGACCGCAATTGAAGCTATCAGTAACTTTATTTTCAAATCAACAATGTCCTTTGGCCACTCGCCCATCAAAAGAAAAGGAACGTATGAAACAAGCATGGAAATTGAAACGAAAATTGTTAAGATAAAAACAATTCTTTTTTGGGCAACAAAAGCTGCAAAAGGAAATAGCATGAGAAAATACCATGGCTGAAGTTCTGGATTTTTATTGGGTCCGGTTGCAAAGGAAGTTACAAAAACAGCTATAGTCATTAGAATAAAGATAATCGCAAAAACTTTTTTAAAGTCAATCGAAAGATTGCGAAGTTGTCTTATTGCTATATATATAAACACTGGCAATAAAAGTATTGTTGCAAATTTTATTCCGATTGATAATATGAGCAATATAAATGAACGAACATAAATTTTTCTCATAAGTAGATATAAAGACCCAAGAGATAAACATATCATAACTATATCATTATGAGTAGACACCAAGCTTTCTATTATAACTAAGGGGTTTATAGCAAAAAAAACCACACCAAAGATTTCATCTTGCGGAGAGACTTTCTTAAGAATCCTACTAATAAAAAATGCAGTTCCCATAAAACTTAAGGATATAAGTGATTTAAACAGAAAAAATGTTGGCAGAAAGAAATTTATTCCCAAGGATAAAGGCGCAGTTAACATAAGCCAGACGGGTCCATAAGGATAGGTTCTGTGAGTTGAGTGCATAAAGGATAGCATTGGATCTTCTGGAAAGTCTAACGCTTTATGTAAATAAGGATTTTGATGATAAAAAGTTATAATTTTCGCATCAAAGATATAATTGAATAAATCATAAGAGAATGCATTATAAGAAAAGGTTAGAATCACGGTAGTTGCTATAACCAATCCCCAAACCTGCCTAATCCCCCAAATTCCCCTAATTCTTGCCATTCGCAGAAACAGAAAGTAAAACAAATAAAGCAGCAAAATAATAACAACGTAAAAGAAAGTAGAGAGAGGTCTTTGAAAATAGCCAATATGCTGAAAAAACTTCTGAATAACTTGCCAAACAGACCACTCCGAAAGCGTAAGATTAAGATCTACCTGGGTAAAAGAATACAGAAATAATCCGACTACCAACATCAAATATACAGTACTTAATAATTTTATATTTGATTTTTGATTTTCCGCCCGAAGCGTTGTCGAAGGGTTGATTTTTGATATCACTTATAGACTCCTTTAGCGTCATTCACTTTTATTCTCACCAAATCCATAAAACCCTCAATCGAATCCTTTATGGGGTTTACTCTTCTTGTTTCTACATAGAGCCAATTTACTGGAACCTCTTTAATTTTGTATCCTAACTTCTGTGCCAAATACAAAAGCTCCACATCAAATCCGGCAGAAACGCTAGAGCCAGTGATTTTTTGGATATCTGCATGTAAGCTATTAATTTTTTTAAAAAGTTTTTTAGCAGCACTGTTACGAAACATCTTAAACCCGCACTGGGTATCTGAAATGCCCGAAATACCCACCATAAAAGTTCGCAAAAAAACCATCCCTCTTGCCATAAGAACTCTCGTCCATGGGGAGCCTTTTCGTCTAGAGTTTCTTGAACCTATAACAATATCGTAGTCTTGATCAAAAAATGGCAATAGTTTATCTAGCTCTTCAATAGGTGTTGCTTGATCCATGTCGGCAAATAAAATATATTGTCCAAGACTACTTAGAACGCCTTTTATAACCGTTTCCGCCTTACCAAGATGGGGATTTTTAATAAGCTTAAAATTGTTGTTATCTTTTATAAACCTTTCTACAAACTCTATGCTTCCGTCTGTTGACCCATCGTCAACAATAATAACCTCGTATTTAAATTTCTTTCTACTTAAAAAATGATCTACTTTATCTAGCACCCCCTTCTGAAGATTTGCCATCTCGTCGTAAGATGGAATCACCACAGACAAAAAAATATTGCTCACTCCAAAATTATACAAAAATTGCAATCTTGAAACAACCACGATTTTTATGCTTGACAAAATGTATATTTAAGTGTACATTTGAATAGATATGGAATATATTACTACTACTCAATTAAGAACAATATCTTCTCAACTTGTGAATTCCTTAAAAAAAGGAAATTATGTTTCTTTGGTTCACCGATCAAAGATTATCGGAGAAATTAAGCCTAAAAAAAGATTAAAAACTATTACAGAGAAAGATATTAGAGATCTCAAGAATTTAGCAAAACAGCTCAATTTACCAAAACTTTCTTATAGGGAACGCGAAAGAATTTATAGAAAACATCTTATGGAAAGATATGGGAAAGGTATTTCTTGACACCAATTGCTTCATAGATGCTATACATAGAAAGCCCGAAAAACAGATATTAGAATCTCTAATAGGACATGTCATTTGCACCTCAACTCTTTCATTTCATATCTACTGTTATTCATACAAAATAAAAATACCTAACAAAAAGATATTAGGCCAAAAGGATAAATTTCAACTAATAGATTTTTCTGAAAACATATTGGAGAAATCCTTGGATGGGCCAAGTGCCGATCTGGAAGATAATATTCAACTTCACAGCGCAGCCGAAGCAGAATGCGATCTATTCTTGACAGAAGACAAAAAGCTTCTTGATCTTAAATTCTTCGGCAAGACGCGAATTGCCACGCTAAAATCGCAGTAGCTGATTGTGAAATAAAGCCTATTGAGGTAAAATAGGATGTGTTTGGCGCCTTCGTCTAGTGGCCTAGGACATCTGGTTCTCAACCAGAAAATCACGGGTTCAAATCCCGTAGGCGCTACATCGCTTCAGACATTTCCTGCTTGACTTTCTCAACTTCTACTTTTATTATAATATTGAAACATGAAAAAGCATCTCTCTATCTTAATTATTCCCTTGCTTGTTTCATTTGTCCTTGGTGTCTTAGGTGCAAGCACGGTTACCTTTATTGTCAACGCCCATGGTGGAGATACAAGCAGAATTCATGCTTGTGTAAGAAATAGCAGTATGCCTGCCGCCGCTCCCAACATCCGTATCGTAGGAGCCGACGATAACTGTAAAGACAACGAAACCGCCGTCGACTGGAATATTCAAGGCATTCAGGGTCCACCCGGTCCAGCAGGAACTGGTGAGTTTATTTGTGTATTTTGTAGTCGTAGAGACATATTAGTGCGACTTAATCGTCAGGATTTAGTTAATGTTAATCTAGATCTCGCTAATTTAAGTGCGTCTCTCCTTCCTAACGAAAATTTAACCGGTAGTTCTTTTGTTAATGTAGTGCTTAGAGGCAGCAATCTGTCAGGGGCAAATTTTACTGATACTGATTTAACAAATGCTAATATGCTAGGCAATAGTGGAGGAGATGCAAATTTTACCAGAGCTAAACTTAATGGAACCGATTTGTCTTTTATGGATCTAAGTAATGCTAATTTTACGGATGCGAATCTGGCAGGAGCAACTGGTCTAAATACAGCTACCAGAACTGGAATCATTTGGTCAAATACCACTTGCCCCGATGAAACAAATAGTAATAATAACGGTGGAACTTGCGAAGGTCACTTAATCCCCTAGTTCTCCTCTTAACATCAGATGTTTACCTTGTGTCTTATGTCGCTATGTTATACTTCAATTGAATAACAATTGCAAAGTAATGAACAAGATATTCCTTACGATTTTATTTTTACTTTCGTTACTGTTTTCCCTAACAAATTTAGGCAAATGGGCATTTATGGATTATGATGAAGCAATATATGCCAAGGTTTATCATGAAAGCTTAACCCGTAACAACTTTTTCACTTTTACCTACCTAAATGAACCATGGTTTGAAAAACCGCCGCTTTATTTTTGGCTGGCTAAAGGGAGCGCGACGCTATTTGGTAAAAATGAATTTTCTTTAAGACTTCCATCTGCTATGCTAACCACGATCTCAATCTTACTTGTTTTACTAATTGTTCTTGAATTGACTAAAGATTGGACAGCCGCACTTTTATCCGCTGCAATTTTAACAACAACCGCTTACTTTCTATTCACGGGTCGGCAACTGCGCCTTGATATCCCTGTAACTTCGTCTATACTCCTTAGCATTTACGCTTTCTTAAAAGGTCGTGATAAGCCTTTTTGGTTTTTAATCTTCGGCATGGGGATTGCTTGCGGCATTTTATTTAAAATCGTGATTGGCCTACTTGTTTATCCAATTATTACTTTATACGCTTTAATCTATAGAGAGTATAAATGGCTAAAAAACAAATGGTTTTGGATAGGCAATATTCTTGCCCTAATTCTTATAGTTCCTTGGCATTTTTACCAGAGCCTACTTTTTGGACAAAGATTTTGGGATTCTTATTTTTTATATCATGTTTTCGAAAGAACAATTGAAACAATAACGTTTGGAGACAGAACGCCTTTTCTGTACTATTTCCAACAGCTTTTTATAGTAAACCAACCGTGGTTTTTCATCTTTATCCTATCGGCAATAATATTCTTAATCCACTCAAAAACCAAACTTAAAGATCATCGGTTTGAACTTTTTACTCTTTTTATTACCATCGCTATTTTTTTACTGTTTTACCTGCCTCAAACCAAGCTTTTATATTATTTTACTCCTATGCTGCCTTTTATGGCTATGTTCATAGGATCATTTATGGCGAAATTGTTAAAAAAGCAGAAAAAAGCTATTCTGTTAATATTTATTCTTCTTGCCATTGTTGGTGTCATTAATACTTCATTGAGAATTTTTTCTGATAAAGAGAGGGGAGTTTTCTTACAACCTTTACCAAAAATCAGTCGTTACGCAGTGGCAAAAGATGAAAAACTTGTTGCGGAAATTGCCGGAAAAGAAAAACTTCCTCTCTATTTATATAATTGGGAATTTTTCCCGACACTTATTTATTATTCGGAGCTAAACGAAGTAACAAATCTACAAAAGGTTATAAAAGGAACAAGCCTAAAGCCACCTTTCCTGCTATTGATTCCAACGCCACTTTTTAAAGGCTCGTTGCCCGTATCTGTATCTACGCAAGCAAAGGCAAAATCACTATTCAATGGACAAGCTGCAACTTTAATTAAAGTTTCTACCAAATGACTCTTTATAAACACATTAACTTTGAAAATACAATACCATTTTTAATCAACAGGTTGCGGGGATGGAGCGTGAAGAAAGCGCTGGGAGGCTGATATGGGGATTTCCCGTCTTTTGATAGAACTGGCTAGTGCAATGTCCAAAACCTCATCCATGTGTGACACAAAGACAAATCTAAGACTTCGCAGTACCTCCTTTGGTACATCTTCCAAGTCCTTCTTATTTTCTTTTGGCATAATAATAGTTTTAAGCCCAACTCTGTGAGCCGCAATAACCTTTTCTTTAACTCCGCCTATTTCCAAGACTCTGCCTCGCAAAGTTATTTCTCCTGTCATGCCAACTTTTCTTTTGGCTGGAATCCTGGTTAGAGCCGAAATGATTGCTGTTGTTATGGCAATGCCTGCCGATGGACCGTCTTTGGGCACAGCACCCTCTGGAACATGGACATGAACATCTAGTTTTTGATAGAACCTTTCCGAAAGACCAAGAACACTTGCCCTTGCTCTAATGTAGGACATGGCTGCTTGGCAAGATTCTTTCATTACATCTCCTAGTTGCCCTGTAAGAATAAGGTGGCCGCGACCTTGCATAAGAGCCACTTCTATAAAGAGTATATCTCCTCCTGCTTCTGTCCAGGCCAGTCCTGTTGCCATGCCAACTTCGTCATTTTTCTCAATCATTGTTGAGCTAAACTTAATAGCACCTAGAAATTGGGTTACATTATTTTCATTAACTATTACTTTATTGCTTTCTCCCTGCCTGCCGTCAGGCATGGCCTCTGCTACCTTTTTGGCAACCTTGCGAAAAATTGTCGCAATTTGGCGCTCAAGACTTCTAACTCCTGCTTCCCGAGTATAATGTTGTATAATAAAACGGAGTGCATCGTCTATAAATTCCACATTATTGAGGCTTAAACCGTGATTTTCCATTTGTTTTTTCATTAGGAAATCCTTGACAATCCTAAACTTTTCTTCTTGTGTATAGCCCGCAAAATGAATTACTTCTAGTCTATCTCGCAGTGCCGCAGGTATAGTATCCAAAACGTTAGCAGTTGTTATAAACATTGCGTCCGAAAGGTCAAATGGAACTTCAAGGTAATGATCAGAAAACTGGCTGTTTTGTTCGGGATCTAGGGCTTCCAAAAGTGCCGAGGATGGATCGCCTCTAAAATCTGTCCCAACTTTGTCTATTTCATCCAACATAAAGACTGGATTCTTGGTTCCTGCGTCCTTCATCCCCTGAATAATTCGGCCTGGCAATGCGCCAACGTAAGTGCGCCTGTGTCCCCTAATCTCGGCCTCGTCCCTTATGCCCCCCAGTGAAACCCTTACAAACTTTCTGCCCAGAGATCTTGCTATTGACTTGCCAATTGATGTTTTTCCAACCCCCGGTGGTCCAACAAAACAAAGAATTGGACCTTTCATTTTGCCAGCAAGCTTATGAACTGCCAAATACTCAACTATCCGCTCCTTAACTTTTTTAAGACCAAAGTGATCCTCGTCTAAAATTTTTTCAGCAATCTTTATATCTACATTATTTTGACTTTCCTTGCTCCATGGAATACTTACTAACCAATCTAGATAATTTCGAATATACCCTGCCTCTGGGTTAAATTGAGCCATTTGAGAAAGTTTTTTTACTTCTTTCTTCGCTTTCTCCTCCACATCTTGGGGCATTTTTGCCTCTTTGATCTTGCCCATTATCTCTCTTACTCCACTCTCTTCTTCCTCCCCAAGTTCTTTTTCTATGGTTTTAAGTCTCTCCCTCAACATCGCCTCTCGTGCTCCTTTTTCAAATCTTTCCTGTGTCTTTGAGGCAATGCGGCGCTCAAGCTCCAAAATTTTTAGTTCTTTGGCTAAAAGTTCTGCGATTTTCTCAAGTCTTAACCCAACATTACTTATTTCAAGAAGCATTTGGCGCTCGGATGGCCTTATATCCAAAACCGAACCTATAAGGTTTGCCAATTCCATAGGTGAGTTTTGGGACATAATATTCATAAACACCAAGAAGTCAACCGATTTACCAATATTCATCGCGCGTCTAAATTGATTAATTAAGTGGTTGCAAAGAGCTCTTGTCTGCGGACTGTTGTCTATTACTTCAGGAATCTCTACTACTCTTGCTACAAGGAAAGCGTCGTGTTCTTCTATTGACAATATCTTAACTCTAATCAGTCCTTTAACTTGAGCGTTTATTTCTCCTTCTGCTTTTACCATGCGCTCGATTCTAGCCAGTGTTCCAACAGCATATAGATCGCTTGGGGTTGGGTCGTTGAGTTTGGAATTTTTTTGAAGAACAAAACAGACGACTCGCTCGTTATTAAACGAAGACTCAAGTGCTGCCAAACTTTTTGGCCTTCCAAAAGTTAGAACAGAATCTGTGCCTGGAAAAATTACTCCATCTCTAATTGTGATCAAAGGAACAAGCCTTTCCATAAATTTATATTATCATAAGCTTATCATATTTATAGTAAGCTTGTACAGTGAGCTTGTTAAACTACTTGTCGAACTATTAGCAATCTATCATACCATCTGCTAATTGTCAAGGCTTAAATATATTAAACCACTCGTGCTGTGTTAAAGTCAACCTTTGTGTCTGTAAGATTGCAGTCAAAATAAAGGTAAAATTTGCAATGTTTGAGTTAGAAAGTATATATGGTTTAGGTTTCTAATACAGCCTAAAACATAAATCAGGTAGTTGATCCTCTATTGCAAATTACGGTATAATATCATTGAAATCTTACAATGGGGACGGGGTTCCAAGAACGGTGCTTATGGGAACATCTAGGCTAGGGAGTTGGCGGGTTGTGTCTATCCTGGTCTTTCAGACGCTCCAAAATCCACATGCGTGCAAGGGTAGTGGGACCCAAACCTTTCTCATGGGCTTGAATGCGCAGTCTTGCTAGAGTCTGCGGGTCAAAACGTATTGTGATACCTTCGGAAAGGTGCTTGGCAAAGCGAGCTTTCACCGTTTTGAACTCATCCTGATAATCGGCCATGTCATGAGTGTCAAACCACTCTGCTTCTTCTTCCCGAGTGGCAAACTCAGGGATTCGACTTTTCATTGGTTGATCCTTAGTTGTCATGGTTTCTCACCTGCTTTCTCTTGCGTGTAGATTGCTCGTTCTCTTTTGCTGGCTGGTCGGGCGGTCACCGGGTAATACACCCCTTCACCTTCAGGATTCAACACCACCGTCAGCATTCTGCCACTCTTTGTTGATCCGAACACCAGAGAACGCCCTTTTTTGCCTTGCTGGACTACTGGATCACTGTGACAAGCATCCTCTACCTCATTTGGGATCACCTTATGGCGGGCGATGTGTGCCACATTCGACTCGTCCCATATGAGGCGACGAATAACGAGCATATATTAGGATATATGTAACGAATTGTAACATAATGAGTTACAATGTCAAGCGGTGTAAGATTTTGTAAAGAGACATCTCAGTTTTCGTTATTTTCGACATCTCAATTTTCGCAACGTATTTCAACGAATCTGAAATGCTTTGCTTGTTAAAAGATCTGAATGCCTTTGTAGGACGACCTAATTGTCCTAAAAGACATTTTGTCTTAATTGTGATTCGTTGATCGTTTAACGAAAAATCAGATGTCCATTTTTGCGAAAATTGAGATGTCTACTTACAATATATTAAACCACTCATGCTGTGTTAAAGTCAACCTTTGTGTCCTCGTAGCTGGGTGTCAAGACCCCCTCCAGCTTGCCACAGCAACCTATCTGGCAGTCCTTCCACAACCCCATGCGATAATCCCTATATATGCCAAGACCCACCATCCCCAAATCCCGCTTTGACTTTGACCGCGCCAAGGCAGAGGTGATGGAAAGGACGAGGTTATAAGGGCAACCCTGTCAAGCCCCTAAATCAGCTTCAGTTTTGCCCAAGTTGTTGACAGGTCGTGGTAAACTATAGGCGCTCGCCTTTCTCTTTAACAATCGAAGTAGTATGCCCAAACCTTCAGTTCTCAAATTAGCCCTTATCTATGAACCAACTTCTAAAACACACTCTCTTTAAGGAAACCGGGGAAGCGAATTGTGAGCAATCTCTCGGCCTCTTCCATCAATCAAAAGGGAAACGAAAGGATATTTCCTCTGTCTTTCTTGTCGCTCTTTTTTGGAGTGTGGTTTCATTTCTTCTCATTCTAAGAACTTCAGAGATTCCTCTCTTCGTTATGACAGCTATGGTTACTACTCTTTTAGGACTTCTAACGGCTCTTTCGAGGCTATTCTCTCTTGTTATACTATTGATAATATCACTCTCTTTATTTCTTACTCGGGTTTTTGTGCATCCCATCCTTTCCACTCCCTGTGTGGCTGAGGGGCTTGGGTGTTTGGGTATGATTGTTCCGTTCATCATTGAAGCAGTGGTCCTATCTACTGCCATTGCCGTGCTCCCAATAGCCTTGGTCCGGATACGAACCGACAACTTGGATTTTAGAACATTCTTCCCAAAGAGTCTATTAGTGGGAGTAATACTTGCATTAACTATTGCTATAACTTTCTCACCACTAAACCACTAAGAAGTTGGCCTCGCTTCAAAGGCTTACCATCGTTGTTCGTGTGAAGACGGAGCCATAAAATCAATCACCTACGAGATCAGGTCTATCTCAAACTGTTGGGAGGTTGAAGTGAGTAACCTTAGAATTAGGAATCTGTATTCTCTGGTGTTTACTGTTGCCTTGGCTATACCCCTCTCAATTCTATATCTATATGTGTTTGGTGGCCAATTTCAGCAAACAAGTGCAAATGGTGGTACGGACGATGGAAGCCACTTCCGATACGGAACGTTGGGCTGGTCTCCCACAGGGAATCCCCGAGAGGTGGAATTCCGATTAAGGGCTGCTTTCCGCCTGAGCGCATACAGGGGCAGGTGCATTCCAGCGCCTGGCGGAGGGTGTCCTGGTGGCCTTCCAACGGTTGGCGATACCATAGTCGAAGGCCAAGGTCCCACTGGATTTGCTTTCGGCGATGGCACAATAGCCACTGGCCCAAATGGTACCACGCTGCGCTTCCGAGTAACTTCCGTAGACACCGGTGACCCCAACCAAAACGCTCGCTGGCTCATTGGCGAGGGTGTGGGACAATCTCCACCTGAAAGGTGCACTACGCTCGCTACCTGATGTGTAAAGTTATTAGTCTTCTGTAGTAAGATGCTTTATGTGTTCTAAATAGACTCTCTCACAATGGGGTGCTCATAATCCTACCCCCAACTGGAAAGCCACTACGCAGAACCCTTGAGACAGTGGCCACCCTTCTTGAGGCTCACGGCCACCATGTCACCACCCTCCCAGCCCACCAATTTGCGCAGATATGATATACTACAGGTGTGGGGCAGAACCATCTGCCCTACTCCTTTCTCTGAAGGGAGGTGAACAAGATGCAGGAACCAATGCGGATGAGTTTTGATGAACTGGCGCTACGTCTGCGTGCAGTGTTTGATACTATGGCCCAGCACGGGGAGACAGTCCTGGTGGAAAAAGAAGGGTTGCTTTTCAGGATTGAACCAGCACAGGAGCAGCAGGATGTGTGGGCAACATATGATCCCAAGCGAGCCAGTCAGGGGATTAAGAAAAGCGCTGGGGCTTTATCTGGAGTAGACCGTGACACCCTGATTAAGGACATCTATGAGCAGCGGCAGCAGGATAGCCAAGGTCGCCCTGCCTAACCCATGCCATACTTGATTGACTCTAACTGGCTGATTGACCACCTGGAGGATGTTCCAGCCGCCAGTGAGCTTTTCGAGCGCCTTGCGCAGGAGGGTATTGCCATCAGCATCATCTCCTACATGGAGGCGTACCAAGGCTTAGAGCGAAGCCCCAGCCCAGAACAGGCTCAATCCAAGTTCCAAGCCCTCATAGAAAGCATTCCCACCCTGCCCTTCTCAATGGCTGTGGCGAAGCGCTGTGCACGGCTTAGAGAGACATTGAGAAACCAAGGGAAAAGGGTGAACACCCGCGCTCTGGACCTTATCATTGCTGCCACCGCCCTGGAATACAACCTGACCCTGGTAACCCGCAATATCGAGGACTTTGACGACATCCCAGACCTCAAGCTCTACCAACCAAGCTAGCCCCTGTCAACCCCCTAACCAGCTTGACCTTACCCCACTTTTGCTTCAAAATACCTAATGACAGTTAAAAAGGCGGTCGTCTAATCGGCGACCGCCTTTTGCCTCTTTAGGAACCTTACCGTTATTAAGTTATTCTGTTGGTGGAGGCGTAATTCTGTTCTGGTTCCTTAGGTCAATTTGGTAAGGCTTAATTACCTCAAGATAGTAATTTTTAGCAGCAGCTACATCCGATTTAACCTGCTGATGCTGTGCCTTTGCATCGGTTATAGCTTGTTTGAAAGCCCCGTCGGAAGAACCGCACTGTCCGCTTTGTGCCATGGATTGAGCTGATTGAAGGCTAGCTTTAAAAGCATCAAAGCTGGCAGTTATAGCGCTAAGATAAGTTGTAGAAAGAGTGTTGTAATAACCCTTTAAAGTCTCGTAGGCAGTAGGATCTTTTACTTGCAACTTTTCTCCTTGCGCCTTAAGACGATCTACAGCTTTTTGAAACACCTCTTTAACCTTGACTTCCTTCTCCTCTACCCGAGCAATTGTATTATCTATTCGGGTTACAACTCTGTCGCAACGATTTTCCACACGAGGTCTAACCGTTGGGGATTGAGCCAATGCAACAGGCGTTACAAACAAAACGCTTACCAAAACTGCTCCTATAATCGTTGATTTTGCTATTGAGTTTAACATGTAGTTTTTCACCTCCTTTCTTTAAATATTGAAGGCATTTTAGCACATGATCCTAAGAATAACCTAAGAATGATAGGGGAGTACAACTGCAAATTCCGAACCGTCCCCTATCTTGCCGGCAACCCAAATTTTTCCATTGTGCCTTTCTATAATTTTTTTTGCTATAGAAAGCCCTAAACCACTGCCCTTGGCTACATTCGAGACTTGTCCTCTGTAAAAACGCTCAAATATATGCGGAAGGTCTTTTTCCGATATGCCAGTACCTGTATCGCTAACTGACAGAAGCACATCCTTTCCTTCAAGCACTGTCCTTACTTTTACCATTTGGTGGTTTGGTGTGTATTTAATCGCATTATCAAGCAGAATAAGAACGACCTGTTTTATCTCCTCTGGATTGCCATATACAAATAAGTCTTTGTGTTGTTCTATTTTTAAATTAAGCCGCTTTTTCTGCCCCAATGGCTTCATTTGTTCAAACGCTTCCGAAACTGGCCTACTTAAATCAAATTTTGTCCAATTAGTTTTACTTTTGTATGATTCTTCTCGTACCAAAGTTAACAGCCCATCTACTATTCCTTTCATGCGGGAGGTTTCTTCTAGTATGCTTTCAAACGCCTCCTGAATAACTTTTGGTATTTGTTTCTCTATTCTTTTTATAGCTTCTATCTCCATGCTAATAGTGGTCAGTGGGGTACGAAGTTCATGGGATAGATCAGCCGAAAATTCCTCTTGTTTTCTTATCATTTCCGCAATAGGCTTTAACGTTCTTCCGGAAAGAAAGTAAGAAGCGAAAGATACACCAATAAGAAGAATTAAATCAAACATGAAAAGCCTCTTTCTAAAATCCGACTCAAATTTATCTATTCTTTCTTCCAAAAAAGCTGATAGCTTGGGTCTTTGTTGTTTGTCCGAAAGAACTTCTTCTAGTCTAGCAAAAGCCTTATTTTCCGCATTTATCGCAGCAATACTAAATACCATAAGAAGAACTGTACTTATCAATATATACCAGAAAGTAAGTTTTAAACGGGCTTTTTGAAATGTATTCATCGTAACTTTCCTATCCTATACCCAATACCCTTAACTGTATGGATAAGAGGCTTTTCTTTAATAAATGGTTTATCAATTTTTTTTCTCAAATATCCAATATAAACGTCAACTATATTGCTAAATGGATCTGTATCAATATCCCATACATGTTCGATTATTTGCGTTTTTGAAACTATGGTTTCTTTATGTCTTATTAAAAATTCAAGTAGCGCATACTCTTTGCTACTCAAATTAATTTCTTTTCCTGATCTCTCTACAATGTGAGACGCTGGATTAAGTGTAAGAGAGTCTACCTGAAAAATAAGTTCTCGAGCACTTTCGTCTCGCCTAAGTAGCGCTCGAATTCTAGCCAGAAGCTCTTTGAATTCAAAGGGCTTTGATATGTAATCATCTGCGCCACTGTCCAAGCCCTCTATTTTGTTGCTCGTGCTATCTCGAGCAGTCAACATTATTATTGGAGTTTTTATTTTTTCTTCTCTTAACTTTTTACTAATTGTTATGCCGTCCATGGTAGGAAGACCAAGATCTAGAATAATTAGGTCGTAATCTTCAACAGACGCGTTATCATATCCCTTCTTCCCATCAAAGCATACATCAACAGCATAAGCTTCTACCTCAAGTATTTTCTTAAGAGACAAAGCAAGTTTGCGCTCGTCTTCAACAAGAAGTATTCGCATAAATTCTTACCCCTAGTATTGATTTTAGCAATTTTTTCGGTTGATTACAAAAAGATTACAGGCCTTGGAGGTCGGATTCGAGGTCTTGAAGCTCTTTTTCTATATTCTCAATTTCAAGATCCAAATCATCCAAGGAAGATTCTTCAGGTACCGATGTGACTACTGGAACTGTAGAGGATGGAAATTCCAAAGATCTTCGATTATTTATATTGCGAATAAAGACAACTATCAATAAAAAAACTATAACAGCAACTATAATTGTTAGTAAATTCGCTCCGCCTTTTTTACTATTACTTTCTGCCGAAATATCGATTTCTTGCATCTTGTTGTAATCAATTGTATCTTATGCATTT
>Ga0213870_1000203_pt1 | contig 31203 bp, 34 predicted proteins | sample WICALVC2017_Meta_FD_160119 | JGI IMG/M metagenome (GOLD analysis project Ga0213870, IMG submission 160119) | Freshwater microbial communities from subterranean cave lake in Wind Cave National Park, South Dakota, United States - WICALVC2017 | ecosystem: Environmental > Aquatic > Deep subsurface >... | reverse complement strand
AAGACAGTTAACCATAATTTTATAAAGGAAATTTTTGATGAGATAAAAACAGAATACAAAAAAGAGAAAAGGGCGAAAGGAAAAGATGCTAACCAGTCATGGAATTCGTGGAGTGGGAAAGCATTGCAAAGATTAATAAAATTTATTGTTGAAGATTATGTTTTTTCGTTAAAATATCCCATTGGTATTACAGATGACTCATCATTACGAAACAAAAAACTATCCGCCGAATTGGATAAGGTACGAAGAAATATAGAAATATTTTACGATTCTTACTCAATTATTCCTGATGCAGACATTGTTATTTATGATAAAATTAATTATAAAATTGTTGCTGTTTTGTCCTGCAAGGCTAGTTTACGAGAGCGAGTTGCGCAGGCTGCTTATTGGAAACTGAAATTTCAGTATAATGATACGACGAAAGAAATTTTGTATTATCTTTTATCAACTGATAATGATGGTGATTTTTTGGAAATAGGCGAAAAGATAAGTAGAGACAGAATTATCGTCGAGTATGGCGAAATTGATAAAGCATATATTTTTCGCAATGTGCCTGAAAGCAACAAAGTTAAAAATTTTTCTAAGATATTTAATGATCTAAAATTATTATTTGATCAGTGGTTTAAGAACAAAAATTATGAATAAAAAACAATTGCAAAAAGAGTGGGATAGAATTATTACTGAGGTTCACGATAAACCCAAATGCAGAACTCCTTATCCACAAGAAGTGGTTTTAGCAAGAGAATTACTTTTGCTTGCGCAGGTCATTTTGGAAAAACTGGAAGACAAAGAAAATGTTTTGTTTAATAGCGAATTATATCAAAAGACTATAACAGAATACTATCGACAAAAGGCATGGCTAAAGATTTAATTCTAGAGTCAACTACTCTCTGGGACTTTCCAACTCAAAATTATGGGAATAAGCCACATGGAAATAATAAATATCGAGGCGTAACGCCTGCTTTTGTAATCTGGAACTTGCTCCAACGATACACAAAAGAGGGCGATTTGGTCGTTGATCCGATGTGTGGTAGCGGAACGACAATTGATGTGGCAAAGGAATTGAACCGAAAGGTGATTGGGTATGATTTGAATATTGTTCGTCCCGATATAATCAAAAACGACTCTCGGAAAGTCCCACTCCAAGACAATAGCGTTGACTTTGTTTTTATTGATTCTCCATACTCGGACAATATAAAATACTCTGACGAAAAACAATGTATTGGAAAAATATCTTGCGAAACAACAGAGTTTTATGATGAGTTAGAAAAAGTAATGAGTGAAATCGCGCGAATTTTGAAACCGGAAAAAGCGATGGGTTGGGTTATTGCAGATCAGTGGATAAAAAAGAAATTTACACCGGTCGGATTTTTGCTTTGGCAAAGGTTGGAAAAATATTTTGAGCCGATTGATATTGTATGCCTTACCCGACACAATCAGACGTCAAACACTCAACTTTGGCACAATCGAGCGAGGCAATTTAATTTTTATTTAAGGGGTTTTAAGTATTTGTTTATAGTGAGAAAACCTAATAAAAAAATTAGACAATGGAGAGTTAGTAATAAAATCGCATGAATCTAGGAAGAAATCAAAAGAGCTTTTGGAAGAAGCGAAAAGAAAAGTTGAGGAGATGATTGAACGAGGGAATTGATAAATGGAAGATTTTGAGAAGTCCTTCGACAAGGCTCAGGATAAATTTTATAATTCCTCTTTCTACTCTTCACGGTAGTTTCACAGGTTAAATTTTATGACTATTTTTGTGTTATGATAAAGCCAACGCAAGGGATAAGGATTTAGTTTTTGGAGGTAAGCCTATGAAAAAGAAAAAAGACGTGGCATTTGCGTTTATAGATAGTAACAATCTAAATTTAGGAGTTAGAGCATTAGGCTGGAAACTGGATTTTAGGCGATTTCGTATTTACCTTAGTGAAAAATATAATATTATCACAGCCTATTTGTTTATAGGATATGTAGCTACAAATCAAGACATTTATTCATCTCTTCAAAAAGCTGGTTATGTTTTAATCTTTAAACCAACTTTACCCGATAAAGACGGTAATGTAAAAGGTAATATCGATGCAGATTTAGTGTTGCAGGCAATGATCGACTACGAAAAATATGACAAAGCACTTATAATAACAAGCGACGGAGATTTTTATTCGTTAGTAAAATATCTTTATGAAAATAATAAGCTGTTATTCGTGATGAGTCCTTACTTCAGAACATGCTCTGTGCTTCTTAAGAAATCTGCAAAAGAAAAAATCGTATTTATGGATAATTTAAGAGGGAAACTTGAATATAAAATGAAAAAGCATCGCCTAAGAACAAAACCTTAAGAAATGCTTTTCCGTGTAGATTCTAGAAGAATTATACCAAGGGTTTGGCATCATGTCAAGACCTATAGGATTTTAAACGAATTAAGGATTTAGTTTTTGGAGGTGACACAGCTACAATTATTGTGTCAGTCCCGCACTTTTTATGTGTCATTCCCGCGAAACTTGTCCTCGAGAAATCGGGGAGCGGGAATCCAGAAAACATGATAAACACATACTATGTGTATATACTAGCAAGCAAAAGAAACGGAACACTCTATATCGGTGTCACCAATAATTTAGAACGACGAGTTTATGAACATAAAAACAATATCATCAAAGGCTTTACTGCAAAATATAATGTTCATCAGCTTGTTTATTTTGAGCAAACAGCAGATATTAATTCAGCTTTACAAAGAGAAAAACAGTTGAAGAAATGGAATCGAAAATGGAAACTTGCTTTAATCGAAAAAGATAATCCCAATTGGAAAGATTTATCAATGGACTGGATGCCCGATCAGGTCGGGCATGACAAGTCTTAGGGTTTATGATATGGGAGATTTTGAGAAGTCCTTCGACAAGGCTCAGGATAAATTTTATAATAAAGCCCTTCGGTTTTTGTCGTATCGTCCTCGTTCGGAAAAAGAAGTGCAAGATAATCTTCTAAGAAAGAAAGCATCAAAAGAAATCATAGAAAAAGTGATTGCAAAGCTAAAAGAACAAAAGTTTATTAACGATGAGGAGTTTGTGAGATGGTGGATCGAACAGCGATCTACGTTTAGAACTAAAAGCATTAAGTTCATAAAGATGGAGTTACAGCAGAAGGGTATTGATAAAAATATAATAGATCGCATAATTCAGAATTCCCTCCAAGTTGGCGGGCAGGCGGAATTCATAATTCAGAATGATTTGGAACGGGCGAAGAAGTTAATAGAGGAACGAGTAGAGAGACTTAGGGGTTTGTCTAAGCAAGAGGTTTATCAAAAGCTTGGTTCATATCTTTCTCGAAGAGGCTTTGGTTGGGAAACAATAAAAAAGTCCATTGACGAGATACTTTCAGAAAGAGTATAATTTAGGGTATTAGACAATAGGGAGAGAGAAGCCTTGGTATTATGAGAAAAGTAAGTAAGGTTTCGACTATATTTCTGCATTAATCCGTCAGATGACGGATTCCTCTATTGTCTTTAGAAATTTATGAATTCTCAAAATCAGGATTTGATAATTCTTGAGAAAAAACTTCTTGAAAAAGAGGAAAAGCTTGATCGTGGAAAAGAGCACATAGAAAAGGAAAAAGAAGAGCTTAATAAGATTAAAACTGAATATCTCGATAAGCTCGAAAAAGTTTCAGGAATAACTAGCGATGAAGCAAAAAAAGAACTTCTTAAAGAAACCGAAGAAAAAGAAGCAAAAACTATTGCAAGAATTATTAAAGAAAAAGAAGAAGAGGCTAAAAGAACTGCCGATAGAAAAGCCCAAGAAATTTTAATAGACAGCATGCGCCATGGAGCTCTAGATTATATTGCCGAATACACAGTCTCAACTATCAAAATCGACGACGAGGAAATTAAAGGTAGAATTATTGGTAAGGAGGGTCGCAACATAAGAGCTTTTGAACAAGCAACTGGAGTGGATGTTGATCTTGATGAAGAAGGAATCATAAGACTATCCAGCTTCGATCAGATTAGACGTGAGATAGCTAGACGCTCTCTTGAAAAGCTAATTAAAGATACGAGAGTGCAACCATTTAGAATTGAAGAAATTGTAGATCAGACAAAACTTGAACTAGAAAAAATAATGAAGGAAGAAGGAGAAAAATTTGCCCACGAGGTTGGAGTTTTTAATCTGCCATCAGAACTTTTATCGATACTGGGTCGCTTTAAATTTAGAACATCTTATGGACAAAATTTAGCAGTTCATACATTAGAAGAAACTAAAATTGGACTTCATATTGCCTACGAGTTGGGAGCAGATGCCAATATTGTTAGGTTAGGTTGCCTATTCCACGATATAGGTAAAGTGGTTGAAGGAGAAGGCAGCCATGTTACGCTTGGGGCTGATTTGTTAAAACGTTTTGATATTCCAGAGCCTGTAATAAATTGTGTATTAGAACACCACGAAGACAAACTTTTTTCGGCAATAGAATCAGTTATTGTTTATATAGCAGATGCCATTTCTGGAGCAAGGCCTGGGGCACGTTTCGAAGATGTAGAAAAATATGCTAAAAGGCTAAAGGATATGGAGGAAATCGCAAAAAAGTATGAAGGCGTTGAAGATGCTTATGCATTCGAGGCTGGTCGAGAATTAAGAGTTATTATAAATCCTGGGAGGCTTGACGATGCCCAAACCACATTGGTCGCACAAAAAATAAGAGAAGAAGTTAGTCACAAACTTGCAGTTCCAGGAGAGGTAAAAGTTACTGCCATTCGCGAGTTCCGCGCTGTATCCCCATAATTTACATCGTAATTCTCATTTTGCCCGTTGACAAAGTTTAGTTTTAATTGTATTGTTGAGCTAATTGAAAATATGTTAGGGGGTTTGCCCCCCCGAAGCCTGATCCTAATAAGGCTAGAATTATAAATACATTTAGGAGCGAAACCCTCCTTCGCTTAAAGCTTCGGAGGGCGAAGGGGGGTGAAATATTTGACAAAAAGAGAACTCATAGAAATTGTGTCTAAAAAAGCAAATCTAACAAGCAAAGCTGCAAGAGATTCGGTGCAGGCTGTAATTAATTCTATCCGCGATGCATTAAAGCGAGGAGAAAAAGTTGTTATTACAGGATTTGGAACTTTTTCTATTAGAAAAAGAGTTGAGCGAGTTGGAAGAAATCCAAAAACTGGAGAAAAAATAACAATTGCAGCCAGAAAAGCTCCTGGTTTTACTCCAGGAAAAACACTAAAAAAGGTGGTAAGATAAAATATAAATACAGAAAAAGAGGTTTCTCAGCATGCTGGGGAGCTTCTTTTTGTTATAATCAAAGCATGGTTATCTCTGTTTCTCATTTGTCAAAATACTACCAAGCTTATCAAAAAGCGCCAGGTTTTTTGGGATCGGTAAGGTCGTTGATATCACGAAAACATACAACAGTAAAAGCTGTTGACGATATTTCATTCGAAATTGATACAGGCGAGCTTGTTGGATTTATTGGACCAAATGGCGCTGGAAAAACAACAACTCTAAAATGTTTGTCTGGGCTTTTATACCCAACAAGTGGAAAAATTTCTGTCCTTGGTTTTACTCCGTTTGAGCGAAAAAAAGAATTCTTAAAACAGATCTCTTTTGTTATGGGACAAAAAAACCAACTTTGGTGGGAGCTTCCAGCTTTGGATACACTGCTTTTAAATAAAGAAATTTACGATGTTCCTAATAATAAGTTTGATGAGGTTATTAAAGAATTATCAAAACTTTTAGAGGTTGAGGATTTATTAAAAATTCAAGTGAAAAAATTATCTCTAGGACAAAGAATGAAATGCGAACTTATTGCATCATTAATTCATTTCCCAAAAGTTTTATTTTTGGATGAGCCAACAATAGGGCTTGATGTGGTTATGCAGAAAAAACTGCGTGAGTTTATCAAAGAGTACAATAAGCGATACAAAGCAACAATTATTTTGACTAGCCATTACATGGACGACGTTGAAGAACTTTGTAAGAGAGTAATCGTTGTTAATCGAGGCAAGATTATCTTTAATGGAAAGCTTTCAGACCTTATAAAAAGATATGCTCCATATAAAATAATTAGTGTTACTCTCGAAGAAAATATTGACCTTAAGAGCATTGATAGTTCTTTAGAAGTTATTACTTTTCTTTATCCAAGGCTTGTTCTCAAAGTGAAAAATGAAAAGGTGAACGATACGGCTTCTCAAATACTTAAAAGTTTTAAGGCAAGAGACCTTACAATTGAAGATGCCGACATAGAAGATGTGATTGAAAGAGTATATGAATAAATATTTATTAGTTGCAAAAAACACTTGGTATGAAACCGTAGCCTACAGATTTAATTTTGTGATGTGGCGGATAAGAGTTATTTTTCAGTTGCTAACGGTATATTTTTTATGGCTTGCAATAATACCAGGAAATGGAGATTTCTTGGGCTATACCAAGCCACTCATGCTTACTTATATTTTGGGAACTTCTCTTATAGCTTCCATCGCTCTTGCTTCAAGAAGTTATGGAATTGGAGACGAAATTAATAATGGTAATCTTTCTAATTTTCTGATTAAACCAATAAACTACTTTCTTTATTGGTTTTCAAAAGACATGGGAGATAAAGCTATGAATATTTTATTTTCTGTATTAGAGCTCACTATACTATTTCTTCTTTTGCATCCGCCGATATTTATTCAGACCAACATATTTATTATTTTTCTTGCTCTTATTTCTTCGGCAATTGCTTTGATACTATATTTTTTCTTTAACATTTTATTAGGGCTTATAGGTTTTTGGAGTCCCGATGTTTGGTCGCCCAGATTTATTTTTATTATACTCGTAAACTTTTTTGCAGGATCTCTTTTTCCGCTTGATATTTTGCCAAAATCAGTATTTTATTTTTTGCAAGCTTTGCCTTTTACATACGTTCTTTACTTTCCCCTAAAAATTTATCTTGGGCAATTATCTCAAATCGAAATTTACACTGGTCTCTTTATCTCAACAATTTGGGCGTTAATTATGTATTGGTTGGTTAGAACTATTTGGGTAAAAGGACTTGCTTTTTATACAGCTTATGGTAGGTAAATATTTAAAAATTTGGTGGACTATGACAAGAATTGCCTCACAAATTGCTTTTGTTTCGCGGTTTGGCGCTGTAATTTTTATTTTCGGAAAGATTTTGCGATTTGCGTTTTTTCTTTTGTTTCTTCTTCTTTTAATATCAAAAACAAAAGCAATAGTAGGATATGAGATTTGGCAGGTTATTTTTTTCTTTGCCACATTTAATTTGGTAGATACTCTAGTGCAATTCTTTTTAAGAGAAGTCTATAGATTCCGTTCTTATGTTGTATCGGGAGACTTTGATTATTTTTTAATAAAACCAATCTCGCCTCTTTTTCGTTCGCTTTTTGGTGGGAGCGATGTGTTGGATATACCAATGCTTTTAATTTCAGTTGGCTTTGTAATTATGTCCATCTTTATAATTGGAGATATTTCGCTAAGCGGAGTATTAGTGTATCTTTTGCTTATCTTAAACGCATTTTTAATTGCGTTTATCTTCCACATTTTTATTCTCGTGGTAGGCATTTTGACAACAGAGGTAGACAATACTTTGTGGCTTTACAGAGACATAACTCAAATGGGTCGTTTGCCTATTGATATCTATAAAGAACCAATACGTGGGGTACTTACTTTTATACTTCCTGTCGGGATCATGATGACGTTTCCGCCCAAAAGTTTAATGGGGCTTTTGTCCATACAGTCAATAATGATCGCACTTTTGGTAAGCGCTGTATTGTTGTATGTAAGTCTTAAATGTTGGAAATTTGCTCTTAGACATTATACGAGCGCAGGAAGCTAGTTTGGTATAATTTTGCTCATTCTTCAGGTTGCATTTTGGGCGTGATTTTTATAAAATACGCATGCTCTAGGAAGAAGTCCGCTAGTCCGCCAACAGCTACGCAGTTGCGGGCGGACAGGAAAGTCCAGACAGGTGTAAAGCCGGGGATGGAGCGCAAGCTCTGACTAGAAATAGCTGGTCTCTAAATTCTTTACCCACATGTGGAATTTAGAGCAGATCCTGAATTAACAGGACTTGAGAGCAACAGAGACGAGTGGGAGTGAAACGGGCAATCCTACCCGCTGCAACCTACGAATGGTACGTTTTAAGACGCTTTACTCTAGTACCGATGTTGAGGGCATCCCGATTTTATATCGGGGCTATGTGACATAAATATCACATTTGAGACAGATTGCGGAAAACCACGTTCAGCTTCATGAACGTGGTAAACAGAATCTGGCTTATTTTCCTCCTAGAGCATTAACTTGTATTGCACAGCATCTTATATTCGCAGTTTTGGCAGATGATTGAGCGGCTGCAGGCAAAGTCGCTTTTTTCGATTTCCTCCACTATTTCTAAAATTTTAGCCTTTGCTTCCTCAAGCTGATCCTTAGTCCTTGTAGTTGTTAATTTTTTTTCTTCTCCTAGATAATGCAGGGAAAGGATTATATCTTCTGGCTTCTTGTTAAAAATATTGTCTTTAACTTGGGTTGCAGCAAGAGCATAGAGTGTAAGCTGAAGATTGGTGTCTAGCTCTTTTTCTTTCGGGATATTGCCTCCTGTTTTATAGTCTATAATTTCAATTTTATTTTCGCCTATGTTATCTACCCTATCAATTCTTCCACCGATTTTAAGACTTATCTTATCAGCTTTAGCGTCCTTAATAAAAAATTGGAAGGGAATCTCGATGCCCACTGGTTTGTTGGCATTTGGTATAAAGTTAGTTTTTAAGTATTGCAAAAGAATATACTTTGCTTTCTCAAAAGCTTCGTTCTGATGAGTCTTACTCTGGTACCCCTCATCGATCCAGCGGTCTTTTAGGATAGAGACAATATCTTTTATTTTAATATTTTTATTTTCTATATATTTTTGATAGAAATCTTTAAGCGCTGCATGTATACTTGAGCCAAAACTTAAAGATGCTGTGGGGCGGAATGGAATCTTTAAGATATATTGCAATTTGTAATGCAGGGGACACATGTTAAATGTTTGTATTTGTGAGTAGGAGATATATGTAATATTGGTCTTTAGTTTTTGGTCGTTAGTCGTTGGCTGGGGGTTTGTTTTGGGATTTGTTATTGCAACCCAGTCAAGAAGAGATGGTTGTACAACCTGTTTTTCTGCTTTTTGTTTTTCTAATAGTCTTGTAATAGTTTCTTGACCTAGCGCTTCGTATATAAATGGAGAGAGCTTTTTATCTCGTTTTCCCTCCCCATAAAAATTAGCTGCTGTAAAATATAATCTATCGCGCGCTCGAGTCATACCGACATAAAACAAACGTCTTTCTTCTTGTAAATGATAGTCTCCCTCAGGCAGTATTTCTTTAATAAGATCTTGAGTTATTGGAATTTGCTCGCGTCGTTCACGAGTGGGAAACCGTTGATTAACAAGATTAACCAAAAAAACAACTGGGAATTCCAAACCCTTACTAGAATGAATAGTTAAAATATTTACTGCATTATTTTCCGACCAATCGATATCGGCAGCAAGTGGGCTTTCTCCCATTTGCATCGACAGATCAATCCAATCGACTACTGGAAAAACTCGAGCATCTTCGTTATCTATCTCAAATGACTTTAATTTGTCAAAAAACTTTGCAATGTTTTGGTATTTTTTTGTGTTGACATCTCTTACTGCCGATAAGAACTGTTTAAGCATGCCCGAATCTTCTAAAAAATAATACAAGATTTGCCCAGTACTGTCGGTTGGAACTCGTTTTAGGTGGCGTTTTATCATATCGACAATTTTTTTTATTTTTTCTTGCACCTCGTTTTTTAGAATGATGTCTTGTGCTTGTGACGCTTCTGTTATTTTTTCAAGAGATTCAAAAAGTGTAAAATTCTTCCTTTTTGCAAAATTTAATATTGCTGCAATGTCGCGAGCTTCAAGATCAAAAACTGGTAAATTTAGTATCCTATATAAAGAAATAGAATCTTCAAAATTGTACAGAACCTTTAAGTAGGCTATTAAATCTTTAATCTCCTCTTGTCTGAATAAACGTCCTGGTCCTAGAAATTGGAAGGGAATCTTATATCTTTGTAAAGCTTTAACAAAGGCTGTCGCATGATCATTTGCCCTAACAAGTATAGCAATATCTTTATAAAATCGGTTATCGTTATTAACAAGATCTATAATTTTTTTCGCAACATTGTCAGCCTCGTCTTCTACTCGATCTGTATAGAGAATCTCAATAGGGTATGATTTAACTTTTCTTTGGGTCTTGAGTTTTTTGTCGACCTTTTCTTTGGCTTCCAGCCGATCAGGGTTATTATATTGGATAAGCGTATACGCCTTATCAAGAATTTCTTGAGTGGAGCGATAGTTTGTGGTTAGTGTTACGATCTTGGCTTTTGGAAATTGTTTTTTGAATTGGATGATGTTTGAGACAGAGCTTCCTCTAAAGCGGTAGATTGAATTGTGCACAACTATATTATTTGCAATAAAGTTATGAGTTCTTTCTACCTCAAGATCGTATACAATTTCCTCTTTTTCTTCTCTTTTTATATTAATAATTTGATCGTAATAAACCATTTTGTTAGAGAGAACTGGCACATAAAGTCCTTCTAAAAGATTGCCTGCAGGTATAATAAGTGCAGGCAAATGAACGAAGTTGAATTTACCCATTGTTGCTTTTGCTTCAATAAAGCCACCAGTTATATCAGAAAGTCTCTTTGCAAAGGAGCCAACTTTTTCAATATCTGCTGAGACAAAGCGAACCCGAATCCCTTTTTTTGCTTTTTCGATATGTATCTTATGGTTTTGAAGTTTTTGAATGACATAAGGATTCGATGTTTCTAAGTGTACAGCGTGGAGTATGGACGGATTTTTTAGTAGTCTTCCAAAACTGTGTTTTGGAGTATATTTTCTGTAGCAAAGATAGAGGTTTATTTTTATTCTTCTACTTTGACCTCTTGTTACTGCATCCAAGATATAATGGTAGTTTTCAAGATTAATCCTAAGATCCTGTGCTAATCGGTGGGCACCTGCATTCGTATCGAACTCCTCATAGATCCTTTTGACATACTTACCTTGTAACATTACGCCGTCCCGTTCTTTGAAGATACAGGTTGGAATTTGGTATTTGAGCGACCAGAGGAGTTCATGGTAGCGTGCTTCTTGTTCGCTGTCGAATGCCCTAAGACCAATAATTGCGTCTGATGACCTTTCAAGTTTTAGTCGTACTGCAAGGTCATTGGTTGTCCCTATTCTCCAGCCAAGATTTTTTCTATACATTAAATAGACATAGTAAAAATTTTTTTCTCTAACAAACTTTGGGACATAGCAAAACATCTTATGGTTGTCTGTTGCTGTAATTTGTTTTCCAAGTTTTGTAGTAATAGTTATAAATGTTGTTTTCTTTTTACTTTTTACTATATGAGAAACCTTATATGTGCCAACAGATCCTTTGCCAACTCCACTTAAGACTTCGTCGCCTTTTTTGATTTCTTTAATTTTTTTCTTTCCATTGGGAGTCGAGATAAGCGTATCGCCTGGCAGACACTGATCATCATCTCCAACGACTGTGATATTCTTTTTTTCTCCTCCAAGAAGAATCGCTAGCTGATTTTGGGCAAAATTAGTGTCCTGAAATTCATCCACCAAAATATATTGGAATTGATCTTGGTAGCTTTTAAGTATGTTTTTTCTTGTTCTAAAGAGTTTTAAAGTATTAGAAATAAGGTCAGAAAAATCCATTACGCCCTCTTTGGCTTTTAGGTCTTCGTAGATTTTAAAGGCATTTGCAAGCTCCAGATCTTTTTTAATTTCCCCAGGATCGATTTTTGAGTTTTGGGCTTGAGTCCAGCTGAGATATTCATTAGACGACACATCCTCGTCTTTTAGTCGTGAGAAATGTTGCAACATTCCCTCTAAAAATTTATTTGGGTTGCCAAGAGGACGAAAATAATCAAGTTTAAATTGAAAGATGTGACTGCGAATAAACAATAAAGTTTCTGCTTCTGTCATAAGCCTATAAGAAGGAGTAAGCCCAATATGGACTGCTTCCGATCGCAAAACTCTATCGCAAAATGAATGAAAAGTCGAAATCCACATTTGGGTATAGCCATATGGCATTTCCACATCTATTCTTTCTTCCATTTCGCGGCTAGCTTTATCGGTAAAGGTAAGTGCTAAAATTTGAGAGGCTGGAATATGTTTTTTAAGAATTAAGTTCTTTATTCTTTCTGTTACTACTGTTGTTTTACCGGTTCCAGCACCTGCTATAATAAGAAGTGGGCCACCATTATACTCAATAGCCTCCATCTGCTCTCTGTTGAGAGTTTTTATGTTTGTCATGAAGGTATTCTAACATAACAAGTATTTACTCGACCACCACTGTTCCGGTTCGAGTCGGATTTAAGTGATCGTGATATTTATATGTTCCTTGTTCGTCAAAAACAAGAGACACAGACTCATTGTCAGAAACACCATTAAGGTTAAGCGGTGGATAGATTAAGTGTGTTGGGTGCAAAGCAGAATTAACTGTTGCAGTGCTACCACTTTTGTTTGTCCACACTACTTTTGTTCCAGCTTCAATATTAACTGTTGCGGGTTCAAATCCAGAACTTGTTATTGTAATAACTGCTTCTTGCTGTTCTTCAGCTTGAGTTGCTGTCTCTGTAGCTGGTGGATTTTGTTCTATTGCTTGAGGGGCTATTTCAGGCCCGCCTTTTTTGTTAGAAACGAACATAAATACTATAACTACAATTAGAGCTATTGCCCCAAACAGAATTTTGTTGTTCATTTTTTTCACCCCCCTTCTATAAATTGGAATTCTTGAGGTTAGACACTCTTCAAAAATTCCGTTTATTACTTTTAGTATATTGTTTTTTTAGAAATTGATCAATACTTATTTTTATCTTAGTTTATAAAAAACTAAGTTTCCTAAAAGCAAAGATAAGACAAGGGGATCCACGGAATCAATAATTAAGAATTTAGAATTAAGAATTGGTGAAGATACGAAAATTGCAAGTAGACCTACAAAGATGCCAAACAGGATTTGCTTGACATGATTATTTGGGGTGGTCATGGGTTCAGGAAGCATTACGGTTGCAAAAAAAAGAGTGGTTGGATCGGCAATAAAATTTAAGATTGATGAGTTAAGATTTAAGAATTGAGCCAAGAGAGCATATACGATTAGAAAAGATAGGGTTATGCGATAACGTTTCATTTTGACCATAGAAACAAAAGCTGGAGAAAGAAAAATTAAGAAATAAATTATGAATTCTAGATTCTGAGTTGTAAATTGTTGCCAAGATACAGCCCACCATGAAACAGGGGTCGCGAGAATTAATGTGCCAACAAGCAACCCAAAAGCAGTAGGGTTAAAGACGTGGCGATTACCAAACCTTATAAAATTTTTTGAAAACATTGCAAAAGCTCCTATTGCAATAGGAATGTACCAATTAGCAAGGGGAGATGTTAAAAGCCCAATAATGCTTCCTGTTACGAGGGAAGCACTTAGAAAAAACGATTTGACTCGTCTGATCTTTAGAAATAGAAGATCGAAAAGTAATGTTGATCCAATAGACAATGTGAAGACAAAAATAGCTTTTAACGACGGATTGTTAAAGAATGCTGTTATAAAAATAAGAGTAAGAAGAAATCCGATCTGGGTTTTGGGGGTTTTTAGCAAACGTGTTAGCCAATTTATCATGTTATAATAATATCATAATGACTGTTCAGCAAAAAGAGTTTTACGTTCCATTTGTTAAAAAAGAACAACTTGCAAAAGATACATATTCCTTTTATTTTGATCGAGCTAAGCTCGATTTTAATTTTTTGCCAGGGCAGTACGTTCGGATGGCTATTCCTATTAAAAATCCTGATAATCGCGGAAATTCGCGACCCTTTACAATAAGTTCTTCTCCCTTGGAGAAAAATCATATTATGATTACAACAAAAATTATTCAGAGTTCTTTTAAAAAGAAGTTGACAGAATTAGCTCCAGGAGAAAAAGTTAAGTTTTTTGGACCATTGGGAGGATTTGTGTTGAAGGAAGAAGAGAAAGACGAACGAGTGTTTTTGGCAGGAGGAATTGGCATTACGCCGTTTCATAGCATGATAACCTACGTCCACAAAAAAGATCTTTCGATTTCAATAACTTTATTTGTTTCTTTTTCTACAGTCGAAGATTTGATTTTTTACGAAGAGCTGTCAGATATAGCCAAGAAAAATCCGTATATAAAACTTGTCTATACAGTCAGCCATCCAGAGGGGTTGAATGTTCAATGGAGCGGAGAGACAGGAAGAATTTCAGAGACACTAATTAAAAAATATACAGAAGATATTAATAAGCCTTTATATTATATTGTTGGACCGCCTGCTATGGTTTCGACAATGGAGGAAATCGTTAGAAAGATGGGGATCTCAAATAAGAAAATCTTTATAGAGAGTTTTACAGGATATTGAGAACAAATTAAAAATTCAAAATGCAAAGTTCAAAATTACAATTAAAAATTTAAAATTTATCTCACGAGTCTTTTGCTTCAATTGCATGTGCTGTTTGTTCTTCTAAGTTTTTTGTTGAGTTAAGTTTATAGCCCAATTGGTTAAATCCAGTTGCGACATTGCTAAATTGCGATGAGGCATTGTTGATATGTTTTCCTAAAACCCCTATATTTTCTTCGACCTTATTGTAATCAATCTGAAGTGCTCTTAGTAACTTGAATACTTCACGAGAACGACTTTCGATCTTTTTCCCCTCAAAGGACAGAAGAATTGTTTGAAGATGGGCATAGAGAGTGGTTGGGGAAACGATATAAACCCTTTCTTTCTTAGCATAATCCATAATTTCTGGCATATTAACTATTTCATAATATACAGATTCACTAGGTACATACATCAGCGCAAAATCCATAGTGCCCTCGATAGGCAGAATATATTTTTTGGCGATTTGGCCAACGTGTTTTTTGACGTCTCTTGTAAGCTCATTTTTCGCTTCTTCTTTTTCTTTATCGCTTCCTGCTTTTATCATCTTTTGGAAATTCTCCATTGGGAATTTTGAGTCAATCGGCAAAATTCCAGCATCAGTTTTTATTGCCGCATCAACTCTTTCTCCTGATTTAAATTGGTATTGGAGGTAAAAACTATTCTTGGGAAACATTTGGGATATTAAATCTTTGAGCACCTGCTCTCCGATATTGCCTCGCAGTTTTGGACTTTTTAGGAATTCTTGAAGTTCTCGCATGTTTCTGCCAATTTCACTCATCTGTCCAACTTCTTTACCAACATCTCGAATAACTGCTGCTGCTTTATCAAGTCGTTCATTAAGTTGTTTTGAGTTTTCCTGCAAGACTTTTGTTACATCAGAAGAACTCATCTGCATTGTTTGCTGCATGCTTTTAAGCCATTCCAAAAGCGTTTCGTTTTCTTGCGGCTTTTTAAGCTCTGAAAGCTTTTTGTTTAAGAAGAAAAGAACTGCGCCAAAACAAAGAAGAATAAGAATTATGATAGGCAGCTGATTTTCCATGGAGTTTATTGTAACACATCGTCAAAGTATAATTCGGGATCTGTTGTGATTTTTTGCCAGGGGATTGGTTTGTAGTTAAAGAAGGCTGCGGTGGCGATCATGGCACCATTATCTGTACACAATTTTTTTGCTGGAGCAAAAAAATTAGCGTTTAGGGTATAGCGTCTAGCGTTTAGTTTAAGTTCGTCGCGGAGTTTTTGGTTCGCGGCAACGCCGCCGCCAAGAAGAATTGATTTTACTTTGTATTTTTGTGCGGCTTTTAGGGTTTTTGAAACCAAAACATCAATAATGGCCTGTTGGACAGAGGCGGAAAGATTAGCGATTGTTTCATTGTTCAATTGTTTCATTGTTTTGACTTTTCTTAAGACGGCTGTTTTTAAGCCGCTAAAACTAAAATCAAAATCGTCCGAATCAATCATTGGTCGTGGGAAACGATAACTTTTTGAATCACCGTTTTTGGCAGTTTGTTCAATAGCAGGCCCTCCAGGGTATGGCAAGCCCAAAAGTCTGCCGATCTTGTCCAGTGCTTCGCCACTAGCATCATCGCGCGTTCCTCCAAGCCATGTTATTTTTCCATGATCTTTTAACAAAACTAAATCAGTGTGCCCCCCAGAAACAATAAGAGCAAGAGCTGGAAAGCCTATATTAGCGTTTAGCGTATAGCGTTTAGCGTTTAGTTTCGGATTTTCGCCAACGAAATTGGCGTAGATATGGCCGATTAAATGATTTACTGGAATTATTGATTTGTTCCAAACATAAGCTAAGGTTTTGGCAGTCTCAACACCAACAATTAGAGACCCAATAAGTCCTGGTCCTACAGTTACAGCAATAGCATCTATTGCTATACTTAAATCTTTAAGCGTTTTTTTAATTACTGGAATTATATATTTGACTTGCTCGCGGGCTGCAATTTCTGGGACAATTCCTCCTGTTTTTGAGTGAAGGCGTAAAGAAGATGCAACTACATTAGAAATAAGTTTAACTTTTCTATCACTTCTATTTGCCTCAATAATAGAGGCAGAAGTTTCGTCGCAGCTAGTTTCTATCCCTAAAATTTTCATAAAAGACTCTAATGATTTATATCATTGGAGTGTCAAAAAAAGGCTAAAGATTTTTTAGTTTAACTAAATCTCCTTCTTTAATATTATATGTTTGCGAAAGCCCCGAGTTTATTTCTAAAACTCTATCTGCTCTAGATTTCGGTTTGTATCTTAAAAGTCCTTCCTTTTGGCCTTTTGGCGGACTGACATTTTGATATACCGTGACAACTCTATAATCTTTTATAAAGATTATGTCTATTGGAAATCTCATGCCTTTCATCCAAAAACTATAAAAATCTGACTTATCAAATAAAAAAATCATGCCAAAATTTTGGGGAATATTATTGTATTTAGAAAGTCCTATTTCTCGATCTTTTGGAGTTCTTGCGACATATAGATAAAAAGTGTGATTATTTATGGTTATAGTTGGTCTTTTATCTCCTATGGTATTTCCTGCGAAAATTAAAAAAAGAAAAACAAGAATTATTCCAATTATCCGATAAATTTCTTTCACAATGTTTTTAGGTTATTTAAACTTATAACTCTAGTTGTAGATTGCTCGGCAACTCTTTTGGTAACGTATGCTACCTTTCCATTAATTAATTTTGCTTGGCGTTTTTTGTGGCTAACATTTGAGTCATTAGTTGTTGTTGCAATAATTGATGGATGAATTTTTGTTATAATTTCGTCGTATTCACTATCTGTTTTTAAGTTTGTGAGCATAACTACAAAATCCACAGCAGAAAAAGCAGAAAGAACTAGTGCTCTTTCTTGTTGATTGTTAACTGGCCTGTTATTGCCTTTAAGTCTCTTTACTCCTTCGTCGCTTTCTAGAAGAACAAACAACAAATTGCCCTGTTCTCTTGCACGGTTTAGAAATGTTACATGGCCAGCATGGATTATATCAAAACAACCACCAGCTAAGACAATCGTTTTACCCTGATTTTTTAACTGTTTACTTATCTTAATTGCTTTATTGATGCTAACAATTTTGTTCATAAACTTTTAATTACTCCTTCGTTCCCCGAAGGTATACCGCTCTCCAAGGCTGAAAATTTGAGACAAATTTGTCAGACAAAATTGTGTTTCCATTTTTTGTAACTTGTCTAGTAAAAGTAACTTTTGCTCCCTCTGCCGCAAAATCAACTTGTTTAATTGTTCCTTTTGGAAGACTTGAATCATCTTGATATGTATCTGGGAGTGGGGGAGTTAGATTTGCAACAACTGGTTCACTTAGAACTACTTTTCTTCCATCAGATGTACCAAAAAGAGAAAAAGTTAGTTTTTGAGTATCTAGATCTATTGATGTTTGGATTAATATATATTTTCCAGTATCATTTTTAAACTTTAAATCGACAGATGGCGAATATATTGTTGCATCAAAGCCTGGAGGACTATTTTGTTCGTAATACGCAACTCTATATGCATGAGCATGTCTTTCTATAATTGAGAGACCAGCATTAAGAATTGCTCGAAAAAGTGTGGTTGACACTTGGCAAACCCCTCCACCGTCTCCTAGAACCGTTTTTCCATTTTGAATAATATATGCTTGTTTGTATCCTGTAAATGCAGAAATATCTCCCAATGCTTTATTAAACGAAAATACTTTGTTTGGCGCAACCAAAACGCCATTTAACCTTGTCGCAGCAAGTGTAACATTGTAAACTCTACTTGGAATTGAGTGTTGGAAAAACGATAAGCCTTCTCCAATAAGTTCCTTAATTCCAAGATTATTAACTTTTTCTGTTGTGATATTGGGTTTTAGAATTTTAACAGGGATGTTAATAACTATAGCTTGCTGCTTGTTGGGAAACATTACTTTTGCAAACTTAGACTCCAATTTGCCTTTTACTGCTTCTAAATCAGCAACTTGGCCATCTAAGGATTGTTTAAAAGTAGTTACTTTACCATTTTTGTATGCAAAAACTGCATCGATTGGATCAATACGTAATTTTTCTACAAGAGGGTTTAGGGCAGCTAATAATTCTGTCTCGGAATAACGATATGCTGGTTGCAGGTAAATTCCGTTAAGATAGGCTGTAATAATTAAATTTGCATCAGAAAAGACATTTTTCGATCTACCAATACTCATTGCCTGCTTTGCAATTAGTTCTGGGTTATAGCCATAACCAATTTGAGAGGCAGAAACCGTAGCTACTCCAGTCTCGCTTGCAAAAACAAACTCTGTTTTGCCAATATCTACATTTTTTTTGGCAAATATTTCATTTATTTGCGATGGTGTTTTTCCTCCTAAATCTATGCCATTAATAACTACTCCTGGATAAACAACATTTGAGTTAAGTTTTTGGAAAATGATAAAAGCAAAGCTTACAAACAAGAATAAGCCAAATACCGCGCCTATTGTGAACCAAAATAATACTTTTGTGGCACTTAAGATATAAAGCCTCAAAATCTTAATTCTCATTTGATATAGAATATCTTTGGTATTATACTAAAATATGGATATGGATGAAAACGTAATTTCTGATAATCCTCAATCTTCGCCTTCTCAATCTTTACTCAAGAAGATTATAAAACTAATATTTGGAGTTTTGGCGGTTATTTTTTTGGGATTTGTTATTTTTGGCTTGGTTGTTCCAAGTTTACATAAAAAACCAAAGAGTGAGAAAATTACACTTTTGTATTGGGGATTATGGGAAGATTCTAAAGCAATACAACCTATAATTTTTGACTTTGAACGACAATATCCAAATATTACAGTGAATTTCGTTAAACAGGATATAAAACAATATAGAGAACGGCTAGTAACTAGAGTTAAAAATGGTACAGGACCAGATGTTTTTCGTTTCCACAATACTTGGCTCCCGATGCTTTCGAATATTTTAGCCCCATTGCCTAAAGATACTATAACAAAAACTGATTTTGAAAAATGGTTTTACAAAGTTGCCCAAAACGATTTAGTTAGAAATGGCGCTATATACGGTATTCCACTTGAAATAGATACTCTTTCTTTGTATATAAATACCGAGGCATTTAAAGCTCGCGGATTATCTAGTCCTAAAGATTGGATAGATTTTTCCAATACCGCTCGTCAACTTACTGTAAAAGATGAGAGCGGAAAAATAGCAACTGCAGGTGCGGCAGTTGGAACTTTTGGTAATATTACGCATGCAGGCGATGTAGTATCTTTATTTCTTGTTCAAAACGGGACAGATTTAAATGATATCTCCTCAACATCGCAATTAGCAAGTGAAGCTTTAGGTTTTTATACCTCTTTTGCTTTGAATGATAAAGTTTGGGATGATACACTTGACCCATCTGTATTAGCTTTTGCTAAAGGAAATCTTGCCATGTTTTTTGGTTATTCTCGGGATTTTTTTACAATAAAATCTATCGATCCCAATCTTTCGTTTGAAATCTATCCAGTTCCTCATCTCCCACAGCAAAATATGACTATAGCAAGTTACTGGGTGGAAGGAGTATCCATAAAAAGTAAATATCAAAAAGAAGCAATGCTTCTTATAAAATATTTAGCTCAAAAAGAAACACAACAGAAATTATTTACCGAACAATCAAAAACAAGAGCATTTGGTGAGCCGTATGCAAGAACAGATCTTGCTAATTTGCTAGAAGATAACGCAAGGGTATATCCATTTGTCTCTCAAGCACAAGATGCTGTATCCTCTTTTTTTACTAGCGATACTTACGATAACGCACTCAATTCTCAAATGAATAGCTATCTTGAGGATGCTGTTAATGCAGTGCTTAGCGGTACTTCTCCCCAAACAGCAGTAGACACCCTATCAAAAGGCGTTTCGCACGTCTTAAAAATGTACAAGAATTGAGGTAAATTTATCAAATTATTATTGTGCTCCCACCCGTCCCGTAAAAGTAGATTTGGCTAGCATCTGTTCTTGAATATTTTTTGGAACTTCCTCGTAGTGAGAAGGCTCCATGTAATAAGATGCGCGGCCTTTGGACATACTCCTTAGTGTTGTTGCATAACCAGAAAGTTCAGAGAGTGGAACCAGAGACAGAATAATTGTTGCCATACTTCTTTCTTCGGTTCCTATAATTTGCCCTCTTTTTGCAGACAAATCTCCAATAACATCTCCCAAAAACTCAGATGGAGTTGTTACTTCTGTCTTCATAATTGGCTCAAGGAGAGTAATATCTGCTTTTTTTGCTGCTGATTGTATGGCCTTGCTTGCTGCAATCTTAAACGCAATATCCGAAGAGTCAACTTCGTGATAGCTTCCATCGTAAACAGTAACTTTAGTGTCCGTCATTGGAAAACCAAGAAGAATCCCGTTTTCCATGGCTTCTTTTACACCTTTCTCAATTGATCTTATAAATTCAGATGGAATTGTCCCACCTTTTATAGCATCCACAAACTCATTTCCTTCGCCTCTTTGTTTTGGCTCAATCCTCAAAAAACAATGTCCATATTGCCCGCGTCCGCCAGATTGTCTGATATACTTGCCTTCTCCCTCTGCTGTTTTTCTAACTGTTTCTTTGTATGCAACTTGTGGAGCGCCAACATTTGCCTCAACACCAAAATCACTTTTCATGGTATTTACCTTTACTTCAAGTTGCAATTCTCCAACTCCTGAGATAATTGTCTGACCAGTCTCGTGATTTGCTTTTACATGAAATGTTGGATCTTCATCCATTAGGCGTTTTAGCGCATATCCAAGTTTTTCTTGGTCTTGGGTTGTTTTTGGTTCGATTGCCAAAGAAATAACTGGTTCTGGGAAAGAAATTTTTTCCAAAACAATTGGTTTTGTTTCGTCGCATAACGTATCGCCAGTGCCAGTATCTTTAAGCCCTACTATTGCAACTATTTCTCCTGCAAATCCTTCTTTTAGTTCTTCTCTTTGGTTTGCATGCATTAACAAAAGTCTTCCTACTCTTTCCTTTTTATTTTTACTGCTGTTATAAACATATGATCCGCTACTCAATTTTCCAGAATAAATTCTAAGATAAGTTAGTTTCCCAACGTGAGGATCGTTTTGAATTTTAAAAGCAAGTCCAGAGAAAGTTTCTTCTGGTGTAAGTTTTCTAATTTCCTCTGCATTGGTTTTAGAATTTATTCCTTTTACTTCTTTTAAATCGTGAGGGGAGGGTAGATAATCAACAACGCTATCCAGAAGTGGCTGAACACCTTTATTTCTTAAAGATGACCCTGCAAGAATAGGAACAAGTTTGTATGCAATTACAGCCTGTCGTAAAGCTCCCTTTAATTCATCGACCGTTGGCTCTTGACCGCTAAGATATTTTTCCAAAAGCACATCATCTGTTTCTGCTATTTTTTCTATAAGTTTATTTCGATATTTTTCAACTTCATCTTTCATTTCAGAGGGTATCTCGTCTGACACGTCAAATTTTAAACCTTGTTCGTCTGATCCCCAAACTAAGGCTTTTCTAGTTAACAAATCGACAATCCCTTTAAAGCTTGCCTCAACTCCTATTGGTAAAACCATGGTGGCGGGGCGCGCTCCAAGCCGATCCTCGATAGATTTAATTGTTGCAAAAAAATTAGCACCAACTTTATCCATTTTATTTACAAAACATATCCTTGGAACTTTATATTTATCTGCTTGTCTCCAAACTGTTTCGGATTGAGATTGTACTCCTTCTTCTGCATCCAAAACCGTAATTCCACCATCTAAAACTCGAAGAGACCTCTCAACTTCTGCGGTAAAGTCAACATGACCAGGAGTGTCGATAATATTTATTCTGTAACCTTTCCAATAGGTGGTAGTTGCTGCGGATACAATAGTAATACCGCGCTTTCTTTCTTCTTCCATCCAGTCCATAACTGTTGTACCTTCGTCAATATCGCCTATTTTGTAGGTCTTACCTGTGTAAAAAAGAATGCGCTCGGTTGTAGTTGTTTTTCCCGCATCAATATGAGCAATAATACCAATGTTTCTAATTTTAGAAAGCTCTGTAATTCTTTTTTTATCAGCCATAACTAAAAAATCTCAAATCTTAAATGTCAAATGTCATTCATTCGGCAAGCTCAGAATGATCCTGAGTTTACCGAAGGATCAAAACTACATCTTTAGATCTAAAATCTTGTTATTTTTAAGATTTGAGTTGTGTAAAGCAAAGTTGTTGCTATCACGTAAAACCGCGTGGTCGCGTTCACGTGACTTTACGCGGCCAAACCTTACGTTGTAGATTTCGTTTTGCGATTGATTAAGAGTATACCACACTTTCTGCGCCTATGCTATAATTGCTCTGGTAAGTATTCAGTTGTTACCAGTAACTTGTCATCGCGAAGCTACGAAGTAGCCGTGGCGATCCCCGACTAGATCGGGGATTGCTTCGCCACGTACCGTACGGTACGTGGCTTCGCTACGCTCACAATGACAAATCTGTTGGGAAGAACTGAATAGTTACTTTGGTGCCGCTTGTTTTTTCTCAAATTTGCGTTATACTTAGCTTATGTTAAATTTAAGTTCCATAATGATCGGAACGATGCAGCCAAAGCTGCTTGCTAAGTTTTATGAAAAGGTATTCGAAAGAAAGCCTGATTGGGAAGATGGTGATTGGTCTGGGTGGCAGATTGGAAACACGCATTTAACAGTTGGGGAACATTCAAAAGCAAAAGGCAAATCCAAAGATCCAACTAGAGTAATAATGAATTTCGAAACGAGAGAAGTTAAAGAAGAATTTGAAAGAATTAAAAAAATAAAAGGCGCGAAAGCTATAAAAGAACCATATGAAATGGGAAGTACTTGGATTGCAACCTTTGCAGATCCTGATGGTAACTACTTTCAGCTCATGAGCCCTTGGGAAGAGTCAGGTGCACCAGAAGAAAAGCTTAGTAATTAGCGTATCTTCACTTTTCAAAAAAATTAACCCTTGCCTTTTTGTAAAGATCCATGATATGATTGCGGCAACAAGGGCGTCTGTTCAATTAGGATGAAAAGTTTAAAATTAATCTTAATTTTTCTTTTCTTATCACTTTCTCTTGTAGGTTTAACTTTCTTTGGACCTTTAGTTTACGCACAACAGCCGCCACCCCGAGAATGCAAATGCCACGATATTACTGTTTCTCTTAAAAAAGCACCAACTGCGGACGGAGCAATCTCTGCCGAGGGGGATGGTAAAGTCTATGAAGTAACTGTAAAAGTTGATTGGACAAAAGTTATCCGTTGCAATGGAAGTTCGGGAGAATGCAAAGGCAAAGTTGTTCTTTCTGCCTCAAGTGGTGATTGGAAAATTGATGGAAAGAAAGGAGAAGTAGTTGCAGGAAGCGAAAGTCATATGTCAGGCGGCTCAACAGAAGTTCCCTGCAGCGGAACGTGTTCGGAAGCAGAAGACCCAGAAGCAAATTTTCCCCAAGACTTTACATCAGAATATAAAGTTAAAGTTAAAAAAACTATTGGAGGAGTTATTACCAAGTCGGTTGAGGGAGCAATAAAACTTGAGGCCACTCCCAAGGATTGCCCAGGAGATCCATGGATTATGATTTTGAAATATTCCTCAGATGTTAAAAATCTAACAGTAGAGATAGACTCTAAGTTTTCAGATTTTGACGGAGATGGGCTAAATGGGGTACAAGAAAAGGCTAAAAAGACAGATCCTTTTGATCCCGACTCAGACAATGATGGCGTTAAGGATGGAGACGACAAGCATCCCAACGATCCGAAAAAACAATAATTAAGATAAAAATTATTTTTGATATAATCTTCTTGTGAAATTGCTTTTAACATCTTCTGGAAATACTAATAAGTCAATTGAAAGAGCATTGTCGGAACTTCTTGAAAAACCTTTTAATAAAGCGCACATAACTTTTATTCCGACTGCGGCAAATGTTGAGAAGGGTGATAAAACATGGCTTGTTGATGATATGAATAATTTTAGGAAATTAAATTTTGCATCATTTGATATTATTGATATTTCAGCTGTCTCCAAAAATATCTGGCTTTCGAGCTTTGAAAAAGCAGATGTTTTGGTTTTTGGAGGCGGGAATGTCTATCATCTATTGACTTGGATGAAAAAATCTGGACTAGCTAAATTGCTCCCTAAACTTTTAAAAAACAAAGTTTATGTTGGAATTAGCGCCGGAAGCATGATAACTGCTAGAAATATTTCTTTAACCAGCTCTGATATTTTGTATTATGAGGATACAGGAAAAATAAAAAATACCAAAGGGTTAGGACTTGTAGGTTTTGAAATAAGACCGCATTTAAATTCAAAATGGTTTCCAAAAGTAAGACTCCCATTTCTTGAAAAACTTTCAAAAGAAATACCCAACACTTTTTACGCAATAGATGATAATACAGCAGTTAAAGTGGTTGATGATGTAGTCTCAATAATATCCGAAGGGGAATGGAAAAAGTTTAACTAATCGAGTAAATTTATTTTGCAGATTGGATAAAAATACTTAAAATACATGTTCTAAACGAGTTTAATGTTAGAAACTATTTCTCATATTTCCTTTTCAAGCAAAGGGATACTCCTTGTAGGCAATCGGTCTTCTGTATCTACATTGCCTTTATAGTCTGAGTGCGATGAGGTAAAGTAATGTGGTCGAACGGCACATACCCTAAATCCTTTTCCATCATAACCAGATTGCATATAACCCGCCATCACAATATAAGGAACAACGTCAAAATGCATTTGGTAAGCATTTTGTAGTTTTAATGCACTAGCTCTTATATGTTTATTACCTAGAGGTATATAAATTTCTAACCAATCTCGGAAGTCGTACTTGTTAACTTCAAGTAATTTTTCTGCTACTTCTTTTTGATTTTGTCTTGCTTTATTGAACATAAGCTTTTCCAACTCTTCAGGAGGGGTATGAGCTAAGTCTGTTACGTCCTCATTAGCTAAAAAATATGCGTTTTTTAACTGTTCCAAGTGCTCTTCGTCTAGGGTTATTTCACTTGTATGCCATTCGTCAACGGTTTCAATATATTCAGAATATACCATTCCGTGGTACCAACCTCCAGGAGTATAATGATGATAATGTTCTTTACCCCTCCAGTTATTTTGTTCAGGATCCCATTCGGCACGAGTCAGGTCTGGCTGTCGACCCCATCTTGATTTTGGAACAATAGGCACAGATTTATTTAAATTAGAAGCGTAATCATTTAAAGTAAATGATGCACGGCTTTCAAGCAACGCATAATCTGATATTTCGTTTTTTATTCCTGGTTCCTGAGTTTTTCTCCATAATAATCCTTGTTTGACTGTCGGGATGAAATATGGCCCATTAAATATATCTTCAATTCTTTTCCAATGTCTTCTTCCAAGATATTGTCTATGCTCAAAATTTCGATCCTGAATTTTTCCAGATATCGCCGCATCGCCATACCCCCTAAGCCTTGTCGAAATCGGATCGTTTTGTTGTGGTATGTTTCTCAAGACTTCTTCCCAACCACTGGGACCCAATCCGCCGCGTTCGTGGATACTTTCGGATGGAGGACTAGTTTCAGTATGATAAGGTTTAAGAATCTCTGTCATATAAAACCTTGTTATAAAGAGGATTATAGAGTAATTAGATATAATGTCAATAATCTCCGAAGGCGAGTGGAAGAAGTTTAATTAAATGGAAAACCATAGCTTCCCAGCCTCAAAAATGGTATTATCTGATTATAATGATTGTTTTTATAGATGACTCTGGCGATCCAGGGTTTAAACTCCAAAAAGGATCGAGTCAAATATTTGTTATTGGTTGTGTTGTTTTCGATGATGAATTAGAAGCAGAGAAAACAGCAGTTGCTATTAAGGAATTAAAACGAAGACTCAAATTTCCTGATGACGTTGAATTTAAATTTAATAAGTCTTCAAGAAAGGTACGGGAAAGTTTCCTCAAAACAATTAATCCGTTTGCATTTAAATTTCGATGTCTAATCATCCAGAAGAGAATTGTTAGAAGCGAAGAGTTAAGACAAAATAAAAAATCATTTTACAGTTATGCTATCAAATTATTGTTAAAGCATAATGGTGGGTCCATTCGCGATGCAAAAATAAGAGTTGATGGAAGTGGTGATCGAAATTTCAGGAGAAGCTTTGTTGCATATTTGAGAAAGCAATTGAATTCTGCTCAAAGGAAAATTATGCGTGATTGCAAGCTAGTTGATTCAAAAGAAAATGTTTTAATTCAGATGGCAGATATGATTACTGGAAGCATCTATAGAAGTTATCAGATAGATAAGAAGGATAGTGTTGTTTATAAAAAGATTATACAAAAACATATAGAAGACGAGTGGAGATTTCGATGACAAAAAATAGCCCTTGCGGGCTATCTCCAACCACGTTCCTATTCCAGTTGTCCTGGAAACGCGCACCGTCCGGTGACAGTTCGGAATACAGGTTTTTGTAAGTAGTATTATATCATAAATTATCATTATGAGTTTGATTTGGACTTATTTATAGACATAACTTAGCTATTGACAACTCGTAATTTATCCCAAAAAGTGCTTGCCTTGAGTTCGCCGAAGAGGTAAAATTTGCTTGAAATATGAATGAAGAAAAATCTACCCCTAAAGAAGTAGAAAAAATCAAAGAAGAGATAGCTGTACTGGAAAATGCAATTGAGGCTTTTGAGAAGACCGATTTCAATTTCATGGATGATAGAATTAGGAAACTTCAACACAATACTTTATATATTCATCAAAAAGTTGAGTTGTTCTTAGGGGGAGTTATAACTGTTGATCTTATAATGGATCAATCTAAATTATTATCTCAAGATGATGCTATAAAAATATTTTTGAAAATGAAAGATATTTTTAAAGCCACAGATTTTTTTAGGTTACTAACTATGGCGAACGAATCTAAACTTTTACCTAAAAGTTTTTATGATATTTCTACTAAAGTTAATAAATTAAGGATGATTTTCGCACATCCTGCGTCAAGTCAAGAAGCGTTAAGTGAGTTTCAAAATGCTTCCAATATGCTTAAAGCATACAGAGATTTAAAAAAAAGCTTATGATTTAATGAAAAAGCATGTTCTTAAGAAACAGAAAGAGAGAGATCTGTTAGTAGAGAGACTAGCTGACAAAAAATTATCTTCGATTGCTTCAAGAATTAAAACCGAGGGTATGAAAAATATAAAGAAAATAGTTAAAGAAGAATTGGGAAAGGGACATTCTATATAGAAATGGGATTAGGGTTTGCAGAGGGTGCTTTTGGAGCCGCTTGTTTTTTCTCAAATTTGCGATATACTTAGCTTATGTTAAATTTAAGTTCCATAATGATCGGAACGATGCAGCCAAAGCTGCTTGCTAAGTTTTATGAAAAGGTATTCGAAAGAAAGCCTGATTGGGAAGATGGTGATTGGTCTGGGTGGCAGATTGGAAACACGCATTTAACAGTTGGGGAACATTCAGAAGTAAAAGGCAAAGCGAAAGAACCTCAAAGAGTAATTCTCAATTTCGAAACCAAAGAAGTACAAGAAGAATTTGAGAGAATTAAAAAAATTAAAGACACAAAAATAATCAAAGAACCTTACAATCCAAGCGAAGCAGAAGGTATGTTAATCGCAACTTTTGCAGATCCAGACGGCAACTACTTTCAACTCATGACCCCTTGGGAAGAAGAAGTGTCAAAAGCGAACTAATTAAAACACTAAAGATAAAGATATTCATAAACGAAAAATTTTTAAACTCTTCACGTAGTCAGCACCCTAAATTCTGCTCCGATTTTTTTTGAAGCTTTTTCTAATTTTTTACGCTGAAGTTGGTCGGTTTCTAAAGATTCTTTAGTTTCAATTTCGTAAATTAGTTTTTTACCTTTCTTGTGGGCGTAGATATCTGGTCTAATTCCTCCCACCTTTGGTGGTCTAGGATGACCAGGTAGATCTGCTCGAACAAAATAGCCTTGACGCCTAAGCGTTAGCGCTACTTCTCGCACTTTTTCATCGTGTGATAACTGTCGCTTTTTAACTCGATGAGGCATGCTAATGGTGTATTTAAGTCTAATTGTATCACACAAACGATCGTAAAGCCAAAGCATAATCGGGATTGAGGTAGCGATCGTGTTGCACCCGAAAGGTGACGAAAAAAGGTGACGAAAAACCGTTATGAATGGAGTCGCGGGTTAAGAAATAAATAGTTTCAATTAAATTTGCTATAATTCTGGATATGTCCATACAAAACCTTAAAGATTTTGCAGATCAACGATAAATTTTTTCTTTCCTTAGGCCAATCCAGAAGAACCAGGGCTGGAAGATCCTTTGAAACAATTCATAACTCCCTTTTCAAAGTATTAGATAAAATGAGAAAAGTAATTGTGTAAACAACCAAAGCTAATAAATATCCCTCAAAAGGAGTAAAATTTTTATGTATTCCAAAGATATGAAAAACACGGAAAAAGCACTAATTTGGATAATTAATATATTGAAAATACACAATATTCAATTTCATATTGCAGGTGGATTTGCCGCGAAGTTTTATGGTTCTCAAAGAGAGTTAGCTGATATTGATTTAGATATACCAGAAGAAAAATTTGAGTTGATTCTTCCAGAAGTTAAAGAATATATTACATACGGTCCTAAGCAGTATAAAGATGACACTTGGGATTTATATCTAATGTCACTTCAGTATAAAGGGCAAGATATTGATATTGCTGGAGCATATAAAGTTAAGCTTTATAATAAAAAGGCTAGGCAGTGGGAATCAGCCAGAACAGATTTTAACAAAGATGAGATTAAAGAGATCTTTGGACTAAAAGTTCCTGTAATGAATCTTGAAGAATTAATCTCTTACAAGTCAAAAATCCAAAGAGGCGTAGATATAGAAGACCTCAGTGCCATAACCACAGCTAGCTAATATTCCCCAAAAGTAGTAAGATTTAGTAAATAGACTATTGACAATTATGATAAATTTGTCATAAAATGTTTAAAGTTCTTTATTTATCTGAAGTTGCAAAATATATTGAAAATTTAAATCCTAAAGATCATGCTCGTCTTAGCAGAACTCGTCAGTTATTTGAGGAACGCGGATTTATTGTAGGGCAGAAATATATTAAGAAGATTACAAAAGGCAGTTTGTGGGAGTTAAGAGCAGGTAAAATTAGGTTATTTCTGTGTATCAGTGGGAATACGGCGGTGGGTGTTCATATCATACAAAAGAAGTCGCAAAAGATGCCATTAAAAGATATAAAACTGGCAGAAAGGAGATGTAGTCAATTATGAAAAAGGTAAAACTTATTGGCGCTGAAGCTTTGCATAATAAATGGATGAAAGATCCAGAATATAGACGTGAGTACGAAAGACTTGCGCCCGAATTTGAGATTGCTAGGCAAATTATTGATGCGAGGATAAGAAGAAAAATTACTCAAGCAGAGCTAGCAAAAAGAATGGGGACAGGACAGGCAGTTATTTCCAGACTTGAGACTGCCAATGCCAAACCATCTCTTTCTTTAATTCAAAGATTGGCTGATGCTTTAAACCTTAAAGTAGAGCTCCGTTTTACTCCAAAATAGACAATCAATCTAATCCCACTCTGGAAATTACCCACAAAAAAGAGTAGAATTTGCCTAGATTTATGAAAGTCTTTATTTTTGGAGCTGGTGCTTCTAAAGCCTCTCAAATTGATGAATTGAGACCATCTAGAAAATCTCCACTTGTAGACGAATTGTTCGATGACGTATATCATACATGGGCTGAGATGGTAGGCTTAACTAAAGTTGAGTTGGATGATTGCATGGAAAATATTAGGAAAATAGGTTCTCTTGAAAAATGGTTGACAGATCGTTGGGAAAAGATTAGTACTTATAAAACTCCAAGAACACAGGACTCAGAAAAATATTTCTTTGGTAAAGTAACGCTCTATATTTGGTTAACTTTATTAAAGATATCAGAAACATATAACGAGAAAAATTTATACTATACCTTTTTAAGAAAACTAAAGAAAGCAGACGAGGAATATGGGATTATTAGTTTTAACTATGATCTCCTTTTAGATCGAGCTATTCAAGATGTTTGCGGATATACACTTGGTTCGATTCAAGTCTATATTCATAAAGCTAGATATATTAAACCCCACGGGTCTGTTAATTGGTTAGTGCCTAAAAGAATAGATGATCCCAAAATTCAGAGTGAATACCATTTGGAAACTAGAGTAAGGCTAGATATGAGCAGCGAAAATATGTTTAAAGACAAACCGTTATCTTTAAATGGATTACAAATAATTGAGCCAACTCATCGAGACCTTCATGAGGTGGATCATATGATTAAACGATTTAATGATCAGTACTTTTATCCCATCATTTTAATGCCCTTAACGATAAAACAGTATAATCAGATAGAGGATTTTCAAGAAACGATCATAGAGAATGGTAAAAAGCTAATTAGCGAAGCTCAGGAAATCTACCTAATTGGGTATAGGGGTAAAGATAAAACTATAGATGATTTCTTAAGGAAAGCCAGAAAAGGTACTAAGCTGTATGTTATTGGTAGAAATGATACGCTGGGAATAGCTAAAAATATTACAAGTAGACATAGACAATTAAGCATAAAACCTCATGGAAATCGAAGTTTTGAGCAATTCGTGGAACAATACATTTAGAGTTTTTTGAGGTGGGTGGATTTTATGGTTTGCAGAGGTTGCTTTTGGAGCCGCAGTATGTCTAGGTTGCGATACATAAAGAACGGTTGAGAATAATTGAAAGGTAGATATAATGGCTCGTACATGCGAGCATATAAAATTCTTCCCGTTCCTGTTATTAACGCGGCATCATTAAGTAAAAACA
>Ga0213870_1000202_pt1 | contig 31208 bp, 42 predicted proteins | sample WICALVC2017_Meta_FD_160119 | JGI IMG/M metagenome (GOLD analysis project Ga0213870, IMG submission 160119) | Freshwater microbial communities from subterranean cave lake in Wind Cave National Park, South Dakota, United States - WICALVC2017 | ecosystem: Environmental > Aquatic > Deep subsurface >... | reverse complement strand
TTTCTAAAACATTAAATAAAGTGAAATTATGGAATTTTTAGATGTGGTTAATGAAAATGATGAAGTTATCGGGAGAGCTTCTTATAATGAGATTTATGAACAATTGCTTGTCCACAGGATAGCACATATTTTGATTTTTAATGACAGGAGAGAAATGCTTCTTCAGCTGCGAAGTAAAAACAAGGGTTTCTGTCCGCTTCACTGGGGTACATCTGTAGGGGGTCATGTTCAATCAGGAGAAAGTTATGAAGATGCGGCTAAGAGGGAATTTGAAGAGGAACTAGGAACAAGCACAGATATAAGTTTTCTAAGAAAAGACTTTTATGTTGATAACAAATTTAACATAGGGTTGAAAAAGTTTTTAGGGACATTCACGACAACTTTCAACGGTCCGTTTAAAATAAATCCGGAGGAAGTTGAGAAAATAGAGTTCTTATCATTAGATAAGATACAGGACATGATAAACAAGGATGAGAAGTTCCATCCCGAATTGTTATTCATACTAAATAAGCAGTTTGGTGTAAAGGTGGATTAAAGTTGTTTTTGTTCAGAACTTCATGGGCGGATTGATAGTAGAGTGATTATCTCAACTTCGATAAAAAAGATAAGGGTTAGCAACTTTGACCGGTACAAGTACTTCAATTTGATATTCATGGAGATTTGGCTCTAAAATAAAGGCAGAGTATGCAACACGGAGTTTGGTACGACCACCAATATAAATAGCACTTGATTCATCTCTTCTTAGCAAAAAATCTCTAGCAAACTGTTCTTTGGTTCTTTGGTCAAGTACGTTAAATGCTTCTGTCGAATCCCCTCCATCTACAACCATACATTCGAATGGCACTCTACTGTACAGAAAAAAGTGAAGACCCCGAATACCACCAGAAGATAGTATGCCTTCGTGCACATCATAAATTTGTTGTGTATTAGGATCTATCGTAAATAAGCCAGAATTCTGAAAACCTATTTTGCCATTTGAGGTCTTTCTAAGATGCTCTTGTAAATTACCTACATCAAATGGCGCCCCTATTTCTAAATGTTTATAATAAGAACGTAATGCATCAGCTGCATGTGAACACATATTTAATTCTTTTTCCAAGATTTCTCGGGCCACTTCTATATCGAGCACCTCTTTTCTCAATCTTGTACCTATGTTCCTTAAAAACTGCATGAGTTAAATTAAATCACAAAAGATAAAAACATAAGTTTAAACTAATGTATGGCAGTAAGGTCAAAGGTAATGAAAACTGCTGAAGAAGCAATGAAATGACGTAAGAAATTATTCAAAATGCTAGGTGAAGAACACAAACACTCGAAGAAATGAAAAGTTTAAATACACCCAAGATACAATTGTATCACATATACTCCCTACCATTGCTTCGGCAAGGGTAGGATTATTCTTATCCTTAACAGTTAATATTTATGGAAAATGAATTAGAACGTGTTGTGATTTTTTATAAAAGCACATTATAGTATCTTATAACTAGTCCACGTTCGCCAACATATAAACCGATTATATTGCCGTTTTCTACTCTACGGCGTTCGCCATCGCCGACAAAAAAGCCACGTGCATCCCTTCGAAGAGTACCACGATACCCTTCATCTTGTCGCATGTCTCTACGCTGGTATAAAACGGCTGTTTCGTCTAGATTTTTTCGTACCCCTTGTCTACCAATTGCGCTTGAAGTTCGTAATACCATATTATTATGACGACTTTTTTAATAATTAAGTACACATCTCTAATTTCTGGAGACTACACTTGTTTCTCTTTACCTTCTGTCGTTACCCTTCCACCCTGCCATTGCCCTTGATAAGAATTAACATTGCCTTCCACAAGATGAAACTGCGCGTGGACAATCCTAGCACCCATCTCCAAAGTCACAGGAACAGGACCGTCATTCTTTATTCCAAAAGTTAACTCACCCTTGTAACCGGGTGCGACATTACCTGTTCTTATATGGAGGCCGGATCTGAAAGTTGTTGTTCGGGGTTTGAAGTTTATCGTTATATCTTGCGGTGTATTCACTTTTTCAATGGTTTTGGCGAGATAGAATTCACCCGGCTGAATCGTATGAGAAGCTGTGCTACTGTCTTCAAACTTTGCAACTAGTTCTATTTCAGGTGTTTGTCTTTCATTAATGCCGAGAAAAGCACTTCCTTTAATTTTATATAGCTCGCCTATGCGCAAATCAAATCCCGCACCTTCAGGACTGGTCAGCTCGCGCTCAGAAAGATTCTCCACCAGATTCTGCTCCTTAACAAGCTTTAATAGTATATCCGTCCCAAGTATCATAATTCTTACTGCTATTAAAAGTTTAAAATGTTTTAAAAAACAAGTGATTTTATGGCTGCATTAAGACCCGGAAGATCATTAAGAGCGATAGAAAGACCGTGGACTAGGTTTTCGACAAGGAAGACAAAGAGCTATATCCCGACGATGCCTGCAGGAAAGATGCATCAATTCCTTATAGGGGAAGTGAACAATAATTTTGACACTAAACTGGAGCTCGTAGCAAGAAGACCTGCACAGATACGCGATAATGCCCTTGAAGCTTCAAGAATCGTGGCGACGAATTTTCTGGAGAAGAAAGCACCAAAAGGGTATTTCCTAAGATTTCTTTTATATCCGCACCAGATAATCAGGGAGAAACCGATTGCTCAAGGGGCAGGCGCTGATAGGTATTCTAGGGGAATGAAGCTTGCTTTCGGCAAGCCTGCAGGAAAAGCTGTCCAGATACATGAAGGACAGACTCTTCTGACTCTGCAAATGAACAAAAACAATCTTGTTCTCGGCAAGCAGGCCCTGAAGAAGGCTGCATTAAAATTATCCACACCCATGAGAATTGTTGTTGAGTAACGTCATTATGAACGAAGAAATTTTAGGAAAGCTTGATGAATTAATAGAAGACATATATACGAGTTCGGAAAACACTATCCTAAGTACCCGCCTAAGACCTACCCTAAATGCACTTAAAAGATATAGAAGCAGTATATCAGAATTTCCCAAAGATGTAAGTGCTTTTTATAGAGAAACCGGCGAACTCCCGATTCTTGGAACGACCTCTAATAAATCTAAGAGATTTAAGACATATTCTTACCAAATTGTAGAAAATCTAATTAAAGGACGGCCAGTTCAAGAAGTGGGAAAAGAATTAATATCAAGAATTGTCAATGTTTAGCTATAAGATATTATGTCTGAATGGATTTCTATCGGAAAAATGTCAGAATTTCCAGAAGGGAAGATGAAAAAAGTTTTTGTTAAAGAGAAGGAATTGTTGGTTGCAAACATTAACGGTGAGATTTGTTCTATTGATGACATATGCACGCATGAGGAATGTTCGCTGGCTGATGGATTCCTTCAAGGAGAGGTTGTTACTTGCGGCTGTCATCTCGCACAGTTTAATGTAAAGACAGGGAAGAAGGTTGCCAATCCTGCTACTGGTGACAATATAGAAGATGAACCAAGTTTTAAAGTTAAAGTGGAGAATGAAGAAGTTTTTGTTGAGATTTGATGAATTTATCCGGCTCCCCTGTGTACATCCATGTTTCTCGACTCACTTGTCTAAAAACCATACAACTTTCATTTAATTCAGATAAAACACCAGGTGGTAATTCTCCATTAATTTCTAAATCAAAATATCTGGTAGATGGTTTTCTACCGGCGGGTACGTAGTATCCTATCTTATGTCTATTTAGAGAATCTGTTATTTCGCCAGACCTTGCATCTCTAAATCTGTATCTCATTAAAAATTTAATTACGTAATTAAATTTAAAAGCCCCAGCCGAGAATTGCATGCATCAGCATATTGCACTCGGGACCTTGTTTGTAATAGGTTGCTTACCATGCTTGCGCCAGATTGTACACGCTCTACTGACTGAGCTACTGGGGCGTCTAAAGATATTTATAATCCATGCACAAATATTTACCTGAAGTTATGTTACACCATCCTGGGGAAGTAATAGAAGTTTTCAGGCCTGAAGACAAGTCGGCTGATAACGATACTCTAGCTACTGTAAAGATGTGGGATGAAAATGTGCTTACGCTTGTGGTTGACCCGAAGATAGCCAAGGAAATCAAGATTGGGGACAAGGTTTTGGTTGATTATAGGTCTGTATCATTGGGCAGTATGCTTGCGCCGAAGCAACTTGTCACAAAAATTATGGAGAAGGAAAAGGCGGAAAGAATTTGGAAGGAGTATAAGGAATATTATCAGAGACAAAAAAAGATTGTAACGCAACCGCAACAAGTGCAGTCGTATATAGGATGAGATTCGTTTCTTAAATTTATATACTTCACAACCGAAAAGCTTATATGTGTATGTAATAGGTATTACATCCAGGCGAACAAAATGTCGTTTGTGCTATCCTTCGATTTACCACAAGAATTTTCTACACCGCGAGTAAGAATCTTTAGGGAGCTAAGGAAAATAGATGCTAGGCATATACACGACTCCTTCTGGAAATCAGACAGCTTGGAGGATTTAACTTCAGTAGCGACCATGATAAAGAAATTTGGTGGAGATGCTGTTATCTTAGAAGAGAGGTTGGTATTTTAAAATCATCCAACAACAGTTCCACTATGTCCTCCTTCCACAGCTCTTATAACCTCCTCAGGATCATTACCGTCTATTAGAATGGTTTTTATTTCGAACTTTTTAATTAATTGTGCAGCTTTCAAGTCAAACAACCTATATTCTCCTGGCGTTTGCACATTTCGCTGAATAATTCTCAAGAATTCACCATGGGTGAGCTTATCAAATTTTACAGCATTCAAATTAATTTTAGGATCTTCTGAATAAACCCCACCAACATTAGAAGCATTAACTAACAAATCTGCTTTCACTAATTTCGCAAAATAAGCCGCATCGTAATCACTCGAAGTACCAACATCATATCCGCCACAAACAATTATTTTTCTACCGAAGTTTTTCTTTATTTCTTTAATAGTACTCTTCAGAGGTTTCCATTTTACAAGATACCCGTTATTTCCTAGACCAGAAGCGAACGTAGAAGCATTAAGATGCGTCGCGACTATGCCGATGAGGTCTCTTTCCTCAACTCCTGCACCAAGCTCTTTACCAATTTTCTGATATTCGCGGCAAACTTTACCTCCGCCTATTACTATAATAATTCTATGTTTTTCAGAAAGTTTCTTCACAACATCGATGTATTTCTTAAAATACCCAGCACTTAGTTCTTTGGTTAATACAGATCCTCCGAGAGAAATCACAATCTTCATGCAACCTAAATAAATTGGGTGTGTATTTACTTATTGTTTTATTCTAGAAAATCTCTAAGCTTACCGATTCTGGAAGGGTGTCTTAATTTTCTTAATGCCTCTGTTTCAATTTGTTCGACTTCTTCACTTGCGATACTATAGTGTTGCCCAACTTCTTCTAAAGTTCTTGAACGGCGGTCCTCTAGACCAAATCGTAATTGCAATACCCCCCTTTCCCTTTCGGTTAAAGTAGACAAAACCTCTTCAACTTGCTCTTTTAACAATTGATGACCTGCCATTTTTCTCGGTGTTGCTAACTTTAGTTCTGGGGGGACAGCTTGTAACATACCTGCCTTATAGGTCTCATCATAAACTGGCGGGTTTCCTTTTATGTATGCTTTTATAGCCTCTAATGCTGGCCTGTATCTTTCTTGACCTTCTTCGCCAAGCATCGAAAGAAGATACACATCTTCAAACGCTCCTGCCAAATCAAGTGCATATTGCAAAAATCGGCTTTCTAACATTCGCATTTCTTCTGGTGAACTAGCACTTGAATAACTCTGTGCTGTTCGGACAAATTGATAAAATTGAAAATCTTCGCTTGCTTTAAACCAACTACCTCCGTAAAGGACGTTTAGGTGCTCTCCAAATCCTGCGTTAATTACATCGTGTCTAATTCTTAAAAGAGTTCTAGTTTTTTCTGGAAGTGTTTCTAAATAAGCAAAAAGTTCTTGTTTTAAAGGATCTAGCTCTTGCTGCACTTAGTTTTATTAGCAGACTAACTATTTAAAATTTTCTATTCTTCTACCTTGTATACTACATCCCCAGGCCTGACTTTATCTGGAACCTTTAACCCGACAGCATCTCCTCTATGTGCATTCTTTACAGCATCATGCTCTATCTGCATGCTATCTACAGTCTGTTGAATGTTAGTAGTAGCGCCTTCTATAGAAATCTGGTCGCCCTGTTGCAAGTCATCTTCCAGCTCAACAATAGCAACACCTATCTTGCTGTAGTAATGAGTCACCTTACCGATGAGCTTCTTTTCTTCCATAAATATCATTTGGGTGTTGAATTTAAAAGCATTATGTAACCGTACTTAATTCGTGTTTTGAATATACCGGATTACCTCTATAAGTTGTTATAGTTTTACCTTTTCCATGACTAACTGTTTTTTCGATGACGATTCTTCCATCTTCCTCTAACATTTCGGCAATTTCATCCAGAGTTTGAACTTTTATATGCGTTGCTTTTTGGAGTTGTGACTTTGGTATACCTTTATTATATTGTTCTTCATAATCTTGAATTGCTGACAATACTTTTGATGTTCTTTCTTCTATATTTCTGATAGGCTGTTTAGGTTGTTCAAAATAAAAAGTAGTAGGATTATAACCTCTTCTGAGAAGTCTACTGCGGAATTCTGTTTCCAAGTCATCTGTCGATTCTGGATCTACAGAAGATACACGGTCATGCCACGTATCATATTTCTCTAACCATCGGTAAACATTAACAACCCCTGCATTTATGTCAAATAAAAGTAAATACTTTATGCTACCCACATCCTCTCTGTAATCTATACTATCTTCGGATTTTGAAGGCCGACCAACCAAAAAAGTATTTTTGACTTCCATCTTAAAGAAAAATTAGACAGATTGAAATTTAAAGTTTTATGCAGGGGGCGAGATTTGAACTCGCGTATGCACTAAGCAACCAACATTTTGACATTTGTCCTCAAGCTGGCGGAATTGACCAGACTATCCGACCCCTGCGTCTTATAATCAAAATTATTTTCAACAATAAATAAGATATATAAACCTACTATCAGTTTAATTTTTATGTCTCAAAGAACCCCCATCAAAGGGTGGTATTCAGATTTTGTGCCGTCGACTAGCGAAGCTATAAAAACCATGCTCGATCTCGCTGAGGTCAAACCTGGTGAGATGGTGTATGATATTGGCTGTGGTTATGGTAATGTTTTACTTGAAGCTCAGAAACGAGGTGCAAGAGTAATTGGTGTTGACTGTTACCTCTCGCGAGTTAATAGAACAAAAAAGAGACTTGGAGGTGGTTTAATAGTCTATGGTGATATTTTCGACGAAAGTTTTTGGCGACATAAAGGATCTGAAGCACAACACGTTGTAGGAGAGGCGGATGTTGTTACATTGTTTCATAATACTACAATGAATAACATTTTAAGACCATTGCTTGAAAGAGAACTTAAACCTGGTACAAAGGTGGTTAGCAACTGTTGGCCTATAGACGGCTGGAGAACATTTACTAGCTTTATTAGAGACGACCCCGAGTTGGCGATATACATGTATAAAGTTCCTGATTCCTTTTTACCAATATCTGGATATAGATGAGTCTATTGAACTCAAACAAATTAAGAACACGCTAAATCACATTTTCTTTTTGCCTTTAGAACTCTTCCCAGCATGAGCAGCGCATGACGTACACATGTTGACAACCTCCTTGACCTTGAATAATAACTGTTGGTTTGGAATATAAAGATGATGTTTAACCTATTTAGTAGGTATCTGTATGAAAGGAGTTGCATCCCCTGTTACTAATGGTAATTTTCCGTCCCATTTCTGAGTCGCTAGATACTCTAGATATTTAGGACTCTTTTCCAATTGCTCATTGATTATTTTTATTGCCTCAGCTTCACCCTTCGCCTTTTCTATCGCTTGCTGTGCTTCTATTTTAATCCTCTTCAAATCATTCTCAGCTTTCAACGCCAATTGTTGCGCTGTGACCTTGGATTCAATAGCTTCTGTGAATTGTTTACTAAATTGGAAATCTGTTATAGAAACTGTCTCCACAATCATTCCACGAGGTTCCAGTCTTTCTTTCAATCCTTCTTCTATAGTATCCTTGACCAGAGGACGTTGAGTAATCAATTCTTCTGCATTAAATTTAGCTGTAGATGCTTTTACAACTTCTTGTATTGCTGGTACGATATATCTATCCGCATATGCTGGTCCTAATGTTTGGTATATCTCATGAACTCTTTCTGGCGACAAATGATAATTCAGGGCAACTTTTGTATGTGTGTCTTGAAGATCCTTAGAAGCTGCAGTTGAGTCAGCCTCGAACTTCTGTGTCCTGACATCCATTTTTGGTGCGCTATTGACTATTGGCGCGATGAAATGCAACCCTTCGCCGAAAACTTCTCCAGTAACTCTACCGAATTCCAGTAGAACTCCGCGCTCACCTGGACCTATAATGACAATTGTATTCATTAACAAAATCAGAACCACTAAGATGATAAGTCCTATTCCTATATATTTACGCCAGTTAATGCCGGAAGAATCGGGCACATCAAACTTTATTTTTGCCATTAGTGTATATCTTGTTAGAAAAGGTTTATAAATGATTAGACAATAGTTCCTGGATTTGAACTTTAATTACTTTCTTATTAACCTGAAAGCTATGTTAGTCCCCATTTTCTGGTGGTAACCGCATATTATATTAAGCATCCCTAAAGGCTCTACAAATCTTGCCCGATTTAATGGCCCCACATCAACCGGGTCGAATCCTATATCCTTGGATAATTCAGAAACATTTAATTTCGCTTTTTGGTCATCCCCACAGATGAAAACGTTTGCCGGTCCTTCTTTGAATTTTAGAGAACCTTTGAGGATGTCAGCGAAGATAGTATTGAATGCTTTCACAACTTTTGCTTTTGGAACAAGCTTGGCGATTTCTTCTGCCGCAGATGTGGTAAAGCCCACATCCAAACCGGTAAAATCTTGTGTAAGTGGATTAGTGATATCAACTACCGTCTTCCCAGTCAAGTCACCAGTTTGAGCTAGAACATCTTTTATACTATGCCAAGGTACTGCCAAAATAACTACATCCCCTAACTCACCGGCTTTTTTTATAGAACCTCCGTTGAAATTTTTTCCGAATGATTTGGCCATTTTCTTAGCTTTTTCTGGATCTCTAGAGCCAATGAACACTTGGTGAGAAGTTTTTGAAAGGCATTTGCAAAATCCAGTTCCCATGTTGCCTGTTCCGATAATCCCTATCTTCATTAATATCAGCTTAATTTTGTAATTCTTTATAAATAAAGATGCTCCCTCCGAGATTTGAACTCGGGTTTGCTGCTGGTGTACAGTTACAGCCTCGCCTTGCTATCATCTTTTATCAAACCTTTCTGATAACTCGAAAGGGCTTTGGACGATTTAATCTGTGTCCTTGACCGGGCTAGACGAAGGGAGCCTAAGAGATAGTTCTCTTCAATAGTTTAAAAGTTTTCTATATCTCGATCAATTCCTTCGGTGAATCAGTCAAAATCTTTGGCTTTCCCTTTGTAACCAGTACAGTATCCTCAATCCTCACCCCGCCTATTTCCGGAATATACACTCCCGGCTCGACTGTAACTACCATGTTTTCCTTAAGAATGAAATCTACCTGCGAACTTAGCCTGTTACCGTCATGAATTGACAGTCCAACCTCATGCCCCAAAGAATGGATAAATCTCCCCTTGAACTTTTTGTCCGTGATTCCACGCGCTAACTTGTCAACATCTTTTCCATTGACACCTTCTTTAGCCGTGTCAATCGCTTGCAATTGTGCATCTAACACAGTCTCATAAATCTCTTTCATTTTCTTGTCGGCTTTCCCGTATATAAAAGTACGAGATATGTCGGACGTGTATCTGCTGAATTCTGCACCGAAATCTATCAGAACGAACTCATTCTTTTTCAGCTTTCTCTCGGTTGGAAAATGATGTGGTGACGCCGAATTTTTACCAAAAGCTACTATAGGCGGTGAAAATGCGAGATTTGTAGCACCGTTATGAAATTGTAGCTCTACTAATTTTCTGGAGAGTTCTTTTTCTGTGACATTTGATTTTATATAATTTGTAAATTCTTGAGCTGATTTCGCGGATATTTCACAAGCGTTGGATATACTTTTGATTTCTTCTTTATCTTTTATCGATCTTGCTTTTGAGAATGCAACTGCTACATCAACCAGCTTCGCTTTGGTGAATTTGCGTATATCCGAATAGTGCTTGTAAGAGAGGTTATCAGAATTAATCCCAAGATTGTTAACATCAGATAAAACCTCCTTTAAATGGGATTCTCTTTCTTCTTTGGTTTTGAAAACTCTGATTTCTAGTTCCGTCTCCTTTCGTGCTATCGGCTCTTCTAATTCCGATGTGACTAGATATCCCTTACCATTACTTTTAGCGAGTACACAACAACCTTCAAATGCACCTGAAGTTATCCCAGAGACATAAAAGAAATTTAAATCTATGTTTGGATGTTGATTGTTTACGATAAGAAACGCATCTACTTTTTCATTTGAATTAGAAAAGATTCTTTTTATTCTGTTAATCATATACTCTTTCTCTTTTATCGACTTTAACAATTAGAATAATTTTATTTTCATGATGAACTTCATAGAGAATTCTATACTTTCCAACTCTTGCTCTAAATAAGCTTCCTTCTCCCTTTAGTTTTATAGCACCTCGTAAAAATGGGTTTTCGGCTAACAGACTGATTTTCTCTAGAACTCTTTTAGTAATAACTTTATCGATACTCTTTAAATCTTTCTCGGCTCTTGTAGAGAATTCAACCGCAAACTTCATACAGCTAATTTTCTCTTAATTTCAGATAAAGAAACTGTTTTCCTCTTTCCAAGCTCTTCTCTTGCTTGTGTTAAAGCTTTAACATCATCTGCTGAAAGCAATGCATCTTCTAAATAAGACTGTTTTGTTTTTAGCATAGCTAACTCTCTCTTAATGTTACTTAATTCTTTAACGTTTAACTTGCTCTCAAGCCTTTTAACCTCTTTATAAACATCCTCTAGTTTTATATGAGCCATAATATTAATTCGAGTTTGAGTTTATATTTATTAGTGGGCACGGAGAGATTTGAACTCCCGACCTTTCGGTTATCAGCCGATTAAGCTACTATATGCTCCAGCCAGGCTAAGCTACGCGCCCATAAGTTTATTAATTAATTAGAATTACTTAAGTTTTTAATTAGGGGCCAGTGGTCTAACGGTATGACGCAACCTCCGCAAGAATCCGGTACAGGTTGAGGCTAGGGGTTCAATTCCCCTCTGGTCCATTTGATTGACGGTTAAGAAACAAGTCCATTAAAATAGGAAAACAACTTCGACAAATGATATAAAAATTTAAAAGGTCAGATATATATAATTGTATGGAATTACCTAAAGAATTAGTAGATAAATTTGAAGATGTTAAAAATAGACTTCTTATTAGATTGAGACAAACCGCCACTCAATTACATAGATACGGCGGATCTATGATTGAAATGTACCCAGAAACAGAAAGTCAAGGAGGTCTGTATCTAATGGCAAATGGTGAGTTTGTAACAAAAGAGTCAATGATGGGATATCCACTTTCAGCAACTGCTGAAAAATTTATCCATCAATATATTTTTGACCATGATAAAGCATTAGTACATAGATGGGAGGGAGAGATGCGAACTTGGTCTGATAGATTAGATGTATTGGGTTACCATCATTATCCATTGGAAGAGTTTGAAAAAGATAAGAATGATCCACATAACACAGAAATTTTAAGAAGTACCCCTGCTCCAACGCTTGATGGTATAATTGAAAAATCATATACTCAAGAACAGCTAGAAACTGCCCTACAAGAAGGTATAAGAATAATGGAAGAAGCTCTTACTAAAAAGCCTTATACAGAATTAGGTTTTGGTGCATTTACACCAGATCAAATAACTATTGTAGATAATCCTGATAAGTCCGAGACGAAGCCAGAATAAAATATATGTAATCAATATAAAACTCATGTACGTAAATCATAACCGTCGTTCAACGGTACCTCTGGTCCATCATAATTTTTATGCTAATGAAAATTTACAAGGCCCTATTGCAGAAGCACGGAAAGCAGAATTGGTGGCCGTCCATCACAAGGAAAGAATTTGAGATTTGTATAGGTGCCTTACTCACGCAAAACACAAACTGGAGAAACGTAGAAAAGGCGATTGCTAATTTGGTTGATGCAGATGCGATAGATCCCGCAAAGGTAGCAAATATGCAAACGATGAAATTGGAGAAGCTAATCAGACCTTCGGGATTCTTCAGGCAGAAAGCCAAAAGGCTGAAGGAGTTCAGTAAATTTGTACTTTCGTATGGTTCATTTGAGGAGTTTAAGAAAAACATCACAAGAGAGGAGTTGCTGAATGTTAATGGAATTGGAAAGGAAACTGCTGACTCCATACTTTTGTATGCTTGCGGCAAGCCCTATTTTGTTGTTGATGTATACACAAGAAGGTTGTTCTCTAATCTAGGATTGATAAAGGGCGATGAAGAATACGATGACATAAGGCAGTTATTCGAATCGAAACTACCAAAGGATGTGGAACTGTACAAGGAATTTCATGCATTGATTGTTAAAAATGGCAAACTGGGAAATGGCTCAGTTATTTCTTGACTAATATAGATGAAGTGTTGTTTTGCTTTCATAATCTCATTTTATGATTTCATTCCATTTAATCTTTGAGCGTTCAATCCAAGAGAATTTTTTCTGCAAAGAAGATGTGTACAATTTTGTCCAGTCCACCCCGACTTTGTCCAGCCACGCCTTGTACATGCGGGGGTCTATATAATTCTTGAGAGACGTCCCGAGATTGTATTCCTTGGTTTTCTTTGATAATTCAATATCCAATTTTAATTTTTCAATTCTTTCCTTGAGTTTCTCTTTTTGCTTTTCTGTCTTTGGTATAGTATTCAACCATTTTGTTAATTTTTCTTGCTTACGTGCAAAGGTTTCCTCCCAAGTTTTCGGCGGAGTTTTTTTATGATTGCATGTTACTGCGACTTCAAGATTGGCTAGTTTTGCCTGATATAATTTCAAATAGTATCCGTCGTTCGGTTTTACTTTCACATTCTTCAGATAATCGACAAGAGTGTTTGTTGCATGATGTGTCCTGAACACTTTCGCTGTCAAACCTTTAACACATTTAGTAAAAAATTGATTTACATGACGAGAATCAATACCGTGAAATACAAGCTCATTGGGCTTTTTATTTTGCGTGAGCTCTCTCATATTCTTTACAAATGCAGGATCTGCATCGGATATACGAATTTCCTTTTCCCATCTCACGCTATCTTTGCCAAGGAAATCAAATTCGATATTATCAGGGTTGAACTTGACGTGTTCTACACGCAATGTTGACGCACCAACAGTATCTGCCTCATCCTCATCCTTTTCATCACCTACCCTCAGCACTAATCGGTCAATTAGATAACAAGCTGTGGCTATCTGCCGTGTTTTCTCGTCTTTCGATATCATGCCTTCATAGATGTATTTTCTTATGTCGTCTAGTCTGCTGTCTACCGATAATGCCTTGTCGTATTTCTCCTTCTCTCTTTTCTGTCTTATTTCTGAACCTTCGCTAGGCCATACGTGCTTTACCTTGTCTGTAAGCTTTTCTCTCCATGATGCAACCCACATGAAGCCAGGCTTGTGAATAATCTTCTTCCAGTTACCTGAAGGAACTGGTGCGTCTTTGCTTAAGTTGAGAATAACATCTTCCGGATATACCCTTGGTTTCCATCTTCCACGCAAAGGATGCTGACCACGACCCATGAAAATTCCAGGAGGTTCTACTAACCAGTTTGCTATTTCAGGTTTCTTACCGTCGATTTCAACATGACCGTATTTTTCTTTCAGCTGTTCGCGGAGCTTTTTCCTTTCTGTTGCAAGAGCTTTCTTTTCTTCTTTAGTCAGATTTTTCTCATTTTCTTGGTACTCGACTGTTTCGGACATGTCTATATCGTCCATTGTTATGTTCTGGTACTTCTGCGGTAGCAGTTTTTTGAAGTCTGCTAAGAAATTCTGCTGGAAAACAGAATCTTTGACATACGGTGTGTTTATTTTCTTGGCCCATGCATAGAGCATTTCTTCTTGTTTGGGGTCTAACTGAAATTTCTCGCCCTTGATCTTCATCCATAGTTTCTTCCACTCGTATTCAGGCGGGAAGTAAACACCATTGTGCTTGAACGATTTCCATTTAGGCATAATAAAACACATTAGAAATTGGATAATTTATTGTTTTCCAGCTTTAGCAAGTTTCTTTTTCATATCATTAATTACTTTCACGAAATCGTCTATCTTGTCCATAGTCAGGACGAATCCCTGCTTTGTCGGACCTTTGTATTTTGCGGAATTCAGCCACACTCGGAAATCTATCCTGTCCTCGCCGTTGTAGGTGGTTTTCTTTATAACAAGCACTGCGGATTCCTTTAGCTTGAACTCACCTAGTTTTATGTCTTTAGGCTGTTCCGTAGATTCGAGTTCTTCGGACTCATCTCCCATAATATCATTACTTTGCTTAACAACTATATTTAAATTTCATTTTCACTAATAAAATCTTATGAATAGAAATTATTCTAACCATCCTATGGAATCACCCTACAAAAGAGCTACTCGCGCCTATGAAGAAAGTAGATACGACGAATTTCTGACCATAGTAGAACGAGAGATTCCAGTTGCAAGATTGAATGATTTTTTAATAGCAAAGATTGAGCATTTAGAAGCGACACGAAACGACAGAATTGGCCACCGGGCGCATAATATATTAGATAGGTACGTCTTTGGGTAATATCTCTAGAAGTATTTAAATCTTTTGTTACACTTTAATTTTAAGTGAAAATGCCACAAGACAATCTTAACTGGAGAGGAAAACTCAGAAATAGAATTATTGAAAGGTATGGTAATATTAAGGCGTATACGCAAGGAAGAGGTCTGCCACACGGTACTAATCCTGTATCATCTGGAACATTATCAGCCATTTTATATGCATCTGTAACATTGCTTCCCGACACAGCAAGGACCCTATATCAACATACGGGATTAGAAGAATTGAGATATTTCTTTGAGGTTGATAGGTTTCCTTCAGACCTGAAGAATTGGCGGGCACGTAAAGGTTATGCATCTGCTGCAGAAGCAGCTCGGGTTATAGGAGTTAATCCAAGCACTTATGCGGAGTGGGAATCGGGCAACACCAAGTCACCTTGGCAAATAAAACCAAGATTGAGAGAGAAAGGTAGAGCGACAGGTTTGATATGGTTTGCTGATGTTGAAAATATTGGAATGGAACAACACACCACTCATCCAGAACAGAATGTTTATACGAGCACACCACCTAAGACACTCCCGCTTTATCAAAGAATTGAAAACTTAATACGGGACAAAAATCTAAGTAGAACCCAATTAGAAAGAACATACAACTTACCTGAAGATAGAATCAGGGGTATCACAAGGGGAAAATTCGATGGCATCCAAAGACTCAGGTATCCTAAGGATAGAGTTAACGTTGTCAAGTTGCTTAAAGACTATCAAATGGCAACACCCGAAGAACTTGCTTTATTAGGCGACGTGCCACCAAAAATCCCTAGAATAGAGCAGCGTTATACTCTAACACCAGAAAATGCTTCTCTCCTTTTGAATTCCTATCTTAGCTCTAGAGCTTCGGGTGAGAAACAAGCACAAATACTTAGAGAACTTGGAATACTAAAAGAAGATAGTGGCTTGCACAAACCGGAAAATAGAGTTGATGACTTTACAGAAGAATTGCGAAAACTTTTATCCCATGTGGAGTATTTTAGAAATGAGGCACCCCAAACAGAAATAAGTGAATTGAGAAAAAGACTGGGAAATGCGGGTACGGGAAGTGGCCTGACTTCATTTTTATATGAGCTCTTTCAAGGTGGAGGACTGGTGAGATAGTGAGAATTGTTCCTAAAATACCGAATGTAGCTTATGCTATTCGCCAGTTAGCGACGGTGTATGATACTCCAATAGAAGCTCTACGGGAATATCCTAGTAATGCGATTGATAACTTTCTCCAAGCTGGCTTAGGTTCGATGAACATACGGTTTATTTTTCACAGGAAGTGGAAAACCCCCAAGTCTGGTTTAACTGAACCTATACTAGTTGTAACTGATGACGGAACAGGCATGAACTGGTCAAGGTTTTCCACTATACCAGAAAATGTAGCGTATTCTGACAAAAGAGGTGATCCTAAAACTATAGGTGAGAAGGGCCTAGGTGTCTGGGCATATGCATCCATTTCAGATTTTACAGAAATGACAATGTTCACAAGATATCCCAACGATAACACGTTAAATCGTTCAGTTCTCTCACCCGGCACAACGCGGATGCACCAACAACTTGCTAGTGGATTAAATGCAAATCTACGAACTCGTCTTCCCAAATCACCAGATATTTATTACGCTTGCTCTTATCCTACAATGAGAAATTTGGAGAAGAACATTTTCCCAGATGCCGACCCCATTTTCTTTGAGGATGTCGACCCTGCCATACCTTTTAATCACGGAACAATGGTTGTAGTAAGAAATATACCCGAAAAAATAATGCTGAGCTTGGAAAGAAGAATTCCAGTTGATTTAACAGAAATGTATGACCCAATAATCCGTGAAGGCAAAGTCGTATTTACTGTTATTTATCAAGGCGGGAGGAACGAAGGAAAAAGAACATTAGGACCTTTTCAATATTCTGGAGACTTGTTAGTAGACCTGTCTAAAAAAGTTGAGTATGTAGATGAGCAAGGCGATACAAGAGTGGGGAACGTACAAGCGCATATTCTTAGAGCTAAAAGAGATGCAAGACCAAAGGTTCGCTTGTATAACAAAGGAGTTTATGTTGCAGACCTCCAAAAGACGTCCGACGACTTTAATCAGGAACCATGGTTGGCTGACAGGATTATTGGATATTTGTCAGCTGATTTTCTAAATGTAAAACCAGGTAGGTCACAGCTAGTTGTAGATGAGAGGTTCGGCAACTTCATAGAAGCGATGAGAAATGTAGGAAAGGAAGTAGCTGACGGTTTAAGGAAAATTCACCCCGTAGAAAGACCTATAGACCCTATGAGAGTATGGACTGATAAATTTTTGCAAGGTCTGTTTGATGTCCTTCCAGGTTGGGAGAGAGAATTTGTTGTTCAACCAAGATCTCCAGTACTTGTTCCTGGCACATCCGAAGATCCAAAAATTTCCGTAACTCCCTCAGGAGGCAGGGGAATTGAGAACAATGGGGATAAATCAGAGGGTAGAGAAAGGCCGCCAAGACCAAATGGGAGAAAAGATCCGAATAATACGGCTGTAGTTCAACCTCCTGCTAAAGACCATGAGGGAGAAACAACAGATAGGAAAGGAAGAGAAGCTCTCAGACCTAGCTCTGATGGTAATGAAAGAAATGTCAAGCGAGGTAGGGCCATCCTCCCTTATACAGTAGAGAGATCAACTGAAGGTCTTCCTCTTGGGGTTGATCCTAGACTCGGAAGTTACCTGGACTACAGTCCAGCAGAAAACCGCCCCCCGCGAATTATTATTAATCTAAGGCATCCTGACAGAATAGCCGCAGAAAAGAGGGGGATAGATGATTTAAGGCTCTACGATGCTATGGAGATAGCGGGGCAAGTTGCAATTGCAGAAATACAAACCTTCTGCTATAAACAGAAGATAGAGCCAAGAAACCAGCCATCTTCTTTTGCACAAATGACCCCGAAACTAGTACGTCGAATAGTTACAGAAGGCTTCAGAAAAACCGGTGTAAGAATCGAAACTTAAATCCTTTTCAAGAAATTTCAATGATTTAATGAAACTCGTGACTTTTGACACACCGGAAAAAGAATTAGCAAGAGAAGAAGAACGAAAGTTCATTGAGGTAACTGCACCTGAATTAGGAAAACCTCCGCAAGATTTGAAAGTTGTCTGTTATCCTTACACCTCACCTACCAAGGCACGAGAAATAACTGATGTTTTAGATCCTTCAGGAATAAGAAGGGAAAATATTATAGGTGTGGAAAGAGACAAAGTACGGTGGGGTCATCTTGAAACCCAACATTTGGGTGTTGACCTCTTAGGACACCCTACTCAAGCAATTGACTTCTACTCGCGATATGACGGGAAACTAGATTTAAGCCTAAATGATTTTCAGGGTGGATTTTCTGATGAAGTAGTAGGAATATTACGAGTTATTGCAGGCAGGCAACTTCTGTCGCCTAAGAGCATACTCCTATTAAATGTTTTCGGTGCACGTGAATTACCCCAAGTAAAAACACACTACGGACTTGCAGATACTAATGTTTTTGACGACGAACAGTTTTTGAACTGGTTAGAAAGTAAAAATCCTGAGAGAGCCAAAAAATTCTCTCCATCTTTACTGTTTGAACCGGATCCGACATATTTTAATCTTTATACGCAATTTCGCCGTGACGTTGGAATAACAAGATGGGTCCTTCGAATTCTAATGAAGGGAACTGGAAATTTGTACATTCCTCCCATCTATTTGCGTAATCCAGAGTTTGAGAGACTGAATCGGGATTATCATGAGGGGTTTTTGCAAGCCTCTAAAACACAAGGTAGCGTTGATTCAGACATATTTGAAAGGGCATTAAGCGGAGAAGTGTATTTTGTTGATGAAAGAGGAAGTAAGATATTTCTGAATGAACTTTTTGGAAATAGAAAAATTACCCACCGGGGGTTAGGGCGTGGGAAAATACCCATAGATTTTACAGCATGGGAGGAATATTTAAAAGATAACTATTGTTTCGTATTTGACGAAAACAGATTTTATCAGATGCATAATGCTAGTTTAGCTAGACAAATAAAACAAAGCGGTGTAGATCCTAGCGTCATGGGGTTTCTACGTCTCTACTCCGATAGACCCTATTTTCTTAAAAATAGCAGAAGAGTTAAATATGGTAATAACATGCATCTAGATATGTATTCGTTAACCCAGCACGAAGATGTTCTAGAGGATGTTTATAGGCATTTTGACATTTCACAAAAAGATGGTGCATTAAGATTTGGAATCAGTGAAATGGGGTACAAACGTCTTGGTGAAGCATTGGAATTTTTAGAAAAAGAAATCGAAAGATCTTCATTTGTAAATCCTATACCAAGAGAAGAATTACATAAGAGGTGAAGAATGAGATCTGAAACAGTTTATTGGGAAGCACAAAAAAATCCGATTAAACCTAGTCCAGGGTTTGTAAAAAAAGGTTTGTCAGATTATCATTTGGAATTATCGGCAAAGTGCCAATATGAATGCACCTACTGTAGTAGTAACCTCGGTACTTATTTGAGAATGAATTGGAATAGGATAAAAGAAACAACAGGACAACAATTGGGTCATGTAATGTTGCCAGGAAGAAACATTGGCTTTAACATACAATACACAAATTTGATACCCAATCTCAGAAGGCAAGCGGAAACCGAAGGCGAGTCATTTGGTGAAGGTAAAACATTGGTTTTCAGCATGCTCACCGATGCCTTTTCACCTTATTTACTTCAACAACGTATAACTAATGATGCCTTAGAAATTCTGCTTGACCGAACAAGCTTCAGGATAAGAGTTCTGACAAAAAATGCGGCTGTTGGTTCTCCACAATGGGTTGATTTTTTTAAAAGTTACAAGGATAGATTTGTTGTCGGTCTTTCTGTAGGAACTTTGGATAATGAATGGGCTCGTAAAGTTGAAATAGGAACTAGCCCACCAACAAAAAGAACCGAGGCTCTGCGTAGATTGCAGGATGCAGGTGTGCCTACTTTCGGCATGCTGTGTCCTGTATTCCCGACTAACTATGCTAGATTACCCAAGCTAAAGGAATTGGTTGATTCTATTCGACCTCACTATTCTGAAGAGGTATGGGCTGAACCGTATAATGATCGGGTGAATTGGAAACACGTACGCGATGGTTTTGAAGAAGGCAGTAGTGATTGGGAAACGATTAATGAAATGTTTTCATCCAGTAACAAAAGACAGAATGTAAATTGCAGAGAAACATGGAGTAAGTATGCAACAAATCTTTTATTAGACGTCCGTGATATTGCTAGAAAAGAGGATTGGATAGGCAGATTAAATTTCTTATTATATGAGCATGATGTTACAGAAAATGATGCAGAAAGAATTGAGGATCTTGAAGGAGTTATGTTGCAATCTGTTGATAAAGACGATAGGTCAAAGAAGCCTTATTTTGCAAAAATGCAAAATCTATAAATTATGATTTTCTTCTCTTGTCTCTTAGATTAACAACCTCTGCGTAGTCTAGTGACCTTCTCCTCGCTACCTCCATCAAAACCTGGTCTTTGTTATACCAGTTAAACACACTTGAAGGTGATATAACATGTAATTCAGCAAGTTCAATACTGTTTTTATCGTCAAACAGATAAGCGTCAATTACAGCAACCTTAGCCTCAAATGATATTTGTCTAAATGGTTTTGGTATTTTGTTTCTTATTTTCTCATTTTTTCTTCCTACAACTTCATCATAACTTATTCCTCTTTTAATAGCAACTCCTCGCAGAAGTTCTGGGTCATTTGAGTACCTTTCAGAAACGTTTGAATAACTTACACCAATTTGTCTGCATAAATTTAGTATTCCTTTAGTTACAAATAAATAAGTCTCGACCAAAAGAACTTTCTCTTCGAATGATACTTGTCTTGAATCTTTCCTTTCCGGCATTACAAACCCTCTATGAGTCAGGTATTGTGACCATTTTCTGATTTGTAGTTTATATCTGCCGTCTTGAATTGCATTCATTGCACCTTTAAATTTTGCAGCGAATTCCTCATAAGAAGGGTTTCTACCCAATTCTTTGTGCATTTGATCAAAAGCTTTATCTATATTTTCAGGTGACCAGTTAGATCGAACTTTTGGGTAAGGTACAGCTCTCTGGAACTCCGGTTGTTTGCGCTTTAATTCTCTAATTTCTTGTACACCTAAACCCCTTCTCGAGGCTATTTCACTTAAAACCTCGTCATCATCTGTCCAACGCAATGCTTGAGAATAATATACTTCATGGAGCGCAGAGATCTCGCTTAATATAGCACCATCGAATAGGTATTTCTCAACGATTGCTACTTTGGTCTCAAGCGGTACATCTGGCCTATTAGTGTCTTGTATTCACCATCTAAGAAAATATTTTCAGTTGGTGGTTCAATTTGTGTCTCCAACCTGTTAAACTCTTTATAAAATCCGGTTACAAATAGTTCCCTCCATTTCTCAAATAACTCGTTTTCTAAATTACGCATTTTTACCACTCAATTACTACTGTTAAATAGTACTATTTGAAAAGCTTAAATAGTTTTCGGTACAATAGATAAAAGTATGATATGTCACTAAAAGACACATTTTCGCAACTTATAGAACAAGCGTTTGATAGTAATATTGATAATACTGTCACGGGGTTAAGTCAAGAGATTGCAGCTATAGCAAAAGAATTAAGAGGAACGGCGCAAAATGATGGTGAACGTGTTTGGTTAGAAAGTGGACCAAGACAGGTTGCTTATATAGGAGAAGTAGAAAATCGTGATTATAGGTCAGAAATAATTAGAAGGTTGCAGGCAGAGATACAACCAACGACTTCACAACCTGAAGCCCCGAGCTTTGTGTTTACTGACGAAGAGAGAGAATTAATTAGAAAGTACGCTAGAGATGCGTACAGTCAACTGGCATCTAATTATCAAGAACCGGAAAAATTGGCTGGTGCACAACCTAGCTCACTAGCATTAGAAGTAGCGAGAAGGTTGTTCCCAGAAGACACACCAAATTTTGGTCAGAGAGTTGGTATTATTAGAGCAATGCTGGGTGGTGGAAAAAAAGGAAAAGTTAATGCTTACGGATTTTTGGTATATAGAGAAGGTAAAGGACGTGAAAGGAAAACTTATTTATCACTACCTACAGAACCAACAGAAAAACAAGAGGTACCTATATGGCCGCTTATTAATGCTGTGGTTGACCGTTACCAAGGAAAAGTAGGAATGAGTACACTTCAGGAAGAGGTTATGCAGGCAGGGAATCTTAATAGGAGAGTTAGGAGCACTATTCATCTTGTAATGAAGAGATATGGTTCTGCACATGGCTATGAAATCAGAAAAGAAGGTGGGGAGGATGTAGTTTATAGAGTTGGACAAAACAAGGCTGATGGTCAAACTGCGCCTTATAGTCGACAAACAGTTTTAGAAATATTACCTGATGGGACTACTGCTCGGGTAATGGACCCTGCTACACGTCGAGATGTTCTTGAGGGTATTCGCGACAGAATTTTAAGGTAGTTTATTTAGTTTTTGGTATACCGATGACACCCACTGTATTGTTTAATGTCAAATAGTTGCAAGCTGATCTGATGACATCTTCTTGATTGACCCTTTCTGCTAGTGCAATCTGACTATTCAAATCAACTCCTCTTTGTTCAAACCTTACTATTTCCAGAGGACTAGTTAGATTAACCAAATAAGCTCTCTTAGCCCGTTCAAACTCACTTTTATAAAGTTCTCCGAGTTGTACTCGAGCATATTCTCCAAAAATACTGTTTAAAACAAGGTAGGTGCTACCTTGTTCGAATTGAGATCTAACCTCCATCCAAGCTTCCGCTAATGAGCGGTTATATATACTTCCGATACGTTTAGTTATTCTTTTCAATCTTCTTTCTAAAGCCGAGTCATGAAAATGACCGAGTAGAACATTTAAAATCCTAGAAGCTGGAAAGTCTGGTTGATAAACATTTGGTACCCTATGCCCTAAAACCAGCATACCTTCTTCGGAATTTATGGGCTCTTCTACAAATTTCCCATAACTTCGTGGTGGTTCCAAAGGCAGATGCTCTTCTGGTACATCTTCTTGATCTAGTCTGTATCTTTCTAAATATCTTGCAACTAACTCTGCTATGGGATCAAAGTTCCCTAATTTTCCTGTAATAATAATTTTCATATTTCTTGGTTTAAAACGATTACGATAAAGAGTAGCCACATCTTCAATGCCTGCTTCTTTTACTGTTTGAGGATCGCCATAAACACTATATCTGATAGGTGTTTCTAGGTATAACTCTTGTAGCAATCTGCGATCAAGGTTTATTTCGTCATCCGACTCGCTTTCTTCAATTTGTCTTAGTACATCAGATTTTGCCTGATCTAAAAACTCTACTTTTGGTTGGAATTCGAAGATATTTCTTGAAATAAATCTTAGAAAATTTTCCAAATACTTTAGTTCTTGTAGAGCAACGTGAAAATATATATAATCTTCACCTGTAACAGGTGTTATTGTAACTGGTGTGATATTTCGACTTTCTTTTGCGGTTTTTGGTATTAAACTTTGTTCCATGATCGAATGTTCTAATAAGTGAGCTACACCTGATTTTGCATACATATCTCCAGATTTAACAATAAAATCAGCGGAAAATGCTCTTGATGGATATCCAGAATCGTATAAGGAAAATTCTAATCCGTTAGTAAGTCTATACTGTTTGTAATTTACGATATTTGGCATGAATAATCCCAGTAAAGTTATCGAAGAATAAGTTTTTAAAGCTACTATTAATAAGTAGAGAAAATGATTATAGTGGCGACGAGCGATGCCCATTCCCAAGATAAACATATTTAAATCATAGTAACTAAATTTACAGTATGATAAAAAAATCAAATCTGGGTAACATAACCCAAAAATGGGTAGATTTATTGCTGCCATTCTCGAACAATTATTCACTTAGAATTTCTGCGAGTGATTTGGCAAAAAAAACCAAAATACCCCAGCAAACCGCCTCGCGGTATCTAAACAAACTTGTTGAGCTCAATCTGATTAATTACACGAAAGAAGGGAAGAGCAAATTGTTTTATTTCGACCTTGAAAGACAAGCCACAAAAACAATACTGAACTTGATTGAAAACAAAAAATCCCTGCAGTTTCAATCAAAAGTAAAAGAAATTGCCGTCGTAATTGAAGAACTTCTCAAAAACTGCGAAAGTCTGATTGTGTTTGGCTCGTATGCTTCTGGTAATTTTAAGAAAGAATCTGACTTGGATATAGTAATCCTTGGCAAGAATAAAAGGGGCGAACTCGATAAAATAAAACAAAAGCAGATCATACAGATTAATGAACATTACGTGTCCTACAACGAATTTGATAAAATACTTCACTCTAGGAACCCATTGGCGTTAGAAATAATGAAAAATCACATCTTGTTCGGAGATGTTTCTAAAATTGTTGATATTTTTTGGAGAAGGGAATATGAACGAAGATAAAATAAACCTCCACTGGTCAAAGACCAGTGGTATCTATTATCCTCCATTGTCGACCCAACAGCATCCAGCTACTCACCACCAGTCACAGACTGGTGGAATTTATGCTTTAAAACTATCAAGTGACATAATTAAAATATGAACTGGAAAGAAAGGGTAGTTCTAAATCCAGAGATACTTGCAGGCAAACCAGTGATTAAAGGTACTAGAATTTCTGTAGAGTTTATTTTAGAGCTACTATCAAACGGTTGGAAGCTAGAAGAAATTCTAAAAAATTATCCTCAATTGAAAAAAGAAGATGTTCTTGCAGCAATAAACTATGCGAATCGAACACTAAAAGAAGAGAAGATATACCCATTACTAGTTAAGAGGATGAAATGAAATTCTTAGCAGATGAGGATGTACCATATAATAATGTGAAATTTCTACGTGCCAATAACATTGACATAACATCAGTTCTTGATGTTCAAAGAAGTTTGAAAGATAAAGAGATACTCGAATACGCCAGAAAAGAGGAGAGGCTTCTCATTACCTTTGACAAGGATTTTATCGAACTGGTGTTAACGCAGGGCATCAAAAGCTATGGTATAATTCTGCTTAGAATTCCCCCTAAATCGGAGGCCTATGTACAATCGGTTTTAGAGTATTTGATAAAGGAGAAGAGTGACGAACTAGAAAACAATCTGACGATTGCATGGGAAGATAGGATAGTCTTTGTCAAGCTGTAATAGTCTAACTCAAAAGATAAGCTTTTATTTGTGCTATTAATAAGTAGAGAAAATGATTATAGCAGCGACAAGCGACGTCCATTCCCCCAGGTTCTACGAGGATTTTGTCAGGGCCATCGACAACATGCAGGTGAAGCCTGACTTGTTTCTGCTAGCTGGAGATATGATTGAACGAGGCAACCCACCGGAAGAATACGAGCGTGTGTATAATGCATTATTCGGTAAAATATCCTGCCCCATAGTAGCATGCTTCGGCAACAACGAATTCATCCCGGATATCAGAACCCAACTAAAGCTGAAGATCAAGGACATAAAATTCCTCGATGGTGAAGCGATAGAAATCAAGACCGGCTATACCACCATCGGAATAGTCGGCAGCATAGGCAGCCTGGACACAGCAACAAACTGGCAGAGAACTAACATACCAAACATAGAGAAGGTTTACCAAGAAAGGATGAGCACCGTCGATAAATTTCTTCACAGGATGATGACGCACATAAAAATAGTTCTTATGCATTATGCACCCACATACAAAACTCTTGTCGGCGAGAATCCCAGATTTTATGGTGGGATGGGCTCACAGATGTACGAAAATGTGTTCTTGCAGAGGAAACCAAATCTAGTCATCCACGGCCATTCACATAAAGGCTCCAAGTTCGCTTGGGTAGATACAGTGCCTGTGTTCAATGTTTCATTCCCGATTAACAGGGAGATTGTTGTTATAGACACGGAAAAGATAAAGCCCGGATTGGCCAAGTTCGTTTAAGTCATTGAAAATAATGTAATAATAATGGTGCCAAATCTGGATGTTGCAATCCTGTTTTTTATCAACAAGACTTTAGCAAATTCAATTTTAGATTTTATAATGCCCTTTACCCACCTTTTACCTTATTTAATTTGGAGTTTGGTGATAGCATTTTTCTTTTTCTGGAAAAAAAGAACCCATGATATAGCATTGTTAATGATGATTGCGGTTGTTGTCAATCTAATGTTTGTGACTGTTTTAAAGGATTCGATTGCACGGGAAAGACCTTATCAGGTTTTGGATGTCCGCCAGCTGGTGCCTGAAGAAGATAACAGAAGCTTTCCGTCAAATCACACCCAACTGAGTTTTTTATTATCCACGGTGGTTTTCAGATTTTATCGCAGGCTCGGAACGGTTTTGTTTTTACTTTCTTCTCTCATAGGCCTCGGTAGAATATACCTTGGCGTCCATTATCCAACCGATGTCATAGGCGGCGCTGTGATTGGAATTTTACTTGCCCTTCTGATTTTGAAGATAAGCAGAATATACAGACCGAAAATCTTTCACAAGAAAATCTAACGCCTTCTTTTCGTCAACTGATACACCTCAAGCACTTCCTGTAAGAGTGTGAGAACCAAAGGTCCAACAACGATGCCGGCAAAACCTAGAAATGCAACCCCTCCGACAACCCCCAATATCACATATAACGGATGCACTTTCGATCTGAATCTTACCAGCCGTGGTCTGACGAAATTGTCTATATTGCTGAGCAAAAGAAATCCGTAAAGAATCATCCCTAGCCCACCGAAAAGATTGCCTTGCGAAAGCAGGAACAGCGATACTGGTATATAGACTACAGGCGGGCCTAAGAATGGGATCAGTGAAAGCACCCCTGTCAGAAATCCGAGAAGAATCACATTTGGCATGCCGAATATCAGATATCCTACGGCAGCTAATATGCCTTGCAGCACAGCGGTCAAAAACAAGCCCAAGAACAGCCCCTGGACAGTCTTATATCCCCGGTTAAACAGATGGTCCTTGTACTTGTCCTCTATTGGAAATTGTTTTTTTAACTGCTCGACTATTCGCCTGCCGTCGATGAAAAGGTAGAACATTATGAAGAACATCAGGACAACGCCGGCAAGGAAGTTAACAATTGTTCTTGTGAAGGTGATTATGTTCCCGATGACATAGGATCTAATTGTTGACGACAGCTCGAGAATCCAAGCTCTTAATGTGTTAGCAAAGTTGAATTCTATACCGAAAAAACTTTCCAGCTTGTTTTCTATATCCTGAAGATTTGTAAATTCGGCTGCGCTTATGTTTGTGATTATGTCGCGCGCTTGTACGAAAATTGTAACTGTGAGGTAAACTGAAGGCACGATGATTACGATTATTATCAAGAGGATGACTATTACCGCTGCCAAAGTGGCGAATGTGAGCCTTGACTTGAGCTTTTCATAGAGAGGATATGCGACTATTGTAAGAATGATTGAAAAGAGTATGTATGTGAGGAAGGGTTTCAATATAAGAAAACTTACAAAGGCTAAGAGAACCAGCAGGATGAGCAGGAATTTGTCGTCTTTCATTAAATATAATTTTCTTTGGTAAATAAAAGAAGTATACCCTTGCCCCGTGCATTCGAGTCATGACTAGGCTGTGCCAAGAGTTCATCTCAGGCGTTAAAAGGCAAGGTAATCTTATCTAAGTGAATTCCATTTATATTATTATGCCTTATCCGAAGATTCTGTTTATTTTGTTTTTTGCGCTTGGAGTTGTAGTTTTTCTCTCTCTGGTCAATTTCGTTCTTTCTATATTTCCACCGAAATTTAAAACAAATGTTAATCCAACTACATACAGTTTACAGTATGAAAATGTGAGCTTCACGACTTTAGACGGACTGAAATTAAAGGGTTGGTTTATTCCTAATAAAGAAAGTGATGCTGTAGTTCTAGTAGGTCATGGTTACCCGTTTGATAAAGCGAATATCTTGCAAGCAACCCATTTTCTGGCAGATAAATATAATCTGCTGCTGTTTGATTTCAGGTATTTTGGTGAGAGTGAAGGGAGGTATACTACTGGCGGGGTAAAAGAATCTGAGGATGTTCTAGCTGCGATAGAATTTCTTAAGAAAGAGAGGAAATTCACAAAGATTGGGGCGATAGGATTTTCGATGGGTGGTGCGGCAATTCTCATGTCGGAGTCGAAAGATTTAGATGCTGTTGTAATAGATTCTACGTATGCAACGATGGATTTGATACTTGAAAGATTATTCGCTTTCTTTCCCGGAATTTTGAAATTGCCGTTTGTTGCTTTGACCAAGTTTTATGGTTTGCTGGTTTTCAAGGTTAATCCAAATGAAGTTTCTCCGCTCAAGAGCATAAAGGAAATTAAAGTTCCGATATTTCTGATACATGGTGAGAACGATTCACAGATTTCAGTTAAAAACGCCCATCTCCTATACGAAAATTCTAACAAAGATAAAACAGAGCTTTGGATAGTTCCTGATGCCGATCATGGGATGGCACTTGCTCTTTATCCGGAAGAATATAAGAATGGAGTAATTCAGTTTTTCGATAAACATTTGAAATGAAATTATTTTCAAACATTTTATATTAACTGCGAGTAGAATCTCGGTCTTACAAACTGCGCAACATGTTTTCGATATGCTATCCTACAAGCTTCTTCGAAAGCTGTTCTTTTATCAGCATTGTCATACAAAGTATCGATTAATTCTTCCCTATGTTGTACAAGGCCCGCAACATCTATTTTGGGATGTTCCCATATACTTCCTATTCCGCTTCTTTTCGGATAAAATCCAAGAAGTCCCATTGACTGGTCAACATACCCACACAATCTTCTTGATTTTTTTGTACGTTTTATAGGCAAACTTCTTTCTCGCGGTTTTTCATAATTCATGTTTGCATACTCATTATCAACAAGCCAGTTAAGTATCCTTCTTACATATGATGAATGATAATGAATGGTTGCGGCGATTTCTTGAGCTGATGCTTTATTTTTTAGTAGCTCATTCCATACAGCTACTGCAGCATCCACACCAATGCCAGAAGGAGGCTCAGCAGATAAGGGAATATTATTTACAGATGTATAAATATTTTGGTCTCCTGGACTTCGCGAATGGTAGACAACAAACCTTTTCTGTGAAAGTGATTTAGCAACACTGTTAACCCTGCTACTAATCGTTCTATATTCACGTGTGCGTTCCCTTTGTGTGCCATATTCATGAAGTAGCTTGGTTTCTTTGATAAATCTGCTTAGAGCCGGATTTGCTCTATTCGCATTTGCCCATTCCATTATTAATAATGAAATCAAGGGTGTACCTAAATCGTCTGTATGACGAGAAGGTTTCAATATACATGCCAGAGGCTCGTCAAATGTTGGGTCTACTCCTGCATATACTCCTTGAACAGCGAAAATGTCTCCAACCATTTCTCCTAATAATGTTTTTGTGAATGCATGCGGTCTTTCATAACCATCGATCTTGGAAAATAGAGGACTCCCTGAAATCATATATCTGAAATTACCTATCGGAACTTGTAGTCTACTCTTGTCATTGAACAGAATTATCCTTTCTTCTTTTTTTGTTTCCAATTCTGAAGAGACGCCTCTTGTTGAAATTACGCGAATGCATTTAGAAGCATTAGAAAAGATTCCACCAATGGCATGATTCATAACATCGGCCATCGTCGCATCACCTAGCTCATCGTAAAGTCTTTGTTCTAATTGAGCTGAGGAACCTACACTTGCTCGAGAAAGCACATCCGAAGTTTTTGCTAACATATTATTTAGAAGGATAATAGTCTTTAAAAGAGTATAACAGTGTCTGGTGAACTACTGTATCGGGCTGATAACTTATTTACTTCTATTCCCAAAATTCAATTCATTATAAGGAGATACTGATGAAGCCAAAGATTAAAGAAACTGTGTGGAACCCCAAGCTTGAAGATCAAGTAAGAAAACTCTGGGATAAGGAAAAGTTATACGGTTTCAATGCCAAATCCAAAAAACCAGTATTTTCTATAGACACCCCTCCGCCTTATGTTAACAGTCCTGTACATGTTGGTCATGCATATACATACACGATAATGGACGCCATCGCAAGGTTTCGTAGGATGGCGGGATTTAATGTATTATTCCCTATGGGGCTGGATAAAAATGGATTGCCTATAGAAGTCCAAGCTGAAAAAAAATTCAATATTTCTATTCACGAGACTCCAAGAGATGAATTCATTAAAAAATGTAAGCAACTAATCGAGGAAGCAGGGGACACATCATTAGATACCTTCAAAAGATTAGGCTTGAGCTGTAATTCATGGAAAACTGAATATAAGCTTGGGGGAAAGTACGACACAGACGACCCCGAATATCGAAAGTTAACTCAAGAAATTTTCATTGAATTCTGGAAAAGAGGATTGCTCTATGAAGATGATAAACCTACAAATTACTGTCCTATTTGCAGAACGACTATTTCAGATGCTGAGGTGGAGTACAAAGAAAAAGAAACAAAATTGAATTTCATAAGATTCAAAGTCAAGGAGACTGGTGAAGATGTAATTATTGCAACAACCAGACCAGAGCTCTTATGCACGGACAAGATTATTTTATACAATCCTGACGACAGGAGATATGCACATCTGAAGGATAAAACAGCTATTGTTCCAATTTTCAATCATGAGATTAAGATAATTCCGCATCCTTATGCAAAAATGGAGTTTGGTTCTGGATTGGTAATGATTTGCAGCTTTGGTGATTTTGAGGATTTAAGGATTCTAAGAGAGCTGAACATACAGCCGACATATGCGATCAACGAATATGGCAAGATGAATTCAAATGCTGGTGCATATAGTGGATTGACAGTAAAGGAAGCTAAGGAAGAAATAATTAAAGAGTTGAAATATCAAGGACTGTTGGAAAAACAAGAAAATTTAATGCACAGGGAGCCTCAATGCTGGAGGAGTAAGAATCCTGTTGAATTTATTGCAATGAAAGAATTTTATCTAGAACAAGTGAAATTTAAACAAGAACTTTTGAAGCTTGCAAAAAAGATGAAATTTTTCGCACCAGAATCGAGACAATTTCTGATAGACTGGGTCAATTCGATAAGTATAGATTGGGTAATTTCTCGAAGGAGATATTACGGAACCGAGATCCCTTTGTGGTACTGCAAGGGATGTAATTTTGTTGTTGTACCCAAGCCGGGAAAATATTATCAACCATGGAAGGAGAAGGCGCCGATAAAAGCCTGTCCTAAATGTAGGAATAAAGAATTCGTCGGTGAAACAAGAGTTTTTGATACTTGGTTTGATTCAAGTCATTCTAACATGTATATCCTCGGCTATTTATGGGACAAGAAGTTCTTTAAAAATAATTACCCCTGTAGCTTGCGACCGCAGGGAAGAGAAATAGTTAGAACATGGCTTTACTTCACACTTTTAGAATCTTTTC
>Ga0213870_1000201_pt1 | contig 31216 bp, 33 predicted proteins | sample WICALVC2017_Meta_FD_160119 | JGI IMG/M metagenome (GOLD analysis project Ga0213870, IMG submission 160119) | Freshwater microbial communities from subterranean cave lake in Wind Cave National Park, South Dakota, United States - WICALVC2017 | ecosystem: Environmental > Aquatic > Deep subsurface >... | reverse complement strand
AAAGCGCATCTGTCGCACCTCCTGTAGGACTGCTGTCCGTGTCATGGTGGCCCTCCTGTGAGGCCCCACCTTAAACCGGACAGATCATGTGCTACATAAACCGGACAGATGATGTGCTATCTACATTATTCGAAGCCGGGTATAGACCGATTGATTCGCATAGATTATCATGGAGCCAAGGAAGTCCCGAGCGGGACCTGCCACGCGATTTTAAGGGCTGCCGGTTTGGGGCGAGGAGAGGTGGAGCGTGATTGACCTGAAGTACTCGCTCGTCATCGAAGCCACGGCGGACCCGGCCTTCTTCGGGTTCTATTCGCCCGACATCGATGGGTTCACCGGCACGGGCCGTTCCATCGAGGATTGTCTGTCCCGGGCGCGCGGCAGCATGGACGAGCATGTCGCGTTGCTTAAAGAACGGGGCTTGCCCATCCCGCCGGCTAATCCGAATCCGATTGTCACCATTAAAAACGAGAAACCCATCGGTCAGGCTGTGTAAATGGATATCCTCGCTGAAATCGCCCGCGTGATGGAGCTGGAGAACCGGACGCTCGCCACGTTGCGCGTGGCCGTCGGGCCGGCCTACGAACAGGCCGTGCGCTTGATTGACGCCTGTCCCGGCAAGGTGATCGTGACCGGCATCGGCAAGTCCGGGATCATCGCGCAGAAGATCGCCGCGACCCTGGTGTCCACCGGCACGCCCGCCATGTTCCTGCATCCCGCGGAGGCCGCGCATGGGGACATCGGTATTGCGCACAAGGACGATGTCATCGTCGCGATTACAAAATCGGGCGAGAGCGATGAGCTGATCGCGCTCCTGCCGTCCATTCGGCAGATCGGCATACGGCTCATCACGATCACCGCCGTGTCCGAGTCCACACTGGCCCGGCATGCTGATCTTGTCCTGCTGACGCCGGTTGAGGAGGAAGCCTGCCCGCTGAACATGGCGCCGACCTGCAGCACCACGGCGGCGCTGGTCGTCGGTGATGCGCTGGCGATGGCCCTGATGAAGCTCCGTAATTTCCAGCCGGAAGAATTCGCCCTCTATCATCCCGGCGGCCAGATCGGCAAACGCCTGCTTCTGACCGTGCGCGACCTCATGCGGACGGGCACACGCAACTCGGTGGTGCATCTCACGGCCACGATGCAGGAGCTGTTTTCCGAACTCACGGCGAAGCACCTCGGCGCGGTGTCGGTGGTGGACGACGCAGGGAAGCTCGTCGGCCTGGTGACCGATTACGACATCCGGCGCGTGGTCGGCGAGGGCGCAAATATCTTTACGATGAGCATCACGGACATCATGAATGCCGATCCGGTGCGCGTCAATGTGGACGAGAAGGCGTTCCAGGCGCTCAAAATCATGGAAGAGCGCGAGAAGCCGTTGGCGGTCCTGCCGGTCGTAGACGCCGGGTCGGTCGTCCGCGGCATGATCCACCTGCACGACCTCATTGACAAAGGGTTGTGAGCCGTGCCGCTGGACATTATCGAGGTGCAGTGTGGCGACTACGTCGGCGAAGACGACATTGTGCGCCTGGCCGATGACTATGAACGAATGAATGGACCCTCTCCCCGGGGAACCCGTTGCTCCCCTGATGCAACGGGTCATGAGAGGGCAGGGTGAGGGGAAAATGAGCATTTTCCGCGAATACGATATCCGGGGCGTGGTGGGCGAGGAGCTCACGCCGGCGCTAGCCGAGCAGATCGGACGGGCCTACGGTTCGCTCGCCGTCCGCGCGGGCGCCAAGGCCGTGGCCGTGGGCCGGGACGGACGGATCAGCGCGATGCAAATGCGCGAATCCCTCTTGAAGGGCCTCCTGGGCTGTGGCCTGGACGTAGTGGATATCGGCGTGTGCCCGACGCCGCTCTTGTACTACGCGTTGTTCACCCTGCCGGTGGGCGGCGGCGTGATGATCACGGCTAGTCACAATCCGTCTCAGTACAACGGCTTCAAGATGTGCCTGGGGAAGGACTCCATGCACGGCGCTGCCATTCAGGCATTAAAGGCCGACATTGACCGGGGCCGGTTCGAGTCGGGGCCGCAGGGGACGGTGTCCAAGCATCCTATCATTCCCGATTACATGGCCTACATCAAGAAGTCGTTCGCGCACGTCAAGGCCGACCGGTTGCACGCGGTCGTGGATTGTGGCAACGGCATGGGCGGGCTCGTGGGACCGGACGCGCTGCGCCTGCTCGGCGGCCGCGTGACCGGCATGTACGAGGACGTAGACGGGCGCTTCCCGAATCACCATCCCGACCCGACGGTGACCGCCAATCTTCAGGATCTCATCAAGAAGGTCCGTGAGACGGAGGCCGATGTGGGGATCGCCTATGACGGGGACGCCGACCGCATTGGGGCGGTGGACGAGCACGGCGACATCCTCTGGGGCGACAAGCTGCTGGTGCTCTACGCAAGGGATGTTCTCCAAGACAAGCCCGGCGCCACCATCATTTCCGAAGTGAAGGCCTCCCAGGTGTTGTATGACGACGTCGTCAAGCGCGGCGGACGCGCGATCATGTGGAAGGCGGGCCACTCCCTCATCAAGGCGAAGATGAAGGAGGAGCACGCCGCGCTGGCCGGCGAGATGTCCGGCCACATGTTTTTTGCCGACCGCTACTTCGGGTACGACGACGCCGTCTATGCGTCGTGCCGCCTGATCGAGATTCTCGCCAAGACCGGACGTCCGCTCTCGACCCTGCTGGCCGATCTGCCGCCAACGGTCTCCACGCCGGAGATCCGCGTGGACTGCCCGGACGACGTGAAGTTCCAGGTGGTCGAAGAGGCCAAGAAGCACTTGGCCCGCGACCACACGATCATTGACATCGACGGCGTGCGCGTCCTCTTCCCGGAGGGCTGGGGGCTGATCCGGGCCTCCAATACCCAGCCGGCGCTTGTGCTGCGCTTTGAAGCCACGTCCGAGGCGGCGTTGCAGAAGATCCGGGCGGTCATTGAGTCGCAGATCAAGAAATATGTTGCCGGGGGACCTGCCTGGCATTAAGGAGAGTGGTCGGTGGAATTCCCGCGTGTGCGTGCTCTCTTTGTGGTCGCATTGTTGTCCTGTGGGATCGCCGCCTGGCTGACGTGGCCTTCTTCTGTCGCGTTGGGCGCCGTGCTGACTCCCGCGCCCTATCAGGTCGGGGAACGGCTCCGCTATGAGCTGAGTTGGGGCATCGTGATCGCCGGCACGGCGGTTCTCGAGATCGCCGAGCGCCAAACACTTGCGGGACGGCCTGTGTTTAAGGCCCTCCATACCGCCCGCTCCAATGATTTCGTGTCGGTCTTCTATCCGGTCAACAATCGGGTCGAGACTCTACTGGACGAGGAAACCCACGTCCCCCACCGACTGCTTTTTCACCGCCGCGAGGGGAAGCGCAAGAACGACATCGAGGTGCACTTTGACCAGGTCGCCCACAAGGCCACGGTCACCAAGGACGGCGCCACCGAGACGCTCGACATTCCGCCCCAGGCGCAGGACACGCTCTCCATCATCTACTTCTTCCGCACCCTGCCCTCGATTGCGGTCGGCTCCTCCACGTTCGTGGACGTGCATCACGACAAGAAGAATTATCGACTCGAGTTGCGTATTGAGGGGACGGAGCGCCTGAAGGGCCCGCTCGGCGAGTTCGACACGATCCGCATCCTTGCGATCATGCCGTTCAAGGGGCTCTTCATGAACGAAGGGAACATCCGGGTCTGGGTCACGAACGACGCGGCCCGCGTGCCGGTGCTCATGAAGGCCAAGGTCATCATCGGCTCCGTCACGGCGACGCTGACCGGCGCCGAAGGCGTCACGCTCACGGCAAAGCCGTGACACCCATGCAGAGGCAATCCCATCGACGAGGGAGTGTGCCTGACACCGCCGCGAGTTAGGCCCCTATCAACGGCCGGCTCACGCCAGCAGCCATTTGGCCGGCGCGGGTGTACTGGTGGTAGTGCAAGCCACATTTGATGACATACATCAGGAAAAGACTGGGATTGCGGCTGAACTGCAAAAGGCGGCCGAGTCGGCGGCGGTATTCGCGGCGCAGCGACGCTTCCGGAATACCCCACATCAACCGCTGGTACAGCACAAGGGACCGGACCAGGTTCTTGGCCTGCGTCTTGAACCAGGCTCGGGGATGGTCGCGCCAGTAGCGTCTCTCGGCCCTGCCATAGTCCAGGTGGCCATGCAGTACCAGATCTTCCAGCCTGCCGAAGAACGCCTCGGGCTCGTACAGGTCGCTGATCACCTTGATGTAGCCGTCGCGCAGTTCTTCACGGCTCATCTGCAAAGGGATGGCATTGGTGCCGAATTCGGAATCGTCTTGCGGGTCGAGGCGTCCTTCGGCGGCCAGGCGGGCATGCAACGGCGTCTTCGGGATGGCATAGAGCATGCCGACCGACGTATCCACGATGCGGGCCCGCGTCATGAACTCGAGCTGGGCCTCGAAGATGCCGGCATTGTCGTGGTCGAAACCCAGGATCATGCCCGACATCACCTCCATGCCCGCCTCTTGGATGCGCCAGACCTTTTCCAGCATCGAGCCGCCGGCACGGACGTTCTGAAACTTCTTGGTCTCACGCAGCGAGTCCTCGTTCGGACTTTCGATGCCGATGAAGACGGCCACGATATTGGCCTGGGCCATCAGGGCCATCAGCTCGGCATCCTCGGCCAGATCCAGGGACGTGTCGGTGAAGAAGTGAAAGAAATACCCGTGGTCCCGCTGATAGGCAATCAGGTCGCGGAGCAGCACCTTGATGGCTTTCTTGTTGCCGATCAGGTTGTCATCGACAATGAAGACGATGTCGGTGTTCTGGGCGCGCAGGGCATCCAGCTCGGCCATCATCTGGGCGGAGGTTTTGAGCCGCGGACGGTGGCCGAAGTTGATCGGTATATCGCAGAACTCGCACTTGAAGGGACAGCCGCGCGAGAACTGTACGCTGCCGAACAGGTAGTGCTGCATCTTCAAGAGGTCGTAGCGCGGCGTCGGTACGGTACTCATATCGGTCTGCTGGGTTTGCTGGTAGCGACCCTGGTGCCGGCCCTGTTCCCATTCCTGCAAGAAACGCGGCCAGCTCTCATCCGCCTCGCCCACGAAAATGACGTCGGCTAGGCCCGCAAAGTAGTCCTCCTGCACGCTGACCCATGACCCGCCCACGACGGTGAAGGTACCGCGCTCCTTGAGCTCGGCCAGGATCTCGCGCATGCGAAAACGCTGCACGATCTGCCCTGTCAGCGCGACAATGTCCGCCCGGGCCACGCGCTCGAAGTCAATGGCCTCGACATTCTCATCGATCAGCGTCATCTGGTGCGGCGCCGGCGTCAAGGCTGCCAGCAGCGGCAAGCTGCCCACCGGCATGTTGGCTCTTTTCCCCATGATGGGCAGGACATGTTCCAGGCCCCAGAAGGAAATTTCGAAACGCGGATTGATCAAGACGATGTCGGCCATGGCAGCTCTTACCCTCGTTGCAAAAGCCCAGGCGTGGCAATCCCTGGGAGCATACTACCATCTTGTCTCGTCACGTTGGAGCGCCTTGATCGTTCGGTCCAATCCGTCCTGGGTGCTGATCCGAGGTGCGTAGCCGAGGTCCTTGCGCGCGCGGGAAATGTCGAAGTAATGCGAGGTGGCCAATTGGTCTGCTAGGAAGCGCGTCATTCTCGGCTCCCCAGGCAGCGGTAACACGGTATAGGCGATCTCCATCGCCGCTCCAACAGCCCTGGCCATTCCGTACGACACTCTCCGGCCGACGTGCGGGAGCTGCATCCGCTCCAGTATCCCATTAATCCATGCCCAGAGCACCACGGGAACTCCCTGGGAAATGAAATAGGCATGACCATTGACCGGCGAACCAGTCCCCAGCTTGTCGGCAGCGAGGAGATGCGCGTCCGCGGCGTTTTCCACGTAGACGACGTCCACGCGGTTGCGGCCTTCCCCGACCTGAAACAACTGCCCTTGCCGCGCCCGGGCGATGATGCGTGGGAACAGGTGCGGGTCGCCCGGACCGAAAATCAGATGGGGCCGCAGGGAGACGGTCAGGAGACCACCGACGCCGTTCGCCGCTAAGACCAGCCGTTCGGCGATGGCCTTGGTAGCGGGATAGGGCGAGGCATACCGATCAGGATAGGGGACCGACTCGTCCATTCCCTCAAGGCCTCCGTGAGCCCACACGACGCTCGGCGAGCTGGTATAAATCAGTTTGCGCACAGCGCCCTTCCGGCATCCTTCGAGCACATTTCGCGTTCCCACAACGTTCGTTTCGTAGAACGAGCGCCAGGCTCCCCAATAGCCGGTCTGGGCCCCCGCATGGAAGACCGTGTCCATTCCACGGCAGGCCTGCTCAACTGCCGTCGCATTCTGCAGATCGGCCTGGAGTGTTTCGACCCCCCGCGCTTCCAGATCGGAATATGTCTGACGTCCCAGCACTCGGACCGAATCGCCTCGTGCCAGCAACTTGGAGACGATGTACCGGCCGAGAAACCCGCCGCCTCCGGTGACCAGCGCCTTCATCGTACGTGCTCTACGGCCCACGCAGCCAGTTTGTCCCGCGAGATTTTCACATTATGGCGCACGTCTACGGGAAAGGCCCGATGGAACAGAACTGTTGTGATGCCGGCGGTCAGCGGATGAGCCGCGCCCAGTTTCAGTAGCTCGTCGGAAAATCGTGCGGTCGCATCAGGCGTGGCGGGAAACTTGTCCTGGGACGGCTCGATGACGATCACTGGCCGCTGCTGCCCGGCAGAGCCGATGCCCACGAGGGCCGAGCGGAACACATCGGGATGCTGATTGAAGATTGCCTCGCAAGGCACGGTGAACAGCGTCCCTTGCGCGGTGTGCACCCGGTCCGCCTTGCGCCCGCAGAACCAGAGGCGGTCGCGTTCATCGAGGTAGCCGACGTCTCCCATACGATGCCACCAGGAAGGGCCGTCCGGAATCTTGGCAAGTGCCGTCGCGTGCTCGCGCTTGAAATATTCTCGCGTGACGACGGGACCCTTGACGACGATCTCGCCGATCTCGCCGCGCGGGAGCACCAGCTTGTCGTCCCAGGACGACAAGGCGTCATCCGATATGCGAATGACCCGCAGGGCGATGCCCGGCAACGCCGGGCCGACGCAGGTGCCGCTGCCGGCGCGGGTGAGCGAAGCCGTTTCGTGTAGGACTTCCCGCGCCGTGATGGAGGCGATAGGTAACGCTTCTGTGGCGCCATACGGTGTGTGCGCGTCGGCGGTGCCTGGGAGGATGCGCTGGACCCGTTCCAGGATGGCGGGTGAGACGGGCGCGCCCGCCATGAGCACGCGCGTGAGCGACGGCAGCGACAGATTTCGCTCCACGCAGTATCGTCCGATCCGGTCCCAGATGGCGGGCGATCCGAAGGACTGCGTGACGCGATGAGCCTGGATCTCGGCGACGAATGTTTCAGTATCCACCTGCGCGGGACGGGCCGGGTCCATATCGGGGATGACGATGGTGACGCCCATGGCCACGCTGAACAGCGCGAACAGCGGGAAGGCCGGCAAATCCACTTCGCCTTCCTGGATGCCGTAGTAGTCGCGCAGCGCGCGCACCTGGGCGTCGAACATGCCGTGCTCGTAGACCACGCCTTTGGGCGCGCCCGTGCTGCCTGATGTGAACAGGATCGCGGCTGCGTCATGCGCCCTTGTCGGCGCGCACGGAAACTCGCGCCACAGGGATTCGCGCACCTGCGCGAGCGTCGGCCCGCCCCAGAACCAGCGCCGCCCGACCGTGACCGCCGTCCTGACGGTCCGAAAGGCGCGCGGACACAGCACCCGCGCCGCCTGCGCGAGCGGAATCGCGATGACGGCCTCGGGCGCCGCCTCTTCGATACAACCGAGGAGGTTCGCCCGGCCCATGCCCGGATCGATTAGGACAGGGACTGCGCCCAGCTTGAAGAGTGCGAAGGTCAGGCTGAAGAACTCCAGCCCCGGCCTCACCATCAGGACCGTGCGGGTGTCGCGTCCTATGCCGAGTCGGCTCAAGCCCCAGGCGTAGCGGTCGCAGTCCTCGTTCAGTTGCCGGAACGTGAGGTGGGCGCCGGTTTTTGGATGGATCACCGCCGGCTGATCGGGACGCGTGCCGGCCATCCGCGGCAAGTGGGCCGCGATGTTCAGCAACGCCACCATGTCACCCTGAACGACGTGAAGGGTCTCATGACAGAAGCATCAGGCAATCGGATGCCTGGCGAAGAACTCGCGTACCCAGGGTATGATGTGCTCGTGCGCGTCCTCGACTACGTAGTGGCCGGCGTCGGGAATCCGGTGGACGCCGGCCTGAGGAAACCGCCGCTGCCATTCGGCGAGAAACGCCGTGGTGAAGCACCAGTCCCGCTCGCCCCAGATGATGAGCATAGGGTGGTCTTTGAAGGCCGCCAACCCCCTGCCGATCTGCTCCACTAGCCGATACGTCGGGTGCGCCGGGCTCATCGGGATGTCCTGCACGAAGCGCAGGATGGCGACACGATGCGCGTAGCTGTCGTACGGCGCGAGGTAGCCGGCTTTGACGGCCGGGGTCATGCGTTCCGGCTTCGCGCAGGCCATGGAGGGCGCGAGGCCGGCGAAGGCGTTGAGCCCGCGCACCGCCAGCGCGCCGACGATCGGCAGTTTGCAGAGGGCGATCCGGAAGGGAATCTGGGAGAACGGAAAGGCCGCCGTATTGAAAATGACGAATCGCTTGACCCGCTCCGGATGGCGCAGCGCATAGCCCATTCCGATGGCCCCGCCCCAGTCGTGCAGGAAGAGCGTGAGGCGCTCCAGGTTGAGCGAGTCGAGCAGGGTCTCCAGGTTGGCGATGTGCTGTTCGAGCCGGTAGGGGTAGTCCTGGGGTTTGTCGGAGAGCCCGCAGCCCATGTGATCGGGGGCGATGACGCGATGGGTCGTACGGAGCCCGGCGATCAGCGCGCGGTAATAAAAGGACCAGGTAGGATTCCCGTGGAGCATGACGAGCGGCTCGGGTGGTTGCCCTGAGACCGGCTCCGTCGGGCCTTCATCTATGTAATGGTACGTGCACTCTGACAGCGTGATGTAATGGGATTGAAACGGATACAACTTCCGGAAGGAATCCACGCGGACTACCAGGTCACGCCCAGCATCAGGCAGTTCAAGCCGCTGCCGATTCCCAGCAGAGCCAGCTTCTCGGTGCGCTGGACGTGGCCGGCTTCGATGCTGAGGGCCATGGTGACGGGTAGGGACACGGAGCCCATATTGCCCAGACACTCCACGGTCGGGAAGTCGATTGCGGGATCGAGCTTCAGCGTCTCGAATAGGAGGCGGCGGTGGGCCACGCCGACCTGGTGGCAGAATGTTTTTGACACGTCGGCGTCTCGCCAGTCCATCTCCTGCCTGAAATCCGCCCAGGTCCGACCGGCGAGTTCGCACCCGCGGTGCAAGAGCTCCTCCGACTGCGTGGACATTTCCGCCCGGCTGTCGGAGTCCAGGCCCATATCGGCGCTGCCGCGGCAGAGGTGATTCTGCTCCGAATCGGTCCGGGCTGCGCCGCCGGAGAGCCTGTGGCCGTGCTTGGCAACGGACGTATGTGCCATGACGATCGCGGCCGCGCCGGAACCGATCGTGAGGGAGGCGAAGGCGTCCTTGAATTTCTTCCGGGTCATGGTGGGATCGGCGAGGAGCTGCCGGATGGTCGTTTCAACCAGGGGCTTGGCGTTCTCTCCCGCGACGAGGAGCCCGCGCGTGATTTGCCCCAGCTCGATCATGTTGCCGAGCATGACCATACCGTTCAGCATGCCGAGGCAGGCGTTGGAGATGTCGAAGATCATGGCGCGGGGCGAGATCTTCAAGCGCTCATGGACGACGGACGCCGTCGCGGGTTCCAGAAAATCGCGGGATACGGAGCAGTTGATGAGGCAGTCAATCTCCTGCCCGAAGACGCCCGCCTGCGCCAGGGCCTTCCGCCCGGCCCGTGACGCCACGTCGCTGGGGGCCGTGCCGTCGTCCCAAAACCGCCGCTCGCGGATGCCGCTCATCAGCTCCAGGCGCCCGTACGGCAATTGAAGCCGATCGTACAGCGGCGACAGGCGCGTTTCGATCTCGGCCGAGGTGACCACCTGCGTCGGCAGTTCGTACCCGATGGACTCGATGCAGACGTTGGCGTAGCGCATGGATGGTTGACCGACTCTGTGGACTTGTCTACAGTGTGTTCGCGGATGCGGCCTCATTCTAAACAAGGCCGGCTGACGGGGTCAAGAAATCACTGCGATCGGGCACCGAGGACTGTGGTTACGACAAACAGGGTCTTTTGTCTTGAAAGGCTGGAGGCGGTTTGCTACACTGCCGTGAGAACGGGACACTGGGGAGTTCCGTTGGTGGAAGCCCTGCGCGGAGCAAAGGGCGTAGGATGAAGGTGGAACGGCAGGGTTATGACAAACGGGCGGCTACGATACAAACTGAACGGCGACGGCGGATACGCGACGATGTTGACAGGGTTCAAGCCTGAGAGATCAAGGGCTTTCGCAAGAGTTCACGGCAGACACGACAGATCCCGGCAACCAGGGGCGTGGCACGTATGGGTAGAACACAAGCCACCTCCTGAACGGTCTCGCGGCTTCACGTTCGCCTTCGTCCGGTCAGCCGGCTCGTTTTCGTAAGCGCCCGTCCGTCTGTTTTCCCACCAACGCATTCCATTTCCCGCTCCTGATGTATAGCAGCGCCGGATGTGGCGGCGCGGTCCGAAAGGACGAGCCGCCCCCGGCACGAAGGGAGGTGGGTCCCATGACAGAGCTCGCGATTATTATCGTGGCAGTGACGGTGGGTGCGGCCATCGGGATCGGCATGCTCTGGCTCATTCAGGGCAAGGTCGTTGCCTCACGGCTCCGTGAGGCTGAAGCGCGCGCGGCGCAGATCGTCAAGACGGCCGAGAAAGAGGCGATCACGGGTGCCCGCGAGGCCCAGATCGAGGCCAAAGGCATGATCGTGCAGGCCAAGGCTGATCTGGAGAAGGAGAACCAGTCTCAGCGCGCCGAGATCCTCGGACTGGAGAAGCGGCTGCTGCAGAAGGAAGAGGCACTGGACCGCAAAATGTCCAATGCCGATCAACGCGAATCCGACATACGGAAAAAGGATCAGGCGGTCGCGCTACGCGAGAAAGAGATGGCCGACAAGTCGGCCCAAGCGGAGCAGCTCATTCAGGAACGTACCAAGGCGCTGGAGTCTGCCGCAGGCCTGACGGCCGTGGAAGCCAAAACGGCCTTGCTGGCGCAGGTCGAGAGCGACGTCAAATTCGAATCCGCCAAGATGATCAAGCGGATTCAGGATGAAACCAAGGAGATTGCCGACCGGGAGGCGAAGGACATCATCACCCGGTCCATCCAGCGGATTACGCGGGATTACGTCTCGGAAGCCACCATCTCGGTCGTGGCGATTCCCAATGACAGCATGAAGGGACGCATCATCGGGCGGGAAGGCCGGAACATCCGGGCCATCGAGGCGGCGACCGGGATTGACCTGGTGGTGGATGAGACGCCTGAAGCGGTGTTGATCTCCGGGTTCGATCCGTTGCGCCGCGAAATTGCGAAGGTCTCCCTGGAACGGCTCATGGCGGACGGACGGATTCATCCGACCCGCATTGAGGAAGTGGTGGAGAGGGTCAAGAAAGACCTGGACAAGATGATGATCGAAGAGGCCGAGAAGATCCTCTTCGAACTGGGGATTCCCAACGTCAACATGGAAATCGTGAAGCTGCTAGGCAAGCTGAAGTTCCGGACGAGCTATGGCCAGAACAATTTGTACCATGCGCGGGAAGCGGCCTACATCTGCGGGATCATGGCGTCGGAGTTGGAGTTGGATGTGAAGCTGGCCCGGCGCGGGGCCCTGATGCATGACATGGGCAAGGCGCTGAGCCAGGAGGAAGAGGGGCCGCACGCCATCATCGGCGGGGACTTCGCCAAGAAATACGGCGAGGAGCCGCGCGTCGTCAATGCCATTGCCGCGCACCATGAGCAGGTGGAGCCGATCTGCCCGGAAACGGTGCTGGTGGCCGCGGGCGAGGCGCTGTCGGCGGCTCGTCCGGGCGCGCGCCGTGAGACCGTCGAATCCTATATCAAGCGGCTGGAGAAGCTGGAGAAGCTGGCGGTGGATTACAAGGGCGTGGAAAAGGCCTATGCGATCCAGGCCGGGCGGGAGATTCGGGTGATCGTGAAGCAGGACGCGATCTCGGACGCCGAATGTGCCGTGCTGTCGCGGGACCTGGCCCGCAAGATCGAGCAGGAGCTCACGTATCCCGGCCAGATCAAAGTGACGGTGATCCGCGAAAGCCGATACGTGGATGTCGCGAAATAGCCACCGATGAACATTCTCTTCATCGGCGACATCGTGGGCGAGCCGGGCCGGAAGACCGTGGCCCGGCTCGTGCCGAAGCTCGCACGGGAGCGGGGGGTGGAGTTCGTCATTGCCAACGCCGAGAACGCGGCGGGTGGTTTCGGTGTCACGCCCAACGTGGCGCGGGAACTGTTTGCAGTCGGCGTCCACGTCCTCACCAGCGGGAATCACATCTGGGACAAGAAGGAGATCATGGCCTACATCAAGGACGAGCCCCGGCTGTTGCGTCCGGCTAACTACCCCCAGGGGTCTCCAGGCAACGGCAGCGTGGTCGTGACGACGGCGTCAGGCGACAAGGTCGGGGTCGTGCAGGTGATGGGGCGGGTGGCGATGCCGACGTTGGATTGCCCGTTTCGGGTGGGGCGGCGCGAGGTGGAGGTGCTCCGGCGTGACACGCACATCGTGATTGTGGACATGCATGCGGAGGCGACCTCCGAAAAGATGGCGATGGGCTGGTATCTGGACGGGGACGTCAGCGGGGTGTTCGGCACGCACACGCACGTCCAGACGGCCGACGAACGGATTCTGCCCAAGGGAACGGCCTATCTCACGGAGGTCGGCATGGTCGGGCCGAGCGAGTCCGTGATCGGCGTCACGAAGGAAATCGCCATCGAGAAGTTCCTGACCCAGATGCCGCGCCGCTTCGAAGTGGCTCCCGGTCCCTGCGTGTTTTCAGCCGTGCTGCTCGACGTGGATACGACGACGGGGCGCGCGGTCTCCATCGAACGACTCCGTATTCAGGAGTAACGGGATGTCCGGCGGACTGCCTCCGCGAGCCCTCTATACCGTTTCGGCCCTCACCGCGCTGCTTCGCCTGCACATCGAATCGGCCTTCTCCGATGTCTGGGTGGAAGGGGAGGTGTCCAACCTCCGCATCCCCACGTCGGGCCATGCCTACTTCACGCTCAAGGACGCCGGCAGCCAGATTCGGGCGGTCCTGTTCCGGTCTGCCGGGCGCGCGTTGCGGTTTGCGCTCCGGGACGGCATGCACCTGGTATGCCGTGGGCGCGTCTCGGTGTACGAACCCAGGGGCGACTATCAGGTGATCGTCGAGTATGCCGAACCGAAAGGCGTGGGGGCGTTGCAACTGGCCTTCGAGCAGTTGAAAGAACGGCTGGCGGCGGAGGGCCTCTTTGATCAGGCGCGCAAGCGGCCGCTGCCGTTCCTGCCGCGCCGCATCGGGATCGTGACCTCGCCGACCGGCGCGGCGATCCGGGATATCGTGAAGGTTGCCCGCATGCGGTTTCCGGCCATTGAGATTGTGTTGAATCCGGTGGCGGTCCATGGCGACCGCGCGGCCGGTGAAATCGCTCGCGCCATCGAAGAGTTCAATGAGATCGGCGGGTTCGACGTCCTGATCGTCGGACGGGGCGGAGGCTCGCTGGAAGACCTCTGGCCGTTTAACGAGGAGATCGTCGCCCGCGCCATCGTGGCCTCGCGCATTCCCGTTGTCTCGGCCGTGGGGCACGAGAGCGACTATACCATCGCTGATTTCGTCGCCGATGTACGGACGGCCACGCCGTCGGCGGCGGCTGAACTGGTGGCGCGCGACCGCGACCATCTACTTGGCCAGGCGACGAGCCTGTGGGAGCGGGCCGTCCAAGCCGCGCGCGCCGATCTCCGGGACCGTCGCGCGCGCGTTGACGCCGAGCGACGCGGGCTTCTCGATCCGACCGCATTGGTGGCGCGGGCCATGCAACGCTGTGACGATCTCGACATGCGTCTGCGTCTGGCTCAGACGAACCGCCTCGGCGCGGCGCGGGCAGCGAGCGAGGCGCTCCGGCAGGAGGTCATGCTGCGCAGCCCGGTTCAGCGGATTCAGCGTGGATTGACCTTGCTGCCTCATCTGCGAGCGAGGCTCCAGCAGCGGATGCAGACGGCGCTTGAGTTGGGACGACGGTCCGTTCAGGAAGCGGTCGCCTCCGTCCATGCGCTGAGTCCGCAGGCGATTCTGGCCCGGGGGTACAGCATCACCCGCCGGTGGCCCGACCTGACGGTGCTGCGCGCCGCGTCGGATACGGCGCCCGGTGAGATGGTCCACATCCGACTCGGCGCAGGCGAACTCTTGTGCGAGGTCAGGCGGACCGGTGAGACCCTGTGACCGGATTGATTCAGGCGCCGGGCAGGGTATAATGCGGGGCGTACAATGCGGGACACGGAGGCGGGACGACGTGGCGACAGTCAAATTTGAAGAGGCGCTGGCGCGCATGGAAGTGATCGTGGCCGAGTTGGAGCGGGGCGACCTGCCGTTGGACGATTCCATGCGGATATTTGAAGAGGGCATGAAGCTCTCCAAAGTGTGTCTCAAGATGCTCGATGACGCGGAGCGAAAGGTGGAGATTCTGGTCAAGGACAAAGACGGACGAAAGCGAACACGTCCGTTGGAATTAGAGGAGCCGCGTGAGACGGGGCAGGACAACGACGATGCCGAAGACTGACGGGACGGCCTGGGCGACCCCGCAGGGGAGCAAGACGGCGGAGCGCAAGACGACAGAGCGATTGGACCTGGCGATGGTCCGCCGCGGACTCGCGGAGAGCCGGGAGCGGGCACAGGCCCTGATTCTCGCCGGTGTCGTCAGCGTCGCCGGCGGTCACACCGTCCGGGCGTCCCAAACCATTGGGCCGAACGTGCCGATTGCCGTGGCCGGACCCGATCATCCCTATGTCGGACGGGGCGGACTCAAGTTGCAGGCGGCGCTGGACACCTTTGGAATCGATCCGTCCGGCACGGTGGCGCTGGACGTCGGGGCTTCGACGGGAGGCTTTACCGACTGTCTCCTTCAGCGCGGTGCGGCGCGCGTCTATGCAGTGGATGTCGGCTATGGCCAGCTCGCCTGGCGACTCCGGCAGGATCCCCGTGTCGTGGTGATCGAACGATGCAACGCGCGGTACCTGGATCGGTCGCATGTTCCTGAACCGGTGGACGTGGTCACCATCGACGTGTCGTTCATTTCCCTCACCATGATCCTGCCGGCCGTTCGGGCCTGTCTGGCACCGGCGGGGCAGGTGGTCGCGCTGCTCAAGCCGCAGTTCGAGGTCGACAAGGGACAGGTGGGGCGCGGCGGCATCGTGCGGGACGAGCGCCTCCGGCGGGATACCGTGGAAAAGGTCCGTCGCGCCGTCGAGAGCCGGCGCTGGGAGTGGCGCGGGGAGATCCCGTCACCGATCACCGGACAGAAAGGCAATGTTGAATACGTGATCAGGCTGTGTCCCGCATGAAGATTCTAGTGACGGGCGGCGCGGGCTTCATCGGCTCGCACATCGTGGACCGGCTTGTTCAGGAAGGGTACGGGGTGGTGGTCGCCGACAACCTGGCGACGGGCAAGCGACGGAACATCAACCGCGCGGCCAATTTTTATCGCGCCGACATCCGGAGTCGGTGGCTGGAACGGGTCTTTCGCCGTGAGCGTCCCGCTATCGTGTGCCACCACGCGGCCCAGATGGACGTGCGGCGCTCCGTACACGACCCGATGTTTGACGCCGAGACGAACATCCTGGGCACGCTCAATGTCCTGCGGTACGCCATCAAGTACGGGGTCCGCAAGGTCATCTTCGCGTCCTCCGGCGGGGCCGTGTACGGAGAGCCGGAGAAGCTTCCGGTGTCGGAATCCCACCCCACGCGTCCGGGATCGCCCTACGGCATCAGCAAGATGGTGGGGGACGAGTACCTGCGCTACTTCTACGACGCCGACGGGATGGCGTACGTGAGCCTCCGGTACGCCAACGTATTCGGCCCTCGCCAGGACCCCTACGGGGAGGCAGGCGTGGTGGCCATCTTCACGCAGAAAATGCTGCGGGGCGAACAGCCGGTCATCAACGGAAACGGCCGGCAGACCCGCGACTTTGTGTATGTGGACGACGTGGTCGAGGCCAACATCGCCGCCCTGGGCAAGGAGGCCCACGGGGTCTACAACGTGGGGACGGGGCGGGAAACGACCATCAACGAGCTATTCAGCCTCCTGGCCGGGTTCATTGCCCCGTCCGTCCGCGAGGTGCACGGGCCGGCAAAAAAAGGCGAGCAGACGAAGATCGCGCTTGACACATCCCGGATCCACCGGGAGCTGAACTGGGAACCGAAGGTCGCGTTGCAAGACGGCCTGGCGCGGACCGTGGAGTACTACCGGCAGTTGGAGGGCGCGACCTGAGCCTCAGTAGAGGGGGACCGACGGGTCGATCTGCTGAGACCAGGCGTGAATGCCGCCCGTGAGGTTCTTGACGTTCTTGAAGCCCTGCTGCAGAAGGAACTGGGTGGCGTCCATGCTCCGCATCCCCATGTGGCAGTGCATGACGATCTCGGCGTCTGGGTCGAATTTCTTATACTCGGCCGCCAATGTGCCCAATGGAATCAACTGCGCGCCTTCGATTTTGGCGAGGTTATACTCCCAGGGCTCTCGGACGTCAATGAGCACAACCGGCTCGCCCTGATTCATTTTCTGTTTCAGTTCCTGGACCGTGATGGTCAATCCCTTGCCCATGGCGCGCATCCTCCCTTGTGAGGTGATAGTAAGGCGGCGTCCGGTTTGCTGTCAACCGGCGGAATAGTCAACATGGAGGCGTGATGGAAGACTCGAGCAACGTGACGGAAGGCGGCGATGCCATTGTCGTGCTGATTACCGCGGCTTCGCGGGAGGAAGCCGACCGGATTGCCAAGCAATTGGTTGACGATCGGCTGGCCGCTTGTGTCAATATCGTGCCCCAGGTGAGGTCGCTGTTTATCTGGGAGCAGACATTGTCCCAGGAGGACGAGGTGCTCCTGCTGGTCAAGTCACGCCGCGCCCGGTTTGCGCAACTGGTGGCCGTCGTCAAGCGGCTCCACAGCTACCGTGTGCCGGAGATCATTGCCCTGCCCGTCGTCATGGGGTCCGCCGACTACCTTCGGTGGGTGTCCGAGTCCACCCCGTAACGGTTCCAAAGCCACTGGACGTGACGTATTGACATTTCAGAAGGAGGTGTGGTATTTCCTCTCACGATTTTTCAGGGGTGGATCTGTATGGCTTGGCTGCATGAGTAACTCTGACCACGAATTCCATATCGTTATCTTTCCAGGCGCGACCGCGCATCCCCGCCGCTTCAGCATCAGGCGGCGGACGGCCAAATTTCTCCTCATCGCCGGCGTACTGGCGGTGCTTGCCGAGGCGTTGTTCCTGGTCCAGTACGTGACCCGAAGCGGGGAGATCTGGGAACTGGAGACCCTGCGGTCCGAGGCGGTCCAGCACCGTCAGCAGGCCGGCGCGTTGTCTTCATCACTGGAAGACCTCCGCCAGCAATTGTCGTCGATGCGGGAAGCGAACAGCCGGATCAGGATGATGCTGGGGTTGGATCCCCCGAAGGTGCCGCCGTCGCCCATGGGTCTGGGCGGGAAGGAAGAGTCCAGCGCGGTCATGCCGCTGGGCGGAGTAGGGGGAGAGCGCGAGACCCTTGCGAGCGTCTCCGCGCCGTTGCAGCAGAAGTTGATGTGGATGGAGGAGGAAGCCGTTATCCAGGAACAACACCTGAGCGAGTTGAAGGACATCGTCGAGGAGCGGAAGGCGCAATGGGGGTCCACACCGTCGATCTGGCCGGTGCGGGGGTGGGTGTCCTCTGGATTCGGACGACGGGTGTCCCCGTTTACCGGCAAGGACACGCTGCACGGCGGGGTAGACATCACGGCGCCGATGCGGACGCCGGTGATCGCGCCGGCCGCCGGAACCGTTACGTTTGCGGGCAGCGAGGCGGGTCTCGGCAATACCATAACGCTCGTGCACGGATACGGCATGCGCACGATCTATGGGCACATGGACAAGCTCAAGGTGAAGACCGGCCAGTCCGTCAGGCGTGGGGACGTGCTCGGTTGGGTGGGTAGTACGGGCCTCTCGACCGGCCCACACCTTCATTATGAAGTTGAACTCCGTGGGTCGAACGTAGACCCGCTCACGTACATTCTTGATTAGGCCGACCGGGTCCCGCCGCCGTTCCGACTGCCCATATTTTCTCAACAGACCGGTTCTTTCACAAACGCCCCGCCGCAACCCAATGCGTTGAAGGGAACGTGACGGTTCTTGACTCTCGTCCGACCCTTTTGTAGAGTGAGCGGGCGCGTGTGCGCTCCCAGTGAGAGTGGAGGTGGCGGTGTCGGATTCCCAGTCTGCGGCAGTGCCCTTTGCGGCCCAGGCCGTGCCGTTTCATGACATGCTGGCGACGGGCGCCATTCCGAACGGATTGCTCTCGAGCCCCTACGTGGCGGAGCAGTTTGTCGAGCGTCTCGTCCATTACGTGCTCAGCATTCCGGCCGGCAACTACTCGATGGCCAACCTGTCCAAACTGCTGGAGCAGATGGACCCTCGTCAGCAGGTGGCGTTTTTCAAGAAACTGAAGGAGACGAGCCCCGAAAGCCTCAAGCATTTCGCCCCCCTCTATTACGGTTTCATGTCCGAGTTCAGCGATTTGCTCTTTACCTAGCCCGTTTGAAATCTCGTTCAATTCGGCATACACTGCTTCGCGTATGGGCTCGCCTGTAGAGAGTTTCGAGGCCCGGACCGCGCGCATTCCGGTGCATGGGATCGGCCTGTCCGTGGATGTCTTCAGCCCCGATCTGTCGGGCCGCGCGTGACCATCGTTCGCATCAACAAGTACTTCACGGAGCAGGGCGTCTGTTCTCGCCGCGCTGCAGACCGGATGATCGAAGAGGGCCGTGTGTGGATCAATGGGCGCGTGGCGCTGCTGGGCGACCAGGTGGCGAGCGACGACGTGGTGACCCTGGACGGTCATGTCGTGAAGAACCGGCCCCCTGCCGTCTACCTGGCCTATCACAAGCCGGTCGGCGTGACCTGCACGACGGAACTGCACGTGGAGGACAACATCATTCAGGCCGTCGGCTATCCCGGTCGCATCTTTCCCATCGGACGCCTGGACAAGGACTCGTCCGGATTGGTCCTGTTGACCAATGACGGGGACATCGTCAATCGCATCCTTCGAGTGGAATTTGGACATGAACGCGAATACATGGTCACGATGGATCGGCCCTATTCAGAGACCTTTTTGCGCTGTCTGGAACAGGGGGTGCTCGTGCAGGGCGAAAAGACCAGACCCTGCCGGACCGCCACGGTGGACGCCGTCACCTTCCGGATCATGCTGACGGAGGGACGCAACCGGCAGATCCGCCGCATGTGCTCGGCGCTTGGGTACCGCGTCGTGCGTCTCGCGCGGGTCCGTATCCTGCACATTCGAGTGGGAGCCCTTCCGGTCGGGCAGTGGCGGGAGCTCATGCCCAAGGAGCGCGACAAACTCCTGGCCAAAGTTGGGCGTACAGAAGAAAAGGCTGCGTCATGACCTCCCCAGGGGCGGCCGGGCTAAGGCTCAGATGAACGTGGCGGACTCCATCGTGCAGGTTTTCAAAGACAAGGCCGCGGTCGCCCGCGCGGCGGCGGAGATCTTCGTGAGCCTGGCGTCTCAGCCTCACGAACGCCGAAGGCCGTTCCGTGTCGCGCTGGCCGGCGGCACGACGCCGAATGCCCTCTACACATTACTGGCGTCCGCGGAGTATCGGCGCCGCGTTGCGTGGGATCAGGTGGTGTTTTTTTTCGGGGACGAGCGCGCGGTTCCGCCCGATCATCCTGACAGTAACTACCGAGTGGCCAACGAGGCGTTGTTCCGTCCGCTTGGTATTGCCGACAAACACATCCATCGGATGAAGGCGGAGAGGCCCGATCTGGATGCCGCAGCCGCGGACTATGAGCGCGAGTTGCACGCCGCTTTTGAGGGGGCACGTATGCCGCGCTTCGACCTGATCTTGCTCGGCATGGGGTCGGATGGGCACACCGCGTCGCTGTTTCCAGGCAGTGCCGCGCTGGCCGAGCACCGCAGGCTGGTGGCGCCGGTGACGGATGCTCCCAAGCCGCCGCCGCGCCGCCTCACGCTCACGATACCGGTGCTCAATGCCGCCACGCTCGCGCTGTTCATGGCGACGGGCGCGGACAAGGCGCCGGCGCTGCGCGACGTGCTCACGGGGACCTTGTCGCCCAATCGCTATCCGGCCAAGTATGTCAGACCGGGTCCGGAACGCCTGGCCTGGCTGGTGGATGAAGCCGCTGGAGGGATTTTATAGAAGGAGGCCGTATGCTTGAAACCGTTGACCTGACTCTGGCATTGACAAAAGAGCAGTACAAGAAAAAGGCCTCGCCGCTGCGCGAGAAGCTCCGTCTCTTGCAGTATCAGTGCAAGGACGCAGAGATTCCCACCATCATTGTCTTTGAGGGGTGGGACGCAGCCGGCAAGGGCGGGGTCATTTCGCGCTTGCTCGAGCGGATTGATCCCCGGGGATTCAAGGTCCATCCCGCCCGTCCGCCGACGTCGGAAGAGGAGGCCAAGCCGTTCCTCTGGCGGTACTGGGTGCGTCTGCCGCAGGACGGGGAGATGGCGCTGTTCGACCGGTCCTGGTACGGCCGCGTGCAGATCGAGCGGGTGGCCAAGATGGTTCCCAAGAAGGTCTGGCGCCGTGCGTTCGAGGAGATCAGCCAGTTCGAGCGGCAGCAGGCCGAGGACGGCGCGGTGATCGTCAAGTTCTTTCTCCATATTTCAAAAAAGGAACAGCGGCGCCGCCTCACGAAACTGGATGAGGACAAGTACGAGAGCTGGCGGGTCACCAAATGGGATTGGAAGCACCACAACGACTATGACAAATACGTGACGGCGATCGAAGAGATGGTTGCCAAGACGGACGCGCCTTACGCGCCCTGGACGATTGTGGAGGCGACGGACAGGCGCTTTGCCGAAATCAAGGTCTTGGAGACGCTGGTGAAGGCGATGGAAGGGGCGGTGAAGTGGCGGAAGGCCCACGGCACGGAGATCGGGCGGAGCAAGATGTCACGGGACGCCAAGAAAGCCGCGCAGCCGGCAGGAAAGGAGAAGGGCCATGCTCGAAAAGGTTGATCTCAGTAAGAAGTTGCTTGAAAAGCAGTACTGGAACGAGATTAAAAAGTGGCAGGTTCGTCTTCGCGAGCAATCCATGCGGCTCTTCAGCGAGAAGCGGATGGCGGTGGCCGTCTTTGAGGGGTGGGACGCGGCGGGCAAGGGCGGCAGCATCAAGCGCGTGACGGAGATTCTGGACCCACGTGGGTACAGCGTGAGCACGTTCGCGGCGCCCAGCGGGGAAGAGGGCCGGCGCCATTACCTGTGGCGGTTCTGGAAGGCCCTGCCCCAGTTGGGACAGATCGCCATCTACGATCGGTCGCATTACGGGCGGGTGATGGTGGAGCGGGTGGAGGGATTTTGCACCGAGCAGGAGTGGAAGCGGGCCTTTCGGGAGATCAATGAATTCGAATGGCAGATGACGAACTTCGGCGCCGTGGTCGTGAAGTTCTGGCTGCACATTGACCAGGAAGAGCAGTTACGGCGGTTCAAGGGGCGCGAGTTGGACCCCTTCCGATCTTACAAGTTGACGGACGAGGACTGGCGCAATCGAGCCAAGTGGAATGCGTATCGGGGCGCGGTGGATGACATGATCGAGAAGACGAGCACGGCCTGGGCGCCCTGGACGGTGGTGGAAGCCAACGACAAGTTCTACGCGCGGGTCAAGGTGGTGCAGACGCTCACGAAGGCCCTGGAGGCGGTGTAGGATGGGCGGGGGGAGGGCGTGACAGGAGAGATAGTTGCTTTTCTCGCCTTCACGAGCCTGACTTCCGTGAGCCGTTCCGTTTCCGAACATCGGCAGCAGAGCGCATGGACAGCCTGTGCGATTTAGGTAGAGCGGCTCGCTTCATTTCGCCGAGAGAAATCTTTTGGCCCGCTGCGAACTCACCACGTGCGCTTGCGATGATTTCCAGAAATTCAGGGTGCGAACTCAAGGATAAGGATTCGCGGTCAATATTTTCCAGAGACACTAACGCCGCAATTGGTTTGTTCCGTCTTGTCAAAACGACGGCCCCCTTCAAGTTCTTCGCATATTCCACCAACGACTTTGAGGCCGTTGACAGTTCGAGGGTTCTCATAGTGCTACCTCTCTACCGGCAATGCGCAAGACGTTTCCTTGCTTCTGACCAACCGCCAATACCCGCACAATTCCAGGCTCCCCGTCAGCCACCTCATAAAAGACCCGGAGCGAGCCGGCCCGCAATTCCCAGGGCGCCACAGGATTCGGTCGCAAAGGTTTCCGGTTGCGCGTTTCTTGAAGCGGTTCGTGCAACAAATTCCGTTCAATGGCCTGCAGCACTACTCCTCGTTGCCGAGCGGACAGAGCGTTCATCTGCTCCCTCACAGACTTGGCGAATTCTACCACATGCCGCACGGTTAGTCCCGCAATGCCTTCTGCATATGGATCATATCAACGACCCGCGAGTCCCTCCTCCACGAAGGCAACTCCGCTCCGTCTTCCTGTGAGACACCCGGATATGGGAAAAGGATACATGTTGGAGGAAATTTAGCGGACGGTCGGCTCAGCTTTTCATGCGGGTCAAGGTGGTGCAGACGCTCACGAAGGCCCTGGAGGCGGTGTAGGGGAGTGCGGGTTTATGATATGGGGCATGCGCTCAGCGCGGCCGATGCGGCGCGTGACTAAAAGATGCCGGCCTGTTTTTGCAGCCACCGGATATAGGGGATGATCTGGGTAAGATCGTCTTTGGTGACGCCGGGAATCTTCGGCATATCGCCGAATTTCCAGTGATGCGCGCGTACGCCCATTTCAGGGGCGCGGTAGAAGGCGATGTCGGCGTGGTGGTTCGGCTCGTAGACCTTATCGAGGAACGGAGGGCCTTTGGTGGTGCCTCTCGCGCCGATGCCGTGGCATGCGGCACAGGCGGTGTTGTAGAGCCGCTCCCCCTTGGCGAAGGCTTCCGGGGGTTTGGGAACAGGGGGGTCGGCAGCCAGCGCGAGCGGGGCGAACAGCAGCCCAACGGCCAGCAGGCCGGGGAATCTCATTGTTTGTCCGTGCCCGCGCCAACGGAGTCTTCTGCGTGGCACTCGACCCAGAACCGATAGCGAATAGTCGGGTTCTGGTTGCTCTCCGCGTTGGGGTTGTCGTAGAGGCAGCGGTCCACGGTGCGAATCTCTTCGTCCGTGAATTCGATGGTGATCGGCGCTTTCCAGTAATTGTCCAGCGTAAAGTAATCGGCGTTCTTCGGGACCGCGTCCAGTTCGGCTTGCATGCGTTGGAAGGCCGGCGCGTCGGTACCCGGAATGTTCTTGTGGTTACGCTTGACGCACCATTTCATCACTTCGGCGATGCCGTATCGGGTCAGGACAATCGTGTGTGTATGCGAGTCAGCCATCGTAGTTCTCCTTGAAAGTCGGCTCAGTTTACCCGATCGGCGCGATTCTTGACAAGCCTGTTCCTGTTACGCCACCTGCCAATCGGCTCCACGCAGATTGCAGTGGATCACGGCTACGCAATTGTTCCGTCCACCATGCGGATGATGCGGTCGGCTTGATTGGAGAGGGCTTCGTTGTGAGTCACGATGACGAACGTGACGCCCTTGGCGCGGTTCAGGTCCCGCATCAGGCGAAAGACCTCCTCGCCGGTGTGGGTGTCCAGGTTACCGGTCGGCTCGTCGGCCAGCACCAGGTCCGGCCGCAGAACCAGCGCGCGCGCCACGGCGACACGCTGCTGTTCGCCGCCCGACATCTCTCCCGTGCGGTGCGCCAGCCGGTGCTCCAGTCCCACGTCCTTGAGCACGGATTCGGCCGCCGCGCGCGCCTCCTCCCGCGGTTGACGCCGGATCAACGCCGGCATCATGACGTTTTCCAGCGCCGTGAATTCCGGCAGCAGGTGATGGAACTGGAAGACGAACCCGATTTTTCGATTCCGAAAATCCGCGAGCGCCGGCTCGTCCTTGGCGAAGACGTCCTCGCCATCGAAGCGCACGGAGCCGTTGGTGGGTTTGTCTAGCGTCCCCAGGATATGCAGGAGGGTGGTCTTTCCTGCGCCGGACACGCCGACGATGGCCACCAATTCGCCGCGCATGATGTCCAGGCTGATCCCGTTCAGGACGTGGATTTCCGTCTGGTCGAGGTGGAAGGATTTGCGAAGGTCAACGGCGGCGATCATACTCATTCGTACCGCAATGCCTCAGCCGGGTCGAGGCGGGCCGCCTGCCGGCAGGGATGGATCGTGGCGAGGAACGTGATGAGGATGACGGACAATCCCACGATCACCACGTCAAAGGTCTTGATGTTCACCGGGATGCGGCTGAGGTAATACACGTCGCCGGGCAGGGTATAGAACTCCTGGATCGCCCAGCAGACGCCGTATCCCAGCGGGATGCCGATGGCCGTGCCGACGACGCCGATCACGAGCCCGTTCAGCATGAAGATGCGCATCACGGCCTTACCGGTCGCCCCCATCGCCTTGAGGATGGCGATCTCCCGGTGCTTTTCCACGACGATCATGGTCAGCGTGCTGACGATGTTGAACGAGGCGACGATGACGACCAACACCAGCAGCACGAACATCATGAACTTCTCCATCTTGAGCGCCGAGAACAGGTTCTTGTTGAGATGCATCCAGTCCCGCGCCCGGTAGGGAAAGCCGAGCGCGCCCTCGATCGCGTTCGCGATGCGATCCGCCGCGAACACGTCCGTGACCTTGACCTCGATGCCGGTCACGGTCTCGTCCATGTTGAAGAACTCCTGCGTCTGCGTGATGGACACGTACGCCAGCGACGAGTCGTATTCGAACATGCCGGCCTCGAAGACTCCCGCCACGCGAAAGGATCGGACCTTGGGGATCATGCCGAGCGCGCTGATCGGGCCCACCGGTGAGACGACGTTTAGCCGGTCGCCCATGGAGACGCCGAGCCGTAGCGACAGCTCCTTGCCGATGATGATGCCGGGCAACTGCGGCGGCAACTCTGAGACCTGACCGTCCGGCGCCGGCGGCGTCTTGCCGGCCGGCCCCAACTGTTCGAGTTCGTCGAGCGACCCTGACGTGAGATTCCTGGCGATCTCCGTCACCGTCGGCTCCCGTTTCACGTCGATGCCGCGCAGCACGACGCCGTGCGAGCCGGTGTCCGAAGTCAGCAGGACCTGTTTAAAGATGAACGGCGTGGCGGCGACCACGTCGGGCACGGCCGCGACCTGGTCCGACAGGGCGGTGTAGTCTGTAATGGCCTCCCCCGTGCGGGAGGTGACGAGGATGTGGGAGTTTGTGCCGAGGATCTTGGCCTGGATGTCTTCCTTGAAGCCGGTCATGATGCCCAGCGTGGCGATCAGGGCCGCCACGCCGATGGTGACGCCCGCGGTGGAGATGAGCGTGTTGAACGAGATCGTGCGATTGCGGCGCTTGGCCTTCAAGTACCGCAGGCCGATGAACACTTCGTACGGGAGGGCCACCGTTATTTTTCCGGACGGAGCTGCGGGAATAGAATCACGTCGCGGATGGAGGTCTGATTGGTCAGGAGCATCACGAGACGGTCGATGCCGATGCCTTCGCCGGCGGTCGGGGGCATGCCGTGCTCGAGGGCGCGAAGGAAGTCCTCGTCGAGGTGCTGGGCTTCCAGATCGCCCTTCGCCCGCTCCGCCATCTGCGCCTCGAAGCGCCGGCGCTGGTCGAGCGGATCGTTCAGCTCCGAGAAGGCGTTGGCGATCTCGCGTCCGGCAATGTAGAGCTCGAAACGGTCGGTCAGTTCCGGGTCGCTTGCTTTGCGCTTGGCCAGCGGCGAGATCTCGACGGGAAAGTCGGTGATGAACGTGGGCTGGAGAAGCGTCGGCTCGACCACGTGCTCAAAGAGGCGCGTGACTAGCGTCCAATAGGACTCGCCGCCCGTGATCTCGCAGTGGTACGTTCTGGCTTGGGCCAGCACGTAAGCCGGGTCGGTGATCTCCTGGAAGCTCGCGTCCAGCCGTGCGGCGACCGCGTCCCGGTACGTCAGGCGCTTCCACGGGCGGGCGAAGGAAAGCGTGACGGTCTCGTCTTTGTTTGTGTGCGGGCGGCAGGGCACGGTCTGCGTGCCCGTGCCGTGGACGGCCTCGACGAGCTCGACGATCAATTCCTCAGTCAGGTCGAGGAGGTCGTGGTAGTCGGCATAGGCCATGTAGAACTCGAGCATCGTGAACTCGGGATTGTGGATGGTGGAGATGCCCTCGTTGCGGAAGTTGCGGTTGATCTCGAAAACACGGTTCAGGCCGCCGACGATCAGGCGTTTGAGATAGAGCTCGGGGGCGACGCGGAGGTAGAGATCGGCGTTCAGGGCGTTGTGATGCGTGACGAACGGCCGGGCCGTGGCACCTCCCGGGATCGGGTGCAGCATCGGTGTTTCGACTTCGAGGAAGCTCTTGCCGACGAGGAAATTCCGGATCGCCTGGATGATTGTGCTGCGGGTGATGAAGAGACGCTGCACCTCCGGGTTGGCAACGAGATCCACGGCCCGCTGGCGGTAGCGGGTTTCCACGTCGGTCAGGCCGTGCCATTTCTCGGGCAGAGGACGGAGCGCTTTACAGAGCAGGGTGAGCTGTGCGACCTCGACCGTCAGCTCGTTCGTTTTGGTGCGAAAGAGCGGGCCACTGACGCCGATCCAGTCGCCCAGATCGAGAAGTTCGGCCAGGGCAAACCCCTGCTCGCCGAGGATGTCCTTCTTGAGATAGACCTGGAGGGAATCCACGCCGTCCTGGAGGGAGGCGAACGCCGCCTTGCCGAACCGGCGCAGGGCGGTGATCCGGCCCGCGAGGATGGCGGTCACCGGATGCTGCTCCAATGCCGCCTTGGCGCTTCCTCCATGCGCCGCGATCAGGTCGCCGGCCCGGTTCCGGACCTCGAACCTGTCGCCGAAGGGGTTGATGCCCCTGCCGCGCAGGAGATCGAGCTTCTTGAGCCGTTGTTGGATCTGATCGTTCAGGTCGTCCATCAGGCCGGCATTATAGCAAACGTCTACGGTAGAGACATCGGGCTGCCATTATTTCTTCAGTGTATGCAACAGGTACGCCTCGATGAAGGGGTCGAGCGCGCCGTCCATGACGGCGCTGATGTTGCCGATCTCGCAGTTGGTCCGGTGATCCTTCACGATCTGGTAGGGCTGAAAGACGTAGGAGCGGATCTGGCTGCCGAACCCGATCTCCTTCTTTTCGCCGACGAAGGCGTTGAACTCCTCCGCTTTCTTCTTCTGCTCCAGTTCGAACAGCCGCGCGCGCATGACCTTCATCGCCCCCATCTTGTTCTTGAGTTGGGAGCGCTCGTTCTGGCACTGCACGACGAGGCCGGTCGGCAGGTGCGTGATGCGGATGGCGGTCTCGACCTTGTTGACGTTCTGGCCGCCGGCCCCGCCCGAGCGGAACGTATCAATCTTCAGGTCCTTCTCCGGGATGTCGCCCGCGACGTCCTCCTCGATCTCGGGATAGACGAAGACGGAGGCGAACGACGTGTGCCGCCGTTTATTGGCGTCGAAGGGGGAGATCCGCACCAGGCGGTGGACGCCGGCCTCAGACTTGAGAAAACCGTAGGCGTTCCCTCCCGCGAGGCCGAGGGTGACGCTCTTGATGCCCGCCTGTTCGCCGGGCAGATAATCCAGCGTCTCGATCTGGTAGCCCTTGGCTTCGGCCCACCGCACGTACATGCGCATGAGCATCTCCGCCCAGTCCTGGGACTCCGTGCCGCCAGCGCCCGGGTGGATGGACAGGATTGCGTTGTTCGCGTCCATCTCGCCGTGCAGCAGCAACTCGACCCGCAGCTTGGCCAGCGCCTGCTCGGCCTGCGCCAACTCGTCGGCGAGGTCCCCTTCGAGCGCGGCGTCCTGCTCCGATTCGGCCAGATCCACCATGGCCGCAAGGTCGTCGAGCCGGCGCGCCATGGCGGTCCAGTGCTTGACCTCCCGCTCCAGGAGATTTTTCTGCCGGATGGCGCGCTGGGACGTGCGGCGGTCGTCCCAGAAGCCGGGGGCGGTCATGCGCGCGTCGAGCGTCTGAATCTGAGCGTTCAGCGAGGGGAGGTCAAAGATGCCCCCGGAGGTCGTCAAAATTCGTCCGGAGGGTCGTCAGGCGAGTCTTCAGATCATCGAGCATAGGGTCTCCTTTTCGTCATCATCACTACGAGCGCCGACAGTGTAACACAGCCGTACGCAAACAGATCGCCGTAGGCGGTGTAGAACGTGCGCGGGCCACCGGTGCGGATCTCGCCGCTGAGTGCGCCCTCGACGAACAGGTCCGTGGTGCGGAGGATGTGGCCCTCCGCGTCAATCAACCCCGAGATCCCGGTGTTCGCGGCGCGCGCGAAGGCGATCCGGTTCTCGACGGCGCGAAAGACCACCATGGCGAAGTGCTGGGACGGCGCGCCGGACCGACCGAACCAGGCGTCGTTGGTGATCGTCACCATGTAGTCGGCGCCCTGCTCCACGAATTGCCGCACGAGGTCGGGGAAGATGACCTCGAAACAGATCACGATGCCCAGACGCCCGCCGGGTGCGCTCAGTACACGCGGGCCCGCGCCCGGCACGAAGTCGCCGATCCCGACCACCAGTTTGTCGAGAAACGACAGGATGCCCTTGAGCGGAATATACTCGCCGAACGGCACCAGATGGGTCTTGTCGTATCGATCCAGCACCAGGCCGTCTCCGCTGACGAGGTACGCGCTATTCAGCAGGCGTAACTGGCCGGCGGTCCGGCTCTCAACGGCCGGGCTGCCGAACAGCAGGGGGACGCCGCGCTCCCGCACAAAGGTCAGCACCTCTTCCTTATAGGTCGTCTCCACGTCGAACAGGAACGGCGTGGCCGCCTCCGGCCAAATCACCAGATCGGCTCCGTCCGCGACCTGGAGGGTAAGCCGCTTGAGCCGGTCAATCGTGTCCCGCCGGTACGCAGTGTCCCATTTCTGCGCCTGGTCGACGTTGGGCTGCACGAGGCCGATCCGTACGCGGTGATCGTTGGTCGAATCGCGCTGAGGAGAGAGCCGCCATTGCCCGTAGCCCACACCGCCGGCGAGGAGCGCCGCCGCGAGTGACGCGGCGATCCAGGGTGGGGGGACGGTGCGCTCAAAATCGACGAGGTGTGAGCGGACCACGCTGATCACGTTTGCCACGACGACATTCGCAAGCACCAGCATATAGGAGACGCCGTACACGCCCGTCACGTCTGCAATCTGGATCACCGAGAGGGTGTGATACTGGCTGTAGCCGAGCAGCGCCCAGGGAAAGCCGGAGAGGAGATAGGTGCGCGCCCATTCGAGCGAGACCCACAAGGCCGGCGCCGTCCAGGTCCGGATCAAGCCGCGGCGATCGGGAATCACCGTGAGCACGGCGGTGAAGAGGGCGACGAACAGCGCGCAATAGCCGGCCAGCAGCAGCATCACCAAGAAGCTCACGACGAAGGGCATCTTCCCGTACTGGTGCATGGCGTTGATCACCCAGTGCAGCGTGATGGCGAAGAAGACGAGGCCGGCCAGCCAGCCCTGGCCAAAGGCGACCTTCCAGGACGACCCGCGGATTGCGAGCAGCAACGGGACCAGGCCGATCCAGGCCAGCGGTTCGAAGTCGAAGGAGGGAAAGCTCAGGGCCAGCAGGAGACCGGTCGCGATGGGCGGGATGAGAAGACGTCCGAGCCGGCGCAGCATCGCGCCAAACATAGCCGATTCATCGCGTGGGAAACAACTCTGTGGCACGGGGACTGACTCGCCTTCCGAGGCGTGTCTGAGCTACCCCCGACCACTGGAGTACCCGCTCGATGGCCAGGGCCAGCGGGCTCAGCCGCTGTACGGTGCACCGCATCTGGCGGGCGTTTGCCCTGCAGCCCCACCGCACCGAACCCGTCAAGCTCTCGACCGATCCGCTCTTCATCGAGAAGGTACGGGACATTGTCGGGCTGTATCTCGCTCCGCCGGATCGTGCCCTGGGGTTGTGCGTGGACGAGAAGAGCCAGATCCAGGCGCTGGATCGCAGCCAGCCGCTCTTGCCCATGCGCCCGGGGCAAGTGGAGCGGCGCAGCCATGACTATGTGCGCCACGGCACCACGTCGCTCTTTGCCGCCCTGGATGCCAAGACCGGCACGGTCATCGGGCAGGTGCATCGGCGACATCGAGCCATCGAGTTCCGGAAGTTTCTCGACACCATCGAGGCCAGCGTGCCTGCCGACCTGGCCGTGCATGTGATCCTGGACAACTATGGGACCCACAAAACGCCGTTGATCCATCGGTGGCTGGCCAAGCGGTCGCGCTTCCATCTGCACTTCACGCCGACCGGAGCCTCGTGGCTCAACCTGGTCGAACGCTGGTTTGCGCTGCTCACGGACAAGCAGATCAAGCGCGGAGTTCATCGGAGCACCCGGGCGCTGGAAGCCGCCATTCGCCGCTACATCGCCGTCAGCAATGACGCGCCGAAGCCGTTCGTGTGGACGAAGACGGCGGATGAAATCCTGGCCAGCGTGGCGAGATTTTGTCATCGAATCTCTGAGACAGGACACTAGGGGGTCACAAGGGAAATCTAGGTCTAGGGGGTCAGGTCTTGACATCACGGTTTAATCTAGGTCTAGGGGGGTCGGTCTAGGGGGGTCAGGTCTTGACATCACGGTTTCACTAATTTATTCTTCCCCATGGCTCGCCCCCTCCGACTCGCATTCTCCGGTGCGATCTATCACCTCACCGCCCGTGGCAACGCGCAGGGCGCGATTTTCATGGCCGATAGCGACAGAGCACTGTTTCTCGCCTGCCTTGCCGAAGTCGTGACGCGATGCGGCTGGCTGTGCCATACCTAAGGTGAGGCGCGACCAGGCCATACGGCAGGCGCATCAAGAACATGGCTATAGCATGGCAGCGATTGCCGCACAGGTTGGGGCACACTACTCGACGGTGAATAAGGTCATTACGGGGGCGAGATAAAACTGTTACTAATCAGTGCAATAAATAGTTCTCATATGATAGACTGCGGGCGTGTCCCGTCGAACCGACGATGCCCGATCCCTGCCCCCCGCCGCCCAAGCCGCGCTGCGCCGCCGGGCGGTCAAAGCCGTGC
>Ga0213870_1000200_pt1 | contig 31258 bp, 31 predicted proteins | sample WICALVC2017_Meta_FD_160119 | JGI IMG/M metagenome (GOLD analysis project Ga0213870, IMG submission 160119) | Freshwater microbial communities from subterranean cave lake in Wind Cave National Park, South Dakota, United States - WICALVC2017 | ecosystem: Environmental > Aquatic > Deep subsurface >... | reverse complement strand
GCCTGCTTGTTTGGCCGACGCAATAGCAACTTTTTTAATCAGAGAAATTTCGTCCATAGAAGGAGATTATAGCAAATCCGCGCGCGATTCCAAAATCCGCTATCGCGGCATTTTGGGGATAAGGACTCGGGCGTTTAGGCGAAGTGGATCATTCTGATGAATTTGCAATTTCAATTAACCTTTTTTGCGCCTTTGCCTTAAACAGATAGGCCTTTGCAAGGTCGTTTTGCGTGGACTTCTTTTTGGCCTCATAATTCTCTGGCCAGAACATCGGTAGCGATTTCTCCATCTGCGTGATCGCCTCATCAAGATAGACAATCCCTTCTTTGGGCGCGTCGTTCTTCAAAAATCGCACGGCATCTAAAAGCGCAATAAAGCCCTGCTGGGCGCGGGCAGGCGCGTAGTGTGGATAAATGTCAGCGCATTTTTTCGCCCAAATCAAAGCGCGCGCAGAATCTCCAAACGAGATCGCGATATCAGCGCCAATCGCATAGACATCTGCATTGTTGGGGTCTAGTTTAATGGCCATTTTAATTGAATTGTAAATCTCTTCTGATGTTGCAAGAGGTGGTTTTTCTTTTGCCATGACGACAAGAAGCGTTGCAAGCCTGACATGATTATTTGAATCCACAGGCACAAGATCAATGGCGTGTTGATATGCGTCTTTCGCTAAAATCAAAGCCCTTGCGCGTATATTAGGGTCTTTTGTCTCTCGGGCAGATTTTCGATACGATGTCCCCAGATGGTGAAAATAGTCGTCTTTTGTCGCATCTATTAAAAGGGCCTCTTCAAGATTTTCGCTTGCAGATGCGGCAGGCAGGGATCTGTTAAAAACAGTTTTCGCCACAAGGTAACTGGCCCTCATCGGTTGAAAAACAAGAAGATAAACGGCGACTCCCGCAAGCGCAAACAGAACACTTTTTGAGAAAACGTTGAGCGGGCGGGCTGATCCCTGCACTATTTCTCGCGTGTTTACCTCTTCGCCAAAGCGTGCGATTATCGCGGCCAATGTCATAAACAGTGTGCCTGTGCCTATCACTGTAAAGTTAAACATATTTTGTGTATAGAAACCGACAATGCCTGCGAAAATAGCAATCATCATTAGGCCGTCATGTTCTGCGATGGCGGATTTTGAGAGACCATCTGTAGCCAGATCATTTTTGGAGAGGCAAATAAATGTTTTTGCAAATGTTTTTGCAAGACCCCACAAAATTGCAAGCGCCGCCATCAGACCCAATCCCCCTTGCGTGGCCAGAATGTGAAGCAGTTCGTTGTGCGCGCGCGTGGGCGTGCCGCCCCATTCCCGCATCCAATATTCAGCAGGACGGTATTTCATAAAAGCAAGATGAAAGGCATCAAGCCCCACACCCAACAACGGATGATGCACAAACATATCAAAGGCCGCTGTCCAAATCGGCCAGCGTGTTCCTTGCGTAATGGTGGATGGTCCCATTTGTTGAATCCTTGCAAGAAGTCTGTTCTCTTTGATTGTAGGGGCGGCGTATGCGGAGGAAGAAGCGGCTGTCGTTGTAGAAGGAACACTGGCTTGATGATCTGAAGAAAGAATCGAAAAATAGAATGCCCCGAGGGCAATACCAATGACCCAGGGCAATAATGCCAAAAGAACCGCCTGTTTTTTTTGGGTAACCTTTGCAATGCCGTATAAAAACACAAGCAGCATGGCACCCATGCCAAGCCATGCGCCGCGCGAGAGCGATAAAACGATAATAGCCGCCGCAAAGATTTCTACAACAATAAGCAGAATGCCCAAGGCAAAGGCGCGTTTTTTAAAGAGATCCAGCCTGAAATAACAGACGATGGGAAAGCCCATGACAAGAAAGGCGGCCAACTGATTGGGGTGTCCCATGGTTCCAAAAATGCGGGTAATATCGCCAATGACGGATGTTCGTTTCCATGAAAAAGGGTCTAAGCCTGCAGATTGGATGATGCCATAAACAACAGAGAAGCCCACGCCAATCAAGGTGGCCACAAGCAGTGTCCGACAATGCTCTATTTTTCGACAAAGGGTTTTTGTTCCTAAAAAAAGAATCGTATACGATGTAATTGTAATCAGCCCCGCATAACTATCGTCCTCACCATAGAAAGAGGTTCTGGGACTGACTGAAAAGAGCGTTGAGAAAATAGCAGAAACAAAAAAGAGCAAAATACCGCGTGTGATTGGATTGCTAAAATCCCAATGCAGTATTGCTTTTATGGAGTTTTGCGCCTGCTTCTTTTCCCTCCTGTGCTTACCCTTTTTCCCTTTAACGTCTGTCGGAACAGTCACAGAAAAATTGCGGTTTTGTAAATTGCGTGTGCTGATCCATTGTGTTGCAAAACCCACAAGAAGCAGTATCGCCGTGAAGACCAATAGGGCAACCTTAGGCGATTCAAAGGATTCCATTATCCCCCTTGTGAAGATCATTGGGGAAAGCAAGAGGTGTGTAAAAAGAACGGTCCTGCCTAACCGAAAAAGGCCATGCTCTTTTTCTGGTGTTACATCTTCAACTGGGGCTTCCATTGTCATTCGTTTTCTTTGCAATATCTTCAGGCTGGGCCTTCTGCCTTACGCCAAAAAGATAGCCGGCCGCCGTTCCAAGGATGCCAATCGCGGCCGTTAGTTGCTCATCTGTTTTGACCACCAAAACAAGAAAGATGGTCCCAAAAATAATAAAGGCGAGACCGCCGATCATCACAATATCCGACCCCGAATGTCGGCCATGCCTTGTTAAAAAGAATAAAATAATAATCAGGAGGATCGCCTGTGTTACGCTCAGAATAATCACCGGATACAGTTCTCGCTGAATCCGATAATTGGTGTATAAAACGTTTGCCCCTGCCTCAATGTTATTTTCTTTTGCCTGATCCTCTGCGGGATTGGCAACCTCCTCAAAATTAAAACTCCCCTCCAATTCAGAAAGATCCGTGGAAGTCGCTTCCTGGGAGACGGCGATACAGGGAAAGAAGAAAAAAAAGAATAAGGCGGCGACAACTCTCATTTTGCTCTCTCCTTGGGCGGCATAAGAATCTCTAAAAGACGTTTATAATGTTTTACTTTGTCCCATTCCTCTTTTTCGAACGCCTTGTCCCGTTTTTCTTGAAATGATTTGGACAAATCCATTTTTGTTTTTTTTGATAGGGTACGCATTTTTTTCTGAAACCGTTCATATACCGATTCATTCACAACGGGAACCTTGGGAGGCGGGGCAGAGGTTTGGTTTTGGTTATATGGGGTATTGGGCTCTGGAAGCACAAAGGGATCAAGTTCCGCGCTCTGTGCATACCCAGTAAGAAAAATAAAGGCAAACGTGAAAATAATAAAAATAATATGGTTCATACGCTTTCTTTTCATTGTAAAGAGACTGCTCGCCCCTGCAACAGATTGCTTACACGCCAATGATACAACAAACAGTATGACCATTCAAGGTAGAAAGCAAAATTGTGTCTTCTCCCATTGACATTGCGTTGATTCGGCGTTAAACATAACCTATGTTGTTGGTCATTGATATTGGCAATAGCCATATTGTTTCTGGAATATTTCAGAACGAGAAACTCGTCTGTGAGTTTCGGGTCGGCACAGAGGCGCACAAAACAGCGGACGAATATGGCATTTTAATCACCCATATCCTGAAGAGTCGAAAAATATCGCCTCAAAAAATAAAAGCGGCCATTATGTCTTCGGTCGTTCCCTCATTTATCGCGATATTTGAGGAGATGATCCGAACCTATTTTGCGATTACCCCCATGATTGTCACGCATCATCTTCTGACGGGCATCTCGCTAAAATACGATCATCCCGAAGAGATTGGAGCAGATCGGATTGTGAATGCCGCCGCGGCTTATCACCAATTTGGCGGGCCTGTTGTCATTATAGACTTTGGCACAGCAACCACATTTTGCGTGATTTCCAAAGAGGGAGCGTACCTAGGCGGTGCCATCGCGCCGGGGTTGGTCATCTCATCAGAGGCTCTTTTTTCTTATACAGCGAAACTGCCTCGTGTGGAATGGCTTGTTCCGAAAAGTGTTATTGGGAAAACCACGCAAGCCGGTATGCAATCGGGGCTTATTTTCGGCCATGTTGGCATGGTGAATGAACTTATTGGTTTGATCGCGAAAGAAATCAAGCAAAATCCAAAAATTATCGCGACAGGGGGACTCTCTCATTTTATTGCGCCTTTATGTAAAGGGGTATCAATTATCAGCCCTACCTTGACTTTAGACGGGCTACTGCTTATCTATAATCTAAACTGTCACAAATCTAGAGGTCAAAAAAGAGGTTTACTGTAAATGGAAGATCGCAAAACAGAAGATGTTGCCTTCACAGAAGACGAAACGGGCGTGTTTCAGGTTGAGATAGACCAAGAAACGTCGCAAGCCATGCCCGAAGAAATGCCAGAAGAAACGCCCGAAAAAGCAAAAGTAAAAACCAACAGCGGAAAAAACGGCGGGACAGGGCATGACGATCAAGATAAAAAGTGGGAGGAGCGATACCTCTATCTTCGCGCCGATTTTGACAATTACAAAAAGAGGGTTCAGAAAGATCAACTGGATCAGTTTAAATTTGCCAACGAAAAACTCCTGAGAGAAGTTTTAAGTGTACTGGATAATCTTGACAGGGCGATCCTCCATTTCAATGAGTCGCGCGATTTTGAAAAGGTTTCGGAAGGGCTGACCCTCGTCTCAAAGCAGTTTGTGTCTTTCTTAAACCGGTTTGGGGTGACGCCTATTGAGAGCCTCAATCAGCCGTTTGATCCTGAATGCCATCAGGCTGTTGGACATATTGGTCGTGCGGATATTCCCGAAGGAAATGTTGCGGAGGAGGTCCAAAAAGGGTACAGATTGTACGATCGTCTGATTCGCCCCGCTTTCGTCATGATTTCGCAAAAAGAGACGCAAAAAGAGACTGCTGTGCCGTTTGTGTCAGAGGCCGACGAGAATAACCCTCCTTTGGGGGGAACGATTGATAGTAGTGTTTAAAGTAGTGTTTAAGAACATTTAAGTTTTATTTAGGAGGAGAAAAAAATGGGAAGAGTCATTGGTATTGATTTAGGAACAACAAATTCGTGTGTGTCTATTGTAACAGGGGGGGACCCTGAGGTAATTGCCAATGCCGAAGGCAATCGGACAACCCCTTCGGTTGTGGCCATTACCGATAAAGGAGATCGGCTGGTTGGAACGGTGGCCAAAAGGCAGTCTATTACGAATCCAAACAACACTGTTTATTCCATCAAGCGATTGATGGGCCGAAAGTTTGATTCTGAAGTGGTCAGAGACGCGATCCATAAGTTGCCTTACAAAGTGGTGAGGGCGGCGAACAATGATGCCCATGTAGAGATTCAAGGGAAGAGTCTATCTCCTCAAGAAGTTTCTGCCATGATATTAGAAAAACTGCGGCGTGATGCTGAGAATTTTCTAGGAGAAAAAATCACAGAAGCCGTGATTACTGTCCCTGCTTATTTTGATGACAGCGAACGGCAAGCGACCAAAGATGCAGGGGCCATTGCGGGTTTGAATGTTCTTCGTATTATTAACGAGCCGACGGCGGCCGCGCTTGCTTACGGGTTGGATAAAAAGAAAGATCAAAAAATCGCGGTGTACGATCTGGGGGGCGGCACATTTGATATCTCCATTTTGGAGATTGGCGATGGTGTGTTTGAGGTCAAATCAACCAACGGGGACACCTATCTGGGCGGAGACGATTTTGACATGGCCGTGCTGGATTGGCTGGTAGCCGAATTTCTAAAAGAAAACGGCATTGATCTTAAAAAAGACCGCATGGCCTTGCAGCGTCTTCGAGAATCTGCTGAAAAGGCGAAGATAGAGTTGTCTTCTTCGCAAGAGACGGAGATCAATCTCCCATTTATTACTGCCGATGCAACAGGTCCAAAACATCTTGTTGTGAAATTAACGCGGGCGAAATTGGAACAGCTCGTGGACGATCTGATTCAAAGAACCATTGAGCCGTGTAAAAAAGCGCTGATTGATGCCGGCCTCACCGCCGCTGATATCAACGAGGTTGTGTTGGTGGGCGGAATGATTCGTATGCCCAAGGTACAGCAAGTTGTACGCGATTTTTTCAAAAGAGAGCCGCATAAAGGGGTGAATCCGGATGAGGTTGTTGCGATGGGCGCGGCCATTCAGGGGGCTGTTCTCAAGGGCGACGTGAAAGATGTGCTGTTGTTAGATGTTACGCCTCTGTCTCTTGGGATTGAAACACTAGGCGGTGTTTTTACCCGCATTATAGATCGGAATGCCACGATTCCAACACGCAAAAGTCAGGTTTTCTCAACGGCCGCGGACAACCAAACCGCTGTCACCATCCGTGTTTTTCAAGGGGAAAGAGAGATGGCCGCAGACAACAAGATTCTAGGTCAATTTGATCTGGTGGGTATTCCCACTGCCCCGCGCGGAATCCCGCAGATTGAAGTTTCATTCGATATTGATGCCAATGGCATTGTGCATGTCTCCGCAAAAGATATGGGCACACAAAAAGAACAGTCTATTCAGATTACCGCTTCGTCTGGGCTTTCCAAAGATGAGATTGACAGACTCATTAAAGAGGGGCAGTCCCATGCGGTGGATGACAAAGAAAAGAAGGAGTTGGTGGAGGCTAGAAACCAAGCGGATAATTTAATTTATAGCACAGAGAAAACGCTGAAAGATTATGCCGAAGCCGCTCCAGAAGATAAAATTCTTGTTGAGGAAAAGATTGCTCTTTGCAAAAAGGCATTGGAGGTCAACAACATCAAGGAGATTCAGACGGCCATTGCGGATCTGTCAAAGGCTTCTCACAAGATTGCCGAGGCGATGTATAAAAAGGCGTCCCAAAACGGTGGGACAGGAGGGTCGTCAACAGGAACTGCTGATGCAAACGGCGCGCATGGAACGGCGTCTTCCGCAAAAGAAGAGGACAATATTGTTGATGCAGAATTTGAGGAAACGGATAAAACAAAGTAGCCCTATCATGAGGAGCAAGGTCCACCTCTTTGACTAAAGGGGGGAGTAGGGAGAAATTGTAATGGCAACAAGAGCACACTACGATACGTTAGGGGTTGATCAAAACGCTTCTGAAGAGGAGATCAAAAAGGCTTATCGGAAGATGGCCTTAAAGTATCATCCTGATAAAAATTCGGGAGACTTCGCCTCTGAAGAAAAATTCAAGGTGATTAACGAGGCCTATAGCGTTTTGAGCGATGGTGAAAAGCGTCGCAACTACGATATGTTTGGATCAGCCGACGCCCGAAGTACAGGCTTTGGCGGTGGCGGGTTTGATCAATTTGGCGGATCCTCAACTGTTTTTGGCGATATCTTTGAAGAGTTTTTTGGCAGTGGTTCAAGCTCCAGAGGACGGGGAAGGCGGGCGCAAAAAGGAAACGATCTGCGTTACGACCTCACCCTTGCATTTGAAGATGCGCTTTTTGGGAAGGAAGTAAAAATAAAGGTTCGCCGTGCGGAAGCCTGTGTGAAGTGCGAAGGTACAGGGGCCAAAGGGGGAAGAAAAGGGGGGATGAGTACCTGTAATACCTGTACTGGAACGGGTCAACTGCGTACGCAACAAGGTCTTTTTGTCGTGAGCCGTACTTGTCATCACTGCCGTGGAGAAGGAACGATCACGAAGGAAGCCTGCTCCCAATGTCTAGGAGAAGGAACGCTCTCACACGAAAAACTAATCTCTGTGAAAGTGCCTGCAGGCGTTGATAATGGCATTCGTCTGCGCGTGACTGGGGAGGGGGAGGCCGGTGTTTACGGCGGACCTTCGGGTGACCTGTTTGTTCTTATTGCAGTGTCTGATCATCCCTATTTTGTAAGGGACGGCGTGGACATTCACTGTGAGGTGCCGATCCGTTTTACAAAAGCAATATTGGGGGGAACTGTTTCGGCGCAAACAATCAAAGGAGAGACGACCCTAAAAATTCCGCCGGGAACGCAAAACGGCAAGACTTTTCGTATGAAGGGATTAGGATTCCCCAGTTTGAAGGGGTATCAGATTGGGGATCAGATTGTTACAATTCGTGTAGACATTCCAACAAAACTAACACCCGGGCAAAAAACACTTTTGGAAGAATTCGATAAGATAGCTATAGCAGAATCCCCTGATGCCAATCCTTTCTTTGAAAAGGTCAAGAATTTATTTGAATAGACAGAATAAGGATCCGTTAATCTATAAGGGTTAGAGACTCTTTTCTGTTTGTATCTTCATGCCTTTTTATTTTATTCAAGAAGATAATCTGTGCAATGGAACGGTTCAGATTGGTGTCCCTTTAGCGCACCACCTTCAGGTCTTGCGATACCAGAAGGGGGATTTATTAACGCTCGTAGACGGGCAACGTAATCAATACGCAGTACGGATTACCACGCTGTCTGTAAAAATGATAGAATGTGAGATTCTATCAAAAACACCCCCCGCCGCCCCAAAAAAGCCTCTGTTGTGTTTAGGAATGGCTCTTTTGAAGGCTGACAAAATGGATTGGGCGATCCAAAAAGCGTCTGAATTGGGGGTTGATCGGGTTTGTCCTCTCATCACGCGGCGCGTGTCGGCAAAACTGCATCCTGACAAATTCGCCCATCAACAAAAACGGTGGTTTGAAATTGCGAAAGAATCCGCGCAACAATCTGAACGATTAGAGATACCCAGAATAGATACCCCTGTCTCTCTTGCTTTATTTTTAGAAAAGACCGCATCAACAGACATGCGATATATTTTTTGGGAAAAAGCCCCGCCTGTCCCTGTGGCTGATCAGATAAAATCATCACTTGCAGAGACACCAAATAGTGGGGCATTTTTAATTGGCCCGGAAGGGGGCTTTGAGAAAGAGGAAGTTGACCTCACTGTTGCAAAAGGATACATTGCTGTATCATTAGGAGAGAGGCCTGTTCGCGCCGAGACCGCAGTATTGTCTGCGCTAACGATTCTACAATACGAGATTGCCCAATGGATATTTCAGAAACAGAAGATATAAAAACAGAGACCATAGAACCTGCCTCCATCGCAGAATCCACAGAATTAAACAGTGCAGTGCCTAACGTATCGCCGAAACCTGAGGAGGCCACATCCACCACAACAGAGATCGGATCGCCTACAGTGGCAACGTGCCCTGCGGAGGCAACGTGCCCTGCGGGGGCAACGTGCCCTGCGGGGTTTGTGCGGCGCGCATTGGCCTTCATCATTGATTTTATTTTTATTGGTTTTTTATATATGATTATTTTTATGTTTGGATTATTCGGATCGTACCTTTCCATGGGAGAGTTCTCTGACCTCACTTCTTTTTTTGCCCCGTTTGTATCAATGTGGATGATTCTCTTCATCGGTTATTTCACGTTTTTCCATGTCAATTCTGGACAGACCCCCGCCAAGAAAATTATTCGTATTAAGGTTGTCAATAAGACAGGGGGATCGCTATCGCATTGGGCCGGATTGCTTCGTTCAGCCCTATCTCTTCTGATGTTGACCCCACCATTTTCCATTGGATTTCTGCTTGCCATTTTCGGGAAAAAAAAGGGACTCCACGATCTCCTGATTGGGTCCAATGTTGTGCTTAGCCAAGATTAAGATGCGGCTGATTTTTCTTGGAATGCTTCTGATCGGGTTGCTGACAACGGCTTCTTATGCGACACTTGCCGAACAGATTGTAGCCGTTGTAAACGGGCAACTTATTTTTGAAACAGATATTCTCCGCAATCAAACCTTCTTTTCTGAAGAAGGGTCGGATGTAGAAACGCGCATCAACCATAAACTTTTGCTCATTGAGGCAAAGCGGTTTGTCCTGACACCTCCAGAAGAATCTGAGGTGGATCTTATGTTTGCAGGAATACGTCAAAAATTTTCCAATCCGTCTGCATTTGAAAACGCGTTGAAGGAAACGGGGTTTATGCTTGACGATTTCAAACGAGAGATTCTGAATCGGCTTTGGGTGAAGAAACTGATTCAAGATCGGATTACCTTTTTTATTTTTATAACAGATGCCGAAGTCCGCCAGTATTATCAGAACCATCAAAGCGATTTCGGCGGAAAAACAGTCGGCGATGTTGAGGATACCATTCGCGCGATTTTAGAAAAAGAAAAGGAAGGGATGAAGGTCAAAGAATATATTGCGCGTATAAAATCTCAAGCCAAAATAACAGTCAATGCGAGATAGGTTTTATGTTATAATGAAGTTGATGACGTTGCTTGGAGAATAGAGATGATGAGTCCATTAAACAAGACATTACTGCGATATCTTTCGGTTGGGCTTGCCTTGATTGTCCTTGTTGCCTGCGGCGGTGGCGGCGACGATCCACCCCCACCCCAACCCCCACCACAGCCTGCCATCATCTCGTCTATGTATCTAGGGGGAGCAGGCGTTGATAAAGCTTATGCCATGGTGGCGACCAGTACAGGAATCTATATAACGGGTGCAACCTATTCGACGAACTTTACTGCGACATCATCATCCATAACAACGAGTGATGTTTTTGTAACCAAGATGGATATTGGAGGCACCTCCACGGGCTATACAGTTAGTTTTGGTGGAAGCGGTGATGATGAAGGACGCGGCATAGCAATTGACACAGATGGAAATGCCTATATCACGGGATCCATAGACGCGACGGCAAGCCCCGCAATCTCAAACTGTAGCACAACGACTCGCATATTAAACCCTATAGAAGGTACGCGTGGCGTTGAGGCATTCATTGTCAAGATCAATCCAGTCGGGCAGATTCTCTACTGCACCTTATTAGGAGGGCAAGGAACCGACAAAGGCATGGCTATTGCCTTAGATAGTGTTGGCAATCCGTATGTAACGGGTTCAACCCTTTCTGCAGATTTTCCAAAAGTCCCTTCCCTTCAGGCTTCTTGCGCAGTCGGTGGAAATACAGATGCCTTTGTAACGATGGTGAATCCGACGGGAACCACTGCTGTTTACTCTACCTGTCTGGGTGGGAGTGCAAGCGATGAAGGAAAAGGGATTGCAGTGGATAGTACGGGCAACGCCTATATCACTGGCAACACAAAGTCAGGCGATTTTCCATTCACAACAAACGCTTTTCAAAAGATACACAACAAGGGATCCATTGGTGGCTCTGATGCCTCTGATGCCTTCTTTACCAAAATTGTGCCAACTGGTACAAGCACGATCTATTCTACCTACCTAGGTGGCGCTGGAGAAGATTTTGGAAATGCCATTGCCGTTGGGACAACTGGCATTGCCCATATCACGGGAGGCTCAACGAATGATCTGTACGTAGCTACCACTACTGACGTAGAAGACATCGGCACAGACGGGACAGACGATGTTTTTGTGGTGGGTATTGACTCTGCAGGATTTGACGCCGAAGGCAATACCGTCCCGCTTGGGGATATTGAATATATTACTTACATACAGGGAGGATATAACGATGTTGGATTGGCGATTGTATTAGACAATAGCACGGATAATGTTTATATTACTGGAAAGACATCTTCTAACGATTTTGAACCACTAATATCCCCCACACAAGCAATGAATGCAGGGCCTACAACTCTGGCAACCTCAACGACCGATGCCTTCGTTTTAAAAATAAATACTAAGAACAACACCCCTTTGTTTTCGACCTATCTCGGTGGGGTTGCAGATGATGTTGGACATGCCATCGCCTTGGGCCAAGACGGAATCGTCTATGTCACAGGAGAGACCAACTCGCAAGACTTTTCAATAGTCTCCCCGTTGCAATCAGTGTTAAATGGATCAACCGATATTTTCATTAGAACATTCAAGTTGCCATGATGCCGATTGCGCTAACAGTTTTTTGGTGCCTGAGGCCGGAATTGAACCGGCACGCGCCTAAGCGCGAGGGATTTTAAGTCCCTTGCGTCTACCAGATTCCGCCACTCAGGCAACAGGGAATGCAAACGTCTTCATTCTTTTATCATGTTGCGCAAATATCGTCAAGGATTTTGTGGTATAATCTGACTGATTATGTTTGAGATCGTTATTATTTTTCTCTTGATTGTTGCCAACGGTTTTTTCTCCTGTGCGGAATTTGCAGTTATTGCGGCGCGCAAGAGCGACATCAAACTCCTTTCAGAAAAAGGACATAAGAACGCAACCCTGTTAGCCCAAATCCAAAACGCCCCAGAAAAATTTCTCTCTACCATTCAAATTGGCGTCACACTCTTTGGGTCTGCCGCCGCGTCGGTGGGCGGAGTCAGTGTCGTTGAACGCATTCGTCCTGTTGTACAAGATATTCCTTATCTGGGGAGCGTTAGCCTACTGGTTGCTGTCGTTATTGTTACATTAATCATCTCTTATTTTTCACTGGTGATTGGCGAACTGCTTCCAAAAGCACTGGCTCTAAAATACCCTGAACAAATCTCTTTGGTTTTGGCAAGACCGTTTTATCTGTTGTCTCAAACACTGCATCCCTTCGTAAATCTCCTGACCTATTCCGTCTTTTTTTTGATGAAACCGTTTGGCGGAAAGAGCGAAAGCAGTCTCACCTCGGAAGAGGAGATTAAATGGCTCATCAATGAAGGCCGTGTCAAAGGGGTCTTTAACGAAACAGAGCAGGAGTTGATTCAGTCGGTATTTGAATTCACAGATATTTCAGTCAAAGAGGCGATGGTGCCGCGTCCAAAAATCTGTGCCTTGCATGTGGATACAGGAAGGGCTGATGTCTTACGCTATTTTCAAGAAAATAAATATTCTCGATGTCCTGTTTATAAAGATAACCCAACCGATTTTATCGGCATTTTACTCTTTAAAGATTTATTGCCTACCATTACAAATGAAAAACCATTTCAAATTATGGACATTGTAAAACCTATTTATTTTGTGCCTGAGACCATGCAGGTCAGTCATCTTCTCAAAGAGTTTCAGCGTCGGCGCGCCCAGATGGCCATTGTGGTCAATGAATACGGGTCTGTCGAAGGACTCGTGACCATGGAAGATTTGGTTGAAGAAATTGTCGGAGAGATTGAAGATGAAACTGATGTTGGAGAAAAACCAGTCATTCGTTTAAAGGATGGCTCGCTTGTGATTGACGCATCACTCACCGTTCGCGAACTCAAAAACGATTTCGGCCTTGCCATTCCAGAATCTCCTGACTATGAAACCATTGGCGGATTTATATTGGCAAAATTGCAAGCCCTGCCTAAAGCGGGGGAGATTATTCATCACGAGCAATATAAAATGACTGTCGTAGATATGGACGGACGTCGCATCAATAAGATCAAGGTTGAAAATCTTCAAAATTCTGCGATAGGGGTTGGGGCTTCAAAAGCAGAGGTTTTTTAGTAATTGTCTCATCCTTGTTGTGATGGGACCGGGTCTTCCTAGACCTATTTTTTTTTGATTCACCAACGTTAATGGCATCACCTCAAAACCCGTGTTGGTTAAAAATGCCTCATCCGATTTGTAGAGAGCCGTTTTTCGGTAGAAACCTTCCGTGACGCATAGTTTCTCTTTTTTTGCGCATTTCAAAACAATCGCCCGTGTTACCCCTGCTAAAATTCCGACTGATTTTGCAGGGGTATAAAGCCTCCCCGCACGCACCCAAAAAATATTGCTTACACTCCCTTCCGCAATAAAACCATCTGGATTCAGCAAAATCGCTTCTTGCACAGACAGGGCAGTCGCCTCCCGCATCGCCAAGACATTATTTAAAAAACCAATCGCCTTGATCGCAGGGTCTTGCGCCGTTTTGGCATTCCGCCGAATTGTCGCAATACAGGCGGAGATCCCCTTTTTGTAAATTTTTTCAGGGAACCCTGCAAATGGCCGCGCAAAAATAACAACCGTAGGGGGCGCGTCTTTATTAAACTTTCCCCATTCATGGACACCTCTTGTAAGGGTTAGCCTGATGATCGCATTCTGCAACCCATTTTTGCGTAATGTCTCATAGAGAAGCACTTCTACCCGTTCTAATGTTGGCATCAGAATTCCCAGCCGTTTGGCTGATTTTTGTAATCTATAAAGATGTTCAGACAGCAAAAATATCTTGCCGTTGTAAGCCCGAAAGGTTTCAAACAGTCCATCACCATACAAAAAGCCATGATCAAAAACAGAGACAAAAGCTTTTTCCTGTAAGACAAACCGATTGTTCAGATAAATCCACATTTTTATACCAAAATTACTACAATTTTTTATTAAACCAGATGCAAGGCTATCACAGTTTATTCAAACATTATAGTGGACACCACAATCCTATCGCGGATTTTAGGTTTATACCCACATCAATTTTACAACCGCAATCACAAGCACAATGGCCAAGAGTCTGCGAAGCGTCAGATTGCCAAGCCGCCTGATTCCGAATCGTGAACCGATGATTCCGCCTGCAACGGACGCGATGATCCAATACGGCAATAGATATGGAAAATGCTTTAGGGCTGTTAAATGTCCAAAAATGCCAGCGACAGAATTGACAAGAATAAACGCAGACGCACTCCCCGCCTGTTGCTTAACCTTAGCCCAACCCATCAAGAGCAGTAATGGACTCAAAAAAATCCCGCCCCCGACACCAATGAGTCCTGACAATAAACCAATGCCCGCGCCGCAGGCAAGCGCAATCGGCCACAAAATAGGCTTCTTGATAGATGGGGCAATCTCTACATTCAAAAAAAGCCTGTACGCCACAAACAATAAAACCAGTCCAAGGAGTTGTTTATAGAGAGTGTCTGGCAGGGTGATCAATCCGCCTAAAAATGCAAACGGAATGGAGGTAATCGTAAAAGGCAAAAATATGCGTAACGAAAAATAACCGGCCCGACAAAATTGTACCGTTGCAATACTCGCAACAATAATGTTTAAGATCAAGGCAGTTGGTTTCATGACCACAGGGGTCATTCCAGCCAACGCCATGACCAACAAATAACCCGATGCGCCCGCATGTCCAACAGAAGAATAAAGCAATGCCACAAAAAATATCAGGACTGGAAGATATAAATTGTCCATCTCAAACGTCTTCTAACACCTTGATCAATGCGGCGGCCTTATGGCGTGTCTCTTGATATTCCGTATGAGGATCAGAATCCGCAACAATCCCTGCGCCCACTTGAAAAGAAAGTTCTGATCCTTGTCGAATAAAAGATCGGATGACAATGTTAAAATCCATCTCGCCTGAAAAATCAATCATCCCAATAGACCCAGTATAAAGACCGCGGGTTTGTCCCTCCAGTTCAGAAATAATCTGCATACAGCGCACCTTAGGCACGCCCGTAATCGTTCCGCCCGGGAACATGGCGCGTATAACATCTTTTGCCAAAACATGATCTCTTAATGTTCCAACCACGTTTGAGACCATGTGAGAAACGTGAGAATATCGCTCCAATGCCATCATTTCAGAAACCTGCACCGTGCCAAATCGCGCTACCTTGCCGATGTCGTTTCGTTCTAAATCAACAAGCATTAGGTGTTCCGCACGTTCTTTCTCATTTTTATAAAAGGCCGTAATCTTCTCCTGCTCTTCTGCAGAGGTCAAACCCCGCGAACACGTCCCTGCAATCGGACGGGTTTCAACAAGGCCGTTTTTCACACGCACCAATCGCTCTGGAGAACAACTGGCAATCTCAACACCCCCCATATTCAGGTAAGCTGAAAAGGGCGACTTATTGATCTCCATCAACTTCTGATAAAGCGGATAAATAGAATCCCCGCAGATAGATGCAGAAAAGCGATGCGATAGATTGGCCTGAAAAATATCTCCTTGCGCAATATATTTTTTTGCGCGCAAAACCTTTTTTTGATACGAAGCCTCATCTTGTAAGGCTATTATTTTTCCGATGCGCGGCCGTATGATTGAAAGAGGCGAAAGGGCAATGTCACTTATTACTTTTTCAATCTCATCAACAGCACGCAAGCCTGAAGCCAAAGCAAAATCTTTTGGCCACCCCATTTCTACGAGCGGGGCAGGGTTATAGACGATATGAAACAATGATTTTATTGGATCATGGAGAATAAAACTGTTTACAAAAAGAAGATAGATGTCTGGTACGACAGGCGCATCAGTCGGGGGATTGATCTGCTCATATTGACGAATTAAATCGTAACTTATAAAACCAACAGCCAAGCCCCCAGACATCGGGATGTCAGACGCATTTAAATCTTGCGAGGAGGGTAAAAATCGGTCTAGCCATGTTTGTAAAACAGATAAGGGATCCGCAGTTTGATAACTGTATTTTTCAGTAGTGCCGTCTGCCTTTGTAAATTCAAACGAAGCAGTAGCCCCAATACTTGTAAAAACGGCAAACGCAGAATGGCCGATCAGGGAATATCGGCCATCAAACCAACCCCCCGTAGCCCCTTCAAACAGGTACGACCCCCGCGGAGGTAACGTACCCTGCGGGGGTAACGTACCCTGCGAAAAGAAAGGGCTACGCGAAAAAAGATCGCTTGGAAGCGTGCGATGCGCAGAGGTCGTACCGCCTAATGCAACAGAACGTGTTACTAACAGGTTCCTTTGCCCAAACTTCTTTCAAATAGGACAATCTTCCAGAGTTCGTCTTTGGTGACCGTTGGTGTCTCGGGTAATTTCAACTCGGACTTGTGGCCAATCAGATAAGCAACCATACCGCTCCCATCTTTGTGGCTAGGTGCGTCCTTCTTTGAGAAATCGCCTTTGGTTCCGTTTGCGGCCACCCAAAACATCTCACCACAGGTCTTTGCCTTATGAAAAGCAGGGTTTGTGAAATTACGCGGCCCTACTTTAACTTGGTCAGTCAATGATAGAGGCCCGTCTCCTTTTCCCTCTGGCCCATGACAAATGAAACAGGTTGCCTTGCCTGTAAAGAGGGCTTTTCCCTCTGCAATAATTGCGGGAGTCGCCGCAAACGGAGGTTTCATTGCTTTTGCCGCCGCGATTTTATCGGGCGGAACCCTTGGTTTTAATGGATCATGCTCAGGCTTTGCCTGTGCGTGAACATTGACAACAAACCCAAACATAAAAAACAAAAGCAATAATTTCTTCATTCTTTTTTCTCCTCGTTAATGTTAATACCCACAAAGAAACAGGGATCGTAAGTCTACTACATGGCAAGGTGTTTTTTCAAGACGGCGTTTTCGGAAATTTTTGGATTATCTTTTCCGAACTCCAAGGCTTTTTTGAACGACTCGGTGGCTTCTGTATGATTTCCCATTCCATCCAGTGTGACCGCAAGGTTAAAGTGGGCCTCTGCAAAATTAGGTTTTGCCGAAATGGCCGCTTCAAACAGGGGCTTGGACACATCATAATGCCCTTGCACCAGATGATCCACCCCTTCATTATTTTTACTCCCTGCTTCTGGATTGCTCATTCCATCAGGCGACATCAAAGAAGAAATTTGAGACGATGCTCCCCCTCCGCCTCCCCCCGTACAAGAAATCAAAAAAGAAACTAAAAACAACACAACATACTGCTTCATCATTATCCTCCTTTAAATTATGGTTTTCTATCCCTAGTATTATGATTCCTAAATAACATTACAATGCTGTCATTTCGAGCAAAGCGAGAAATCTTATATAAGACAAATAGTGATACAGATCTCTCCCTTAGGTCAAGATGACACGCTATTTAGGAAATGCCCTACTAGACGGTGCTAATATACATCATCAACGTATACATTGCAATTTGTTTGATAAAGTTGTGCTATAATCACCCACCGTTGGGATGGTCCTAACGTTTCAATAAACAATCATTGGAGAAAAAATGAAAAACAAGTCAATTCTGTTTGCAGGGTTTTTGGGGTTAGCAATGTTATCTTCATCGTTTGTGGCGGCGTCTGATCTAAAGGATGCTGTTAAAGAGGATGTCAAAGATCACGTCCAAGAGCATGAAGCGGATGCCAAAGATCACGCAGAGGCCAAGGGGGAGCATCTCAAGAAAAAAGGCGAGAAGATGCAAGAACGTGCAGAAAAAATGGAGGATAAGGCGGCAGAACTTGATGCCGCAGGGCATGACAAGGCCGCAGACAAATTAGAACACAAGGCCAAGCACAAGAAAAAGATGGGAAAGAAGATGGAAAAGATGGGAGAGAAGATGGAAAAGCACTAAATATCCGCAATAGGATTTTGAGTGATAACCATTAAAAAATAGGCAATAGATTTGTGGCGGACTTAGGAAGCACAATCCCCAGTCCGCCATTTTTTTTAATGAACAGATCTTACATTGAAACACTGGACTATTTATGCCATTTGCAATATGGCATTGTTCCGGGATTGGCGCGCATCACAACATTGCTGTCCTATCTTTCGGAGCCCCATCTAAAATTTCCATCTGTTCATATTGGCGGTACCAATGGAAAAGGATCAACGGCGGCGATGACAGCCTCTATCTTGCGACAAGCTGGATACCGCGTGGGGCTTTACACATCACCCCATCTGATTGATTTTTCAGAACGGATAACGATCAATGGCGCACCAATTTCACAACAAGAGATTATTCGCATCACGGCATATCTCAAAAGAGCAGTTGCCCATCTGTCCATTGATATTACTTTTTTTGAGTTTACCACCGCAATGGCCTTTTGTTATTTCGCCGAATCTGCGGTGAATATCGCAGTGATTGAAGTGGGTCTTGGTGGACGGTTTGACGCAACCAATGTTGTCATGCCAGAGGTCACGGCCATTACAAACATCGCCATGGATCATGAAAAATATTTGGGCAACACCCTACAAGAAATTGCTTACGAAAAGGCGGGCATTATTAAAGAGAGAATACCCGTGGTCATCGGCGCAACACAGCCACATCTGCTTTCTTATTTTGAAGAAGTTGCAGATTCAAAGTCTGCCCCGCTGATGCGATTGGGACACGAGATCATTGTTTCTGGAAACAGTCCGCAATCGTTTTCTTATCAAAGTCGGGGACAAAAGAGAAATGTAAACTGTTCCCTGTTTGGCGCGCATCAGATAAACAATTCTGCCATCGCCATTGGCATCATTGAGCAACTACGGTCTTTTCCCGTTTCAGAAAAGGCTATTTTGGAAGGCGTGCAAAAGGTGCAATGGCCAGGCCGACTTCAAATCATTCAGGAACGCCCGCGTATATTATTAGATGGCGCACACAATCCAGCGGGCGCGCAGGCACTTGCAGGCTATCTGCAAGAAGTCAATCCAAATAAAGGGGACAAACACTGGCTGATTGCGGGGATCATGCGTGATAAAAATATAAAAGAAATACTGGCTCCATTCGCAGATTGGGCAGACGAGATTATTCTCACGCGGCCTGATCTGCAACGGGCCGCAACGGGCACAGAGATGTTGACCGCGCTAAATACACAGGTTGCTACAAGTATCATAGAATCGGTTCCAGAGGCGATAGAATCTGTGCTGTTAAGAATCAATCCGAACGACACCCTTGTGATTACAGGCTCACTTTTCACGGTCGCAGAAGCACTGGCCCATTTTAAGGGTGTCTCTATTTCAGGAATACGCGGATAATACTTGACAACCGCGTATCGTTTATACCATTATGTCAAGAGTTATGTTTCAGGAAATTTAATTTTTAGGAAAAGTAGTGAATACAATTTCATTTAAAGAAGCTGAAGTTAAAAAAGAGTGGTTTCTCGTAGACGCCAAAGGCATGGTATTGGGACGCATGGCGGCAAAGATCGCGGCGATTCTGCGGGGCAAGCATAAACCGACCTTTACCACCAATCAGGATTTAGGCGATCATGTTGTGGTCATCAATGCGTCTAAAGTCGTGCTAACGGCTGGAAAACTTGAAAAAAAGATATATTATCATCATTCTGGTTATATCGGGGGACTCAAAGCAATTCCCGCATCAAAACGGTATAAAGAAAAACCAGAAGGGATGGTGACAGACGCAATTACAGGAATGCTTCCCAAAACAAAGTTGGGCAACGCAATGGCTAAAAAACTGCGTGTTGTTGCGGGCGCAACCCATCCTTATCAGGCACAGAATCCTAAATTGATCACAAATCTGATGGGTACTGCATCATAAATTTACATAAATCTAAAACGGACTAGGCATGACTGAAAAAAAATCTAAAACAACACGTTATTGCGCAACTGGACGGCGTAAACGGGCGATTGCCCGTGTCACACTGACAGTAGGTACTGGGGCTATTGTTGTAAACGGACGTCCATCGGACGAATACTTTCCGCGTCCTGCCTGGCGTTTAGATCTTGCCTTGCCTTTTCGGACAAGCGAGACCGTCGGTCAATACGACGTCTTTGTGAATGTTTGTGGCGGGGGACTTTCAGGACAAGCAGGTGCCACACGCCATGGTATCTCAAGGGCACTTATTGCTGTCTCTCCTGATTTAAGACCGAGTCTTAAAAAAGAGGGTCTTGTTACCCGCGATTCGCGTGAAAAGGAAAGAAAGAAATATGGGCAGAAGGGGGCACGTAAACGCTTTCAATGGACCAAACGATAAAACCAAAATAGTTTTCTTTTTTAAAAGGGGAGGGCTTTTCTGGCCTCCCCTTTTTTTATGGATTTTTTAATATGCTAAAAATAGCCATTGCAGGCGCAACGGGATATACAGGGGCTGAATTGGTTCGGCTTTTGGTACAACACCCAAAAGTAAAAATCGTCTGTGTGACTTCTGAACAATCATCTGGGGAGCCTCTTACAACGCGGCTTCCTTTTTTAAAGGGGTTCTCTGATCTAACCCTCGAGAAATTTGACGCTGATCGTATTGCAGAAAACGCCGACTTAATTTTCTCCGCATTGTCACACACAAAAGCAATGAGACCTGTTGCGCATTGGATAAACGCCGGCAAGAAGGTAATTGATCTTTCTGCCGACTATCGCCTGAAATCGGTTAAGATTTATGAAAAATGGTATTCGGCCCCACATCAAGAACCTGCACTGCTTAAAAAGGCCGTGTATGGTCTTCCTGAAATATATCGAAAAAAAATTGCATGCGCGTCCCTCATCGCCAATCCCGGGTGTTATCCCACGGGGGCACTGCTTCCGCTTTATCCCTTTTTAAAATCTGGCGTTGTGGATACAACACGTGAGATTGTGATAGACGCCAAATCGGGCGTCTCTGGCGCAGGACGTTCCCCAAACGAGGCGACCCATTTCCCGGAGGTCAATGAAGGCTTGGTGGCTTACAATATCGGCACCCACCGACACATTCCTGAGATAGAACAGGAGATTGCGTCGTTTAAAGCAAGCATCATCTTTACCCCGTATCTGCTTCCTGTGAATCGGGGCATACTGACAACGATCTATCTTCCCTTAAAACAAAAGATGTCGCAAGCGCAATTGGAGGATGTCCTTGACGAATATCGTAGTGAGCCTTTCATTCGCTTGGCCGATCATGTCCCGAATTTAAAAGACGTGCGAGGGTCTAATTTTTGCGATATTGGTATCTTCGCAACATCAAACGGAAAAACGGCTATTTTAATTTCTGCAATTGATAATCTTGTCAAAGGGGCTTCTGGACAAGCAATTCACAATATGAATATCATGATGGGATGGGATGAACAAACAGGATTAACCACACCCCCATTATTCCCCTAAGTGGCAACGTGCCGCGGCGAACATAGCGAGCTCGTTGGCTCGCTGTGGAGAAAGCGGCAACGTGCCGCGGCGAACATAGCGAGCTCGTTGGCTCGCTGTGGAGAAAGTAGATTAGAAATGAGCGACACTAAAATGGTTTCCAGAGGACTTACATCCGTAACAGGATTTACGGCCAGCGGCATCTCTGCGGGAATTAAGAAAAATGGTCGGACGGACTTGGCCTTGATTTTTTCACCTACTCCCTGTGCGGTTGCAGGCGTTTTTACAAAAAATAATTGTCCCGCATCCTCTATTGTTTTTAATAAAGTAAGGCTTCGTGGAAAGAAAGCGCAAGCCATCATTTGCAATAGTGGCAATGCCAATGCGGCAACAGGCAAACGCGGCATGGACGACACAAAGACGATGGCGCGCGTCACAGCAGATCATTTGGGCATATCGGAAAAACTTGTTTTTGTCGCATCCACAGGCGTGATTGGGGAGATGTTGCCCATTGAGAAAATCAAAAATGCGGTCCCAACGCTTACCGCCTCTCTATCTAAAAATGGCGGCCATCTTGCCGCAGAAGCGATCATGACCACCGATACCTTTACAAAAGAAATCGCATTGACAGGACGTGTCGGATTAAAAAATATTTGTATCGGCGGCATGGCGAAAGGTTCCGGCATGATTCATCCCAACATGGCCACCATGCTGGCGTTTCTAACCACCGATGCGCACATTGACCCAAACCTTTTGCAAGCGGCCCTGCGCGAGGCGTCCGACAATACATTTAATTGCACCACCGTGGATGGAGAGACCAGCACAAACGATTTGGTCATTCTTATGGCAAACGGTCGTGTGAGAGGGGCTTTGATTGACAAGAAGGATGCCGTCTATCGGCAATTTGTCGCCCTATTAGAAAAGGCTTGTCTACATTTGGCGCAACAGATTATTAGAGATGGGGAGGGGGCGACTAAATTTATTGAGGTGCGTGTGCTGGGGGCAAAAAGCAACAAATCTGCGCGCGAAATTGCCTTTTCGATTGCCAAATCAAGTCTAGTCAAAACCGCTTTTTTTGGCCAAGACGCCAACTGGGGACGCATTGTGTGCGCCACAGGGAACACACGGGAAAAAATCAACCTTGAGAAATTTGATCTTGCCTTTGGAAAGACAATCCTTATTCGAGGCGGTGTTTATCAGGGGAAAGAGGCAGAATCGCGTGTGGCGGCCTATCTCAAAGATAAAGAACTTTGCCTCACCGTAAACTTGCATGCGGGGCTAGGATTAGCAAGGGTCTTCACATCAGACTTAAGCTACGACTATGTGAAGATAAACGCCGCGTACAGAAGCTAAACCCAAATTCCAAGATAGGATTTTATCTGCGATTTCAATCTGTATATTTCAAAATAAGACCCCCACGTCCAACCATAAATCCTTTGTCAGGGGATGTGAGAAAAATGCCGTTTAATCGTTGTGCAACCGTGCTATTCACGGCCTTCCATGTGACGCCTGCATCGTCTGTACGAAGGATCGTGCCGAGATCGCCGACCGTAAAGCCTATCTGTCCGAATATAAATATGTCCCAAAGTCCCATCGTTGTTTTTGCATTTTTGGGTGTCCATGTCTTTCCCCGATCGTCGGTGGTCAAGACGATCCCATCGCCCCCCACAACAAACCCCATTGCCCCGTTGAAAAGAACTCGGTTTAGTCTGGATGTGGTCTGAAGAGAGAACCACTTCCATGTTTCGCCCCCATCGTTCGTGTAGATCAGTGTTCCTGCCTCACCCGTAGCCCATCCGCTTTTTGTGTCTATAAAAGTCACATCGGTCAGGGTCGCGAGCGTGTTGCTCAATTGAAGACGCCACTTCTTACCCCCGTCTATCGTTTTAAAAATAATCCCGTTTGCGCCAACGAGAAAGCCTATTTCCGAATTGATAAAAAAAACGCCTTGAAAGGGGGCATCTATCAATTTAGGTTGTTTTACCCAATGATCCCCGCCATCTGTCGTATGCAGGATGAGACCTGCCTCTCCCACAGCCCACGCCTCTTTTGCTGAAACAAGATGAATGGAGATAATCTCTTCCTCTACCCCTGAGTCTTGCTGTTTCCATGTCTCTCCTTTGTTGTCTGTATGAAGGATCGTGCCGGTTTCCCCAACAATAAAGCCGCTTTTCCCCACAAATTGAATACGGAAAAATCGGTCTGAAAATCCATAATTTTGGGTTTCCCAATCTTTTCCTCCATTGTGAGTATGAATAATCGTGCCGCCCCAGCCGACAGCCCAACCGTTTTTTTCATCTGAAAAAGAAGCGGCCTCCAAGGTTTTCTCTGTAGGGAGTTCTATTTTGATCCACGTTGCGCCGCCATCGGCAGTCTTTAAAAAAGTTCCTAACCCGCCCGCGATGAAACCTGCCAGCGGAGATTTGAAATCAACTGCAAGGAGCATTCGGTCTACGCCACTGCTTTGATGATCCCATCGCGCGCCAGCGTTTTTTGTGTGCAGAATGGTTCCCCCGCGGCCAACAGCAAAGCCTAATTTCGCGTTCAGGAATGTGACATCTTCCAGCGGCTCTTTTGTCTTGCTATTTTGCGTAATCCACGTTACACCGCCATCTTCTGTGTGTAAAATTTCGCCGTTCCATCCGACCACCCATCCTGATTTTGCGCTGACAAAATGGATGCCCAGATACGGCCCGGCATTCTCGTTATGGCGTAAGACCTTCCATGTCTTGCCGCCATCTTTTGTTTGCTGAATCAGCCCCCCAGAGCCTACGACAAAACCAATGTTGCTGTCCACAAAATAAGTGTCCCATAACCAGGCCCGTATTGGATGCGCCTTTTCAATCCAGTCTTTTCCCGCATTCGTGGTTAAAAATATTCTCCCTGTCCAACTGACGGCAAATCCAATCAGGGGCTTTGGAAAATGGATTGCCGAAAATCGTTCTTGCCGATTTCTATACTGTACACGCCACTGTTTTCCGCCGTCTGTGGTATGCAGAATAACGCCGTCAGATCCAGAAGCCCATCCCTCCGTGGAAGAGATAAAATAAGTTCCCCAAAGGCCACCTCCGAAAACCTCTCCCTGCACAACTGCAAAGGCAGCGGCGGCTTCCCGTCCTGTGGCCATGAGAAGAAAAATCGAAATGAGGGCGTATGAAAGGACTTGACGCATAGGCACTACTTCTACAATACTGGCAGACAAAAATGCAACGACTTATATATCTCATGCTCCTTTTTATGCCGATAGAATCGGCATTGGCTATCGGAAACGATCATCTCCTTTCGACTGCGAATCAGATTGTGCATCTTTCAGAGGAGATGATGCTTCATGGCGGGGAGGGACATATCCACGAGATTGTGGATTACGGGGAAAAATCAATACAGGCAATAGACAAACTCTCCCAAGATTTAAAAAAGGTAAAGCATCGCAATCAGAAGCAGTTGCAAAAAAGCATTAAGACCGCGCGTGATAAAACCAAAGAAGCGATAAGACTAGGAAAGCAGGGGAACCTTTCGGCATCGCTTAAGTCTGCCAAATCGGCCTTGTTTCAGGCAAAGAAAGCGCAACAGGGATTACGATAAATGCGGTTTCATTTCAAACGTGGCAAGGCGTTATCTCCTAAGGATGATCTTCATTCACAATCCTGACGTGCACCCCCGTGGGACAGGGGTATTGACAGCACCCTGTTTGCCTCATTATGATGAATACTCGTGGGGGATTTTATCTCCCTTTTTTTGTCTCTAAAACACTATATAAGGAGGAAAAGGTATGCGTTCTCTTAAACGATCAATCGCGATTGCGTCTGTTTCTAGTTTCTTATTTATAACGGCGGCAGGTGCCGCTTATACGGAAGCCCCAGTGGTTGATGGTGGAACCCTTTCGGGTAAGGTCTCGTTCAAAGGGGCACAGCCGCCTCCAGAGAAGTTTGCCTTCTCGAAGTTTCCTCAGCCCAAATTTTGCTCTCAAGTAGATTCTGATGCCAAGCCGGGAAGCGGTGAGGGAAATCGCGCGCGTCAAGACGTCAAGGTTACCAAAGGCGGATTGGCCGATGTGGTGATTTACATCAGCAGTATCACAGCTGGAAAACCGATGAAGATGGCACTGACAGAGATGGAGTCAGACAACTGTCGTTTCCTCTTTAAAGGAGGACCCTCCAAGGCGGTGGGCGTTATCTTTAACGACAAGACAGCAGGCGGGGTCAGCATCACAAATAACGATGCCGATCCTTCTGATCCTAAAACTGTCGCTGGGGTTTTACATAACCCGCATGGATACACGATGGTCGGGCCAATGAGCACAACCATCTTTAACAAGCCCCTTCCAACCAAGGGCGGCGTCGTTACAGAAAAGGTAAAGCCTATCTGGTTTAAAAAGCCGGGTGCGTTTATGAAAGTAGAATGCGATCAGCACAACTACATGAATGCGTGGGCACTCCCAGTGGAAAATCCTTATTATGCCATCGTCAGTGATGACGGGACATTTTCCATGGATCAGGTTCCGCCAGGGAAATACGAGGTCAAGGCGTTTCATCCCAAGCTAGGCTTTAAAACAGCCCAGATTGAGGTGTCTGCCAAAGGAAAAGCGACGGCGAATTTCGATTTTTAGGGAGTCCTAACAAGGCACCCAAAGGCATTCATAAGCCGTAGGGACAAGAAGGCGCGAAAAGAAGGCGCGAATAAAGGCGCAAGTAAGGGCGGATGAGGAAGTTATTTTCTCATCCGCTTTTTTTTTCGCGCCTTTTTTTCGCGCCTTTATTTTTAGACAGACCCGCCGCCTCTTTCAACCAGACACTGTCGTTTTAATTCCAATCCTTTGATGAGGGAGTAAAGCGTTTTGTGAACGGGTGTCTTAATACCATGTTTCTCGCCGCGACGCACAATATCGCCGTTTAAATGCTCGATCTCGGTTTGGTTCCCATTTTTGTAATCTTCGTACATGGACGTGTAATGGTCTTGAAGGGCATGGGTCACGGCAATGGTATCTTCAATGATGTCCTCATGCAGTGTGATCTGTTCTTTTTCTGCGACTGCAATGATCTCGCGAATCGCCTGTCGCACGATGCCCGAAAGGTCATTGGATTTCAAAATCAAAGAAAGGGGTTGGTCTAAAATAACAGACAGGGGATTAAAGGTCGCGTTCCAACAAAGTTTTTCCCATTTTTCCTTTAGAATTTGTTCCGTTAAATGACAGGGGATTTTGCTTTGCGCAATCAGGGTATGAATTTTTACGGCGCGTTCGCTTTTCTTGCCTGACCGTTCTCCGAACGAAATGGTGCCCCGCCGAAAATGTTCAATGAGTCCCGGTTCTGCCAATCGCGCCGTAATATAAACAACCCCCGCCACAACACAATCTTGCTTAAAATAGTCTAACGCCAACTCTTCTGAATCCACGCCGTTTTGCAGGGTTAAAACAGTTGAGCCTTTTGCAACAAGCGGAGCGATTGCGGATAACGTTTCTTTGAAGTCATAACATTTCACAGCGATAATAATAAGGTCTGCAAAAGGGATTTCAGAAACGTTTTGAATCAAAGGCGGATGTACCACAAAATCACCCAATGGGCTTTTAATGAAAAGCCCGTCTTTTTCGATTTTGATATAGGTCTGACGCCGCACCAAAAAGGTCACATCCAGTCCAGCGCGACAAAGACATGCGCCGAAGTAGCCTCCCACTGCGCCCGCACCCACAATAAGTATCTTACTGCCCATGTTCATAATATAAAGAAAAGTATTTTCATAAACAAAAGTGTACTGTATATCTTGGAGACGTCCAAATCAATACCTTAAAAATCTCCTTGGGAAATTTAGGTCATTAAAAAAAATAAAAAATCTGTTTGACTTGACAGAATAGAAAAAAATATGTTACATGATAGTACCCATTTTTTAAAGGGAGGGGGGTCGAAGGTGCTTAAACGCCTGTGACTTGGGTAGAGAAAGAGAATAGGTGTTGTGCGACGGTTGGTTTTTTGGCCTTATCCGTTGAATGATCCTGTTTAAATAAACTTAAATATAAGGGGAGAATTAAAGATGAAAAATGGTATCAAACTAGTCGGGGTTTTTTTAATCGCTCTTGGATTAGCGAACTGTAACTACAAGAAGGCGGAAACACCTGCTGAAGCACCAGCGGTGGAAGCACCTGCGGCAGAAGCACCTGCGGCAGAAGCACCTGCGATGGAAGCACCTGCGGCGGAAGCACCTGCGGCGGAAGCACCAGCGGCAGAAGCACCTGCGGCGGAAGCACCTGCGGCTCACTAAAGAAACCTACGCTTTGTTATAAGTTAGGAATCTGTATAAGGCCCTTAGGGGGAGGTTGTTGCCGCCCTCTAGGGGCCTTTATTTTTATCCTTTCTTTTTATCAATGTATTCCATAGAAAATCTTTTACAAAAAGCTAAGGCTCTTAAGTCTACACACCGTTTCTTGATTGGCTTTGAAGCACATTTTCCTGAGGGTGAAATCTATTTAGTGGGCGGTGCTGTTCGTGACTTTCTGTTAGGCCGCAACACAAAAGATGCTGATTTTCTCATTCGTAACGTTCCTGCCCCTCATCTCCATCGGTTTTTAAATCAACACGGTAAGGCAAACTTTGTCGGTAAAAATTTTGGTGTTTATAAATTTATACCGTCTGGCGAGATTGACGAGATTGACATTGCGCTCCCCCGCACCGAACGGTCATTTTCATACAAGGGCGGATATCGCGATTTTGCGGTAGAAACCGATCCAAATTTGCCAATCGAGGAAGACCTAAAACGGCGTGATTTTACCGTGAATGCCATTGCGCTTAACATGAAGCGGTTTTGCCTAATTGATCCTTTTAACGGATTGCAGGATTTGGAGGCAGGCTTATTGCGGGCAGTGGGAGAGCCTTCCATCCGATTTTCAGAAGATTATTCTCGTTTGTTAAGAGGGCTTCGTTTTGTCTGCCAGTTTGATTTTGCTTTTGATCCTAAAACCCAAGATGCCCTGTTTGACAACATTCTTTTTCTGAACGCAAAAAGAGACGATGGCGCGTTTGTCGTGCCGAGGGAAACAATCGCAAAAGAATTCTTAAAAGCACTTTGTCTCAACCCTGTTCGGATGTTTGATCTGTGGGATGAAAGCGGCGCGTTTTTACAATTAATTCCAGAATTGCTTACGATGAAAGGCTGTCCGCAACCGCCTCAATTTCACGCCGAGGGGGATGTTTGGACGCATACCCGTTTGGCCTTGGCACAACTCACATCTTTAGGCTTCAAGGAAGAATTTCAAGACGATTTTAATGCAGAACTCGCGCTGTCCGTTTTGTTGCATGACGTCGGAAAACCCGCCACGATACAAACGCCTGAAAAAAACATGACAGATCGCATTCGCTTTAATGGCCACGATCAGGTCGGTGCTGTCATGGCGCGTGATATTGTCAAAAGGCTAAAACTCTCGGCGATGCCGAGGTCGTCACGATATTATATTGATGAAGATGCGGTTGCATGGCTGATTGAAAAACATCTGATTTTAGTTTGCGGAAATGTGGATGATATGCGGTCTGCGACCATCGAGAAATATTTTTTAAATCCGCAAACCCACGGACACAATCTCATGCGGCTTATCTTTTGTGACGGAAATGCCAGCATTCCATTATCCAATAAGCCAGAAATGCGGCACTATTATCAGCTCAAAGCGCGGCTTGAAAAAATGAAGCAGTTAGGACGGGGCAAGGCATCTTTACCCGTGCCATTGTTGTCTGGACGGGAGGTGATGGCCCTATTGGAAATCACCGCAGGTCCTACCGTTGGGAAACACTTGGCGGCTTTACGCGAAGAACAACTCTCAGGACGCGTCAGAGACAAAGATGAAGCGGTTTTGTTTTTGAAAAAATGAAAACAATCTTGTCCATTCAATCCATGCAGAGGGTTCTTTCCAAACAGTCTTCCTTAAAAATCGGGCTTGTTCCGACGATGGGGGCGTTGCATGAAGGTCATCTTAGCCTCATGCGGGTGGCAAAACGTGAGTGTGACATTGTGGTAGTATCCATTTTTGTGAATCCGCTACAGTTTGGAGAATCAGCAGATTTAAAGCGATACCCGCGCGATCTCACAGCGGATCGTAAGATGGCCCAAGCAGAAGGGGTTGATTTTCTGTTTGTGCCAAAAGCGACAGAGATCGTGCCACAAGATTTAGAGACGAAAGTATCCGTTGATAAAGTCGCAAAGCGATGGGAAGGTGCCATGCGTCCGGGGCATTTTCAGGGGGTGGCGACGATTGTGGCAAAATTATTTCTGATTGTAAAACCTGCGGTTGCTTATTTTGGACAGAAAGATTATCAGCAAACTGTCGTGGTTCGAAAAATGACAAACGATTTAAATTTCAATCTAAAACTCCGTATCTTGCCCACAGTCAGAGAGTCAAACGGTTTAGCCAAAAGCTCCCGCAATCAATTCTTATCAGAAAAAGAGCGCGCATCGTCTGCTGTTTTGTATCGTGCGTTGCAATATGCCAAACAGGCTGTTCAAAAAGGGGAACGCGAATGCGCGTTTTTAAAAAAACAGATTGAATCTATGTTGACTTCTGAATCTGCTGTTCATCTGGACTATATTGCGTTTTGCCATAAAGATACGTTAGAGCCAGTCTTGCAGGTTACGAGAAAGATCGTATTGCTGATTGCGGTCCGGGTCGGGAAGGTGCGACTCATTGACAATATTATTTTGGATGGAAAATGTTGAAACCGATTTTAATGGAAATGCAAAAAATAGTATTGGGACGAGGAGCAGGGTCTATCACTGTCAGGATTGTCCTGATTGTCATGATCTGCTGGCTTGTCGTCCGTCTTTTGCGGCCTTTTCTGACGCGGTTGGAACGGGCATTCTTAACCACAAAAGATTCTTCTGATCCCATTATCAACAAACGTGTGGCCACGATTTTTGGAATGTTCAAAACGGTCAGTCGGCTTGCAATCTTCGCGACTGGTTTTGTCTTTTGTCTTGATCAAGTCGGGATCAACGTTGGCCCGATTTTAGCCGGTGCCGGCATTGCGGGATTGGTGGTTGGTCTGGGGGCGCAGAATTTAATCCGAGACCTGATTGCCGGTTTTTTTATGATTATGGAAGGTCAAATTCATATCGGAGACACCGCGGTTTTAAATGGGACGGAGGGCTTGGTCGAGACGATTACGTTTCGGACGGTGTCGTTGCGCCATGTCAGCGGGGATCTTCATATTTTTCAAAACGGCTCCATTACGGCACTCTCTAATAAAACCTGTGGATGGTCTGCGTATGTGCTTGATGTGGGACTCAGTTACAAAGAAAATGTGGATCAGTTTATAGAACAGATGCGGCTTGTTTCCGAGACAATGCAGACCGACGGCGCGTATCAGCATTCTTTTTTGGGGCCGATCGAGATTTTTGGTGTGGAGGCGTTTGGTCAGAATGGGTTTACCATTAAGGCCAGAATTAAAACAAAACCCGGCGACCAGTGGCATATCGGACGCGAGTATCGGCGAAGGCTGAAAAACGAATGCGATCTGCGAGGCATCAGCCTGACCGCACCGCACAAAGAGAATCAAGTCAGTCTGTCGTTACCCTAAATTCCAGAGATCCACGATAATAATTACTTAGATCCTGCGTGAAGCAGGAATGAATAGTTGTAAATTCCATCTAAAAATGTGCTCTTTAACTGTCATATCATAGTTGCGCGAATATCGTCCATAATGTACGCTTTCTGCGTATGACATATGGCGCGCAGAAAATGCATGTAAAATTCAGTTCCAATCGTTTAACACACTTCGGTGGCGTCTACCTGTTTCATCTTTTTTTGAAACAGATCGGTTGGCGTCATATGATCGGTCGTGCCATCAAACTCGACCAGAGAAATTCTCGGTATACTATAGCG
>Ga0213870_1000199_pt1 | contig 31846 bp, 33 predicted proteins | sample WICALVC2017_Meta_FD_160119 | JGI IMG/M metagenome (GOLD analysis project Ga0213870, IMG submission 160119) | Freshwater microbial communities from subterranean cave lake in Wind Cave National Park, South Dakota, United States - WICALVC2017 | ecosystem: Environmental > Aquatic > Deep subsurface >... | reverse complement strand
GTGGTTCGAGTCTTCCACATGAACAAACTATATCATAGTACGTGTTTTTTAGAAAAATTTATTAGTTTTCCTTGCTATAGCAACCTGATTGTTTTTGATTGAAAAAGTCAGGACAACTCAGGAAAAATGATAGTTTGGATTGTGAAATAAACAAAAAAAATGAAGCTCGAAAATGCCAATTTTAAATTAGAAATTTGAAATTTTCGCAGTTACGACTTTGTGGTGATTTTTGAAAATCCAACATATTTCCTCAGCGCCTCTGGAACAACAACCGATCCATCTTCCTCTTGATAATTTTCAAGTATCGCAATCATGGTTCTGCCAATGGCAAAAGCAGTGCCGTTGAGAATATGAACAAATTTTTTCTCATTCTGCTTTGCAGAATCTTGATATTTAATATTTAGTCTTCTTGATTGAAAGTCTGTTGTGGTTGAGGTAGACGTAACCTCCCGATATTTGTTTTGAGACGGCATCCATGCTTCGATATCGTACTTTCGGGCAGCTGGGAAACCCAAATCGCCAGTGCACATTTTGACCACCTGATAAGGAATCTCCAAAAGCTGGAACAGTTTTTCCTCAAGAGATAAAAGATACTCATGTTCTTTATCATCATTTTCTTCCGTTACAAACGAGACCATTTCAACTTTATCGAACTGATGAACTCTTAAAATTCCTCTAGTATCTTTTCCGTAAGTTCCTGCTTCACGACGAAACGCTGAAGAAAATCCAACATACCTAAGTGGGAGTATTCTGCTTTGCAGAATTTCGTCTTTGTGCATAGAGACTATTGAATGCTCTGCTGTTCCAACGAGAACCAAATCGTCTTTAGGAACTGAAAATATATCCTCATCTGCTCCATGCTCCATATACCCTAATCCCCTCATCGCTTCTGTCTTTATAAGAACTGGGGAGACAATTGGGATAAAGCCTTCTTTGGTTAAAAGATCAAATGCTAATTGAATAAGAGCAAACTCCAAAAGCGCTCCTTCATTTTTTAAATATGCAAATCTAGTGCCCGAAACTTTTGCTGCGCGTTTTACATCAATTATGTCCAGGCCCTCTCCAAGCTCTAGGTGGTCTTTTGGAGTAAAAGAAAACGGTGAGGGCAACATGTGTTTTCTAATAACTTCATTTTTCGATTCGTCTTTTCCAACTTTTACATCCTGCTTTGCAGGATTGGGAATTTTAAGAAGCCATTCATGCAATTCTTCCCCGACGGCTTTCAACGCGTGCTCTTGCTTTTCGAGTTGATCTTTCAACCTCCTGACCATTACTCTGATAGACTCTTCTCCTTTTTTGAGAGAATGGGGCAAATTCGGACTCTGCAGCTTAGACCATTTATTTCTCTCCTCTCTTAGTTTCTGAACAGATAGAGAAAGTTCTCTATATTTTGAGTCAATTTCTAAAACATGATTAATATCAATATCAAAGCCTTTATCCTTTGCAGCTTTCTGAACAAGACTTGGATTTTCCCTAATAAATTTTATATCAAGCATAATTTCTTCTCGTTGTCATGCTGAATTTATTTCAGCATCTCGTTTCATTATTTTAGATCCTGAACCAAGTTCAGGATGACACGAATTATAATAGGCTTTAGCTTTTGTACTGCTTTATATCTATGATTATACTTCTTCATCTCCGAATCAGTCAATTCACTTTCGTGATAGTACTTCTGCACATCTGGAAGATAGAAAAATGAACGGTATGGATAACCATGCAAGAGCTTCATATGCGGTTTTTTGGCAATTATCCCCTCAACTTTTCCCATCCGGCTCCAAACTTTGCCATTAGGAAGTGCCAACGAAACAACAAGGCGAAATGTTGCTTTTCGATTATTCTCTGGTAGCTTTTCAGAAACTTTCATCATATGATTAATCAATTCTTTATCACTTGCTTCGTGTCCCAACCACCTTCGGCTTTTTATTCCGGGCTCGTTATTCAATGCTTCAATCTCAATCCCCCCATCATCTGCAATTGCTGGCAAACCGCTTTTCTGGGCATAAAACAAAGCTTTCTTTTTTGAATTCTCCTCGTAACTTCTCCCCGTCTCCTCAACATCGTCCGCAATTCCAATGTCTTTTAATGAAACCAACCGAACAGGCAAGTCAGCAAGAAAGCTAGACAACTCCTTCAATTTCCCTTTATTCGTGGTTGCGATCAAAAGCTTCTTTTCTGTCGCCATAAATCTAATACCAAAACTACAATGATTAAAAATTAAGTAAATTCTTCATGTTTTAGCTTCTAATTGCTTTAATACGGTACAGTATTTAAGTATTCTACGCCTATATAGCAACATATTGCTTTACCGATTGTCTCTTACGTCGCTTTTTCAAGCTCTTTCCTATTTCTTCCATAATTATTTCTGGTAAAAAATATGATGGGTATCTGTTTTTAAGGTCTGGCGACAAACTCATCCGTTTTTTATCAATTTCCTTTTCAATCTTTTGTAAATAGAAAATTGCGGTTTTTAAGCCTTCTGCCCCTGTTTCAAGCTTGTTATTGATTTTAGCAACTGTTGGATCTGTAACTTTTACAAACCCTTTAATAGTCTTATAATTATAACCTTCCATAAGCATCTTAGCGATCTGAATTCTTTTTGCAAACATTTTCATCTCCGTATGCGTTAGAAGATCTTTTAGAAAACTTGCAGCTTGATCTTTATTCTCAAGAAGTGTTATAAGATTCCAAAAATTATTGATAAAGAATCCAAGATGTTTAGCGTCAAGTTTTACTCTAGAAACTTTAGTCATTTAGCTTCATTTTACTTTATTACGGTACAGTAATAAAGTTGATGTCAAAACCATGTCTCTACTCCGATCAACTCTACCCCCCACACAATGCTTTAGGGTTATATCCTACGTTTCCCTAAGAACTTCTTCAACTTTTAACACCATTCTTTCTTCTCTCTAGAACTATAAAATTTACTCCTCCAGTTTTCAGATGTGGATAATTAAGTATTTTAAAAATCTCTACATTTTCTATTGGAGATTGTATTCTTTGTTCGGTCGGATATTTTTCTTTATAGTCATAGTAAGAGTGAATATTTTCTGCCAAAAACTCGTCGCTTTTAGATAACCGGCCGAATGTCATACGACGACAAGCAATAATATCAAAATTCTCTTTTTCTGCCAGAGCTTCTAAAACTCTAAAATCATTTCGACCAATCGGTGCACAGTGGATTATATCACTTACTCGCATAAGTTCTTTATATACTAATTCTTAGCTTCCTCTGGAACTTGATACGTTGAAAACAATGCAAGGGTTGTATTAAAACGTTTATCTTTAAAAGGAAGGGTTCTCCCATTGGTCTGGATAAATTGCCTTCCGTTTGCGCCAGCGAAAACTCTCCGTAAATGGGATAATCTTTGGTGAACTTTAGAGTTTGGGTCCGTGTAATGATCTATCGATCGCAGTAATGAAGAAATTAAGACAGACTTCCCAGTTCCTGTAAGCTCTAGGTCAACATCAATTACATTACATGAAATTTTCTTCTTTTCTAATTCTTTCCCAATATGGGAATTGCCACAGCCAAAATTAAGAATCGTTTGACCTTCCAAAACATGCGGCTCAAGCCGAAGCCAGTCTGCATAAGCTTCTAGAGAGTGCCCGCTTACAATCTTGCCTTCGATGCTTTTTCCTTTTGGTACTTCGATGCTGTCACGTTCCATAAATAATTTTATCATAGCACTCTAATGATACGTATCATTAGAGTGCTATATCACGAAATCTTTTTTGCACAAACCCTTTCTCAAGCGATAATATAAGCCATCCTGCTTTCGGGCCATGGTCTTTTCCTATCAATGAAAGGTAAATTGCCGCAAATGCATCTTTTGAAGAAAGATCTAATTCCTTAGCCCATTCATAAAGATTTTTTTGGAATTCTTCGGCGTTCCACTTCTTTTCAAGTTCTGATCCAATTTTTTTAAGATATTTTTGCTGTTGTGAAGATAATTTCTTTGCTTGATCTGGTAATTCTTTTTGCACTGCAAACTTTTCAGATTCCGGGGCATATTTTTCAACCCAAAGTTTTGCATACTTTACCCAATTCTCAAGACCTTCTTTTTTAATCTCTTTCTCCATATTGGGCATTTGCGCCCAATGAGCAAGAATTGAGAATCTTACAGATGGCGGTCTTTTTATTTTCTCAACTTGTGACAATTGAAAAACTCGAGCCATATCTTCATTCTGATTATCAGAAGACATCTTCGAATCTATTGTTCGAGCTTGTCGAGAACTATCCTCTGATGAAACTTCTCGACTCTCAGGTTTCGCCTGATCGCTCGAAGAATAAGAACTTTTGGATTGCATTCTAAAATAAGCATCTGCTGATTTTTGGTATTCATCAAAAAGCTTAGGTATCGTATCGCCAGATGGGTCAAAATTTATTGCCTGATTGATTTTGGTTTTGACCATAAGAAACCGCAAGAGTTCAGGAGGTAATATTTCCAACATCTCAGATGCTGAAGATCCTACTCCTTTTGAGGTAGACATTTTCTTTCCTCCTATCAAAAACCACTCATAGGCAATTGGGTAAGGCACAGGATAATCAATTACTCTTTTACAAACAAGCGAGGCCAAATCGTGCGACCCTCCGCGACTCATGTGATCTTTACCAGCGCCCTCAACCGTTACTCCAATTGTTTTCCATTTGCAAGCCCACTCAACTTTCCAAGAAAGTTTACCTGCAATTCCATCTTTGTTGCTAAAAGGAGAGATTGAGTTTTTAAATCGGCATCCCTTTGTCCATTTAACTCTGTCAGTGCCGCAAATAAATGAAACCTTCTCTCCGTCCCAACCGGTGACTCGAGTGGTCGAAACTTTTCCGCAGTTTGGACAAAAGACTTGAAACGGAAACCAGTCGTTTGATAGTTTTCTTTTATAAAGCTCCTCATAAATTTCTCTTATAACATCTGCCTTATCCAAACATTCTTTTATCAAACTATTCATTTTGCCGCTCAAATATAAATCAGTTGCCCATATAATTTTCGGATCGCAACCAATTTTGGTAAAAACGTCAATAAATTCTTGTGCATAATACTTTGCATAAGATTCAAAACCAGAAACAGGCGATGGGATTTTATAAAGCGGCATTCCTAAATATTTTTCAAATTTTTCGCGCGATAAATAAACTGGAAGATCATCCATTGGGTCGTGATTGTCAAAAACATAAGTGTACTTTGCTTTAACACCTTTTGATAACAAAGCTTTGTTTACCAAATCGTGAATTACAACACCACGCAAAGCGCCAACATGAATTCTGCCAGATGGCGTCTTCATATCATCTATCCATTCAAGAGGTAACTTTCTTTCTTTTAATTCTTCTGCCACCCTATCCGCCCAAAACATATTTTGTATTATAACTCATTTTAGCAGAGTCGTCATTCTGGGGATCCTGAGCCTGTCGAAGGAGACTCCAGAATCTCTTTGTCATCCTGAACTTGATTCACCGCGTCTGACGCGGTTTCAGGATCTACTGAGGACACGCGGCAAATTCGCAATTTGGTGGTTGTCTTGATACGTACGACCCATCAGGGCACAATTTCGCCTCCTGCGTACAAACCACCTGATTTTCCATATCGTTTAATTTTGGTATTTTTAATCCTTAAAAATCTTATCCTCAAGCTTCTTTGCAAGAGAAAGGTAAAAATTTTGCATGTCTTTTTTATCAAAAGGCACAAGAAGCTTCGGTAGATCCTCAAATTCAACCACACGTAAGAATTGTCGTGACAGTTGGATATCATCTGTAGATATTCCATGCTTAGCGACCGAATCTTTTCTAATCCTTTCGATTGGCCAATTATCTTTTTGCAAAATCATATAAAGATCAACATAATCTCTTCCTCTGGGGCTTGATGCAATGGTATTAAATTTATTTACAGCAATGTCATAAAGACTATCTATTTGAAGACCTTGCCAAACAGTTCCCCGTTCTATCCTTTCAGAGGGAAAATAGCAAAAATCAACTTTTAACTTGTTACCATCTCTAAATGTCAAAATAAAGAAATTGAAACCAAGTTCTTCTTCATGGGTTATTTCGGCGATATTCAACTTTTTTTTATTGTTAGTTAACCACCTTATAAGATAACTGCTATTGGCTTCTTGTTCGCTAAAAAAATCAAGGTCGTAAGACTCACGATGATGAAGATAGAAGCAACTTAAAGCAGTACCTCCTGTCAGGTAGAATCTTTGGAGGATGTACGGAGCTTGAGATACCATTGCCAGAAATTGCTTCTGTCTGGGAGTAAACCCGGTTCCTTGCGCCATTTTGTTCCCCATATATAGAATTCTATCGTTTTGCACCTGTCTGGGTCAAGCCTGTCTTTAATTTTAGGCCAGGCTTTTTTGACCTCTTTGCGGCTTAGTTTTTCTCCATCAAGACCATAATTAATAAGCTGGGTAAGTCGCCAAAGCTTGTATTCTTTTGGATTTTCCTTTTTAAATCTTTCTTCATCAACAGACCAGTTGTACATATGTCAATTTTATCATGTTAGAAAAGAGATTGGAAGCGCTAAGATGTCCATAAACCCTACGGGCACTTTGCAAATTCGCAATTTGGCCCCTGGCGCGAAACATACGACCCATCCAGACACTCCTTCACATCCTGCGCACAAACCACTTGATCTCCTTGATCCCCGCCTGTTGGCAAGGCAGAGGTGAATTTGAAGGTGGAGAGGATTTGGTCGTGTATTTTTCCTTCAGGGACAAGCTTGGTCCCCGTTAAAGATTTACTAATTTGGAAAGCTACGCCTGACTTAAGGAGTATTTTTTGCTCAACAGTAGAAATTCCTATAGATTCGTTGAATTGATACGCATCGTATCCATTGAAAATAGTCTTCTGTAGGTTTGAGATCAGATCTCCGCGGGTTGTTTCGCTCAAAAAAACATTTTCAGACTTGATCTTTTCAAGATATGCATCAAGATCTGTAATACCTTCTTCCATTGAGGCAGTGATTGAAACGCTCGAAGACATACCTTCTGTTGCTGCAGACAAATGATTTATCTCTTTTATATTCACAAATATGCCTCCTAAGGATCGCTGTCCAGTTTGAACCTCAAATATATCGGCTGGATACCTCACCTCAAATCCAAATTCTTCGTTTTTATACGTCTTCCAATTCGCAGTCGGATCCGTTATGGGAGATAATGTTGGGGAAATTGAGAATGGGGGTAGTGAACTTGATTTTTGTGAATTTAGCAATAGGGTAAAAATGCTTCCGATAATAACAATAACTACCAAAACAATCGCCGCAATAGTCCATTGATTTGGTTTTTTACTTATTGGCACTGGGTTTACTGGCACTTGCTGAACTTGATTATTAACCGCTTGTTCTTCCATAGTATCAGTATAGCATATTGCCCCAAGAATTCACCTCGGAGGAGTCGAGGTCGTTGCCTCGCCACCATCCGAGGTGTAGCCACGGTCACCTCGAAGGTGGCCGAAGGACTCCTTCGAGGTGGAACACGGATTTACTCCACAACCTCCACTTCAAGCTCTGGAGAAAAGCCGAAGGTTTGGGAGAATTTGTCTTTTATTTTCTCAATAATTGAATAAACATCATTAAATTTTGCATTATCAATATTTGAAATATAATTCGCATGTTTTTTTGATACCTCTGCTCCGCCAATTCTAAATCCCGCAAACCCAATCCTTCGTATTACATATCCCATCGATGCTTTATGATACCATTTGTTATCAACCAATTCTTTTATATCAGGCCATTTATCGATAATTTTTTTAACCTCTTCTTTTTTTGTAATATTTTTAAAAACAGATCCACACGATGGGTAATCCATTGGGTGGTTTTTATTTCTGTAATCAATATGCGAAAAGTATTCCTCTTTTGCTTTAGCCATCTTATCGCTAGCAATATTTAGTTTGAAATAACAATTTCCGATAATCCAGTTTTTGTTTTTCTTAACTAAACTTTCTCTATAGTCAAACTCAAGATCAGACGCCTTGAGTGTTTTTTGAACAAATTCTCCATTAGCTCCAATTTCAAAAACCTCTATTTTATCAACGCTCCTGCCTATTTCTCCTCCAAATGCCCCAACATTTCCACACACTGCTCCGCCAATTGTACTTGGTAATCCTCCTGCCCATTCCAGCCCAATTAAATTATTGTCAAAAGAGAACTTTATAAGATCATCCAGAGATTCTGCTGCAAACGCTTCTATCAAACTATCGCCGTTGAACTTTATAGATGAGAATTCTGCTTTGCAGAACCACAAAACCGCTCCATCAAAAAAATCATCGCTTACCAAAAGATTTGACCCAAGACCGATTGGTAATACTTTTTCAATCTTATTTTTCTTAACATAATCTAAAGCTTCCAAAAGATCCTCTTTGCTCCCGATTTTTAAAATGTATCGTGCAACTCCGCCTATTTTATAGTAGAGAATTTCCTTTAAGGAAAAATCCCGATAAATTACCATAAGATTCTATTGACAAACTTATATACATATTTTACAATATATTTATATGCAATTACCAGTATTAAAAAGTATAACCGATGTAAGACGAGACACAAAGGCAATTCTAAATGAGGTGAGGAGGAAAAAAAAGATAGTTCTAGTTACCAAAAATAACGATGGGCTTTCTGTTATTATGGCTCCTGATTATTTTCAATCAATTATTGATGAAAACGAGTCTCTTTGGGAAGAACTAGAGATGATCCGTTCAAAAGAGTCAACAAAGAAAGAAAAATCTTATCCTTTGAAAACAATACTGCGTGGAAAAATTTAATACCCTTATCAAAAAATCTGCTGTAAAACAATTAAGGTCTTTGCCTTCCTCTTTTCAGGATAAAATCCTACAGCAAATTAAAACTAGACTTAGCACTAATCCATTCTTTGCAGACGGAATCCACATCAGAAAACTAACCGAGGGCTTTAGGCTCCGTACAGGAGATTATCGAATCTTCTATTACATCCAGGAAAAGAAAGTAACAATAACATCTATAGTCCGCCGCACCTCAGCTACTTATCGATAAAACATTCAATTCTTTTGCTACTTTCTCAAAGGCTCTTATGCCAAAATCCAAGTCTTTCTTAGAATGGGAAGCAGATGGAATTACTCGAATGCGAGCCTTGCCTTTTGCAACCATTGGGAATTTAATGGGCGTTGCAAAAACTCCTTCTTCAAAAAGCTTTGCAGAAAAATAGACTGCCAAATTCTCATCGCCAAGCATTACAGGCGTTATAGGAGTAACGCTTTTGCCAATATCAAAGCCCAATTTTTTAAAAGCTGTTTTTATGTACTTTGTGTTATCCCACAGTTTATTTACCAGCGCGTCTGAAGATTCTAAAATTTTTACTGCTTCGATAAGGGCTGCTGTATCTGGAATAGTCAGAGCGTTTGAAAATAAAAACTGCCTCGACTTTTGTTTGTAAAAATCAATCAAGGATTTTCTTCCTGTAATAAATCCTCCCATCACACTAAATGCTTTAGATAAGGTCCCAACCTCTATGTCTACTTTCCCGTGAAGCCCAAAATGATCCACTATTCCACGTCCTCCAATTCCTAAGACCCCTTCTCCGTGAGCATCATCAACCATAGTAAGCGCGCCGTATTTTTTGGCAAGTTCAAGAATTTCTGGAAGCGGCGCCAAATCTCCATCCATGGAAAACACTCCATCTGTTACTATTAAAATTAAAGGAGATCCCCCATTTGATTTCGGTTTTTTAGCAATTATTGATGCTTGTTTTAATTGATCCTCCAAACTTTTCGCATCTCTATGCTTATATATAAATTTGTTTTTAACTTGAGAAAGTCTTACTGCATCAATTATTGACGCATGATTTAATTCATCCGATATTACAATGTCCTCTTTTCCAATAATCGTCTGAATAGCAGCCATATTTGTCATATAACCGCCTGTCAAAACAATTGCGCTTTCGGCTTTCTTAAAACGTGCCAATGCGTTCTCAAGCTCAACGTGAAGAACATGGGTTCCTGCAAGGGTTCTATAACCTGTGCCAATTCCGTATTTATCAACAGCCTTTTTGACTGCGGTCTTAAGTCTCTCATCAACTGCCAATCCCAAATAATGACTGGAGCAAAAGTTAAGCTCTTTCTTTCCCTTGATTGTAAGATACGCGCCTTGACCAGATTCTATTATTTTCGGAGACGCTCCTGCTTTTACAATCTCTTCTAGTTTTTTATAAAAGTTATTAATATGAGTATTCATAAAGACTAATTTAAAATTTTCAATTTTCAATTTTCAATCAATTTTTAATGTTTTAAAATTTAAATTTTCAAATTAAATATTCATTTAAAATTTCTAATTTCAAATTGAAAATTATTCTACGGCGTTAATACTATCTTTCCGCACTCGCCACTTTTCATCACTTTCATTGCTTCCTCAAACTCCGAAAGTTTAAATCGATGGGTTATGATTTTCCGCAAATCTACTTTCCCTGATACCAAAAGTTTTGTAGTATCCTTCCATGTGTCCCAAATCATTCTGCCAAAAACAGATTCTATTGATAATTCCTTGTTAATCAAATACTTTCCCCAATCAATATTTATATTTTCTTTGGGAATTCCAAAGGCAATAATTTTCCCAGCAATTCTTGCCGCATCCAGTCCAATTTGAATCCCCAAACGATTCCCGCTCATCTCCAAAACTGCTTCAAATGTTCCGTACTCTTTCGGATCAAGCTCATCTGTCACTCTATCAAATCCAACCTTTTTTGCAAGTTTTCTTCTATATTCTCTTCTATTAACTCCAACTACCTCCTTTGCTCCGTATGCTTTAGCTACCATTCCAGCACAAAGTCCTGTTGGACCAAGCCCCATTACCAAAACCTTTTTGCCTTTTACATTTGCTTTTGTTACTACATTTACAGCATTACCAAGCGGCTCCTGGACACTCATTGCCTCAACAGGGATTTTGGGATTATTTTTCCAGGTAGTCCGAAGAGGAATTGTCGCATATTCTGCAAAACCGCCAGGACGTCCAATTCCAAACAACTGCATATTTTCACAGATATGGTAATTTTTTATTTCGCACTGAAAGCAGTTGAGGCAAAAAATGTGGGTTTCAGATGATACTAGATCACCAACTTTAATATGAGTCTTGGATTTAGTATTAATGTCTACTACTTTTCCCACCATTTCATGTCCAATAATAGTTGGCGGCTTTATGTGGCCTGCTGCCCATGGGGTCCAATCATAAATACTAATATCTGTTCCACAAATAGATGCGTGAACTACTTTTACCAAAACCTCGTCTTTTCTAGGCTTTGAGATTGGAACTTGTTTGATAGAAACGCCTGGAGCCGCCTTCTCTTTTACAACCGCAAGCATTGTTCTGTTTTTTTTCATAAAGTGGTTGGGATCCTTCGACTCGCTTCACTCGCTCAGGATGAAGCTGGGTTTTTTGACCCAGCTTCAATTATACAAAAATTTGGCAAAATCAACAATGACATCTTTTAGCTCTTCCTTATCGGCCTTACATCTTTTTTTATAAATAATGCTCTTGTTTTTTAATTCTTTAATAACTTTGGGGATAGATGCTGTTGATGCCAATTTCAAAACAGCTTCAAGCAAAACAAACTCATCGAGTTTTTCTACTGGATCGTTATTAAATGCTTTATATACATCCCTTGCAAACTTGCTCCAATGAGCAGTTGAACAAATAATTAGAGGAATCTTATTGCCTTCTTTTTGTGCATACTTTTGCGCAACGACTTGTGCAACTGAGGTGTGCGGATCCATAAAATATCCAGTTTGCTCATACACTCTTTTAATATTCAGCAATGTTTCTCTGTTTGAAACCCAATCTGCATAAAATTCATGTTGCAATATTGCTTTTGTTTTAGTGTCTACAATAAATTTCTTCTTCTCTCTTATATCTTTCATCCATCCTGAAACTTTCTTTGAATTGTTTGTTATCATAAACAACAAACGTTCTATGTTGCTTGCGATAAGAATGTCCATGGAAGGAGAAGGTGTTTGTATAAGCCTACGATGTTTAATGTCATAAGCACCAGTTTGAAAAAAATCTGTGAGCACGTTATTTGCATTTGACGCACAAATAAGTTTTCGTATAGGTATTCCCATTTTTTTTGCATAGAACGCCCCGAGGATATTCCCAAAATTACCTGTTGGAACTACAACGTCTACGTGCCCCCCCAATTTCACTGCGCCTTTCTCTACCAAATTTATATAGCTACTAAAGTAATAAATCATTTGGGGCAATAATCTTCCCCAATTTATAGAGTTTGCAGAAGACAAGACTGTTTGATACTTGTTTAGAAGCTTTTGATTAAATACTTTATCATTAAAAATGTCTTTAACTATTCTTTGTACAGCGTCAAAATCTCCGTCCATCGCATAAACTGCAACGTTTTCACCAACTTGGGTTGTCATTTGTAATTCTTGTAGCTTTGAAACGTGACCATAGGGATAAAACACCATAATTGCAATATCGTCTTTGTCTTTGTACCCCTCAAGAGCTGCTTTACCAGTATCTCCAGAAGTTGCTACTAAAATAAGATGTCGAACGCTTTTCTTATTGTCTTTTATTACTGCCTCTAAAAAGAAAAGTGGCATTATTTGTAAAGCTATATCCTTAAATGCTAGGGTTGGTCCGTGCCAAAGCTCTAATAGATACTGATTCTCTTTTAAATGAACAAGTGGGGCAATAGAGGGATTATCAAAATTATCAAGATACGCTTTTTCAACAATATTTTTTAAAGTACGTTCTGATACGTCTGTTTGGAATTGTTTTAGAACAAAAATAGCTTTTTCTTGATACGATGTTTGTTTTAATGTCTTTAACTGCTCAAAAGAAATATAAGGAATTTTTTCGGGCACAAGTAACCCTCCGTCCCGAGCAATACCCTTGAGGATTGCCTCTGAAAAACTGTATAATTTCTTATCTTTTCCCCCTGTGCTTTTGTATAAAATCATAAGTCTATTTCACCAACTCGATAAAGTCTTCTACGCCAAAGTTTTCTGTCCGCAATCTATAATAGTTAAGCGTTCTGCCAGCAAGCTGCTCATACTTTTTTACTCTAAAATCAAGCAACTTTGGATAACATCTCCTTAAGGCATCCATATCAGTTTCTCCATTTTTTTTAGAAAAAGAATTACCCCAAATAACGGGTTTGGGGTCTTTCAAATAAAGTTTATACATTTCCTTTGTGACAATAAGAGGCACTTCTAAATAAACTATTTTCGTAAGCTCTGATAGTTTTTTTTTATTGCTTGTATAAATAACACTTCCTGTCGTATCAATAACAACATTGTCTGTTTCTGAAATCGTTTCAAGATTATCATATATTTCATCTATCGCGTCTTTTTCAAAATCCAAGTATTGCTGGCTTCTTGTTGGATAGTAAGAATCAAATGGCTGACCCATCCATGATGCAACATCCGCGATACCAGCATATCCTAATTGTTGCAGCTCAAATCCTAATTTTTTTTCAATAAGATCATCGCAACAAAAATACGTAAATCCTTTTGCTTTTAATTTTTTAGCCCAATACGTCTTACCACTTCCAGACATGCCTATCAATGACACTTTCATATATACCCTTTTTTAACTAATAACTCGGCTGTTAAAATTGCGCCGCCTGCTGCCCCACGTATAGTGTTATGCGACAAAGCAATAAACCTCCAGTCGAAATGCTCATCTTCCTGAAGTCTTCCCATGGCAATCCCCATTCCTCGCTCAAAGTTGCGATCTAACCGTGTTTGTGGACGATTGTCTTGCTCAAAATATTTTATAAACTGTTTGAGTGCGGATGGCAATCGTAAACTTTCTATTGGGTTTTGAAACTTTTTGATAGAGGATATAATTTCTTCTTTTGATGGTTTTTCTTTAAAAGATACAGAAACAGATGCCATATGCCCATCTGATACAGGTATTCGTATGCATGTTGCTGAAATCTGTGGCTGCTGTGCAAGTATAATCTTGTTATTTTTAACTTCCCCCCATATCTTTAAAGGCTCTTTCTCTGACTTCTCTTCTTCTACGCTTATAAAGGGGATCACATTGTCTATCATTTCTGGCCAACTTTCAAACGTTTTCCCAGCTCCCGAAATAGCTTGAAGACTTACAACGTGAACTTTGAGTGGGTTAAATCTTCTCAAAGCAGTCAGAATTGAAACATATGATTGTATAGAACAATTTGGCTTGACAACAATGAACCCCTTTTGCCATCTGCGATTTTTTCGTTGTATATCAATTAATTTCAAATGACCTGGATTAATTTCTGGCATTATCATTGGAACGTCATCGCTCCATCGATGTGCTGAATTATTTGATATGACAGGAACCCCAGCATTCGCATATGCGACTTCTATTTTTTTAATTTCTTCCTTTTCCATATCAAGGGCACAAAAAACAAGATGTACGTTTTGCGCAATTGCTGCTAAGTCATCAACAACTGATCGTACTTGTAACGTCTTTACTGATGCTGGAATTTCTGATTCTAACCCCCATCGATTTTTCACTGCATCTTTATATAATCTACCTGCCGATTTTAGGGATGCAGCAACGCAAACAACTTCAAACCAGGGATGATCAAACAACAGGCTAACGAATCGTTGCCCTACCATACCCGTTGCGCCAAGAACGCCAACTTTTAGTTTTTTCATATCAGTCGTATTTTATTGTTTTTACGATCTCAAGTATATTTGCGAAAACTCCTGCTGCGGTAACTTCAATTCCTGCTCCTGGTCCTTTGATAACCAATGGATTTTTGAAGTATCGCTTGGTCTTGATCATAATTAGATTTTCTGACCCCTTAAGGCTTCCAATTTCCGAAGACGCTTCTACCTCTTCTAGACCAACCGTACAGGTCTTGTGGCTAATCCTAGCAACATAACGAAATACTCTATTTTTCATCTTTACTCTTGCAATTTTATCTTGATAATACTTATCAAGTACACCCACTTGCTTCATAAATTCTTCAATATTTAAAGAGTCTAGTTTTCTTGAATAAAGATTGACAATTTTTATATCCTTAAGCTCTAATTTTCGACCAATAATTCTTGATAAAATAAGAGCTTTTCTTGCAACATCCTTACCCGAGAGGTCGTCACGCGGATCCGGCTCGGTAAATCCATTCTTTTTTGCATCTAAAATAATTTCTGAAAAGCGCCTTCCTTTGTCTAACTCCGAAAAGACAAAACTTAATGTTCCGCTCAAACATCCCTGTATCTCTACAATCTCATCTCCAGTATCGATCATCTCTTTTATGGTCTTTATGACTGGCAAACCACCGCCTACAACTGTTTCATACAATAATCGTTGTTGGCTTAGTTTATGAAGCATATCAAACTGCTCTTGTGTTCCTGTCAATGGTTTTTTATTAGATAAAACTACAAACCCACCCCTTCTTAACGCCTGTTTAATATAAGCAATTGTCGCATCAGACGCTGTTGTATCAATAAGTAAAAAAGGCAGAGGCATGGTGCGCACAACTTCTTCTAAGAAGTATGGGGCAGAAAGCTTGTTATCAAAGAGTTTTTTTAAAGCCATCGTTGCTGACAAACCATTTCTATCTACTATTCCACGTTGTGACGTAAAGAGTCCATGAAACAAAAACTGTGTAGACCATTGTTCTGACAGATGTCCCTCTGCATCCTTAATTTGTTGCAAAAGCTGTCTTCCTACATTACCAACACCCAAATGAAGTATGCGTATTTGTCTCATAAGTCTTATTTCCAAATTTTGGTTCCTACAAAATTAGGCCTAAATACATTTCTAACCCATACGATAATGTCCTTTGACGCAACCGGCTTCACAGCCTCTGGGTGAAGCACTTTTGCGCCCTTTTTCGCAAGAGCCATAGCTTGTTTGTAAGAAAGATATGGATAAAGCTTTGCTTCACTATTTTTTTTAGGATCTTCACCAAATACTCCATCCACCTCTTTCCATAAGATCACTTCTGTTGCGTCCAGTGCGTTTGCCAGAACTGTCGCACTGTAGTCAGACCCTCCTCGTCCTAACGTTACAATTGTTCCTCGTTTCGTTGCGGCGAAAAATCCCGTTACCACAGGCACTATGCGTTTTGATACAAGAGGAGATAATACTTTTCTGGCTCTAATTTTTGTCTGCGCAAGAAGAACTTTTGCATTAGTAAACTTACTATTGGCCACAATAATATCTGAAGAATCTACCGCACGCGCTTGGACATTACGACTATTAAGCGCTGCTGATAATAAACAACTACTAACTCTTTCTCCAAAGGACACTACATAATCATAGTCCGAAGAGGTATATTGACGATGAATAGCAAGATAGATGCTAATTTGTCCAAAGAGGTTTAGTATGGATTTTTCAACCTCACTATATATTTTTTTATTCAATCTTAATTCATCTAAAATATCTTTATGAATCTTATAGAGCATATTAATATCAGCAATACCGTTGGTAAAGTCTCGTGTTTTATATTTATCAAAAAGAGAGATCAATCTATCTGTTATTCCTTGGATAGCTGAAGCAACCACAATCACTTCTTGTTTTTGAGCAAATTTATTTATTATTCTTACTACATGCAATATCCTCTCTCCACTGGCAACAGATGCGCCTCCAAACTTCATCACGACTAATTTTTTCTTTTGCCTAAGTTTTTTATCCCCAATATTTTCCATACTCATCTTATTTGATGATAGTTAATTCATTCTGCTTTGCAAAATAAAAAAACCGTCTTTAGAATATTAGCGATTACTACTACTCAAAGACGGATTCTTTTCCGCGGTTCCACTTTGATTCCCCGATTCTATCGGGACTCTTTTTAGTTCACTTCGTGAACTACTCGTTTTAGCTTCTCGGGTGGTTATACGAAAAACCTTTTTCCTTCTCGTCCCAAGTCCAAACACTAAATAATAAATTGTATTGTGATTATAGCAAAAAAATCATGTTATAGCAAGTTTATCAAATACGATATAATTAGTGAACGCTAACGATAGTATAGGTAATTCTTCCAGCGGGAGCCTCAACTTCTATTTTTTCTCCAACTTCTCTACCCATTAAAGCTTTACCCAAAGGAGATTCATGGGAAATCTTTCTTTCCATAGGATCTGCTTCCCATTCTCCAACAACCATAAACACCTGCTTTTTGCCTTTTGCATGCAAAGTAACTTTTGAGCCCAGTCTTACAATGCGACTTGAAGTCTTACTAGTATCCCTAATCAGGATCGCCTGTTTTAAAAGTTCTTCAAGCTCATCAAGTCTTCCGTCTATAAAAGAGAGCTCATCGCGTGCCGCAACGTACTCAGCATTCTCTGATAAGTCTCCCTGATCTCTTGCTTGAGAAACTCTCGCCAAAACTTCTGGCCGCCTAACCTTTGACAACTCTTCGTATTCTTTCTTAAGCTGTACAATTCCTTCTTTGGTCAAATAAATCTTCTTATTGTCCATATTTAAAATAAGTCCCTCCGAAATGCAGAATGAGGGACAATTATGAAAACAAGAGAAATATATATTAAAACCAAATTTTTGTCAATGACCTCTAGTACTTGCTGATCTTAATCTAAACCTGCGAACAAAGTTAAAGGCCATCTCCTTACTTTTTTCTGAAACCTTAACTTTTACTACGCCTTCACCTGGCTGTCCATAAAAGATAACAGATCCAAGTGGAGCGGCAAGCGTTAGGGGCAAAACAGAAAGATCTTCTTCTCCCTCTATTTGAAGTATTATACGCCTTTTGTTTGTTTTAAATTTAAAGAGTTGATAAACTGCTTTAAAAAGATCAGGCGTAAGGCAACCCGCCGGATTACTGATTTTGATAATTTTTTCTCTTCCCGAAAAACCAAGCTCTTTAATGTTAGAATACTTTTTTTTTCTAGCTACCTTAAAATCTATCACTGATATATTCTGATTAAGAGATAAATCATTGAATGTCTTTGTAGTTACATCGCCTACTGTTATGAGATGGGGACTTTGCGTCATTCTGGCTTGTCCAGAATCTCTCAGAACGATTGGCGATTCTGGATGCGGGGGTACCGTCTGGCACCCCCTTATCAGAATGACGTTATTTTGCAAAAGTTTACCAAATGGCCTATGAGCGTATTTTCGTAATGCCTCTGTTATATAAAGCTTATGACTCAACCACAAAGGATTAACATATGCTCTTCCTTCCCGATCAATTTCTCCATTCCTTATTCTTGAGGAAGAAATATATTCATTATCACTACTTTTAACTGATGCGAAAATCTTTATTATTAATGGAGACTTTTCTTGTTCTTTTCTTCTCAAATTAATTTTTTCTGCGGCCAAAATCGTATCCTTCGAAACGACAATTACTTCAACTCCCAATAGGTCCCATATTTTTGGTAAATAAATGTCATCAATTGGCTCTATCCATACTTTACCTTTAGCCTTTTCTTTATAAAAAAAATCGTCAAGGCCCTGTTTTCTTACCTTATAATCCTCAATCTGTCCATTGTTATTTTTAACCTTAATGTAAGCATTCGTTGTCAAACCCACTAGAAGCTTGTTACTTATTGATAGACAATAACGCAAAAATTCTCGGTGCCCCTTATGAAAATGGTCAAAAGTTCCGCCGCAAACAACAAGATTATATTTCATATCTTTGTAATCTTTTTTTGTACTCAGCTAGTATTATGTTTTTATAGTCTAAAGGGTGAAAAGCCAGGAAGTTATTTCTGACCGTCTCAGTTGTGATATGTTTTTTAATGAACCATAGTTGTACAGTCTTGGCGAGATGTTCAAGCGCTGAAATACGCAGAATGTAACGCAGAACAACGCTGAAAAAAGTTTCTGCGTAGTTCCGCGTAGTGTTCAGCGTGATTCCGCGTTTAAAGGCATTCGGCAAAAACTTCTCCACCCACTTATTTGTATTTATGAACTTACTATATGTATTATTTTGTTCAAAGACTGGCATCAATTGAACAATCTCGCGTGCGGTATACAAATTTTGTCTGCTTTTAGGAAAAACCAAAACCGACTCGTCAATTAGCATGTTTAAACAGATTTTATCAGAAACTTCCCTTTGATTTCTTCTTCTGTATCTTCCCACAAGTAGCAATACAATAATCATCGCAAGCCTTGTTAACCAAAGCGTGCCTTTTGAGGTAATAACAAATAAGTCTATATCATCGTCTACGCTTGCGTTTTCCAAAGATAATGCTCCGCTTATGCCAATAAATTGAATTGTTGGGATGCAACATAGTTGTTTTATAATTTTTTTTGCAATAACTATTTTTTTCTGACTTTCTTTTTTCCTTTTGACTCTTGTCTGGATAATTTCCCCTCTACCAGAAAGGCAATAAAAGCTATTTATAAAATTAACTTTTTCTATTAGGTTATCCTTAAGCAATTCCTCAAAAGATTCTTTATCTATCTTTTCGCTAGTTAAAAACTTCCAAAGCTCATCTTTTGAAAGAGGATAATCAAAAATATCGCTATAGATAAGGGTTTCCAAAATGGCTCTTCTAATCCTATCTTGCATTACTTTGACTCTACGGTCGGGGTATATTGCGTTAATACCTGATTTACTCCCTGAACAAGTGTCCCTACAGCAGATTGGGGAGAGCCGCCATTGATAATGGAGTTGACTGCGTTACCAAGATAAGTGTTCATCTGCGAATTTAATCCACTATCATGGGTATCGCTTGCAAAAAATGACGATACAGCACCATTTCCCTGAGAAACAAATGGGTAAACTATCAAATTACTTTTAAGAGTATCTGCGAGGTCAACGCGAGCATATGGTTCCCCAAAGGTTCTTGTCTTAGATGCGTCTGTAAAAAATCTTTGAGCTGTTTCTTTTTTCGCCAAAAATTTCATAAAAAGGAGTGCCTCCTTCTGATATTGACTTGTTGCCGAAACCCCTTCTGCCCAATAGCTTGCAATTGTCATATTTTGGTTTGGGAGTTGTGGAACAGGATGAATCTCAAAAGCAAGATTAGGATTTATGGCTTTTATTGTAAAAATGTCCCATGAATAACCAAAATACATAGCAAGGTTTCCCTTGGCAAACGCAACAACGGATGGATCAAGGCTGCTATTCCATGTGCTACTACCGCCTGCTGTGGTAAAGGAGGTATAAAAAGCTAAAGCTTCTGCTGCTGCCTCAGTATCTTGTGCAATATTATTTAAATCCACTCCGTTTTGAACCAATAACAAAGAAACTATATCAGGAGCGTGGGTGACGTTGTTAAATGTTCCAAGAGCCGTGCCTGCTGTCTTTATTTGTCCACTTCCGTCTTTAACCGTAAGGCCTCTTGCATGGTTTATAAAGTCCACCCAATCTTTGGGAGGAGAAAGCCGTGCCGACTCAAAAATATTTGTGTTTATATAAAGAGCAAGGGTATCTATTTCAAGGGGAATACCATAGATCGCGCCATTTTTTATTAGATCTTTTTGCACAACAGGATAAAACCATTTTGCAAATTCTGCTTTAGTTATGGTATCGCTTGGGAGCGGCAACAGAACGCCTGAAAGCATAGTAACCCATGTATTGTGAAAACGAAAGATATCAGGACCTATGCCATTTTGAATCCGAGCTACAAGTCTTTCTCTGTATCGTTTATGATCTTGTTTTGAATAATTGACTTTAATGCTTGGATACTCTCTGTTAAAATCGGCAATTATTGGCTGAATTATAGACGCATCTTCCCATAGCCCCCAGTAGTTAAGCGTAACTTTAGACACTTGGACGTCTCTAAATTTAGGAATTGCAACGCTAAAAATAAAAAAACCAATGATAACAATGATAACAATCCCAAGTAATATTTTTACAATATTTGTACGCGAGATTGGAGATCCTGTTTCTACTGACTTCTGTTGAAGGCTAGTTTCCTGATTTTGACCCAGATGAGCGGGGTTTTGAAAAATTGTATTTCCATTCATATGCTACATTTTAGTATAATACCCTATGCTTATTATAGCAAATGAAAATTTTTTTTACTAAAGCAGACGATATTCTGATGGCCACAAGGATAGTCTTTTGGTTTTTAGCTGGCTTAATGTTGGGCTTATTTTTATTTATAAGCTTTGCTTTTATTATTTTTCAAAAACAGCACACTAATGTTGTCTATCCAGGCATAACAGTTGATGGAATAAATTTGGGCGGCAAAAGCGAACAAGAGGTAATCGATTTTTTCCTTAACCAAAATACTGCTATTGAAAACACACGGTTCATTTTTCTAAGTAATGACGAGATTGCTACGGTTTCTGCAAAAGAAATTAACTACGGTTTTGATCAATACCTTCTTGCCAAACAAGCCTTAGCAATTGGTAGATCAAAAGATATCTTTTCTAATCTAAGTTTAATTTTCCAAGCCTACCTCAACGGAGTAAATTTGCCCCCTGCATATCGCTACGACGAAACGAAACTTCTAAGAATTCTTTCTCCAATTATTGACAAAATGCATGCTGATCCCATCAATGCAATATTTGCTTTCCAAAACGGAAAAGTCACTGCTTTTAAACGCTCCCAAGATGGACAGACTGTGGACTTGCCTTTGCTAAACAGTACGCTTAATTCTAAATTTACAATAGTTTTATCTTCTAAAAAACCGCAAGCTTTAACTATTAAAATTCCTATTAGAGTCTTAAAGCCAAATATCACAACTGAAGAAGTAAACAATCTTGGAATAAAAGAGCTTCTGTCAACTGGAATTTCTCTCTTTCAACACTCAATCCCCAGTAGAATCTACAACATTACATTGGCTTCCGAAAGATTAAATGGTATCCTAGTCAAACCAGGAGAAACATTTTCTTTCAACAAGGCGCTAGGTGACGTGTCCGCTTTTACTGGATATCAACAAGCGTTTATAATAAAGAACGGAAAAACAGTGCTGGGGGATGGAGGGGGAGTATGTCAGGTTTCAACTACCCTTTTCCGCGCGCTTTTAAATGCAGGACTCCCAATTGTCGAAAGAAATGCGCATGCATACAGAGTTTCTTATTATGAGCAAGATAGTCCGCCAGGCTTGGATGCAACAGTCTACTCTCCAACTGTTGATCTTAAGTTTAAAAACGATACGAGCAATTATATTCTCATCCAAACATCTGTAGACCAAATCAATCAACAGCTTTGGTTCTATCTTTATGGATCAAAGGACGGAAGAGAAACTGTCATAGAAAAACCTACTATTATCAATCAGATCCCGCCACCTCCTGATATGTACCAAGACGATCCAACTCTTCCCAAAGATATTATAAAGCAAATAGACTTTGCTGCTTGGGGGGCACGAGTCTCCTTTACTCGACAGGTAACAAAAGATGGAAAAGTGATAATCTCTGATAAATTCGTATCAAATTTTAGACCATGGCGAGCAGTATACCTTCGTGGGACGAAGGAATAGATAGCGCAAAACGCAAAGTGCAAAGCTCAAAACTACAATTTAAAACTCAAAAGTTGATTTGCTTTTAGCTTTACGCTGTAACTTTGCGCTTTGAGCTTTAAGCTTTCAGCTATACCTTATGAAAAAAATTATCAGACTGAAAGATGCAATCAGTGTAAGCAAAAAATTAAGACACGAAGGAAAAACTATAGTTCTTGCTGGTGGAGTTTTTGATATCCTCCATATTGGCCATGTTAAATTTTTAGAAAAAGCGCAACAAAGGGGAGATATTCTCTTTGTTTTTCTTGAAAGTGATGATAATACACGAAAACTTAAGGGTAAAAATCGTCCAGTAAATAGTCAAAAAAGTAGGGCAATAGTTCTTGCTGCCTTAACATCGGTTAACTATGTTATTCTACTACCAAATCTAAAAACAGATGCTGACTACGACTCGGTAGTTTCCCAAATACGACCATCAATTATCGCAGCAACTGCACAGGATCCAAATATTTTGCACAAAAAACGACAGGCAACACAAATTAAAGGAAAAGTTGTATGTGTTTTGCAAAGAATTTCTAATCAATCAACAAGTAAATTAGCAAGATTAATAGATCAGGATTTATTATGACCCTTCGACGAGCTCAGGGTCATGCTGAGGAATTCGAAGCATGAAACAAGTTTTTGCTCTTTTTGCTGTACTTTTTGTTTTGGCCGTAGGAACATTTATTGTACAACATTATCTACAAACTCGCGATTTTAGTAATCTTGGCAACACTCCCTCAAAAATGCCAACTGCAACCATTAACAATCATACCTTCAATCTTGAAATAGCAAGAACCGAAGCAGAAAAAGAGATTGGCTTATCCGCTAAAAAAACACTAGAACAAAATGCTGGCATGCTGTTTCTGTTTGGAAAACCTAGCTATTATCGTTTTTGGATGAAGAATATGAAATTTCCCATAGATATTATTTTTATTAGGAATGGTCGGATCGTAACGATTCATAAAAATGTAAAGCCTCATGCAAGCCTCAACGAAAACCCACCTATTTATAGCTCTTCCGAGCTGGCAGACATAGTCTTGGAAATAAACTCCGGTCTTTCGGAAAAATATAACTTTAAAAAAGGCGATGTAATAAGACTAGATAATGTATGAGAATTTTAGGGATAGAAACCAGCTGCGACGAAACTTCTGCTGCTATAGTTGAAGGTCAACCTAATAATTACAAGGTTAGATTTCTTTCTAATGTAGTTACATCATCTCTAAATTTACATTCAGAAACTGGAGGAATAATTCCAGAAATCGCAGCACGGGAACAAGTAAAATACATAATCCCAGTGATCAAAAAAGCCCTCACCCTTTATTCTTCGAGCGATCAGGCGAAGCCTGAGAGTCGAGAAGTTAACAATGAAACAATGAAACAATTGAACAATGAAACAATAGACGCTATCGCTGTAACCGTTGGACCTGGACTTATTGGATCTCTTCTAGTTGGTGTTGAAACCGCCAGAACTCTATCTTATGTCTGGAAAAAACCAATAATTCCAGTTAATCACTTGATTGGCCATATATACGCTAATTTTATCCAGAGAACAGATGACAGAAGACAGAAAGCAGATGTATTTAGTCCTCCAATCTTCCCTGCGATCGCTTTGATTGTCTCCGGAGGCCATACTGATTTAGTCCTACTAAAAAACCATGGAGCAATAAAATGGTTAGGCGGAACTCGAGACGATGCAGCAGGAGAAGCATTTGACAAAATAGGAAGATTGTTAAACCTTCCTTACCCAGGAGGACCTGCGATTGAAAAAGAAGCAAAAATGGGAAATCCTAAAGCACACCCATTTCCCCGCCCGATGATAAATTCAAAAGATTTTGACTTTAGTTTTAGCGGCCTAAAAACAGCAGCGTTAAGAGAAATTCAAGGAGTCCGTACGTATTCTTCGAGCGAATCCCGAGCAAAGTCGAGGGAGAGTCGAGAAGTTCCTCGCGATAAGTTCTCGACAGGCTCGAACAATAAAATAATCTCCAACATGGCTGCCTCTGTCCAACAAGCAATTATCGACGTACTTGTGACAAAAACCCTAAAAGCTGCGCAAAAATACAAAGTCAAATCCATTCTTCTCGGCGGCGGTGTCGCTGCTAATCAAAAACTTCGTGATGAATTACAATTGAAAATTGAAAATTTCAAATTAAAAATTCAATTGTCTGTGCCCCCGAAAGATCTCTGCACAGACAACGCCGCTATGATCGCCACCGCCGCATTCTTTAATTACAAAAAGGTTCCCTGGCAAAAAATCACCGCAAACCCGGAGTTGTATTTTGAATAGTCAAATGTGCTATAATCTCGGCAAATGGAAAAATTAGATAGTGCTATGCCTGAACAAGAAATTATGCCACTAGATTTATTTAGACATTATGTTGAAGGAAGAAAAAATGCATATGCTGGCGGTGGAGAAAATGTATATAAGTCTGATCCACAGTTGTCTAATTTCAAAGTATTCAACTGGATGAATCCTAATCTACCTTACCACTTTGAAGACCATTAGACAGATAGTTCCAAAAGGCCAGGTAATTTTGGGGGCTTTGAGATAAACAGAAACCAATCAGAAGATGGCGAAAGATTAACTTTCTATGATTATAGCGGAGGATTAACAGAAGAGGGAATAAAATTAGGAGAAGGTGCAATTTATTCAAGACTGATAAAGTTTTTAAAAGATCACGTTGAGGATGTTCGATTTGGGAAAAATGTAATCTTCGAAATTGAAGATGAATTAGGAAATTGGACTTACGAGGGCAAAGGCATAGTAGAAGCTTACGGTTGGCATGATGAGGAACTCATTAGCCGCAATGGTACGTTGCTATATAAATTAAGAGGCAACGGACTCTGTTTTGTTCCAAGTTCAAACATAGAAAAATAATATTTACAGCCATAAACCGAGTTTTCCTTGACAACTCTCAAAAAATCATTCATCATACAAATGAACTTACTTTAATGTTTCAAAACATTTAAACTTATTCATTATTACTATGGCACAGGTATCAAAGAGGTTTTTGCACAAGAAGGTTGAAGAAAGAATACTTGATCTTTTTTGGACATCACTATCGTCTCTTTCAACAAAACAAAAAGTCGCTCTATTCCTAGATGATCTTTTAACTCGAACAGAGAAAACTATGCTATCAAAACGTTTGGCAATTGCTTTTATGGTTATGAAGGGGCATGATTATCCAACCATTAATGACAGACTCAAAGTTAGCGACCCTACTATTTGGAACGTTAAAACTAGCCTATCGCTTAGGGGAAAGGGGTATAAAATGGCTATTGAACAAATTATGAACAAAGAAAAATGGGAAAAGTTTTGGCAAGACCTTGACCACTTCTTTGAAGAAATTCTACCGCCAAGATACGGAACAAATTGGAAAGAAGCCCGCCGCAAACAATGGGAGAAAAGAAGACTCCAACAAAAACCATTCTGAATTTAGTTAAATGTTTTGAAACATTGAAACTAATTCAGTTTTAACACGACACAGGTTTATTTAAAAACGCATGTCCTACATTTCTAGGTAATTCTAGGCAAAATGTAATTTAAGATCAACTGTGTTACAATAAAATCCATGGAAAATCAGGTGCCCATCATTATTCTTATTCTTCTTTGTTTTGGTGTAGTTTTATTTTTCCTCAACAAAAAACTTTCAGATCTCAAGAAAAACAAATCTGACGAAACGCTTTTGGAATGGCTTAAAAGCATGTCGCAGACCATGCAAACAAGTTCTTCTGATGTTACAAAGGTCTTGCAGGAAAATTCAAAACAACTTAATGAACGACTTGATAAAGCAGCTTCTGTTATTCGGGATGTTGGCAAAGAAGTTGGGCAAATGAGTGAGATTGGTAGAAACATGCGCGAACTACAGGAGTTCTTAAAAAGCCCAAAACTAAGAGGTAATATCGGAGAGCAGGTACTCAAAGATTTAATATCCCAAATGTTTCCCAAGAATAGTTTTTACCTCCAATACCAATTTAAATCGGGAGAAAGGGTGGATGCGGCAATAAAAACAGATGCCGGAATTTTGCCTATTGACTCAAAGTTTCCAATGGAAAATTTCCAAAAGATGATAAAAGCAGGAAACGATAAGGAAAAAGAAGAAGCAAAAAATGAGCTTACACGAGACGTCAAAAAACACGTTGGCCAAATCGCCAAAAAATATATCTTGCCTATCGAAGGAACTATGGATTTTGCGCTGATGTATGTACCTAGTGAATCTGTATATTATGAAATAGTTAATATGCCAGAAATTATGGATTATGCTAAGAAAGAAAGGGTTTATATCGTTTCCCCAACCACTCTCTATGCCCATCTCCAAACAATTCTTCTGTCCTTTGAGGGGAAAAAGATCGAAAGTCGCTCCCGTGAAGTTTTTAAACTACTTCGTGCCTTGCAGATTGATTATAATAAAGTCGAGGAGAACATGGGAATTTTGGGAAAACACATTAACAATGCCTCATCGCAATTTAGCAACGTTGCAACCGGATTCAATCAGTTAGGCTATAAACTGACATCTGCTAAAACGCTAGAGGAAGACAAAGCAAAACAAATTGAAAAAAAGTAGATGTCATTATTGCAGATGTCATCCTGAGCCTCAGCGAAGGATCCCATGAATAAACAAGAGATTCTTCGGCTACGCCTCAGAATGACAACTTGATTTAGTATCCAGTAAAATTCTCTATAAATATCTTTTCATTTACAACTCCCATTTTATTAACTGTTTCCTCCATCGCAGCAACCATTGCTGGTGCACCCACAATGAAGTATTGAGGTTTAAAAATATCTGGAACATATTTTTTAATAACATCTTCAGAAATTCTGCTAGTCTCGCCTTTCCAGCCATTTTCAGGATGAGTAACGGTGTAAATTATTTTTATAATAGGATTTTTATTTGCAATATCGGTTAACTCCTTGTAAAAAACTAAATCCTCCATAGTTGAAAAAGAGGCAATAAAAGTTATTGGGATCGAAAGTTTTTTGGCGTTAGCGTATGTAATCATACTGTGAAATGGCGTAATTCCAATTCCCCCTGCCAAAAATACACGAGGATTTTTTTCTTCCTCATTCAAGATAAATGCTCCAATTGGTCCAAAAAATTTCACTAATTCTTGAGACTTGAGTGTCATCAGTCTTTTTTTGAAAGAACTCTGGATAATCTTTGTTGTAATCATTAAATATTTTTTTTCAAGCGGTGAGGAGGCAATTGTAAAAAAGCGAGAACTCCCGCGATTATCCGGACGATAAATATCAAGAGTCATTCTTATATACTGGCCGGGCAAAAAATTCCATCCCAAAGGTGTACTGCCGCGGTCAAAATAAAATGAGTATGTATCTTTTGCGACCTTCTCTTTTTTGACAAATGGAAGGTAAAATTCTTTGGGCTGAATAGCCATAGGTATGTTATGATTATATCATGCTAAATGTATTTATTAATTTGCTTAAAACTTCAAAAACCCAAATGGGGTTTTTTCTAACGCTTATTTTTATAACTGCATTTCTAAATAACCCCTCACAAAAAGCTCTCCTTGTTTTCATGCTATCTCTTGTATCTGCAGCAAGCGCGGATCTTTTATTCGTAAGACTTCGAGGCGTTAAGCCGTTTTTCCCAAGTGGCTCACTTGTCACAGGAAGCATCATTGGGCTTTTAACGTCTCCTGATCTTTCTTGGTATGTCCCAATTGTAATCGGGATTATTGCTATGTTCTCAAAAAATTTTATAAGATTTTCAAATCGCCATATCTTCAACCCTGCTGGCTTTGGATTACTTGTTGGTGCAATAATCTTTGGTTACAATATTTCGTGGTGGGCGGTCTCATTTCAAAAATTTTCAATTTTCAATTTTCAATTTTCAATTCCGTTTCTTATCCTCTTATCGCCTGCTCTAGTCTCCATCTTTCGCATGAAACGCTACCGAATTGTACTATCTTTTTTAATTGCATATGCTCTTTTGAACCAATTCTTAAATCTTAAATCATCAATCTTAAATCTTATTACTGATCCTACAATTCTTTTTTTCTCCCTTGTTATGTTGCCCGAACCCATGACCACCCCAAATAATCATAAGCGACAAGTCATCTTTGGTATTTTTGTTGCTTTATTCTCTATATTTTCATCTTATCCAATTTCAAATTTCAAATTTCAAATTTCAAATTTATCAGTGGATCCACTCATATTTGCCCTGCTTTTGGGCAATCTAGTTTTCCTAAGATTCAGATAAAAATGAGTATTGCGCTAGTTTAAAAAAGGAAATATACTAAAAAATATATACAGATGAGCGATCCGCCTTCGTTAAAGCTACGACGGGCAAGAGGAGGTATGCAGATTTATGTGCTATAACTGTGGATGCGGTGTCAAAAATGATGATATGGGAAGAGGCAGAATAACAAAGGGCGGATCGTCTCTAACTGAGAAGGACATTAAAGAAATGGCAGAAAAATGGGGAATGAGCGTTGAGGAAACAAAGAAAAACATGCTTGATATGCTCAAAAGCGAGGTTGGTAATAAGTAATAAATAGTATGATTTATGCTATACCACTCCGCTTTGATTTTACAAATTTTGGTATATACCTGCCTAGCATTCAAAATGAAGATTTGTCATACTTTAACAATATATTTCATCATCCAATCAAAGCTTCGTTAGGTATATACCCTTTGCATTTTGAATGCGGAGGGGTATAAAATAGCTGCATGCCAAACGTACACCTCAATAAAGAACAGCTTGAAGCCGTAACTTATGGTCAAGGCCCACTTTTGATTATCGCAGGCGCTGGGACTGGAAAAACAACAGTTATAACTGAGCGCATTAAACATTTGATCCTCAAAAAAGAAGTATATCCTTCCCAAATCCTCGCCCTTACCTTTACAGAAAAAGCGGCAGCAGAAATGGAAGAGCGTGTTGATATAGCAATGCCATACGGATATACCCAAATGTGGATATCAACTTTTCACGCCTTTTGCGATAGGATCTTGAGAAACGATGCGCATGCCATAGGACTAGACCCAAGTTACAAGTTAATCTCAGAGTCAGAGTCCGTACTTCTCTTGCAGAAAAATATTTTTAATTTAGAGTTAAAAACTTTTAGACCTCTTGGTAATCCTACGAAATTTCTAGATGCTCTCTTAACTCACTTCTCAAGACTTAAAGATGAAGACATATCGCCAACTGATTATACCAAATGGGTCAAAAATAATGAGTCAGAAGAAGAAACACAGCAGTATCTAGAACTCGCAAATTCTTATAAGAAATATGAAGAATTGAAAGTCAAAGAATCAGTTATGGATTTTTCAGACCTTATCTCGAATACTTTATTGCTATTTCGAAAAAGAAGAAATATTTTAAAAAAATATCAAAATCAGTTCAAGTTTGTCTTAGTTGATGAATTCCAGGATACAAACTACGCCCAAAACGAACTGGCGATTGCACTTGCAGGGGATGACAAAAATATTACCGTAGTTGCCGATGACGACCAATCAATCTACAGATTTAGAGGTGCTGCGGTTTCAAATGTCTTACAATTTAAGAAAAATTTCCCAGATGCGGAAATTGTGACTCTGAACGATAACTACAGATCTACTCAGCCTATTCTAGATGCAGCTTACCAGCTAATCCAACATAACAATCCTAACAGACTTGAGATAGTTGAAGCCATTGATAAAAAACTTAAAAGCCATTCTTCTGATCCAGAAAAAGAAATTGAGTTAATACATGAGAATCGGTCAGAAGACGAAGCAGATAAAATAGCTCTCACCATAGAAAAACTTTCAGAACAAAAGTACGAATATAAAGATATCGCAATTTTGGTCCGTGCGAATAATCATTCTCAACTTATTACAAATGCGCTACAAAGACATAGGATTCCTTTTCAGTTTTTAGGGCCCGGCTACCTTTTCCAGCAGGAAGAAATAAAAGATTTAATTGCCTACCTGACATTTTTAACAAATCTTTCAGATTCTGTTTCTCTTTTTAGAGTACTTTCTATGGACATATTTAATATTCCTTATATTGAATTAAACTATCTTCTAAATTTTGCAAAGAAGAGAAACCTTACGCTTTTTGAAGCGCTTGTCAATGTTGACCAGTCATTTTTGAAACCTGAAACACGGGAAAAACTTATAACTTTTAGGGAAATGGCCAAACGTCATCTGGAAAGGAGCAAGAAAGACTCTGGAGGACAAATTCTTTATTACTTTTTGATCGACTCAAAACTTTTTGAAACACTTAACTCTACTAATTCCGTTAGGGAGGAACGGCGTGTCCAAAATATTGCGAAGTTTTTTGACAGGATTAAAAACTTTGAGACAGAACGTGCTGATGCAAATATATTTACGCTTTCTGAATGGTTAAATCTTATGCTTAAAATGGGAGAAAGCCCCAGAGCTGCCGATATCGACGTAAGAGATAGAAATGTCGTTAATATTCTAACAGTACATTCTTCCAAAGGACTCGAGTTTAAAGTTGTATTCTTGGTAAATCTTGTGTCTGATCGTTTTCCCTCACGTGAAAGAAGTGAAAAAATTCCGCTCCCGATTGGAATTATCAAAGAAAATATACCTCTCGATACTGATTTTCACCTGGAAGAAGAACGAAGACTTTTTTATGTCGGGATGACTCGAGCAAAAGAAAGATTATATCTTACGGCAGCGTCCTATTATGGAACAGCAAAACGGCCAAGACCACTTTCTCCTTTTGTTTATGAAGCTCTTCCCAAGCTCAAAGAACAAGACGAAGCAAAAAATCGTATCGAGCAGCTATCTCTTACAGAAGTTCTTTCTGTTTATGAGAAAACCGAGGAGAGAAAAGAAGAGAAACGACCGCTTAAATTAAGCTATATTACTTTTTCAAATCTTCAGATGTTTGATATATGCCCACTCCATTACAAAGCAAAAGTGATTTTTAATATTCCAACTCCTACTGCCGCTGTTCAAAGTTTTGGTATTTCTGTCCATAATACTTTGTATAATTTTTATAAACGGCTCCGGGAAGGAGATACTTTATCGCTCAAACAATTAATTGAAATTCTCAAGAAAGAGTGGCTTAGCGATGGATACGATGGCAAAAAACATGAAGAAGAACGCTTTTCCCAGGCAATTAAAATACTCGAAGAATTTTATAAAACAGAATTTAAAACCCGTATAAAACCATTAGCGCTGGAGCTCCCATTTTCTTTTGTTTTAAAAAATAACGTAAAGGTTTTTGGAAAGATTGACCGCGTAGACAAAAAAGGTAATGGCATTGAAATTATAGATTATAAAACAGGAATTGATAATCCCAAAGCAGACAAAGCCCACAGGCTTCAGCTTGCCATGTATGCCTTAGCAGCAACACGGGTAAAAGACAATGTCTTTAACAAAGACCCAAAAGACATTACGCTAACGCTTCATTTCCTGGAAGAAAATACTAAAAAATCCATGAATTTTCAACAGGAAGACTTAGACAAATTAGAAGAAGAGCTCATTGAAAAAATCGGAGAAATAGAAAAAAGTGATTTTCTATGTAGCCGCTCAATCATCTGCCAAAACTGCGAATACAA
>Ga0213870_1000198_pt1 | contig 31863 bp, 27 predicted proteins | sample WICALVC2017_Meta_FD_160119 | JGI IMG/M metagenome (GOLD analysis project Ga0213870, IMG submission 160119) | Freshwater microbial communities from subterranean cave lake in Wind Cave National Park, South Dakota, United States - WICALVC2017 | ecosystem: Environmental > Aquatic > Deep subsurface >... | reverse complement strand
AAAGTGTTCTTTGTCGGTTGGTAGTGGAATTGGACCCACGACTCTGGCGCCGGTCCTTATCGCCGTGTCTAATATCTTCTGGCAAGAATCATCGATAATCCTGCCATCATAAGCTTTTAAACGTACTCGAATTCTTCCCTTTGGCATTCTTTAAAGTGCAATATTTTAAGATTAAAAACACGAATGATTACCTCATTCGTGTACTACTTTATCATCTCTAGTGCTCTGTATAATTTTGGCAATTATTACAACCTTGCTGGAAGTTTGCGTACAACTCCAGCCCTCTCTGTAGGTACCATCAATGTTTGACCTGGTAATAAGTCTCCACTCGCTACTACTCTCTCTTCTCTAAGTAATTCAACGTGAGATGTACCATCATCATTGGGAAATACTGTTGCAAAATACCTGCTTCTATCCCCATGAGTTGTCCCTGTTTTCTGCTTTAGCTGTACTGGAGTTGCTGTTGTCTCCTTCTCACCAGCAATTTTTCGTCCCCAATGATCTCTAGGGTCTTCGGCTGTCTGAAAAGCATCCATTATAGGACTTGTATCCATTTTTTATTTTTATTCTAAGGATGGTTCCAAATATATGTCAATCTAATTCGACAATTCTTATTAATCTATTCTTCATTTAGTTATTTTCGTAATTACTCCTGCTCCTACTGTGTGTCCGCCTTCGCGAACTGCAAATCTCTGACCTTCTTCCAACGCTACCGGGACAATAAGCTTAACGTCCATTTTTGTACTATCGCCGGGCATAACCATTTCAACGCCTTTTGGTAGCGTTACCTCTCCTGTAATATCTGTAGTCTTAATATAAAACTGTGGTCTGTATCCCGTGAAAAAAGGTGTGTGGCGGCCTCCTTCTTCCTTGGTCAGTACATATACTTCAGCTTCAAACTCTGTATGAGGCGTGATGCTGCCTGGTTTGGCAATCACTTGGCCTCTCTCCACTTGGTGTTTTTCAACTCCTCGCAGAAGTAGACCAACATTGTCTCCAGCCATAGCCTCATCTAATGTTTTTCTAAACATCTCAACCCCTGTAATTACTATTTTTTGAGTTGCTTTTATACCTACAACCTCAATTTCTTCATTCACTTTGATTTTTCCTCTTTCTGCACGACCCGTTACGACAGTCCCTCTCCCTTTTATTGAGAAAACGTCCTCAACTGGCATAAGAAATGGTTTCTCTGTGTCGCGAGTGGGAGTGGGAACACTTTCATCAACTGCCTTCATCAAAGCCTCAATTGATTTCACTGCTTCGGCATCTCCTTGTAAAGCTTTCAACGCGCTGCCTCGAATGACCGGAATCTTGTCACCCGGGAAGCCGTATTTTGTCAAAAGTTCTCTGACTTCTATTTCCACCAAGTCCAGAAGCTCTTTGTCGGAAACCATATCAACTTTGTTCATAAAAACTACCATGGCTGGTACATTGACTTGTTTGGCTAAAAGTATGTGCTCTCTGGTTTGGGGCATTGGGCCATCTGGTGCGGAAACAACTAATATTGCTCCATCCATCTGAGCAGCTCCTGTGATCATATTTTTTATATAATCGGCATGACCCGGTGCATCTATGTGGGCATAGTGACGCTTCTCTGTTTCATATTCGCTGTGATGAATATTGATCGTTACTCCTCTGGCTTTTTCCTCTGGAGCGTTATCGATCTCTTCGTATTTGAGAGCTTTGGCTAGGCCCTTTTTAGCAAGTACATGAGTAATTGCGGAAGTTAAAGTAGTTTTACCATGATCTACGTGTCCGATAGTTCCAATATTAAGATGAGGTTTTGTCCTTTTGAAAACTCCTGTGGCCATTTTGGGTCTCCTTTAGAGACACTTAACGAAATTTGAGTTTAGTGTCTCTTAAGCCCGCCACTCAAACGCTCCCCGACGTAACGTCGGGATAAGTTTAGGCGGGCAAATCTTAATAAAAAAGATAAGCCTTCCGTTATTTACGGTAGCTTTTCCAGGATTATACACTATGAAATTTTATGGCGCAAGAGGAAACAAGAGTTTAAATCCCATTTGTTTAAAGTGTTCGTCAAAAGTAAAAGCAGTTTTGATGAGTGAAACCAATGCACTTGTATCAGTAAATACTGCAATCATTTATTTACTTTTCTCTTAGGCACTCCATAGAGATAATGTTCATGATTGGCAGATAAATCAGTCGGATAATCAGAACCGTATTTTTTATCAATTTGTTGCGCCTCTTTAGCCATTGCCAAAAGAGCTTCGACACCACTCATCTTCTTCACTTTTTTTTTATTTCTTACTTTCTTTTTCTCTATCTTTACCTTTTCCGCGACAAATTCCCGTACCAAAGCAGACATAGAGCGGTTGGTAACTTCGGAAAGATATACCAGATCTCGTTTAGTCTCTGAATCCAAAAGGATTTGTGTTCGTAGCAACATCTACACACTATATTACACAAATTACTATTCGTCAATTCCCCGAGCTTGTAATTGTGATATTTCCGAAAGGTGTCAACTCATATCACCCGACGGGTGAATTTGGGGTGAACTTCGTCGAAGCTAACTAACCCCGGTGTTAGCATTCCTTCTTCAGAATTCCCTTTATGAAAATTACCGAACAAGAAGAAATTAAATCTAACTGTCTGGAGCTTGAATAAGCGCTAGTTTGATGATAATATGCCCACGTAATGCTTGATCTTAAAAAACAGCGATTACTTGTTCTTGCGCCACATCCTGACGATGAAGTTTTGGGTTGCGCAGGACTTATAAAAAGAATAAAAGATGCGGGCGGCAAAGTTTATGTACTTTTCTTAACAGTTGGAAATACAAAAGATTATTCCAAAAAAGGATTATCTACGAGCGCGCAGAGACTATCAGAAATAGAAAAAGTCGCCAAATTTTTGAAATTCGATGATTACACTATTGCTTTCCCAGGAGATAAATATCACTTACAGCTTGATAAAATTTCCCAAAAAGATTTAATAGCGGCCGTTGATAATGGCCCAAAGGTTTCTTTCCACAAGGTGAAGCCAACAATAGTTGCTACTACTCAAACTTCTGACTATAATCAAGACCACAGAGCCTGTGCCGAGGCAGTTTTTGCAGCAACCCGCCCTGCACCAGCTCATCTTAAACTTTTTCAAAAAATTGTCTTGGGTTACGAATTTGCCCCTTCTAGTTGGTCTTCATCGACACTTAAACAACCAAATTTTTTTATTGATCTATCTAAAAGGGATTTAAAAACTAAAATTACCGCAATGAAACTTTATAGTTCGCAATATAGAAGCGGCTATCATCCCAGATCAGAACAAAGTATTAAGGCTTTGGCATACATGCGGGGCACTCAATCTGGAGTGCTAGCTGCTGAAGCCTTCTATTGTTATAGAATTCTTATATGACCCATTCGACCTGCCTGCCGGCAGGCAGGCATGCTCAGGGTCATTTTTAAAAAATATTTTAGTGATCAAAGTATAAAAATGAGACTATCCGGTTACCAACCTCAATATTTTCCCAGACTACATTATTTTAACAGGGCCCTAGACTCTGATGTTTTTGAAATTTCTGATTATATTCAGTATGTCCGAAAGCATGCTTATCCCACTTCTTCCGGTAAACTCAAACGGGGTAAATCATATCAGTCGCATACTCCGATTAAACTTGCAGCGGGAGTTTTTGATCTCTCTATCCCGGTCCATGACCAAATTTTACCCATAAACAAAACTCAAATAAGTTATTCTGATAATTGGGTTAATAAACATTTGGCAAGTATAGAAACAGGTTATAGAAAATCTACTAATTTTTCCAAAATTTACCCCGAAATTGAAGTATTGCTCAAAAAAAAGTATACAAACTTGGCTAGTCTGACTATATACACAATATTATGGGGATTACTTAGACTTTTAACTGATGAAAATATAGAAATAGAAAAACTTTCAGTAGCTTCTGTAAATATGTTACTCCCAAAAAATAAAGTATTTAGATTAAAAAAGATTTTTATTGCTTCAGAAAGTCCAGTTCCTCCACCTGATAAAGGAAAAGCTAATGATTGGATTATTGCCTTATGTAAATATGCTAATGCAGATGAGTATTTTTATGGTGGCACAAGCGGCTCAGCCTATATGGATCTTGACGCTTTTAAAAAAGCCAATATTACTACAGCTCTGCAAGATTGGCATTGCCAAGTTTATTCTCAGCAGTATAAAAAAGTTGGTTTTATTCCAAATCTGTCTATAATAGATCTGGTTATGAATTTGCCTTTGCAAGATAGACAAAAGATAATTAGGTAGAAGAAATCCAGACTTTAATAACCAAGTAACAAAAACCAAGATACAAACAATAACCAATATCTAATGACCAGTGACTAATGACTAAAAGGGTTTGAACATTTGCATTTAAGTAATTGAATATTGTTTGATTTTTGTATCTTGTACCTTGGTCATTTTGTTTTCTATTTCGACAAAGCTCAGGATAAACAATCTAATAATTTAATAAGCGCGTGAAAAAAGCCGCTTTAATAACATTTATACTTAGCACTATTATTTCTTTTATTATTACTAGGGAAATCATTCTACGTGTAATAAATCTATATGGCGAGGATACCGACATAATATCAACTCCACCAATCACAAATCTTAATCCTTGAGTCAAGACGTGATTTAAATTATGAACCTATTGCTAATACTAATTATTATTGCAGCATTTGAAGTTCGAGTAGTAAATCTTAACTACAACTCTCCATTTTTGGATGAGGCGACCTATATTTTTCAGGGGCTGCTTATTCTAAAAGGATCTATAAATGAGGTAATCAATAATATCTCGTGGATTGGAGGATTTCCACTATTTTACCCGTTTCTTTCATCTTTGTTTTATAAACTGGGCGGTATAGTGGGTTCACGCTTTTTAAATGTATTACTGGGTTCAACAGCAGTTTTTCTAATCTATCATTTTACTTACGCTTTATCCTTTTTTAAAACCCATAAAGAAAATAGTCTTGCTGCTCTTGCCTCAGCAGTATTTCTGGCTTTTCTGCCAATACCAATATCCCTGAGCAGAATTGCCACCTATGATATGCTCTCCTACACATTACTTCTATCGGGTTTAACGCTATTTATTCTTGGTTTGAGAAATCGTGATAGCAAATTTTTAATTTTCGCATCGGGTATAACATTTCTTGCTTTCTTGGCAAAATATATTGCAACTATTGCTCTTATCCCACTTGCCATAGTAACTATTTATCTCTTCATTACAAAGACTAGAAAAGAGGACGGAGCAATTGTTTTGCAAAACTTTTGGATTCCTCTGATCACCTTATCCTTGTTAGCCCTTTTAAAAATTACGCCTCTTTGGGAATATATTATTGGTCAAAGTCAAGGTGAAAACGCCACTTTTACTGACGTTTTTGGAAATTTTTGGCGATACACCTGGATTCCAGTACTGCTGGGAACCTATCACATCGGAATTGGGAGACTGCGCAACATCAGAAACTTATTTTTGTATATTATTGCCTTCATTCCTCTTTTATTACATTTGTTTGGCCGCAACAGTACGTCTGTAGGACAACATAGCTTTCTGTCTCTTATTGCCCTTTCGCCTCTTTCGGGTGCCGTGTCTGTACATATTCTTTCACGGGTAAAATCTTTACGTCTTCCAATTATGGTAATTTCTATTGTGGCAATTATTGCCTATTCTATGAGTATGAGAAATTATTTGGAACATTTCTGGCCGAATACAACTGCAGCATTAACATATCTTGCGCAAAATGTGACTTCTGGCGATAGAATTCTTGCAGAAACAGATGATGTAGTTACCCTTACCCTATCATCTAAAATACCTTCATCGAGTATAAATGGACCTTTCTACTTCGCATATGGAGGCAGTGTAGGTGAAAAAGCTTATCTTGCGGCAATTAGCGACGGATACTTCCAGTATATCGAACTGGATGGCTTAATCTTTTCAGCGCAGTTGCTACAGGCTATTGAGGAAGGGACTACCAAGACTTACAATAAAGTTTTCGATGATGGTAAAGTACGCATTTATAGTAAAAAATAACAAAAATTGTGAAGTATATATTATTTTTTTTATCAGTAGTTTCCGGATTTTTGGTAGCAATCTTTATTACCAGATATCTATTTGTGCGGAGTAATATTCCTGTAAAAATTACTCCGACAGTTTCACCTACTATCTATGTCCGCAAACCTCTTAGCCTAACTGGTTGGATAGCCTACTGGGACGAAAAAAATGCTCTTGCCAGTCTCTCACTTGCTCTCCCATTATTTGATATATTCTCACAAATGCTTTATACCGTGGGGGTAGATGGAAGTCTAAGAAAGATCCCGATAAGCTCAAGGGGAGAAATGTTGAGACTTGCCAGAGTTGCCCAAATCCCCATAATCCCTACCATAGGGGACGATTCAAATCCGCAGCGTATTGCCAAACTTCTCACTGATGAGGAGACGCAAGAGAAATTTACCAGTTCTCTGCTTGATGAAGCTTTAAAAGAAAATTATCAGGGATGGAGTCTGGATATAGAAGTGGTTGCCGGAAAAGATGAAGAATCTTTTTCCAACTTCGTTACTAGCCTAGCAGAGGCTTTACATGCCCAAAACTTGGAACTCCATGTAATAGTTTATGGCAGAGAAGAAAACGAGTCTTATGATCCGGCCAGGGCTCATAATTATGCCAAGATTGGAAAAGTTGCGGATCGTGTTTTCTTAATGACTTACAACTACCATAATGAACTCACGGGTCCCGGAGGGCAAACACCACTGGATTGGTACAGACGAGTTCTGGCCTATGCTATCCAAACTATCCCGAGAGATAAAATTGCAGTCGGTCTCTCAACACACGGTTATGAATGGTATGGAGATAATATTGTTGGTCTTACTTATCCAGAAGTTATTAATCGTCTGCCTGAAATCGAAACTGAACCCGAATATGATCTGGATAATTCGGCAATGGTTTTGCGATTTGACACCAATGGTGAAAGTCATGAGCTTTGGTATGAAGATGCACAAACAATAACTAAAAAAATTAAAATTGCATCAAATGAATTTGGAATTTCAAACTTTGCACTATGGCGTTTGGGCGCGGAAGATCCACAGATTTGGGAAGAACTTAGGAAAATTAAATAGCTTTGAGTCATTACAAATATTAAGTAATTATTGATTAAACTGTCATTCTGGCTTGTCCAGAATCTCTAATCTTTCTAACTGATTCTGGATGCGTCCCGACGTTAGTCGGGACTTACCAGAATGACGTTAGTAACCTTTTATTTAATTACACAGTAGATTCTTTTCTGCCTAATACCCTGCCCCTATATATGAGGGTAACAATTTATCAGCCGCAGTATTTTCCACGGCTGCATTATTACAATAGGATTATTGACAGTGATACTTTTGTAATTTTAGATTCAACACAATACACCAAGGCTTTAACCCATTTGGATGACGACAGGCGACACAAATCATATCAGTCAGATACACCGATTAAAATTGCAATCGGAGAATTTTTACTAACTGTTCCTATTAAGCATCAAGGTCTTTTACCGATCAATCAAACGAAAATTGATTATAATCAGAATTGGGCAAGACGTCATCTTCTTATCTTAAAATCAGCTTATGCCAAGTCTGCCTACTTTAAACTAATTTACCCACAACTAGTTCAAATTTTGTCAACTAAATATGATAATCTAGCAACTCTTAATATAAACACAATTTTATGGGGAATAGCCTATATTTCAGGAGCCGAGATTGATATTGCCCAACTATCAATTGACTCAGTAAATACGAAACTTGCCAAGAATAAAATAATACGACTTAAAAAAATTATCACTGATAAGGATATTGGAATAGCTAGGCCACCTGGCGCCAAAAAAGGGACTCAATGGACAGCGAACATCTGTAAAGCTTTAGGGGCAACTGAATATTTTCATGGCGAAACAGCCAAAAAGGGATATATGGAGCTTGATCATTACAAGAACTTAGGAATTTCTCCTATCGTGCAAAATTGGACCTGCTCCACTTATTCCCAGCAATTTATCCTTAAGATACCTTTTTTGCCTAATTTATCCATTATTGATTTACTTTTTAATGTTGGAGGCAGCTCTGCTCTTGAAATTATTTTGTCAAGAAAGTAAGGCAATATTATCTTCTAGTCGGAGGAACCCATATCCCTTGGGAGTTTAATATAAGGCCTTTTGGAAGATTTATAAGAAATATTAGAGAGGTCAAAAAGTGCATGAAATAAAAACCCAAACCATATATTGCCAGAATATATCTATTATATCTGATTGCTACAAATACTGTAAGGATATAATCTACCACAAATACCCCCAGATAAATTCCTAGCGGAGTTATGTTGAATGTAGACAGGAATGAAGAAGCAAGTGATGTCTGTGGGTAAAAGTATGGTAAGAAAAATTGAGCGGCAAAAATTAGTACTATAAGTGGCATAAGAACAATAAATATTGAATTGAGCAATACTTCAAAAGTAAAAAATCCCAGACTTAACCAAAAAAAAGACAACCAAATTCCATTTTCTCTCACGGTCTGAAAAAAACCAATATTCCACCTGGTAACCTGTTGCCAATAATCACGAATATTATCCGGATCTTGATCAATTCCTCCAATGGCCGGATAATGAGCAATTCTGCCCAATTTCTTTCTGTGCACCTGGAATGCCAAATTAAAATCTTCAATTAAAATTCTCGGTGTGTCAATCTCTAACTTTTCTAGTACATCTGTCCTATAAATACTGCCTGATCCGGGGATTACCCAAGCAGCATTAAATAATTTCCAAGTTTGGCCGTAAGTCAATAGATTATATAGTAACCGGTTTAGCCTGTATCGATAAGAGACAATAAATTTATTTTTACTAAGAATCATATGGTCCCTGAGGCTGGAAACCGCGTAACCGGCAATTGCAGCAATTTTCTTATCATTTTCAAGTATAGGTAGGGCTTTTTCTAAATAATCGGCATAAAGAACCATATCTGCATCTACAAAAAGGATATATTCATAAGTTTCAAGAAGTTTATAATGCGCAATAAGAGTTTTTAAGGCTTTTGCTTTGCCTACTCCAGTATTAATCTTAAGCAAATTGCATTTTTCTAATTTGACCAAATGACCTGTGGAATCGGAAGACCCATCGCTGACCACATAAATTTGTGAAGTTGATACTAACCTTTTGAGAGACCTTATAGTTGCCCTTATGACTACTTCTTCATTATGAGCAGGGAGGCAAATTGCTACCTTTTTTATCTTTTGGGAAAGTTGTGATTTGCTCAAAGTTGGAGCCCGAGATAGTTTTTCTTCAAAAATATATCTGAAAAATCCAGCAATAGACCATAATAATACAGTAATGCTAACAGGAAATCCTATTTTCATAAATTTAGAATATCGAAACAATAAGTGACTATCAGTGACAATCAATGACTATTAATGACCGGTCTGTCACTTGTTGTCATTTATGGTCATTAAGTTGTCATTTGTTGAATGCTCCCCCAGACTTATTTCTTCTAATGTTTTAACTAATCCCCTTCTCAAATTAATTTTTGCTTGCCAACCTAATTTTTTGACTTTACCGAGATCTGGCATACGCATCTCGTGATCATGTGTCGGACGCACCACATAAGAAATTGTACTTTTGCTTTTAGTAATATCCAGTATTAATTTCGCTAGTTTGATAATGGATATTTCTTTATCCGAGCCTATATTGTAAACTTCTTCGCTCCTTCCTTTCTCCATAACCAGAAGTATCCCCGCAACCAGATCATCTACATAACAAAATGTCCTTCTTTGCAGTCCTTTACCTTTAACAGTAAGTGGTTTCCCATTCAACGCTTGGTTTAGAAATCTAGGAATTACCCGGGTATCGCTAGCGGACATTGTCGGTCCATAAGTATTGAATATTCGTACAATTCTAGTATTTAACTTGAATTTACGTTGATACATGGCAGTTATACTTTCTGAAAATCGTTTTCCTTCTTCATACGGACTGCGAGTACCGATAGAATCAACGTTTCCTGTATAAGATTCTTTTTGGGGACTAACCAGCGGATCGCCATAAACCTCTGATGAGCTGGTAAAAAGAAATTTTGCTTTATGAAGTTTTGCCAGTTCTAATATATTTTTGGTTCCGATAGAACAAGCTAAAATCATTTCTTCGGCTAATGGAATAAGATTATCAACTCCAGTGGGACATGCTAAGTGATAAATTTGATTAATTTTTTTCTGTTTAAGAACTGAAGGAAGTGGTTTGACTATATCGTGCTTGAAAAAACTAAAATGTGGATATGCTTTTAGCTTTTTAATATTTGTTCTAGTTCCTGTTATGAAATTATCCAAAGCAATAACTTCATGACCCTTATGCATGAGAATTTTGCAGAGGTTAAACCCAATAAATCCTGCTCCACCTGTGACAAGTACTCGCATCAGGACAGTATTATATGCGATGTATATGTGGACTGGCAAATTCGCGCAGTACGTTTCTGGTATCTATAAGTGGTTTTTGGCAATTAACGAGTAAATCATATGAGATATTTTTATGAGCTGTAGCAATAATAATAACATCTACTTCGCTCAGAAATTCCGGATGAAGTTGTTTTGAAGAAAACCCATTTATATGCTCCACATATGGATCATGATAATAGACTGATACTCCTTCTTTCTCCAGCTTTTCCCAGATAGCCAGAGCCGCTGAACCTCTAATATCGTTTACTTCTCCTTTGTAAGCGACACCAACAATTAGAGCTTTACGCTGTCCATTTTTAGAATTGGATCCATTCAGAACTCGCAGTGCGTGACTAGCTACTTTGTGTGGTTGCATATGATTGGTCTCGGATGCCTTTTTAACAATGGGCAAGTCAACTTTAAGCTTTTTAGCGCTATCAAGTAAATAATAAGGTAATACTGGAATGCACTCGCCTCCGGCCCCTGGTCCCGGATAATGAGCCAAAAATCCGTACGGTTTGGTTGCTGCTGCGTCAATAACCTCCCACATATTAATTCCTAAACTTCTTGCAAAATCAGATAGCTCATTGACCAAACTAATATTGACAAGCCTGAAAACATTTTCAAAAACCTTAGTCATTTCTGCAATTTCCAATGTTGAGACTGGAACTATCTGCTTAACGAATTTTGAATAAAACTCTATAGTTAATTGTTTCGATTCTTCATCAAGACCTGATACGACTTTTGGAGTGATAGAAATACCATATTTTGTATTACCCGGATCAATTCTCTCAGGGGAAAATGCCACGAAGAAATCTGCTTTTCTCTCATTTGCTGCTTCTCTAAGAATCGGGGCTACAATATTTCTGGTTGTTCCCGGAGCAACTGAGCTCTCTAAAACGATTAACTGACCATTCTGTAAATATTTTCCGATTTCCTTAGCAGCTATGGTTAAATACTCAAGATTTGGGGTATTATCTTTGTAAGTGGGAGTTGGTACACAAATACAAATTATATCGCAACTTGCTAGAAGCTTTTTATCATCGGTCGCCTTAAGATTTTTGTGCTTTAGTTTATTAATTTTCTCTATCTTTGTTTTATCTATCTCAAAACCGTTAGTTTTAAAGCCAGCGTTAGAAGTCGCCAGAGCAAGTGATTCCCCAACATAGCCTACTCCAACTATACCAACAACAGCTTTAAATGAAAGAATTTTCCGTGATAATTTTGAGGCTAGCCCCATATACTCGTATGCCCAAAAAAAAGGCATTTCCAGGTGATCCTAGGAATCGCCTCCGTTTGCGGTCGACAAAATGAAAATCAGCCCATTTTAAAATTAATAAGGATACCTGTCAAGATATCAGTTGCCAGTACAATATGTTTTTATTTATAAAATTGTGTAATAATACTATAAGAATACTATAAGAATCCCTGGCTTCATCTCCGAACCTAGATCTTGAAACTAGATTGATCAAAATATAGCTCGAGCTTGAGTTTGATCAATCTAGTCTAATCATTGACAAGTAATATTATGTGCAATACTATGAAAATATGAAGGTTTTGGATTGGGTGAAGAGAAATAAACTGGCGGCACTTCTTCTTGTTATTCTCCTTTATATATTAGGTAAGCAATTCGCAAGTAACTTTTTTGGAGTCAGTCTAAAACGTGGATACACTACTTTACCAAGTGCAGATTCTCAAATTGGTATTGCTCCGGATAGTTATTCAGGTATGAAAGCTCCAAAAAGAGGTGGAATAATCCCACCACCCAGCTATGATTATGCACCCGCTCCAGAGGTAACTGATAGATTGGTCATTGAGCAGTCTTATCTTTCACTTCTTGTAAAAAATGTCAGAGAATCAGCAGATAAAATTATTAAACATGCCCAAACTAGTGGCGGTTATATGGTAAATAGCTCCTTTGAAAGTCCAAATGAATCGCCAACATCGACAGTAATTGTCCGAATTCCATCAAAAGATCTTGATAGCACACTTGATTTTTTCCGTAAACTATCTATCCGGGTAGTTTCAGAAAATCTTACCGGCCAGGACGTAACTGATCAGTTTGTAGACAATGAAGCCAGGCTTGCAACCCTGAATCAAACCAAAGCCAAATTTCAGGAAATTTTCGATAGAGCTGCCGAAATATCCGATATAGTAAATATTCAGCAACAACTTATAAATATCCAGAGTCAGATTGATGCTGTCAAAGGTCAACAGCAATATCTGGAAAAAAGCGCACAGATGGCCAAAGTAACTATATATCTGGCAACGGACGAACTCTCTCTTCCATATGCACCTTCCGATAGCTGGCGTCCAAGTGTAATTTTCAAACAAGCCGTAAGATCTCTTGTTCTACATCTGAGAGGTATAGCTTCAGCAGTAATTTGGATAGTTGTCTTCTCAGTCTTCTGGATCCCGGTACTTCTGGTCTTCTACTACATCAGAAAGCACCGCAAAGTTAAGCTTCAGTAATAAAAATCTAAAAGCAAGAAGTTCTTATTGTTTTCAAATAAACCTCCAAATGTTTCCAAGGTATTGAGTAATTGTGCTAATACCCTATAGTATTGCATTTTACTCGTTCGTATAATATAATCCCGTTCTATCTGATTTACAAGCTATGAAACAAGATGTATCCCAACTTTCGACCCAGCTTCTTTACAAAAGAATAGTTATTTCCTTGATAAGTCAAGTCCCTACAGATAAGAAAGCCCAACTCATTAATATCCTTTTTAAGGATACTTTAACGCTTGATGAATTCTTTAATTATTTAGTTAAGAACATCCCCAATTATCAAAATTTAATTCAAAAAGAGACAGCGGATATCATTGCTTTGATCGAAAGTATTAGCTAGAAACATTATGCCAAAAATTGAGAGCAGAACTAATGAAAATACAACTAGTTTGCTCCTTACTCAATTAATTGCTCAAGCAGACAGAGAATTAAATGCAGCTATAGGATCTATCGGAGTACAAACCGATATATTTCCAGAAAAAAAAGGCTTATCATTAAGAACTTCTGCTATATCTGGTGCAATAGCGCTTAGCTATCTAGCTGCTGTCGGACTGGCAACGTATTTTGACATGAAAGATTCAGCTGCTCATGGTATTACATGTTTTACTGCACAAGCTATGCATAATGCCTTCAATTGGATTGGCGTCTCAGGGCCAGAAATAGTAGAGCTCACGGTCGATAATAATATTATTTGCGAAATCCCGACTGAAGAATCGATCGCCTGGGGTGCTCGAACTTTAACCGCATTATTGGGATGGGGATCAGTTGTTGGAATACCTGTTACCTTTCTCAACAATCTGTATAGAAAAGCAGCAGCTAAAGACCAGGCAAAAAAAGACGAAGTTCAGATGAAATTACTTGAACTACAAGAAGGAAGAGCAGATCTTGATGGGCAAGTTGGACCCAATGTCCAAATAGATGTTGGGCATTCAGATCCGGCGATGAAACCACTACTCCGTAAGTTTAAAGAATTAGGAACCAAAGTAGTATCCTTTTATGACTTTGAGAACAAGGTATTTCTACTTAATCCTGTCTGGCAAAGAACTGATAATGATTGGACCAACCATGAAATACTCCGAAAAGGGGATCTGAGAGAGGCGACTTGCTCAGTACTCCTAATCTCTAATGGAGAAGATATCTTTCTCGCATCGCCAGAATTGGATCCGGCTAGAAAAGCGCAGGATATGACTGTTGATGAAGCGATCGGGGCTATGAGAGCTAGAGACACATTAAGAGTTGAAATGGGACTTACTCTCATTCCACATATTCTGGTAACAAATCCTAGAAAAAGTATTGATATTGGTATTATTAGGACTGGTATTCCAACTGAAGAATTGATTGAGATAGGCGAATTTATCACTGAAGAGTTTCCCAACGCTCATATAATCGATCCAGATGAATTAGTCCTGAAAAAACTAGCGATTATTGCAGGGAAAGATGACTTACCAATTGAAATTCTTACTAATAAAGCTAATAAAGAAGAATATGGAAAGCGTTTAACTGAGGCTATAAAAGGTTATAACGAGAGATCAGGTTCAAAAAAATTTAAGGTAAAGGTTGCGGAAGCAGAAGGTGGAAATAAGACTCTTAGTATTGTTTACGGAGCTACAGATTCAAATACAATTGCACAAGCATGGGCATTTAAGAGAAAATTCTCAAAATTAGGTGACTTTGTCGCAATCATAAATGATCCTGAAAAAGTTGGAAGACTACCCCCAAATACCAAATTTATATGTGTTGGCGCATTAGTCGCAGAAGCGGTTATTGCAAAGTATTCTGAACTTGTTGACCAAGGGATAAGTTTGTCAAACTAAATTTACTTTCTGAATATTGTTAGTATAATTAATTGACCCATAAGCAAATTAGGGAAATTAATAGATCATAACTCCCCTAGCCCCTCTTATCTTAAGAGGGGAATAATAGTGTTATTTTAACCTTGCCACGATTTCTGTCTTACCGAAGTAACGCAGCTTCAATAAATCTTGATCTTGGGTAAGGAAAAAATCGCACTCTCCTTCGGTTGCAGAGTGGAGTTGTACGTTATCCTCAAAGTCAATTGTAGGTCCTGAAACTGCTTTATCTACAATATTTCTATCTAGGGGAATTTGTGTAAAATGCGCTATAAAACCCTCGAGTTTTTTATTTGGCAATTTATACTTATATATATAAGCAAGAACATGAATTGATAATGGGGAAATAAATAAAGGATGGTCTTCGAGTTGTGTTAAGTTCGAATCTTTTCGCCGTTCGGCAAAGTCAATAAAATAATTGGTATCAAGAAAGACCTTTGCCATATTTCTTCATGAGATGTTCTCTGTAACGTTTCTCTCTTTCCTTTCGTGGTATTATCTTTCCAGGTATAAGTCCATCGAGTGTTTTTATAAATGCTTTTATATCTTTTATCGGAGGAGCTTCATGGATATAAGGTTTAATTTTACCGATCACTTTGGATCTATGTACCAGAGACAAACTGCCTCCGTTTTTCAGAGTTTCAACAAGTTTTTTTGATTTTGTCCTTAATTCTGTAGTAGTTATAAAATTTCCTGATTGCATAAGTGTATATTTAAATGTATATTAAAGTATACATATTTCTAGCTACCTTGTCAAGTTTTTATATCATGAAGCTTTTAATACACAGAGTTCTTATTGAAATAAATGTCATTCCTGCGAAAACAGGAATCAATTAGTCTAGGAAAAGGATCCCGGATCTAGTCCGGGATGACAAAGGAGCCTTATGCGGGGCTTGCGATAATTTTGTCGGTGATGTTTTTGGGAACTTCTTCGTAGTGAGATGGCTCCATATAGTAAGCAGACCGTCCCTGAGAAAGACTTCGAAGGGTAGTGGCATATCCAGATAACTCAGCTAGAGGAACCGTTGCCAATATAATAACCATTTTCCCTCTTTTCTCAGTTCCCAATATTTGAGCGCGTTTACTGGATAAATCGCCGATAATTGTACCCATAAATTCCTCGAGAGTTGTTACCTCCACTTTCATGATTGGCTCAAGGAGAATAAGTCCTGCTTGTTTGACGGCCGATTGTAAAGCCATACTTCCGGCAATTTTAAAAGCAATATCGGATGAATCTACATCATGATAGGTACCGTCATATAGTGTAACTTTCATATCAACCAGCGGGTAACCTGCCAGTACTCCTTTGTCCATTGCCTCTTTTACTCCCTTCTGTACCGATGGAATAAATTCGTTGGGAATTGCTCCTCCTTTTATAGCATCCACATATTCATATCCTTCTCCTCGGGCTTTTGGTTCAACGCGCAGAAAACAATGACCATACTGACCACGTCCTCCAGTTTGGCGAATGTATTTACCTTCTCCTTCAGCAACATTCTTGATGGTTTCTTTGTAAGCAACTTGCGGGGCTCCCACGTTGGCAGCAACTTTAAATTCTCTTTTCATCCTGTCAACCAAAACATCCAGATGAAGTTCCCCCATGCCCCAGATGATAGTTTGGCCAGTTTCCTGATTTGATTTTATCTTAAATGTAGGATCTTCCTCTGCCAGGCGCTGAAGGGCAAATCCCATTTTTTCCTGATCTGCTTTGGTATTTGGCTCAATTGCAAGAGATATAACTGGCTCCGGGAAAGTAATTTTCTCAAGAAGTAATGGGTTATTTTGGTCACATAGAGTATCGCCTGTGCCAGTATATTTAAAACCAACTATCGCTACAATTTCACCTGCCAAAGCCTCGCTAACCTCTTCTCTATTATTTGCATGCATGAGAAGTAGTCTACCAATCCTCTCTTGCTTCTGATTTGATGCGTTCCATGTATAAGATCCCGAGGAAATTTTACCAGAATAAATCCTGACATAGGTAAGCTTGCCCACGTGCGGATCAAGTTGAAGCTTAAAAGCAAGTCCTGCAAAGGGAGCATCTACCTTTGTTTCCCTTTTTACTGCCTCACCAGTTTTTGGATTTATTCCTGAAACCCGGGCAATATCAATTGGTGAGGGTAGATAATCTACAACAGCATCCAAAAGTGGTTGGACGCCTTTATTGCGAAGTGATGACCCACAATAGATCGGGACTAATTTATAAGCAATTGTAGCCCGTCGGAGAACTTTTTTTAACTCATCAAGGCTTGGTTCTTCTCCGTTTAAGTATCTCTCGAGAAGTTTATCGTCCTGCTCACAAATTTGCTCAATTAGTTTATGTCGATATTTTTCTACATCATCTTTTAGATCTGCTGGAATCTCATCTGAAACATCATACTTTGCTCCCAGTTCTTCTTTACCCCAGATTAAACTTTTCTTAGTAAGCAGATCAACTTGTCCTTTAAAAGTTTGCTCTTTACCAATTGGTAAAGTCATTACAGCTGGATTTGCCCCAAGTCTGTCTTTAATCATGTCCACAGTACGGAAAAAATTTGCTCCCAATTTATCCATCTTATTGATAAAACAGACTCTGGGAACTTTATATTTATCAGCTTGATGCCAGACAGTTTCAGATTGAGATTGAACTCCTTCCTCAGCATCCAGAACTGTAACTCCACCATCCAGAACTCGTAGAGATCGCTCTACTTCAGCCGTAAAATCCACATGCCCTGGAGTATCAATTATATTTATCCGTACATCTTTCCAGAAAGTAGTAGTGGCTGCGGCTGTGATTGTAATTCCTCTTTCTTTCTCTTGTGGCATCCAATCCATTTGTGTTGTACCCTCATCGATATCGCCAATTTTGTAAGTTCTGCCAGTATAATAAAGTATCCTCTCAGTTGTAGTGGTTTTTCCGGCATCAATATGAGCAATAATACCAATATTACGGATTTTATCTAGCGGTACATCTCTTTTTTTTGTTACAACTATATTTCCAGCCATATTAAAAAAATAAATTCGAAATCCGAATATCGAAACTCGAAACAATTATTAAATTCGAATCTTCTAATTTTCAAAACAGTTTTGATTATTTCTTATTTTGAAAATTTGAATTTGTTTCGGATTTCGTGCTTCGTGCTTCGAATTTTATTTGCTCACCATCTGAAGTGTGAAAACGCTTTATTTGCCTCTGCGTTTCTGTGCATCAAATCTCTTTTTCTTATTGCTTCTCCTGTATTATTAAAGGCATCTATTAGCTCAGTTGCCAGTTTTTCAGAAAAAGTGTGATATTGTTTATTTGGTCGACTCCTTGCGGCCATGATTAACCATCTGATAGCCAGTGAAGTTTTTTTCTCGCCACGGACTTCCATCGGTACTTGATAAGAAGCTCCTCCGACTCTTCGCGGTCGGACTTCTACGCGCGGTCCTACATTGGCTATAGCTGTTTGGAATACATTTAATGGATCTAAATTTTGACTTTTGATTTTATCGAGTGCGGAATAGACCTGACTTTGAGCAACAGTCTTTTTACCATCCCTCATAACCCTGTTTATAAATCGATTCAGGAGTCTATTGCCATATAGCGGATCAGGTTCGACGGTTCTTTTTTTAGTTTTTCCTGTTCTAGACATATATATTAGCGTTTAGGGAATAGCGCCTGCCTGCCGGCAGGCAGGTTTAGCGTCTAGTAAAAGTTAATTAATATTGATATACGTTCAAGCTGCCGCTGGCACTGGAGCCTGCTCGGTAACTGTTGGTCGAGCGCTCCCCGCTATTTCTCCTGCTTTTGTACCATATCTTGAACGACCTTGTTTTCTACCAACTACACCACTCATATCAAATTTTCCACGCACTATGTGATACTTCACACCAGGCAAATCTTTGACTCGACCTCCACGTATTTGCACAATTGCATGTTCTGTCAGTTCATGACCAATACCTGGGATATAGGCGGTTACTTCAAGCTTATTGGATAGCCTTACCCTGGCTACTTTACGAAGAGCTGAGTTAGGTTTCTTCGGAGTCATGGTTTTCACAAGTGTCACCACACCTCGTTTAAATGGTGCTTTCAGCTGCTTCATCTGTCTATCCTTGGCATTGAAGTAACGACGCAATGCTGTCGCTTTGATTTTTTTTGTTATTTTTCTTCTTCCTTTTTTTACTAATTGATTAATTGTTGGCATAATTATAAAAAATAAATTCGAAATCCGAATATCGAAACTCGAAACAATCCTTAAATTCGAAAATTCTAATTTTTAAAACTTTTTAGAATTTTTAATTTTGAAAATTTGAAATTGTTTCGGATTTCGTGCTTCGTGCTTCGAATTTTAAGTTACTAATTGTGCTCGCTCTGTTGATACTGGAATAAGTCTTCCGATTATAACATTTTCCTTCAGACCCAACAAGTGATCTTCTTTACCTGCCAATGCAGCTTCTGTTAAAACGCTGGTTGTTTCCTGAAACGATGCTGCAGACAACCAAGATTCTGTATAAAGAGAGGCTCGAGTTATACCCAATATTACCACTTGGGCTGTTGCGGGTTCCCCTCCTTCTGCTAATATTCTAGCATTCTCATCCTCAAATCTTCTTCTATCTACAAGCTCTCCAGGAAGTAGTATTGTATCGCCTGAGGTCTCCAGTCTAACTTTATCACTCATCTTTCTTATTATTACCTCGAAGTGCTTATCATGAATTGGAATTCCCTGAGACTCATAAACCCCCTGTACTTCACTCAAAAGGTAACGTTGCGTTCCCAATAAATCCCTAATTTGCAATACTTCTTTTATATCCAAAGGGCCGGAAGTGATAGGCTCACCAGAGGCAATGAGATCACCTGTCTTAACTTTTAGTTCGCTTGTTTTAGAAACTAGATAAACCCTCTCTTCAACTGGCTTAATTCCCATACTTCGCACTGTTACTTCATATCCACTTTCTTTTTCTTCCACTGTAACTTTTCCGGCAATTTCAGCCAAAGGAGAATATACTTTGGGAGTTCTAGCCTCAAATAGCTCTTCTACTCTAGGTAAACCTTGGGTAACGTCAAGTCCAACAATACCTCCAGCATGACGAACACGCATGGTCAATTGCGTTCCGGGCTCCCCTATTGATTGAGCAGCAATAATTCCAACTGGAGTTCCTATTTCGACGAATTTTTTACTGGATAGATCTATACCGTAACAGGCTGCACACAAACCATATTTGAGTTCACATGTCAGAGGCGAACGGACAACTATACGGTCAACATCTTTAAGCAGATTTAATTTATCTTCAGATACAAGTTCTCCCGTCTTAATAAGAATTTTTTTAGATTTAGTCGAAGTAACATTTTCTACTATCACTCTACCCGATACCCTCGTTTCTAATTTTGCTTGTCGATTCTCAGATCTTGAAATTTCTATTCCGCGTTTAGTACCACAATCATCGATTCTGATAATAGCATCATGGGCTACATCAATTAGTCTTCGAGTCAGATATCCCGCATCGGCTGTTTTAAGGGCTGAATCAGTGAGTCCTTTTCTTGACCCACGTGTAGATGTGACGTATTCAAAAATTGAAAGTCCTTCTCTATAATTTGATTTAGTCGGAAGTTCAACAATTTTTCCCAATGGGTCAACTACCAACCCTTTTATTGCAGAAAGTTGCTTCAGTTGATCCTTAGAGGCACGAGCTCCACCTGAGTTAATGATTATTTTTACTGGGTTATCTTCGCTCATTGCATCCCAGGTTGAATCAGCCAGATGTTCAGTTATATCGATCCATATTTCATTTTCTAATCTTTTTCTTTCTTCATTGGTAATTAGCCCTTGTTGATAGTTTCCTTCAACTTGTGTAACTTTATCTTCTGCGCTAGAAATTATTTTCTGTTTTTCTGGGATAATAATATTGTCAAAGACAGAAACTGAAACTCCCCCCGCAATAGTGGCACCATAGAAACCAAAATCTTTAAATTTGTCGATAAGAGCGGAAACCTCCTCTTTAGGATAAAGATCAAATGCAGCTGTTACAAGCTGTTTTATAGTACCTGCTTTAACCGGTTCATTAAAGAATCTTAAATCAGAAGGCAGAAGTTCATTGAAAAGTATCCTACCAACTGTTGTCCGGATGATACTTCCCCCTAGACTAATTCTTACCGGATGGCGAATGTACACTTTCCCTTTTTGATATGCGGCAATTGCTTCTCTCTCATCGGAATAAATCGATAACTGCACATCATCCAGTTTTTCTGCTCCACTTGCGTAAGTTGTTAGATAATAGCATCCCAAGGCCATTTCCTTATTAGGAATAGTAATAGGAGTACCATCCGCAGGCTTGAGTAGATTTGAAACTGGAAGCATAAGTTTTTTGGCTTCTTCTTGAGATGCTGTTGAAAGAGGGACATGAACCGCCATTTGATCGCCGTCAAAATCAGCGTTATATCCTGCACAAACACATGGATGAATTCTTATTGCGGAGCCCTCAATTAGTATTGGGAAGAATGCCTGAATACCCAGTTTATGAAGTGTCGGAGCTCGATTTAGAAGTACGGGATGATTTTTGGTAATTTCTTCCAAAATATCAAATACGACCGCGTCTTTTCGTTCTAAAATATTCTTTGCGTTTTTTACGTTTGGAGCAAGTCCTCGAATAATTAGTTCTCTCAAAACGAATGGCTTGAATAGCTCAAGGGCCATATCTTTAGGCAGACCACATTGACTAAGAGTAAGTTCTGGACCAACTACAATAACTGATCTACCTGAATAATCTACTCTTTTACCTAAAAGATTCTGTCTGAATCTACCCTGCTTACCACGTAACATATCAGATAGAGATCTCAAAATTTGACTGGCTGCAGTTCTACCTGAAGGCCTTTGACTGGCATCAATGAGAGAATCAACGGCTTCTTGAAGCATTCTCTTTTCATTGCGCAAAATTATTTCCGGAGCTCCAAGTTCAATTAAATGTTTTAGCCTATTATTACGGTTTATCACTCTTCTATATAAATCGTTTAGATCGGAGGTAGCAAATTTCCCGCCTGTTAGCTGAACCATAGGACGCAAATCTGGTGGAATAACTGGAAGCACTGTCAAGATAATCCATGCAGGATTAATAGAAGCTTTTTTCAATCCCTCTATTACACGAAGTCTTTTTGTTGCTTTTACTTTTTTTTGACCTGTAGATTGTTGGGCCTCTTTACGCATGTCTGCTGTTAACTTAGCAAGGTCCATTTTTTTTAGAACCTCTAGTATACATTCTGCTCCCATTCCTACCTGAAAAAATGAAGCTACATCGTATTCTCTGAGTTTTAAAAATTCATCTTCAGAGATTACAGAAAGTGGTTTTAATTTTCTCACTAATTCAGAAATAGTATTAAAAATTTCTTTAGCCGTTTCTTCCTCAGAACTCTGTTCATCAGTGAAAGCCGTTGACTGTTGTTTTTTACGATATTGGAGTTCCTCAATTGCCAAATCGGCAGCTTCTTTATTTTTTATCTTTTCTTGAGTTTGGGCTTTTGCCTCTATAAATTGTTTATCAATCTCGGTTATTTTAGCTTTATAAAGCTTCTCTCTCTCGCTTTTTCGCTTTTCAAATAAATCTTTAAGAGATTGTTGAGCTTTCTTCTGAACTTCTTTATCAACTTCTATTACTAAATAAGAAGCAAAGTAAATAATATTTTCAAGAGCTTTCGGAGTTAAATCAAGAATTAGCGAAAGTTTTGATGGTGACCCCTTGAAAAACCAGACATGGGCAACTGGAGCAGCTAGCTTAATATGACCCATTCGTTCTCGCCTGACTTTACTTTGCGTCACTTCAACACCACATTTATCACAAATTATTCCACGATATCTTATGCGCTTATATTTACCACAATAACATTCCCAATCTTTAGTAGGCCCGTAAATTCTTTCATCAAAAAGACCGTCTTTTTCGGGTTTAAGAGTTCTATAGTTAATCGTTTCAGGTTTGGTAACTTCACCATAAGACCAAGACATTATATCGGCGGGCGAAGCCAATGTAATTTGTAAACCAGTGAAATCGATAATATTGCCAAAATTTCCCTTTTTATCCATATTAATTCAAATTGCCTCCTTTTACATTTTCATCTTCAGCTTTCGGAGTCAAAACTTGTCCGGTTGGTTTATCCTCTACCAATTCAGCCCCAACTGCTTTGGCTAAATCTGCAGCTTCCTTTTCAGTTTGTTCTTCATGATCCTCATCTGTAACTGATAATACTTTTTTAGCAGCAGTTACCGCTCCAGTTGGAATGACATTTAGTCCTAACGCCTGAAGTTCTTTTACTAAAACTTTAAACGATTCAGGAATTGTTGAAGCAGGAATATCACTTCCTTTTACTATTGCTTCAAAAGCCCTTGCCCTACCGACGACATCATCTGATTTTATTGTAAGCATCTCTTGAAGAGTATACGCTGCCTTATGTGCCTCAAGTGCCCAAACCTCCATTTCACCAAGACGTTGACCACCCATTTGAGCCTTACCTCCAAGTGGTTGCTGAGTAACCAATGAGTACGGACCAGTTGAGCGGGCGTGGGTTTTATCCTCCACCATATGAATCAGTTTCATGATGTAACCGACTCCTACCACTATTGGCTCTCTAAAAGATTCCCCAGTTCTACCATCAAAAAGGATTGTTTTGCCATTAACTGGTAAATTATATTTACCCAACTCCTCAACAATTTTATCCTCGGAAATCTGCTCAAAAACAGGCACAGCTACCTTGTACCCCCCGTAGGTTGCAGCCAACCCTAGATGAGCTTCGAGAAGTTGACCGAGATTCATCCTCGAAAGTACGGACAATGGAGAAATAATAATGTCCACTGGTGTTCCGTCAGCAAGATATGGCATATCTCCCGTGGGAACAATTTTACTAATAACCCCTTTATTGCCATGTCTTCCTGCTAATTTGTCTCCTACTACAACTTTTCTTACTTGTGCTACTTTTATGATTATTTTTTTAATAGTTCCTGGGTGAAGTTCATCTTTTTTTTCTCGATCTAAAATTTTTACATCAATTACTACTCCCTTTTCTCCATGAGGCATTCGCAGCGAAGTATCTCTTACCTCTCGAGCCTTTTCCCCAAAAATGGCTCGAAGTAATCTTTCCTCAGCTGTAAGTTCCGTTTCGCCCTTTGGTGCAATTTTGCCGACCAAGATATCATTTGGTCCCACCTCAGCCCCTACTACTACAATCCCTTTATCATCTAAATTTGCCAATGCTTCTTCTCCTACATTTGGGATATCCCGCGTTGTCTCCTCGGGACCAAGTTTTGTATCTACTACCTCAGTTTCGTATTCTTCTATACTTATTGAAGTGAGTAAATCACTTTTCACTAATCTGTCTGAAATCACAATAGCGTCTTCATAACCCATACCATCAAATGAAGAATAAGCAATTAGTAGATTCTGACCCAAAGCGAGTTCACCTGACTGCGAAGCGGGGCCATCAATGATAGGTTGACCGGCAGTTACTTTACTATTTAATGAAACTAGTGGATTTTGAGAAAAACAAGTATTTTGTGAAGTCCTCTTAAATTTTTCAATTTCTAAATTATATATTTTACCTTTTTTACTTTTTAAGACTACGCGGTTTGCATCAACTTCTATCACTTTTCCATCCTCAGGTGCATTAACAGTTCTTCCTAATGATCCGGCTATAACTCCTTCCATACCAGTACCAACCACAGGGGAAGATGGGGCCACAAGGGGTACCGCTTGACATTGCATGTGAGTGCCCATTAGAGCTCTATTTGCTTCATCGTGAGCAACAAAGGGCACAAGTGATGCTGCTACTCCTACTACTTGTCTGGGTATAACATCAATGTAGCTGATATTTTGGGCATTAGTTTCCAAAAATTCACCTTTATAGCGAGCAGGTATACGCTGTTCCGTTATAAATCCGTTTTTGTCAATTGGAACTTGTGCATGAGTAATAAAGAAGTTCTGTTCATCATCAGCAGTCAGATATTCAATTTCATCTGTAATTTTCGGCCTTTTTGATCTCTTATCAAAAATAACACGTCTGTATGGCGCTTCTAAAAATCCATACTCATTTACTTTGGCGTAAAGGGCCATATAAGTAACCAAACCAATATTTGGTCCTTCGGGACTTCTAACTGGACAAATCCTACTATATTGTGATGAATTGATATCTCGAATAGAGAATGAAGCTCGTTCACGAGAAATACCGCCTACTCCCATAACAGTTAATCTTCTTAGGTTATCTACTTCTGAAAGAGGATTAGTCTGATCTAATATGGTAGACAATTGACTTGTTCTAAAAAAGTCGTTAATTGATGCGATTATTGGCCTCGCATTTACAATTTGGCTTGGGGTCAACTCCATCTGGCTTGGTGCCAAACTCATTCTTTCCTTAATAGATCTTTCTAATCTGATAAGTCCTACTTTGAATGCGTTATTTGCAACAAGTTCGCCTACTCGACGAACCCTTCTATTGCCTAGATGATCTATATCGTCCACACCACCGTTTCCTTTTGTCAAACCAAGGAGATATCTTACTATTCCTATAACATCATCTTTGGCCAGAATCCAGTTTTCTTTAATATTGGATATGTTAAGATCCAATTTTTTATTCATTTTATATCGACCAACTGACCCGAGACTGTAACGGCGTGGATTGAAAAATAGATTTTTAAATAATTCCTGAGCATTATCTAGGACAGTCGGTTCACCGGGGCGCATTTTACGATATATTTCAATTACTGCTTCTTCTTCTGTTTTGGTGGGATCCTTTTCAATTGTGGAGACTATAAATGCGCGTTTTTTATCGGAAGTGGGAAAAAGAGAAAGTATTTCCTCATCTGTTGATATACCCATCGCCCGCAGAAGTGTAGTTACAGCGTATTTTCTTCGTCTATCGATCCTAACAGTTAATACGTCATTTCTGGTTATTGCAAAATCTAGCCATGAACCAAAGAGTGGACGCACCTCTGCTGTAAAGAGCATTTTCCCAGTAACAGGGTCTGTATCGCCAGTAAAATATACACCAGGGGACCTGACGAATTGATTTACAATACAGCGCTCTACACCATTAATAATAAATGTTCCGTTTTCCGTCATTGTAGGTATATCGCCCAAAAAAACATCTTGACGGACCTGTTTTCCTGTTTGCTTGTTAGTGAGGGTTGCTTCGACCTTGAGAGGAGAATCGTAGGTGAGACCTTTTACTAAACAATCTTGTGGGGTATATCTCGGCTTGAGAAAATAATGTTTACCGAAAGCCAAATTCCAATTTTTCCCAGTAAAATCCTCTACGGGTGAAACTTCACTTAGTAGTTGAGCTAATCCTTCTTTGATAAACCAACTATATGATTCTTTCTGAATTTCTTTTAGATCTAAAATTGGTAGAATATTACTGCTGTAACCCCAATTAATTCGGTTTGTGGAAATATTGACTCCAGAAGAAATCTTTGGTTTTGGCATTGGGAAAACTCTTAATCTTGAAGCTTTTAGAAAATGAAAAACAAGCGTACTACATCTTTCGTACGCCTTCTTAATTGCCTTAGATTATATAAATTATAGCATGCCAGAGGGTATTGTCAAGGAGTAAGTCTATTGCTTGTGAATTATTTATGTGCTAAAATTTAATAAGTTTCAAGATTAATTTTTTATGGTGGGAATTACCCACCATTTTTATACTAAAACCTATCCAATAATTATGCCAGCAACAGTTAGAAGTGAATTTGCATTAGCTCTCAATCAGGTAGCCACAGAACGCGGAATTGACCCTGATGTGGTAATTGAAACTATCAAAGCAGCAATTCTCGCTGCTTATCGTAAGGATTACGGCGGACAAGACTTAGAAAAATTGGATGTAAGTATAAACTCTGATACTGGAGAGGCTAAAGTCTTTAAAGATAAGCAAGATATCACTCCACCTGGATTTGGCCGAATTGCCGCACAAACTGCAAAACAAGTTATTTTACAGCGAATTCGCGAGGCAGAAAAAAGAGCAATTATTGCCAACTATTCTACTCGAGTTGGATCAATTTTAAATGGTATGGTACTAAGATTTGATGGACCGAATGTGATTGTAGATATTGGGCGAGCTGAAGGTATTATGCCCACAACTGAACAGATAGCGGGAGAACATTACAGGCTCAACCAACGACTTACATTCTATATTGAGGGCATAAGACAATCCCTACGCGGTGAGGAAATAATAGTCTCCCGTGCTCACAAAGGTCTGGTGGCAGGACTTTTCCAGCGGGAAGTCCCAGAGGTAGCAAATGGATCCGTAGAGATAAAAGATATAGCCCGTGAGGCTGGTAATAGAACAAAAATTGCTGTTTATTCTAATCAATCCGGAATCGATCCGGTTGGAAGTTGTGTTGGACAAAAAGGTGTTCGTGTGCAAGCAGTTATAAATGAACTTGGCGGAATAGAGAAGGTAGATATCATTCAATGGAATAGTGATCCAAAACTTTTTATTTCCTCCTCTCTTTCTCCTGCAAAAGATATAGAAATTATCTTAAACGAAAAGAATAAAACAGCGATTGCTAGAGTTCCTGATGATCAATTATCACTGGCAATTGGTAAAGACGGACAGAATGTGAGACTTGCTGCTAGACTATCTGGTTGGAAGATAGATATTAAACCTAAATCAGAAAAAATAGTTGCTCCATTGGAAGTAGAAACTAAAGAAGATGTAGCAAAGACCAGTAAGAAAGGTAAAACAGACAAAGCAAAAACAGCCAAGAAAACCAAACCTAGAAAATCGGTGAAGAAAAATGCATAAAGTTTGCATAAATTATGATCAAGAAACAAGCTATTTCCGAAACATTCGCTCGTGTCCCAATTATAACTGTCATGGGCCACGTAGACCATGGTAAAACCACTCTACTTGATACTATCCGCAAAACCAATATAGCAACCCAGGAACACGGTAGTATAACTCAACATATTGGCGCCTATCAAATTAACATAGAACATGGAACAAAGAACAAAGAACAGAAAACCATAACCTTTATTGATACTCCTGGTCATGAAGCGTTTGCTAAAATGCGAGCAAGAGGCGCTGCCGTTGCAGATATAGCAATCTTAGTAGTCGCCGCCAATGATGGAGTATTACCTCAAACTATCGAGTCAATTGCTCATATTAAGGCAGCTAAAATACCTTGCATCGTAGCAATCAATAAAATTGACCTTCCAGGTGTACTACCAGATAAAATAAAAAAACAACTTACCAAAGCTGGACTTACTCTTGAAGAATATGGGGGTGAAACACCTGTAGTTCCTATCTCAGCTAAAACTGGAACAGGTATAGATAAACTACTAGAAACAATTCTTTTGCTTGCTGACCTTTACCAGATCAAAGAAGATAAACAAAAATTCGTAGGGGTTGTAATTGAGACAACGCTTTCCAAAAATAAAGGCCCTGTTGCTACATTGGTAGTTCGATCTGGAAGTTTAAAAGTCGGAGATGAAATAATTTGTGAAAATCAAGAATTTAGAGTAAGAGCTTTAAGAGATTTTATGGGAAATAATTTAGATACTGTGTTGGCTGGTGATCCAGCGGAAATACTTGGCTGGAAAATACTACCAGAAGTAGGAAGTACAGTCTATCTCAAAAAACAAGTCGCATTAGCAGTAAAGGGCAAAAGTCCCCTTAGTCCAGACAGAGTTGTTCAGACTCTGGTCTCGCCAACTCATAGGGGTTTGACAGAGGAAAAAATTAAACTTGTTATAAAATCAGATACAGCAGGAACACTGGAAGCAGTTACCTCTGGTCTACAAAATGATTTAGAAATAATAAATAGTGGAATTGGATCAATCACTGAATCAGATATATTACTTGCAAAAACAACCCGTGCTATTGTTGTCGGTTTTCACATAACCCCGTCTCCTAATGTTATTAAACTAGCTCAATCAGAAAAAGTTATTATCAAAACCTATAACATAATCTACGAATTATTTAAAGAAATTGAAGAAGTAGCCGAAGCCATAAAACAAGGAAACTTGGTAGAAATACTTGGTGAGGCAAAAATTATAGCTCTTTTCCCTTATGAGAATGAAACAGTTGCAGGAGTAAAGATAATATCAGGCCGCATTGCCCGAGGTGATCAGGTAAAAGTTATGCGACAAAGCATTGAACTTGGTAGGGCTAGAATAAAATCACTGCGGTCGCACAAAAAAGATATTAACCGAGCGGATCTCGGGATGGAAGCAGGTCTTATTCTTGCCCAAAAGATTGACTTCTTGACAGGAGATAGTATAATATCTATAGGCTAATTCACCCCCTTAAAGGGGGTTTTTAATAGTATATGGCAAACATACCTTCTAATCAAGCAAGCCAGGCAAGAAATCTCCTGGAAAACGCCAAATCAGTTCTTATTGCTGTGCATGCTAACCCCACGGTAGATAGCATCGCGGCAAGTCTTTCTTTATATCTTGCTCTCTCCTCGGTAGGAAAACAAGCAACAGTAATTTGTCCAACTAGTATGACGGTGGAATTTAATCAATTAGTTGGCGTCGATAAGGTAGTAGGTTCAGTGAGTGGTGGATCAGGACGAAATTTAATCATTTCTTTTCCCTACCAGGAAGGATCGATTGAAAAAGTTAGCTACAACATAGAAAATGATACCTTTAATCTAGTAATTGAACCGCGAGAAGGTTACCCCCAAGTTACTCCAGAAAATATAAGATACTCAAATGGCGGGGGCACTACAGATCTAGTAATTACAATTAATTCACCAAGACTAACTGATTTAGGCAGAACTTATCAAGATAATCAAAATCTTTTTAGAGATAAACCGCTTATCAATATAGACTACGCCAGTCACAATGCTCGTTATGGCAAAGTAAATTTAGTTGACCCTAGTGTTTCTTGTACGTCTGAACTAGTTGTCTCCCTTCTTTCTCAACTTGGTTTCACTATCGATGCAGATACAGCCTCAAATCTGTTAACAGGTATTTCTGCGGGAAGCGCTAATTTCTCCTCGGAAACAACTAGTGCTTCTACTTTTGAAGCCGCTGCAATTTGTCTCAAATCAGGAGCAAGAAAATCAATTCAAATGGCTGCGCCTATTCAATATGGAAGTGATGCATTTGCTCAGGTGGGCCAACAACAACCAGTATCAATACCCTTTCCTAACCCTCCAAAAGCAAGTTTCCCCAGACCTCAAGCAGGTTCTTTTTCAAATAGTAACATCCAATCCCAACCTATAATGGGTAAGCCCCAAACCGGAAAGCAAAAAACAGCTTCTCCTACCCATCAACCCCCGAGAGAAAGTACTCATCCGGAGACTCCTCCAGATTGGCTCAAACCCAAAATCTACAAAGGCTCAACTCTGCTTTAATACCGCCTTGCATTTCTTTAAAATCAGCAATATTTCTATTGGTTTACTGATAATTTGCAGTCTGCTACCATAATCCTATGAGAATCTTAGTTGCTGGTGGTGGAATTAGTGGTTTAGCAACAGCGATCTTTTTACATCGAAATAACCATCGTGTCACTCTGATTGAAAAAAGTCACAGCTGGAAAAATATTGGCTATGTGATTTTTTTATGGCAGAATGGTATGGCAATCTTAAAAAAACTAGGTGTTTATGAACAAATCTTGGCATCTGGAAGTAGTCTGCGTAAATATATTTTGTATAATAAATTTGGTACAGAAGTTAAAACACTCAACTTTGATAAACTTATAAGGCAGTTCGGTCCAATCGTTTCAATTGAACGCGAAACTCTGCATACACAACTCCGAAGTCTTTCAAGTGATATTCCTACTAAGTTTGATACCACAGTAAGAAGTCTAAACTCGCATTCAAATGGGGTCGACGTAATATTAACAGATAATACCAAGGGTACATTTGATATAGTAATTGGATCTGATGGAGTCCACTCTAGAATTCGCGACGAGGTATTTCGAAAAGACAAAATAGAATATTACAATTGGGCAATGTGGATGGCCTGGGTAACTAAAATTGCAAATATGTCAGAAACTAATCTGCTTATGTTTGGTAGAAACAAAATCTTTAGTGTCTACCCAGTTCCGACAAATAAATACTGTGGTATCTTCAATCTCCACATAAAGCACGGCACTCCTGACAAAGCAGGTAAGCGAGTCGAACTATTGCGTCACCACTTTGGGAGATTTGGTGGCTTTATGCCGACGATCCTTGACAACCTAACTGATCCAATTCCGATCTATCATGACGATATAACAAAAGTAAATATGCACGATTGGTACAAAGATCGCATAGTTCTAGTTGGTGATGCGGAACATGCTATGTCACCACTTCTAGGGATGGGTATTTCTATGGCTCTTGAGGATGCTTATGTACTGACAGATCAAATTGAAAAATCGAAAACTAACATATCACAAGCTTTTCAAAATTATGCACGTATCCGTCAGCCTCGACTTAATTTGATTCAATATAATGATCGTAAAATCTGGAAGCTGATCAACTTTTTAGCTTTTATACCCGAGTCGCTTCACAAAGCAGTTGTGCAACTTATTCCTGATCCCTATTTTACTGGTTTTCTATATCAATTGATGCCCCAAGTAGTGAATGGTCATTGAGATTTTAGCAGACTTAAGGTATAATAGCTCAACTTTGGAAAATCCCCAAGGTTAATTTTTTTAATTATGGCTCTTCAGATACTGGACAAGAAGAAAATTATAAATGAATTTGCGACTAAAAAAGGCGACACAGGTAGTCCAGAAGTACAAATAGCACTTCTTACCCATAAAATAGATAAACTAGTTGAACATCTTAAGATTAATCCTAAAGATAATCATTCTAGACGAGGACTACTTGGTATGATAAGTAAAAGAAGGAGACTCTTGACTTATCTCGGCAAAAAAGCCCAGAATCGATATAAAGACATAATTAAAAAATTAAAACTAGCTAAGTGACCCCAGTAAATCCGAAGCGCGAAATTCGAAACTCGAAATAATACTAAAAACTTAATGCTTAAATATCCAAAAAATATATTTGATAATTTGAATTTTGAACATTTGAATTTGTTTCGGATTTCGATATTCGAATTTCGAATTTTATGAAGATAATCTCAAAATCTGTTGAACTTGGTGGACGTACACTAAATCTTGAGGTAGGAAGATTTGCCGAGCAAGCAACTGCAGCAGTCC
>Ga0213870_1000197_pt1 | contig 31898 bp, 36 predicted proteins | sample WICALVC2017_Meta_FD_160119 | JGI IMG/M metagenome (GOLD analysis project Ga0213870, IMG submission 160119) | Freshwater microbial communities from subterranean cave lake in Wind Cave National Park, South Dakota, United States - WICALVC2017 | ecosystem: Environmental > Aquatic > Deep subsurface >... | reverse complement strand
TCCTTTCTATATTTTTGATTAATTTTGAATAAGATTTTTTTCGGAAAATCGTCACAAGTAAATATATTCCAGAGATAAACGCAGGAAGCAATACCGCGAAATTGATTAAGGTTGTTGGTTCGATTCTGCTTTCATTATCTCGATTAAAGATGACTGAAAAATCAGTTGAGAATATAGTATTAAAAAAAGCTCCGAAGATAGCTCCTATTATTACAAGAATTAAACTACTTGTAAAAGACTTGTCCAATGAATTGTCTTAACATTAGTTGAATTTATTCTAGAAAACAGATCCAACATTGCGTAATCTTCACTAGGATTATGAAATTAGTTAACAGCTTGTATTCTAGAGCCTAAGGGACAGATGGTTCATATTCTTTCGAACCATTACAGAAATATTCTTCTAGAGTATGTCGTTCAGTTCCTGAATCTCCTACTATAATGTGTGTTCCTTTATAGCTACAAGCCGGAAAAGATGGGAAGTCTTTTTCTGTCCGGTAATTAAGGACAGGAAAATATTGTTCAAACTTTGGACATGGATGTATTATTACTTGTTCTTCATAGATTGGTTCATCTTCATCATAATTGTACAACCCTCGTTCTTCCTTGATCAGATAAACTTCAAGTTTTGGCGCGGTACAAGTATTAGCATAACCAGATTCAATTAATGTAAAAGTAGGTTGCTCACCATCTTTTAATTCTCTTGGAAAATCCTTCATTCTAAGATTTAATGTAGTGATATTATTAGACCCCTGCTCATAGTTGAGCTTGATGTATTCTTTTTTCTCATCGTAGCTGAGATCATCAGAATCTATGGCCTCCATTATGTTATCAATTCCAAGCTGTTTTGCTTTTTCAATTATGGGAGGTTCAGCAAAATCCCGATAAACTTTGGCACAGCTTAGAAAACCAGTAACTATACCACCTTCATCAAGGCATTTCTTTTGATAAGTGTCTGCATGAGCAAATGTTATGATAACAATCACTACAATAGCACCTCCACTAATTGCCGCAATTGTTTTTGGATTCATAATTCTTCAATTCTATGCTGGCCTTTTCATTTTTACTATTAATTCGTAATCTCAATTAGGATTATGAAACAGTTTTTTGTCTAAGTGATCTAACACCTAGAAATGAAAGAACTGCTATCCCAAAGTATAGTGACAATGACCAAATCAACCAATACGGGTCAGTCTTGATTGCTTCAAATGGCAAATACAATATTTGAGTTCCAATACCACCGCCATCGTGTATTTCTACATCTTGTAGATGTTGGAAAGGAAATGGTTGATTCATAAAAACTAGAGTAAGTGAATAAGGCATATACCAAAATATGTTGAGTAATCCAAATCCTAATGTGATTAAACCTATTATCAAAAGTTTATTTTTCAACAGAAAAAATGCATATTTAATCTTCATAAAGCATACTACTCTTGCGTAATCATATACTAGATTACGAAAAATTATTGTGCGGTTTTCCTTCAGATCTGTGTTCCTTTATCATCTTGTATATCATAATTATACGATTAATGTCCAAAAAATCTCCAAACAGCTTGTCTTTGAAATACTCTTCAAAGGCATTTAGATCTTCTCCCGATTTACCTTCATCTAGTCCCCATCTATGAATATTCATATTATACAAACGTTGTAAGACCTTGCCCGCGCTTAGAAGATAACCATGTCTTAGCCAGTGACGAGATTTTATCCTCTTTGCTTTGTTTACTAATCTAACAAGTAGATCTAGAAGCTCATTTTCTTTCAGTTTATCAAGATAGATAATTCCATTATCAGGATCTTTTACCATTTTATCAAATTCACTTTTTATAGAATCTTCGTAAGTCATATCATGATTCCAAAAACTCTATTTCGTGTATCTCGTTGGTATGAAAGTCTTGAAGAATTTTGTAGAGTTCTTCCATTAATGACACGTAAGTTACTAGAAAAAAATTGAATGCATATTGTCGTGTTGTCGTGCCATGCCAATCTCTTCAAAATTGATCCTTTCTGGTCAAAAGAGTTCAAAGATGGCACGACGTGACCTATCGTGCCAAAAATGTGCTTTATTTGCCAAAATAAGATCATTTTGATCTTATTTTCATGACACGATGACACGACCATTAGGATATATCCCTTCAAACTTGTCAGAATGTTTTCCTATCTGTTGCTTTAACCAACTTTCTAGCTCTTCTTTTGTAAACTCTATATCATCTACTGTAATATCATCAAATTTCTTTTCTGTAGGAAAATACATGTTTTCTCTCGACTTTGTCTTTTCCCTACTTAGATAGCCGCCACTCCAGAGTTGGTTTAATAATTCTCTTGCCCTGTTATCGCTTTTCTTTAGCTTAGCTGCCATTTCTCTGACAGTTACACCTTCTTTAGTAGGAGTAAGGACACCATCTAATGTTCCATTTTCATACTGTTTGGAATCGTATACTTGGATAAACTTGTCATAGATCTCCATCGCAGATTCGTTCAGCTTGTTCAGTGTTTGTTTTATTGTGGTTCCCGCAATAGCTAATGCCTCTTTGAAGTCTGAAGGCTCTGCTATGAGAGCATATGTATATCGTTTTTCTGTATTGGCCCACTGATCAATGATGAAATCTTTACCATCGTTATCCTGGATTCTAATTCTATTTGATGCATGGATAAAGGCAATCACTGCAGCAAGATTCAGTATCTTCGCCAAATCACGTCTTATTGTCAAGTTTGCAGTAGGAATTCTATCTATTAGCTTGTCTGCAAATGGAATGATGACGTCAGTTATCTGATGTGCTAATCCCTTGTAAACATTAGCCAATTTTTTGAGCTCCTCTAGCTCTTCAGGCCAGCTATCGTTGATTCTAAGGGTCTTGTATTTGCCTAGAATATGTGACACAATCTTTTTTGTTTGTGATTCTGTTTCGTCTATTTGCATTAGAAAAGTTCTATTCAACGACTCAGGATCTATGTTAAAGTTAGTTGAGGTTGATATGAAAACTGGTATTCCTGTTACCATTAATGTTTGTGGAGTATTTTTCCCTTTTTCGTTTCTTTCAACCAAACCAACTTTCAACATGCCTTCTGATAATAGAAACTTCAAATTGGACAGAGTTACCTGATTTTTGTCATTTGTTTTTTCCATTTGTTCTAGCTTAAGGATCATACCATTCATGTTGATTTCTTGTCTTTTGAGAAAGGCAGGAGTATAGTCGGTATAATCTATGACATCGTCTTTGAATGGTTCAAGTACAGTGTTGACAAGATTTGATTTGCCAGCGCTACTTTGGCTTGTAATTATAACTGAAAGGCGATAGTCCCTAGGAAGATCTTTTGAGATACAGGCACAAAATAGGAACTTGATGTTATTTTCCTCACCGACAATTTTAGATCTGTAACCACTAGCAATTTTTGCTAAAAGATCAGTATCTTTAGGACTGTATTTTATTGGAAAATCATCAATTGTACTCATGCTTCTTCCATTGTACAAATATGAGCAATTTCATCGACTAACCACTCATGACTAATGTAACCTTTTTTGCAGGGTATCAAACCCTTCTCATAGGCAACAGCAACAAGCTCATGATGCCCATGTTTAGTGTGCAGGTGTCTTTTGAGAAAAACTATATCGGAGAACATCTCTCTATTGTGCTTACATTCTGGAATAATACAAACGCACTTTCGATTTTGACTCAATTCAAAATCCCCCATCGTTTTGCCAATACCAAAACTTTCAAAATTTCTTGGATTTGTTCAAGAGTGAACGAAAATCCAACATCATCATGATGCTCATGAGCTAAGTGCCATGAAAGAGATTTTAGAGAATGAAATGTCTTCTTCTTGTGTAGTGCACTAGAAAAGCAAAAAGGACATTTTAGATCAAGCCGTGTTGAAACAGCTGTAAAGTATGATTTAGCTTCCTTTAATAATGTCTCTGCATTATTCAGAGTTATCAACCTCCAAGGTTGTGCCGTTAGTTTTGTCTGGCTTAAGGGGCTCAGAGAACAAAACTAACTGATTTTTTTCATTAATTCTGACTTCAAACATTATTGGTTTAAGATCTAAATGGAATTTTTTGGGGAGACCGATTATGTGTTGACCTTCATAGACATGAGTTGGAATAGTTACTAAGATTTTATTTGTCAAAATTTTACACCCAGAGCTTTCATTTCTTTTTGATTCAAAAATCCTAATCTAGCCATCTCTTTTCTTAAACACATTCGTACAAAGTCCGATAATCCTTCACCTCTAATTTTGGCGATTTCTTGAATAAGTTGCAAATCAGTATTCTCCAGCTTGATATTCATTTGCATTTTTGTCATACTATTGGTAAGCTAGCCTTACCTTTTTATACCAGTTGATATACTATCTAATTAGCAAATTGGTAAGGAAGAATTCAAGATCTATACGATATCCTGATGGCTATATCAAAGAACAAATAATCAAATGGCTACGGAATGGCCCTTTACGATTTAGTGATTTAAAAAATAGTCTTAGAATTTCAAAACCAGTACTTAGTGAACATCTGAAAAAACTTGAAAAAAAGGAAATTATATTTTTTCAGAGAAGAGGAAGAGAAGTTTATTATTCTCTAATGGCAAAAGCTTGGGAAAGCCCAGAAATACGTGTGTTATCATTTACTTCACTAATTCATACTTTCATTAAAAGTAGCCTTACTGATTGGGGTAAAGACGATAAAAAGTTACATGAGGTATCAGAAAAAGATCTGTTACGAGAACTTGCACGTAAGATTAGTGCAGCTATTCTATTCACGCAAATCAAATCAGCTGAAACCAATCAAGACTTTACTAGATCTCTCAGTCGTTTTGCAACGGATAATACCTTGATAAAAAGGAGAATCATTTATCCTGACTTTGATGAGAAAATATCGAACAAGCCTTTGATGCAATTTGGTAACCTAAAATCAAAAATAAACCGATTATATCACGCTTTGAGAGAATTATATCCTCAAGAAATGAAAGTAATTGAACAAGTATACAAGAATCCTCGGATCATAAAGGATCCTTTAACCAATAAAATACAAATTGAATATCAAAAACCTCCTAAAATTTACAAACCAAAAATAAATGAAGAGATGGTAAAGATTTTTCGAAAAAGTTAAAAAATCACACTACATTTTTGTTTATTTTTTTAATTTTAGCTTCCACGATGTATAAGAAAAATTGTAATTATTTATGCTATGACTCCTGCATGTACTGATCTCTTTAGAATTTTTCCTATAAAAAATAATAATTTTGATAATAATAGCCTACTAGTTTGTTTAATTTTTTTTCTCTGGCAATTTCTGATCCTTTCCGTTGTTCACAGTTTCTTTCAACCAGCTTTGTATATCTTCCATAAAATTGGAATCTGTTTCCATATTGGTCTTGATAGATGATGTCTTGGTTTTCCATTAATGCACGAATAACTAATCCTTTATCACATGTTATGATTGTAACGTCCAGATCTTTTGCTCGTTCTAAAAGTAACCAATCGTGACTGCCAGGCCTTACTACTGCTCTTACTGGCAAGAATTTTGGTGATAATCTCTCGTGTTTTCGTGGTTGTATCATCTCATCTAGAATGAATCGTGGTTTGTTTCTTTCTAGTTGCTTGCCTACTGGAACTAATTCCACGTTTTCACCTCCTCACAATCTTTACCAACTGTCTGCAAATATCTTTTGAAGGAAGCAAATTGTTGTTCTAAGTTCTGATATTTTTCAGATATTTCATCTAAGCTTTTCTCAATCTTTGTATAGTCTGAAATAGTCAAGTATGGTTCAGCTTTCAGATACATTTTTCGTCTTTTTTCCTCTGGCAAGTTGTAATATGTATCCAAATAACCATGATGACCCATAAGCGCATGAGCAAAATCAGAACCAACAACATTACTTACCGTTGTGTAAAAGTATTTTCGGAAAGCATGGAAATGAATAAGATGCGAACCGTTTTCATTTAGCTTGATTAGATCTGGTATCTTTTTGAGATGGTATAGCAACGTATGGCGAAGTACACTTTCCGCTATTTGTGCAGGAGTATGAGTTTTTTCACCATCCTTTTTCCTTTTAGAAGTTGTAGGTCCAAAAAGTATCTTATCTAATACAGCTTGATTTGTCTCCCCTAGATTCCAACCAAAATACCTGGAAAGATAGTCCTTGAGTGCTTTTGTGGCCTCTTCTGTAATGTATGTCTCTCTACTTTCTCTGGTCTTTGTAGTTTCAGCTCGGATTTTGACCTTGGTAGGCTTTGAATCAAAATCAATGTCTGATATCTTTAGTTGGACAAGCTCTCCAACTCTCATCCCACTTGCAACTGCGACCAAAACCGCAGCTTGAAACCTTAGTGGGATATTACGTAACAGTCTAACTATGAGTTCCTTTGTTAGTGGTTCTTCTCTATATCTTCTAACCTTTGGCAGTTTTACTATCTGCCTAAAGTCTTCATCATAGATCTTTATCCCAGTATGTCTTAGAAATCCCTTTACAACACCGACAAAAAGCTTTATCGACTTTGGTTTTAGTTTCTGGTTTACAAGGTAAATGACAAACTCGTTTAGCAGCTTGTATAGATCTTCCTTGCCTTCCTTCAGCTGAGCTATGGTATCAGGTATTGTCCAATGATATTGTGTGTCAACAAATTTTGTAAAATGTTTAAGCCCACTTCGGTATGAGAATAATGTATTTTTACTACTTGATTGTATGTATATTGAATTAAGATAGGAAGAAAAAGGTTGTACTAAATCTGACATCATCAGGTGTCAGACAGACAAATCTTACAAAAAGGTTGAGGTTGACAGGTCATATATGGTCGGTTCGTTCTTACTACACACTAATAGAGTCTTGGATTTGATCTTTCATAGCATATTCTCTGCCACGCCATGAAACCGCGCTTTTACTCTTTGCATGTAATATGCCGCTCAAAAAACCACAAACTACAATAAAACTACCAACTGGCCAAAACAATGCATATTTTTGTTTAATCTGCAAACCTCTTGTTTCAACCAACGCTGCAACATAAATTAAAATCGAGGCAAGAAAAGAAACAGCAAACAAAAGCGACAAAGACGCAGCTAAACCAAAAAATATCGTAGAATAAACCAAAAATGGAAACGGCATAAAAAGTAAAAACAAGATTGCAAAAAATATTCCAACTGCAATGCCTTGCGTTTGTAGGTAAAGGGGTATTATGAGGCGTTTTAATGCATTCCACAAAGTATCAAAGTCTCTTGCCCAAACCGCTTCGACAAGATGCTCACCTCTTGCCATTCGCATCCTAAATCCTGCCTCTTTTACCTTTTTTCCCAAGGCCCCATCTTCGATGAGCTCAGATTTTACTCCTTCATGGGTCCCAACAGATCTGTAAGTCTCGTTTTTAATTAGATAGAAGCTGCCAAAAAAATAGCCTGTTTTTTTTGTAGGATCATTTACACGCAAAGCTGAAAACCTAGTGTGCAAAAACGTCGAAATCGCCGGAAGTGTAATTTTTGTCCATCTATCAAGACATAACATTTTTGGAATCACAGTTAGTGCATCAAGATTCAAAGACAAAAGATGCGATACAGCAAGAGACAGTACATTTTGTGAATGTTTTGTATCTGAATCAGTAAAAAGTAACAATTGACCTGTTGCTTTTTTGTATCCTTCCATACAAGCCCAGTTTTTTCCAATCCACCCATCTGGCTTTTTTCCTGCAGATACGTATGCAATCTTGGAACTTTTCTGCGCATATTGCTTGATTATGTCGGCTGTTGCATCATCAGATGAGTCATCGATTGCAATTATTTCGTAATTTTCATAGTCTTGATCCAAAAGCGAATCAAGACATTTTGCAATGAATTTTTCCTCATTTCTTGCAGGTACAATTACTGACACCATTGGATTTTCATGCTGCCTTTTTTCGAATTTATCTAGATATGGTGTATCTCTAAAAGTAAGTAGCATGGTGCGAATAAAAAAAATCCAGGTAAGTGAGACGCCAACAAAAATTGCTACAAATATGTAGTTGAAAATATCAAAAACTATGCTCAAGAACTATCGTTCCACTTCTTGCTTTATACTTTCAAGAGCCTGGTCTGTTCCGATTTTGATGTGTTTTTTTACCATGCCAGTAAATATCCCCATCAGTCCTGATAGTTTTATGTCCCAAATTACTTCGACTTCGGTTGTATCTTCTATTGGAATTAGCTCTATTGTTTTTGTTCCATCTATGATTCCTTTAGTGAATGTAGCCAGAATCTTTTGTTTTGGCTCCAAAGTTACTTCCTGCATGCATTTTGAATCCTTAAACGCAATTGTTATCTCCCTTGTTACCTTATTTTCTTCCCTTGAGATGTTTCTGATTTCTTTTGTTCCTTTCCAAAACTTTGGTTCGTTATCTAAATCAGAGACAATGTTCCACACTTTATCAGTAGAAGCATTGATACGTATTGATGACTGAATTATTGTCATATAGACAATTTTTGATGCTAAAATATGGAGTTTTCTTTTGTTTTATGCTCAAACAATTCATCTAATTTTTATGATGTGTAGCAAGTGTCCATAAAGCAGAATTTATAGCTGAAATTTTTGCAACAAATGGTTCATCTGCTGAGGCAATTATGACTACATCATCTTCTTGTGGAGCAAGTTTCTTAATCAAATCATTCATAGTTACATGATCATCAAATAGCATATCGGATTTTCCTGTAGGAAACACAAACTGATTATTTTTGTAAACTAGTGTTGTAGCCCCGACAGCACCGTATAATATGGAATAATCGCGCTGTTGTATTCCATTTCCTATTGCTTTTGAATATTTTTTTAATATGACCGCATGATTATGACGTGCAGGGGCAATTTCGCATTTTTTCACGGTACATTCTGAGGAAATAACTTCAAGAAATTTTTTCACAAACAGATTGCCTTTTTTGGTAAGTAAGGTCCCAGCTTTAATTGATTCTACAAGTCCTGCCTCTTTTAGATGAGATATCAGTGTTTTGATTGCACCTTCTCCCAAATGTAATTCATTACAAAATATTGCACGACTAACATATCTTTGCCTTGACAAAAGTTGTAATGCCATGAAAACATGTGGTGCACTAAAAGTTAAGACCTTGCTTGAGCCTTTCCGTGTGACAATATTTTGCAAAGTTTTGATATATTGCTGCAATGTGTTAAACACACTTTCATTCTATTTTATCTCTTGTAAAACTAGCAAAAAAGTACTTTGATTTTTACGCAAAAATATTTACTTATCTCAATTTAACATATGCTCTTGGATGAATATCTTCGAGTAACAATATCAAAAAAAATTTCAGAAATCCTGCCAATAATTCTTAAAAACGTCAAGGAAAAACCATTTGATAAAACAACATTAAACTATCAAAATTACGCTGATTTTCTATATGGTGAAATAGTTGGCTTTTTGAATGGGTATTTGACAGGAATTGTGACTACACTTTACGGCATAAATCTAGAACCTAGTATTTTTGATGAAATACATCAAATTACTGAAAACTATGCACAGGAAATAAGAAATAATCTCTCAAAAATGAATCTGTCATAACAGTTGTTTTTGCGAAATTAATTTTAAATGGACAAATAAAGTGTTTTTATGTCAATAACATATGATGACTTTGCAAAATTGGATATTTGCATAGCCAAAATTATATCCATAGAAAAAATTCCAGGAAAAACAAAGATAGTAAAAGGGACAATTGATATTGGATCAGAAAAACGTGATCTGGTAATTGGCGGTGCAGAATTTTACCCGCCAGAAGATCTCATAGGAAAAACTGTTGTAGCCATTGTTAATCTTGAAGCGAAAAAAATTGCAGGCATTGAATCAAATGCAATGCTACTTGCAGCAGATCTAAATGACAAGCCATTTTGGCTTACAGTTACTGATGATGTGCCACTTGGAACAAAAATAAAATAATCTTACTCGTAAATCATCAAGTTTTTTTCTTCTAAAAGCGCATGAAGATTATTAACAGATCTATAAACATCTGGTTCCTTTTTTGCACCAGTACAAACTAGCTTTCCTGATGAAAACAACAAGATTACAGTTTTTGGATCAAGCATTCTGTGTATCAGGCCTGGGAATTGTTCAGGCTCATACATGCTTCTTGGCAAAGTCCTTGCTGCTTGCTCAAGATGGATTTTTCCGCCAAGATTAATCGACGCTACAATGTTTTGTATTTCTACAACTGCATCTTTTTTTACTTTAATTCCGCCCTTTCTTAATCTCTGAACAACTGTCTGCACTGCCTTTCTTGACAATTCTTCTGATTTTGCACCAGTGCAAACCATCTTGCCTGACGTGAAAATTAGTGTAGCTGTTTTTGGGCTCTTTAACCTAAAGACAAGGCCTGGAAATTGATCTGGATGATATTCGACATCAGGAAATGTACGTGTAATTTCATTTAGGTCCATCTTCTGGTCAACAGAAGCAGAGGCTACTACATTTTCAATGCTCACAACAGGTTTAGTTTGAGGCATATTCTCCAGCTTGTCTTCGTCGACTATAACAAAACCACTCACTAAATATTTACTATGCAGTACAATTTTTTGATATTCTACACTTGGTCTACATTTGTTCGTGACAAACCATACTTGCAAGCTAGGCAATAACGAATGATTTAATTTACAAATTCCAACGGTTTGACTAATGGATTTTGCAAATTTTGATGTTGATCAAATTTTTGGTTTAGGTGATGACACAAATCCATTACTGTGGTTGATTTGGATTATACCTATTGTTATTTTCATGTTTTATGGCCAAAGGATACAATTACAGATAACATCAGGTGACATCAAAAAAAACATTGAAAAGCTAAAACAACTAAAAGAGGAATCAAGAAAGGAACTAATCGATTATATCAAAAAAGAGCTAAAGCCAAAAGCTGATCCAACTGAAAAGCTAGACCGGTTTATAAGTTATTTTACAATAATGCCTGTGGATTTGGATCCAAACGGAATCATACCAAAGGTAAGACACATCATGCGCTCACGTGAGGAATATACTAGGTCGCAAGTAAAGGCAATCTTTTCTGACATTGATGCATTGGAGATAACCAAAGTACAAAACTTACTTGAGGTTGCTACAACACTTCAGCTTCTATACAAAATCGTAAACCATCTGTTTCTTACCGCAAAAAAACAAAACAACTATCCACTAATTTTGCCACTTCAGATGATGTTGCCATTCCTTATGGAAGAGGCAGATGCGCTAAAAGGCGCAATTCCTGCATTAAAACACGGTCAGCCGATTGGTGATGGAATAGGCCCAATGGTTGTTGGGAAAATGATGCTTGGAACAGAAAAGCAAAAGGTTGCTTTTGAAACCGTTTGGAGCCAAACAGAACATGAGGGGAGAAAATTGTATTTGCTAAAGGCAGAGGGGCCCTTAGCTACTGTTGGAAGGTCCGGAGACGGCGTTGAGCATATTGTATCACAGTACAAGCCAGATGCAATCATCATGATTGACGCTGCAGTAAAGCTAGAAGGTGAAGACTCTGCTACAGTTGCTCAAGGTTTTGGTGCCGCAATTGGTGGAATCGGAACAGACAGATTTCAAATTGAAGAAATCGCAACAAAAAACAACATTCCGATTTTTGCAATTGTAATAAAACAATCAATAAAGGAGGCAATTGCCACCATGACAAAAGAAATTGCAGACAAGGCAGATGAGACAAGATCCCAACTTTACGAGATGATTGCTGAACACACAAAACCGGGGCAATCAATACTTGTTGTAGGAGTAGGAAATACACTGGGAGTTTCACAATAATGTTTTCAAAAAAAGAAGAAAAAATAACCTACACAGTTGAAAAGTGTATGTTATGCAATAGCATGACAAAGCGAAAATTCAAAACAGGAGATTTTCTTTTCAAGGAAACAAGCGAATGTCAGTCTTGTAAAGGAAAGATTTTAATCGAAAAAATTTTTGCAGAGACTATAAAAGCGTAGTAATAGTTGCTCCGCTTTCTGTCGGAATAAAGGTATGCTCTGCCTGTGCTACTCTCTGTCCACTTGCTTCAACCAGTACGGGATATGCATGCACAACTTTTCTTTTGATTAATACATCAAGTAATTCTCTTGCTTTTGACTCATCCAAATCTTTTACTAACCACCGTAATGCAAAAGGCAGCATATTGAAGTTTGTCCATATGTATTCAGCTAGCTTGTCTGCATCGTCGTTTTTGGTTTTTTTTCTAGAAACTAAGGCAAAAATGTTTTTTGTCTTGTCATTTCTTACAAAACCTAATCCCTTGTCTGTAGTCACAAATGGCTCGCAGGCATAAGCCTCACTATCAGATAAAGAAAAAGAGCCAATAGACCAGACATTTGGGATTGATTTGCCAGCATGAATTGTATATTGGCCAAGTGAATGGCCGCTTAGATTTATGATTGGCTTGCAGCCAAACTGCTTTACTGTCTTTTCTATTGCCCTTCCAACATCGCTTGCTTTGATGCCTGCCCTGATCATTGACATTGCACTTTTGAGCGCATCTTCTGCTGCTTGTACTAGAGTATCATATTGAGGATCATAGCAAACCGTAACGGCTGTATCTGCGATGTAGCCATTTATTTGGACGCCAAGATCTATTTTCACCAAGTCCGTATCTGAGATAGTCTTTTGATCGTTTGGTTCTGCGGTATAGTGTGCGGCAATTTCATTTAAGCTTGCATTAACAGGAAACGCACACTTGCCACCGCGCTTGGCAATCTCATTTTCAACATAGCTACAAATTTCAAAAAGCGATGTGCCAACCCAATTTTTTTTTCTTGCGTTTTCACGAACCTCTGCAGCTATTTTTCCAGCTGCAACATAGTCATCAATTTTCAACGGTTTGTTTGTTTTTGAATATTATTTAAAATCATCATCTGTGAAGCTTAAATTGGGGAGCAAAATCTGAGCTCACAACGGGATTGTGGTCTAGCTTGGTATGATTCTAGCCTTGGGCGCTAGAGGTCGTAGGTTCAAATCCTGCCAATCCCACCATTTTTAAAAAGTAGAATTCTTATCATCTAAAATACAAACAATATCTGCCAGGCGATGAAGAAGAGTTAGAGTAATGATAAAAGATGAAGTAACAATTCTGTCTCACGATCTGAGCACTGGCATAACTTTTTATCAAATCCTACACAAGATGTTGCAAATTGAAATTTGAAAAACGTGACATAATTTTGATTTTTGCAGTATTGTTTGTCATGATTGGCTTGATGCCATTTATGGCACCAATTTATGCAGTAATAATTGCAATTTTGGTTTATTTTGGAGTAAAAGTGTTTGTGGGAAGAAGAAAAAAAATCATCTTGGAAAAACTTGGTGAAGGGCTTTGCGCAAACTGTGGTGAAAAAATAACAAATAACAAATGCCCAACTTGTGATAAAAGTAACAATTCTGCGTAGGTCTTATTACTAATAATGGCCTAAATTATAGGCGTGAGGCGGCATAGACATGGTACTTTTACTAACAGCTCAACTTTTGCTCAATTCCAATCTAAAATGGTCATTTTAGCGACCAGACTATAAGAGGCTTGGATTTGATAAAGTCAAAGATAATTTTTGGATTGCTTGCATTATTTCTGTTAGGAGGCACTGTTATTCCAGCACTAGGACAAACTGATGCCATAGCTGATCATGTTGTAATTAATGAAATTGATATCAATCCTCTAGGCGATGATTCAAAGTCGATCGCTGAATGGGTTGAGCTGTATAACCCAACCAGCTCACCAATAGATATTGGTGGATGGTCTATAGCCTCTACCACACTTCTTAAAAAAACACTAAAGATCTCAGATGAAACTATAATCAAGCCAGACAGCTACTTGCTCTTTAGCCATCAAGCATTGTGGTTTCCAGATGTCGCAGAGTTAGTTGAATTACGAGACAAAGCAGGTAATGTGATTGATAAAACACCAAAGATCACAGATTTAAAAAATGATCATTTTACTTGGCAGAGAATCTATGACGGATACGACACAGATTCAGACAGTGATTGGAAGTTTGAAGTTGGAACCCCTGGTAAATCAAATGGCAAGTTACCAAAAGTAGTTGAAAAAACTCCCGTTGCAGTTTCTCTAGCAACAGATAAGGAAAATTATGTTTCCGGCGATGTCGTTTCTATTACCGGAACTGTTTCTGAACGTGTCTTTATTCAAAAGCCCTCATTTCAAGTTGAACAAATTAAGATAAATGTAGCAGGCCCTAGTGGGTTCTCAAAAAATGTTATACTTTTTCCTGATCTAAACCTTTCCTATAAAACAACATTAAACTTGAACAAGGCACTTGGTTTTGTTGATGGAGAGTACACAGTTACGGTACAATACGCAGACGGGGGTGCATCAACTAAATTCTCACTTGGCAAACAAATTGCAGAAGTTCAAGAAAAAGAACCTGGGCTACTTTCGGTAATGGCAGGAAATGAGGCATACCTTCCAGGACAGTTTGTAACAATCAAGGCATCAACTACTGATGTAAAGCCTCTTGAGGGTCTAAAGTACAAAGTAATTAATCCAGAAAAGCAAACTGTTGCAAGCGGCGTACTTTATCCAAATGTAAAGGGCGAATTCACAGGTTCTGTTTTCATGAATACAGTCAATCCTGTTTATGGAACATATAGAATTACATCAGAGTATTCAACATATTATGCCGAAGCAACATTTGATCTAGTAAAAGACCTCAAAGAAACAAAACTAATCACTCTAAAGACAGATAAGGCATCGTATCTACCTGGCGAAAAGGTAATCGTTAGTGGAAGGCTAAATACTTCTTGGATTGCATCTTTTGATATCGAGGTTTTGCAACTGGGCTCTCAAGTTTCAGCAAAAGAAATTCGTCAAGGCTCAACTAGTAATTTGCCAACTCAATTACAGATTTTAGATGTTGTCAGACTCGCAGGAGACAGTACCTTTAGGTATGAATTTACCATCCCTGATAGTATTAATCGATTAGGCGATTATCGAGTAACAGTTTCAAAAAACATTGGTTCAGAACAAGTTTTCTTTAAGGTTACTGAAAAAACAGAAGAGACAGCTAGCACTGAACCATTTACACTTTCTACTGATAAGAAATTTTATGATGTAGGTGACAAACTAATTGCATTTGGCAATATATTTAATTTACAAACCAGAAGTACATTTGTAACTCCTTCCGTTTCAATGACAATTAATGGTCCTGATGGTAAAGACGTAATGTTCCTTAGCTGTCCTGCTAATAACAAAAAGGAGCTTTGTACTATATCAACTAAACTTACATTAACCGGAGTGCCAAATGTTGTAGGAGATTTTAGATCCGAACTAACCCTTACTAGAACACTTTTCAAGCCTGGTGAATATACGATAAAGGCAATCTATGATCAGGGAAAGTATACTACCACTTCATCATTTATGGTAAATGATGCTGTAGTTATAGGAGTCAATGACATTATAGTTACACTTGACAAACAAGTATATGGTTTGGGAGAAAAGGTACAACTAAGCGGTAAAGTTTCAGAAAAGTTTCCAGAAAAGTCTCTTACAATCACGCTTCTAAAACCAAATGGTTCTCCAGAAAGACACGGTGTTATAATTAACAATTTTGCATTCTCTTGGAGTTGGACAATTCCACGTTCTGAAAACTTGGCAGTGCAGGTAGGCAATGAAAGATCACAAGCATCAAGCAATTTTGGAACTTACAAAATCCAAGCATCATCATCCAAAGTGCAGACAGATGTTTTCTTTAGAGTATCGCCTAACCCAGACGAAGATTTTGTTTTAGATCAACCATTTACAATTAAAACAAACAAAGCAGTATACGAGGCAGGAGAGAAACTAGTAGTCTCTGGCAAGACTACAGCAAGACCACAGGTAACACCTGGATTGATCCCAGAAAGAGTTCAGATACTTGTAAAATCGCCACAAGGAAAAGTTATCTTTGAATCATCAGTACTCCCTGATTCAGGAGGGGACTTTAAACAAACATTTGAGATGCCCATTACCGTATTCAAAGATGGCACTTACAGAGTGACTGGTACATACTTTAAGTTATTTGATGATGTGCTCTTTCAAGTAACAGAAAAGACTATTGTATCTGGAGAAAAGCCAGCAGAAATCGAAGAAATACAAACTGAAGAAAAACCCCCGCAGAAATTCTTTGAAAAGGAAAACAGGATTACAGAATCATCAATCCCAATCACAGTGAGTGAAAAAACAATTAACGATCAAACAGTACAGCCTCGCTCAATTGACGGCTCGCTTCTTACAACAAAGCGCGGGGATGAAGCAAACGTCAACATACAGGTTACTACCGCATCAGGAACATGCGTAATTGGGCCAGACACAAGCTGCCTTGTCTCTGAATCAACACGAGCACCTGGAACAATTTACAAAATAGTTGAAGTTGATGGCATCAGCTATAAGGTAAGATACAGCGGACCTGATGCAAGACTAGAAAAGTTTACAATAATACCTGAATCATCTGGTGCTACAATGCCTGACTCTTCATGGAATGTAGAAATTTTGAAAAGCGACGAGCCTTCAAGATTCTACTATAAGGTTGCCTACCTTCCAGCTGCATAAGATAAAATAAAGAAAAACTAATTTTCTTTTTAATGCAAATTCAAGTTTTGATGTTTAATCAAGACGATCCAAAAAAATGCACGGCCGCAAAGCTTGTAAAATTTGGAATGGCAAGGCCAATTAAAAAAACAACACAACACACTCTGATCCTAGATCCTTTTGCAAAACAAACGCTATTTTTTTCAGATAAGGATCTTTTTGATTCTGTCACAGGCATTGATTGCTCATGGGAAAAAGCAGAACAGGCCTTTACAAAAAGTTTTGTTGGACTAAAACGCAAGCTTCCACCACTCCTTGCAGGAAATCCAGTCAATTACTCAAAGCTAAACAAACTTACAACAGTTGAGGCAATAGCAGCAGCTCTGTTTATTCTAGGATATGCCGAGCTTGCACACAATCTACTTGACAAATTCAAGTGGGGCCATACATTTTATGATCTAAACCAAAACTTGCTTTTGGATTATTCTCAGGCAAAATCAGAAGACGATATACAATCAATTCTTCAGGATTATAGAATGCGCTAATTAGTAATACACAAATTTGCCAGCATCGAATACAATCTAGTGCGAGCCGGTGAACGATACGCTGATTCGTCAGAGGAAACTTCTCCCTCCTTGCAGGCAATGTGGTCTGGAGACAGATTGTCAGAGATGACAGGCAACAGAATAGAAACAAATCCTATCTGGAGTGCACAGTGATGGTAAAACCTGAGATTTCCAGAGACGGAATGAAAAATCTGTCCCACATGGAGCAAGGCCAAACAGAACTATAGGTGCCTGCACCTAGTTCAGGTAGGCTGCAAAGCTAAATATCGTTAAAACAGAAGGAGAGTTACTACTGGCACGCACTAACTTGATGGCTTCCAGTCTTTTGGCATGGCGCCGCCCTTGTTGCCGCCACTTGCTGGTTTTTCTTCTTCATACACGCTTCGATGTCTTTCATACTCTACATCACTGATTAGCTGAGCTTCGCCTCGGTTTGTCTGGTAACCGCCAGCTGCACTGCTAGTTTCATATCCTCGTAACTGTGAAGGATCAATTCCCTGTTGGCCCTTGCCTTTATCTTTCTTTAACTGTCTGCTGCTAAACAATAAGATTGCAATTGCGCCAATGCCAGCCATTGCCGCCATTCCATAAATTATTGAAACCGGAAATCCGCCAGTAGATGTTGTTGCATATCCTTGTGGTGCTTGCGGACTGACTCCAAGAATTTCTGTACCTTCTAGTCTGTCAACTGCTGCAAATCCAATTACTTTGAGATTTGCATTGTCTGCTGACTGGACTGTTCTTACAGTATATAGCTTGTCTGCGGTAAACTGTGCCGATTCTTCTCTTTCAATTTGTATGCCTTCTCTAAAACTACTTTCACCCATAGTAAATGTAGAAACTACAAATCCGCTAATTGACTTATCTAGACCATATGTGCTTGCATCAACATTAATGCCAGTTGGATCAAACAAAAAGTGCCAGTTAGAGAGTGGCTGCGCTCCAATAAATGAAGCATCAATGATGCTTTTTGAAAGAAGTGTCTCTGCTTGGGTTCCTGCAATCACTGAATAAGTGTCAGGTAAGATAGACTTGATAAAAGATATTGGCATATTGATTTCAACATCACCATACTGCGGTGTGTTTATAACAAAAGGACCACTCACTGCCAGTCCTCGCCAGCTTATATCAACTAGGGCAGGACTGTTTGCAGAGTATGGCCTAATGACATAGTCATTGATTGTTGGTTTTAGTATAACCTTGTAATCAATTGATGTGCTTAATCCTCTTCCAGTTAAATGAGCTGAATATTCTACAACAAGATCAGTAATGTGTGTGCCGCTGCCCTTGCTTGCAATATTTTGATTTAGCTGGTCTCGTAGCTTTGCAACACCTGAATTTGTCGCATCCGCAGTAAAGGAAACTGTAAACTCTTTTCCGCGTAGCTGGTCGGCAATTTTTCCACCATCATTATATTCAATAAAAACTGTTTTTTGGTATTTCATGTCGCCAGTTGCAAAGTCTGCCTCTGGATTCATTCTAATTTCAAGCTGGGCTGCCAGTGCAGGAGAAATTGTTCCAACTATAAGAATCGCAGATAGAAGAACAGTAAAAATGGCGGACCTGCTCGTCACGAAAACTTGCGTCTCTGAGGCGGTAATAAATCTATCCATAAATATGCAATTTTTTTGAAAAATTTGCTAAATTTGAAAAAGTAATATGGAACAACCATGGTTGTCAATTGGAGTTTTAAGGGCTGAAAAAATATGATAGCGGTATTATCTGGGGGCACTGGTTCTGTTAAACTTGTCCGAGGTCTTGCATCGCAAACGCATGACATTAACGTAATTTCAAATGTTGGCGACAACTATTGGCTGTATGGTCTGTATGTATGTCCTGACATTGACACAATAATCTACGGCCTTGCTGATTTGCTTGACTATGACAAGGGCTGGGGAATAAACAAGGACACATTTGGATTTCTAAGACAGATGGAAGTCTTTGGCGAAGAGACTTGGTTTAGAATTGGAGACAGGGATGCTGCAACGCACCTGATTAGAACAAACATGCTAAAAAACGGAAAAAATCTAACAGAAATTACAAAGTGGATGTGTGAAAAGTTTGCAGTCGAGATAAGAGTAATACCTGTCACTGATAACACTATTGAAACAAGAATTACTACAAACAAGGGCGAGCTGCACCTGCAAGAATACTGGGTAAAACATCGTGGAAAAGACGATGTAGAAGGAATACAATATATCGGTGCAGACAAGGCACGGCCAAACCCTGAGGCAATTGGCGCAATTCAGGACTCTGATGTTGTAGTCATTGCACCTGGCAACCCGCTAACAAGCATTGGCCCAATGCTATCAATCAAGGGAGTACGAAAAGAATTATCAAAAGCAAAAAAGAAAGTAGTTGCCGTTTCACCAATTATTGGCAACAAGGCAATAAGCGGTCCTGCAGCAAAATATCTAGAGGCTGCAGGAATCGAAGTATCGCCATATGGACTTGCAAAGATGTACTCTGATGTCTGCTCTAATATTGTAATTGATACAAGGGACAAAATTTTATCAAAGAAAATTGAAAGCCTGGGCATGAACGTTTATGATACAAAAATAAAGATGGCAGGCAAAGCAGACGAAGACGCTCTGGGATCATTTATTCTAAAACAAGTCCGCGTATAGCTTGAAAATAGCTGCAATAATTCCAGTAAAGACGTTTTCAAAGGCAAAGACTCGGCTGTCGCTGCCACAAAATGTAACAGTTGAGCTGTGCAAGCTGATGTTTGAAGAGGTTCTAAAGACTATAGTTGATTCTGACATTGATACTATTATTGTAGTAACAAAGGACAGAGATGCTATAGAGATTGGAAAATCGTATGATGTAATTCAGATAGTTGATGATAATGAAACTGGGGTGAATAATGCTGTATCGCTTGCAGATAGATACTTGGGAAAAAATGGGTTTGATGCATCGATTGTTTTTCCACAAGACATACCGCTTTTGCAGAGAAAAGACATTGATAGTCTGCTAAAATTTTCATCTGCAAATTCTGTTTTGGTTGTTCCATCGCGAAGATTTGATGGAACAAATGCATTGCTTCGAAGTCCAGTCAATATCATGGAGACTCATTATGATGAGGACAGCTACAAAATCCACCTTCAAACTGGAAGGACTCATACTAGAAAGACCTCGCTTGTTTTGATGCGGCGGATTATGATGGATGTTGATAATAACGAGGATCTTGAGTTTGTGCTAGGTCAAAATGAAAAGCCTGAATTTTGTGAAAAAATAGTAGATTTACTCAAAAAATAGAAGTTATCAAATTTATCATAATTACATAAGACCTCACACAAGCTTGGACAACAAGACACCTGCTCAAGCCTGTGGAATTACTGTAAAAGGACAAGACAAGTGGAAAACAATAATCGAGAATGCAAGCTTATGAGTATAGATTTGATTGTTCTTTATGGTTTATTGATGGCAGGACTAGGTTTCTTTTTTGGTTCTTTGTCTAAAAAACCACAACAACCACAACCAGAGGAAAGCTACCATGCCACCTAAATACATCTTAAAAACAAAACTGTGTAGATACACATCATGTGTGTTGGGATGGGTTTCAAAAATTAATTTGAGAAAATGGTCAAAAGCAACTACAACAACACCGATAAACATTCCTTTGTTGGTACGAAATTTTCTAAATAACAACAACCAAACACTACTAACAATTCCAAAAATACCACCAAGTGCCCAATACAACAAAACATTATCAGGTTCTTCTAAACAATCCGTTTGTAGTGCAAGGTTCTCAAATTTTAAAGTGAAACCATGACCATCGTTAACACAAACTATAATGTGCCCAAATTCATGAATGAAACCAGTCAATATAACAAGTACCAAAATCGTAATTACAGAAGTAAAAAACATGGGTTTCAAATTCCAAAATCTTCTGATTCCAACTCTAAGATTTTTCATTATTTATCAACATCATACTTTCCTTTAACCAAATCCTTTAACATCACTACCGATAGTACAAGCATGGCGATTAAGGCGTGGCAAATCTATTTGATTGGTGTTTTTGTTGTTTCTGTTCCACTTGTCATAGTTCTTGGGTATTATGGATATGGAACAGGTGAAGGCCTTGGTTATGATATGGAAAGTATGTTGTTTACAGCTGGTGTAATTGGTGGTGGCATTATTGCTGTTTACTATGGTTACAAGCGAGAACAAAGAAAGAAGCTGGGAAGTAAATGAGAAAAAGCCATATTGTTTTTGTGATTGTTTGTGTAGGAACGGTATTACTTCTTTTATCCCCTGTATATGATGAAGAATACCTTATGGAAATAACTGAAGGGTATGGATTAGAAGTATTAGTGTATATTACTCTCTTTTGGTTAGGCATATTTGGAGTCGTGTACATCATATATCTTATCATTGATAAGATTCGTAGTAATCGGAAGGTTGCAAAATGAGCCGAACTTTTACAGAAAGAAAATTTTTGAAATGTGCTGATAACTTGACAGTATCCAATGTAGACAACTTTATTAGCAATAAAACCAAAATCCATAAATACAAGAATTAGTCGGCTGAGGGAATTTGTGATAAAATGGTAAAAAATTTAACAAAAAAGAACAAGTGTCCTCGATGTGGTCAGGGCTCTCTTGTAACTGACACAAACACTGGAGAAAATTTTTGCGGAAAATGCGGATTTGTTGTATTAGATCAAGCACTAGAGGCAGGACCTGAGTGGAGATCATTTTCAAAAGAAGAGCATGACGGAAGGAGCAGGACAGGTGTTCCAACATCGCTTGCAATGCATGATATGGGGCTAGCTACAATAATTGGCCCAGCAGACAGAGACGCAACTGGAAAACCATTATCATCTTCGATGCGAAGTACAATTGAGAGACTAAGAACATGGGACAGTCGAAGTCAGGTTCATGAGCCAATTGACAGAAACTTTAGACAGGCCTTTTCAGAGCTTGACAGACTAAAAGACAAGCTTGGAGTGGGTGATGCAGTAATTGAAAAGGCAGCCTACATTTACAGAAAAGCACTAGAAAAAGGGCTGGTACGGGGTCGCTCAATTTCTGCGCTAATTGCATCTGCACTTTATGCTGCATGCCGCGATACTGAAACGCCAAGGACACTAAAAGACATTGGACTAGCAAGCAATATCAAAAGAAAGGACATTGCAAGATGCTACAGACTGCTTTTACGCGAGCTTGGCCTCAAGATGCCTGTAGTTGACCCAATAAAGTGTGTCGCAAGGATTGCAAGTAAAGCTGACCTCTCAGAAAAGACAAAACGAGAGGCTGCTAGGATTTTACGCAATGCAGAAGAGCAAAAAATCTCAGCAGGAAAGGATCCAATGGGACTTGCAGCAGCTGCACTATATGTGGCATGTGTGACAAATGGTGAAAACAAGACACAAAGAGACGTAGCAGAGGCAGCAGGCGTTACTGAAGTCACCATACGAAACCGCTACAAGGGCCTAAAGCAGGCCTTAGACCTTTAGTTTTTCTTCTTTTTTAGAGCCAAGATAGTTTATTGCTAAAATTGCAATCGACATAGCACCTGTCACAACAAACAAAATTTCAAGTGTGGCTATAAAAGAATGAGAAAACGCGCTTTGAACTGAAACATCATTGGTGTATGATACCAAAAAGGCATACGTGAAAATAAAATAGTTTGTTGCCCAGTGAATCAAAATTGCAGGAAGCAGGCCGTATCTAAAATAAACCCAACCAATTATTATGCCGCTTGCTGCAGCTTGAGTAATTTTTCCAATACTCCACGGATCGCCAGATATTACATGGGCAACTCCAAAAAATAATCCAACTGCCACAATTAATGGCAAAACTTTAGCATACTTTTGGATATTTAGAGTCTCAGACGGATTCCATAATGACTTTAGAAAAAATTTACCAGATGCTTTTCTTGAATACATAAAAAAAAGGGGAACGCCAATTAACAATACTCTAAATCCAAGCTCTTCAACAATTGCTGCTGCACTTACACCATAAAACTGGATTAGCCTGTTTTTTGGCTCTGGCGGCTGTATTGTAACATCAATGCTTTCTTGGACAAAATTGATTATTCCTGATATTACAATTATGACTGTAAACCATTTGATAATCGTAGCCAAATAGTTTGAATCTGTTAAATTTTTTCCAAAAGACAATAATGAAGTTACTACAGAAAAAAAATCCTTTTTTGGGCCAAGTATTGCAATTGAAAATAAAACAAGAAACGTGCACCAAACTACTATAAACGCGTCTCCAAGCTCAAACTCAAAAGGAATCACATAGCTTATTCCCCCTATGACAAAATCATAGTCTTTTATTGGAAAATCAAAATTAATTTCGTTTCCAAGCTCTGAATTAAAGACTATAAACGCACCAATAGGAAATGAAATAATCATCATACCAAAAATAACTGAAAGTAGCGCAGCGTACGGGATTCCAAGCACTTGCAGATTTTTTGATTTTAGCAACTCTAGTGGACTTCGATTATTGACTCTGCAAAGCCAAACTTGACAAGGGTATTTTTTATTGTGTCACGATGATCCCCTTGTAAAAAGATGTACCCGTCTTTTGCTGTGCCGCCACAGGCATATTTTGATTTTAATTCCTTTAGAACAGAGTCAAGGTCGTTTAGCTTGGGATCCAAACCCTCTATCATGGTTCCCTTTTTTTTAAAACGTCTTGTTTCTAGTCTGACAATTATTTGATTAGAATCTTTGTTTAGTTCGCCGCAGGCGCACAAGTCTTGAGGTAGGCCACATATATTACAAATTACTGCCATTAGTTCTAAAATAATTTGCATTGCCATAGTATTAAAGCCTTATCTGCAGCTTGGCACTTTTCTATCTATTTTTAGTGGTAGGTTTTTTTACAAAAAGCAAGAATCATGTATGGTGTCAAACGATCTTACAAAACGAGCAGCTGATATGTTGCTAAAGGGCGCAACATTGCTTGCAGAGCCATGCCCTTATTGTAAGGGTGTTAGAATCATGAAAGACGGCAATGCGTTTTGCGTTAGCTGTGGTAGGGAGCCAAAGCCTGAAGTTGAGATTGATACAGAAAAATCAGAAGATCAAGAAAAAAGCAATACCTCTTCACAATCTGATTCGACTCTGATAACTCTGGCAAAAAAGCTAGAGTCCCTATCAAAGGAGCTTGAAAAAGAAACCGACTATGAAAAACAGCAACAGATCCTAAAATCAATTAATTCACTTGTAGAGATTATAGCAAAACTGAGATCATAAAAACAAGGTTTTTATGCCAAGTTTCTGACTTTAAGAAAGACATGAGCAGCAAAAAGAAAGGTGCCCCATTACCAGCATCAAGTGCAGGTCTTTTAAGATTCTTTGAAGATGAAACTAAAGGCTTCAAAGTTGACCCAAAAATAGTGGTATCTATTCCAACAGGCCTTATCGTACTTTCGTGGATACTGGATATCTTTCTTGTTCCGTGATAAACAGTATGCAAGATTCACATGATGATGTATCAAACATTCATCGACGATATACACTAACTCTCATCAATCCATCTTCAAGAATTCACTCACTAGTATTATCATTAATTGTTACAACGTTGCTTGTAGCAACTGTAGTTTTTGGTTATCTTAAAAGCGATGATTTTGTTGTAAGGCTAGCAGCTGTATTGGCGGTTCTTGCATCAACACAGTATCTTGACTCTCGCTATTCAAAAAACAAAGAATACTCTAAATCCCTACACATGTCCTTGTTTGGAAACATTCTCTGGCTTGTCATATTACTTTCAGGGATACTAGCTGTAACGGTTTTATCAAAAAGCGAGGCATCAATATTTTATGTTATAGAAGGGATGTTTTTGCTTGCAGGATTCCGTATTGGGCTTTTTACAACGGTATTTGGGGCAAGTATGAAAAAGGCGTGGGCTGCATGCTTTATCCAACCGCTTGCCATGTTCTTGGCACTAGTGCCTATGAATTTATGGACAAAAATTTTAGAGCCACAAACATTCTTGATTGGTTTTACTTTCCTAGGCATTGCAACTGTATGGTCGTATCTTACTGACAGAGCAGGAAAGCCTGGAGTAAAAAGCACCCACAAACTGGTACAGGCATATCTTGTATCAAAATCAAAAAACGATTCAAGCGAGATGGAATCATTAATGGAAGAGGTATCAAAAAAATCAAAGATTACAACTACACAAATTAGATTATGTTCTAAAGACAACAAAACTGATTTTAGAATGGTTATTCCAGAAATTCACCCAGGTCCGTTTCATCCAGTAGGAGGAAGTAACATTCCATATCTGATATACAAGAACATGGGCTCTTCAGCAATGGTCATGCACGGTGTTTCTGATCATTCACTAAATTTGCCTTCACAAGAAGAAGTGGAAAGCTACCTTAGAAGCCTTACAGATTATTCTGTGCCTCAAAAAGGATTGACATGTACAGAACCAGTTACGGTTCAAATTAACAAAGGACGTGCAGTAGGATTGCTCTTTGACAAAACAGCAGTTTTGTTTTTGTCACTATCGCCACATGGAATGGAAGACATTCCCTCTTCGATAAAAAGCGAAATTGACCAATTTTCAAAAAACCGAAATTTTTCCCAAGTCTTGATAGTTGATTGCCATAACGCAATGGGTGGAGAAATTTCTCAAAACGAGTCTGAAGACTTGCTCAAAGCCGCAAAGTCTTGTCTTGAAACGCTGATTACAAAAGAAACCTATCCAGTAGAGTTTGGTTACGCAAATTCTGATCATATGAAACTAGACACATCAGATCTTGCATTAGGAGGATTGGGAATTCTCTGTTTTCATATCAACAAGAAAAAATACTTTCTTGGCTGGGCAGATGCAAATAACATGCAAAACGGAATAAGAGAATACGTTGTAAATTATTTTACAAAAAATGGCCATGCCCTATTAGAAATCTGTACATCAGATAGCCACTATTCAGTAACGCCTGCTAGAAACAAACACGGCTATTATCAGTTTGGTGCCATATCAAAGCCACAACAGATTGCAGATTGGTATTTAGATATTGCAAAAAACGCAGAAAAAAACATCAACACAGGCTATTATGAAATCCTGGAAAACTCATCAAATGTCAAAGTAATGGGAAGCACAATCTTTCAAGACTATTCAAAAGCACTAGACAATGCGCTCAAAGCCACTCAAGTATTTGCATTAGGAACTATAGCGTTTTTTATTTCTACACTGTTTCTATAACATTTACCTGATCTAGATTTCCATAAAGCTCATCAACAAACGAGGAAAATTGCAAGATTGGAACTATTGGAACCTTTTCTATAAAGCTCAGCTGCTCCTGGTATAATGTTACTATGACAGGAACTGCCATGGCACCTCTAGTTTTTTTCACGTAATGTCTTACACGTTGAATTTGTTTTGTCACAGTATTTTTTAGTGTAGACTGGCTTTGCCTTTTCCAGTGTTTGCAGTCGACTAGAACTGCTACGCCTAGCCTTATCCCAACAACATCAATTTCCATTCTTGGCTTGGTGAGTGTGAGATTTTTAATCACGCTAAAGCCTTTTGCTTCAAATATTTTTGCTACCAGCCCTTCAAAATCGTGCCAATCAAGATGAATTGCTACCGCATCAATGGCAGCACCATTTTTTATTGCAAAGATTGCAGCCTTTAATTTATCTGCAGAATCAAAATTAATCACATCGTCTTCAAATCGGCCAATGTCGTTTTTTACAAAACTTTCCAGTATTTTTTTTGCCATGGTCTTGTCAGTGCCAGCTATTGCGCAAAAATCCTGGACTGATATACCGCCTGGAATTACTGCCTCTAGTCCTTTTATTAGCAGATTTGTATTCAACAACTTGACTCTAAATCAATTTTATAATAATCTATTTTCTCTAGAACTTTATAATGAACATAAAAAAAGATCTTTCATGAAACTTTTGATAGTTGCATTGCTTGCAACTATTTGTTTTCCTTTAGCGTTTGCTGAAAAGGCCACATTTGTTGATACAATTCAGTTTGTACAATATTTGGATGAAAACACAGCACTAGAAGAGGTTCGAAACGGAAATTTGGATCTATATTATTACAGAATGCCTTCAGAGCGCCTTGAAGACACAAAATCCCGCCAAGGACTGCAGATTTTTCAATCAACTGGCGGCTCATACAGCGTTCTTGTAAATCCAGCTCAGGCAGAAAAATTCAATCCTTTTTCTTTTGTTCAAGTGAGACTAGCACTAAATTATCTGATAGACAGAAACCTCATTGTTAATGAATTGATGGGAGGATATGGCGTTTCAATGATCTCAAACTATGGACCATTTGATCCAGACTATTTTTACATCCTAGATGATCTAGAGTCATTTCATTTCCAGTACAATCCAGAGCTTGCAGATGAGATGATCTCAAGCACACTAGAAGAGGCTGGCGCAAAAAAAATCAATGAAAAGTGGACATACCAGGACAAAGAGATTCAAATTCGAATTTTTATCCGCGGCGATGATCCGGTAAGAAAATCAATAGGCGAGATTCTCTCGTCTGAGCTAGAAAAACTTGGATTTACAGTAGTAAAGGACTTTGGTGATCTAAACAAGGCGTTTGTTGTCGTGTATGGCTCAAATCCAGCCGAGCTGAAATGGCACATCTACACTGAAGGATGGGGTGGGCGTTCTGCATTTGTAAAATATGACCCCGTTGGCCTTGCCCAGATGTATTCACCATGGTTTTCTAGTATGCCTGGCTTTAATGACCCAACTTATTGGAACTACAAAAACGATTATCTTGATTCTATTACGCAAAAAATCTATACTGGAAATTTTAGCTCTGCAGAAGAACGAGCTGAGCTTATAAAAAAAGCAACAGTTGAGGGAATAAAAGAGTCGGTACGGATTTTTATTGCAAGCAAAATTGATCAATACGTTGCCAGTACAAAAATATCTGGAATAATAAACGACTTTGGGGCTGGCGTGCCAAGCAGATTTACGCCAATCAATGTACGCAGTGACTCTGATACACTCAAAATAGGTGTAAAGCAGATCTATCAGGGTGCTTGGAATCCTGTAATGGGGCTGACAGATTTTTACAGCAAAAACATTTGGGATGCGATTTCAGATCCTGGAACTTTCAAGCATCCATACACAGGTGAATCATTTCCAATCAGAACTACATGGAAGGTAGAGACTGGAGGGCCTGATGGATTTGTAAATTTGCCAGACGGTGTTGTAAATTGGGATCCTACTCTACAAGAATGGAAAGCTGTATCATCTGACAAGGCCACAAGTAAAATCACGTATGATTTGCTGTTTGCAAACTGGCACAATGGAAAAAGAATGGACATGAATGACATCTTGTATTCTGTTTACTTTGCAATGGAATGGGGATCACAAAAACAAGAAAATGACAAAACATTTGATTCTGAATATACTCCTCAGGCAAGTCAACTGGTAAACACAATTGTTGGCATTAGAATAGTAGATGAGGACACTATCGAAGTCTATGTGAATTATTGGCATTTTGATGAAGCAGAGATTGCAGACTGGGGAGGTGTATGGTCATCAACTCCATTGGAAATAATGCTTGCAATGGAAAAATCTGTAATTGATGGTACCGTATCATTTTCAAGATCTGGTGCTGCAAGCAAAAACATCGACTGGCTCTCGCTAATTGTGCCAAACAATGCAGCTTTGGTAAAAAACTATCTTGATGATTTCAAAAAAGCAGGCCTTGTTCCAAAACCATTGGAAAAATTCAATTCTGATCAACAATACTTTGAATCACGATATGATGCATCAATAAAGTGGATTGAAAAAAACAATCATGCGATAATTAGCAATGGCCCATTTTACCTTGAGGCATACTCACCAGAGTCAAGAACTATAACAATAAAGTCAATTGACGATCCAACCTATCCCTTTGAGGCAGGGCACTGGAAGAGCTTTGAGGAAGTAAAATATCCAAAAATCATTAGCATAAGTGTTCCAAAAATAGTTATGCTAGGTGATGAGATTACAATTCCTGTAAGCACATCTGATTCGTCTCAAATCCACTACTTTTTAACAAATCCACAAGGCACAACAGTCAGCTCTGGCATAAAAAAAATCACTGACGGAACTGTCACACTCGAATTTTCGCGAGATGACACAAGCAAGCTTGGCATGGGTGCAAATGACCTTAAGATTTTTGCAATATCTGACTCTGTCTTGCGGCCTGATATTTACACAACAAGCTTTCTTGCCGTTTCCACCCAGCAACAACTACCTGAATATTCAGTATCAGAAAGCAGTGATGAGACAAGCCCAGAAAATGACTATATTGGAATTTTTACACTAGTGGCAGGAATAGTCTTAGTTGGATTTATTTTGGCTAAAAGAAGACAAAGAAAAAAAGCAATAGCTTCAAGATAATTTTTTTCCAATTATAAACAAAGTGCCGTATTCTCTTTTCCATTTTTTACTATTTGTTTGATCTCTAACTTGTTTTGTTACAACTTCAAATCCAACATTTTCAAACATCTTTTTCCATTCTGGTTTTGAACGCAAATCAAGTCTCATTTTCATCTTTTCTGCCCAGTGTGTTGTGGCCTTGTTTTCTTTGTAAAAGTCAGTTCCACAAAAAAATTTTCCATTTTTCTTTATCAGTTTATAGATTTTCCTTATCTGAGGCTCCATTGGCACTGAATAGTATAATGATTCCATGGAAAATACATAATCAAATTTTCCACGATATTTCCATGATTTCAAATCTATTTTAAAGTAATGTTCTTTTGCTGATGTCTTTTTTGAATTTGCATTTTTTATCATGTTTTTGCTTTTGTCGATTCCAACAGCTTTTCTACAGTTTTTGTTTCGTGCAATATGTCTTACAATCCAACCATTGCCACAACCTACATCCAAAAATGAAAACGATTTTTTAAATTTTATATTTTTTAAAAATTTTAGTACAGTTTTTGCATGCTCTTTTTCCATCAATTTGTCTAGACCACTTGATGCCCATTTGTCAAACGTAGTTCTAACTTTGTCCAATTAGTTTGTGATAATCAGTTTTCAATTTCAATGTTAAGATAAGTATGAATCATGCCTAAATTTTAAATGCAAACTTCAAGGCATATGCTTGAAAAGAAATGCCAGACGAATCATGCAGAATATGTGGTGGAAGCCTTACCAAGCGTACGCTTTGCGCCGAATGTAAAAAGGCAACAAGCATGATCTGTGTAAACTGTGGCAAGCAAACCCTGGAGCAATCACATGAAAATTGTATATCTATGATAAAGGTTTACTATAAAAATAATTTTGCAGGCCCGCTTAGAAAACAACGAAACTTTTTGTCACTTGCATAACTCTATTTTTTAAAATTTAGTTTTTTGTGCCGTTTTTATCATGCTAAATAACTGCCTTACTGCTAGCCTTGGGTGATATGCGGCAAGTCTAATTATGCTTGATAAGTCAAAATCGGCTCTAATAAAATCAAGAAATTCGTCTGCACTTAGCTCGTTTATAATTTCAATTTCTCTGTCCCACTGCTCATCTGATAGTCCAATCCATCTGTTTTGTATCTTGTATGCAGAGTTTATCTTTGATGAGATTGATTTTCTCCAATTTTCTTCATACTTTGATAACATTTTTTCTGAGGTATCATTTGCTTTGATGGCATCTGCAGCTACTTTTCCTGCTATTCTTCCAAACTTTATGGCATATCTTATGCCCTCTAGAACAAGCGGATTTGCGTAGCCAGCGGCATCGCCAACTAACATCAAATTATCATATGCAGTTTTTCTTGCAAGACCGTCATTTGGTATAAGCCCATAATGGAACTCAACAGGTGATATCTTTCCAAGCTTTTTGATAGGGCCAAGCTTTTTTTCTATAATTTCATCTAGCCTTTGAGTGGGATCAATCCCAGAGTCAGGTTTTCCAATGCCTACTCCTATCCGTACTTTATTGTCACCAACTGGAAAAATCCACGCATATCCGGAAGGAGAATATTGCTGGCCAACCATAAGATACCACGTATCTGAATCAATGTTTTCAACAACTGCTTCATACTCTGCACCTGCACCAAATTTTTTCCACTGTGACACTAGGCCTAATGATTTTGCTATAACAGACTGAAAACCACTTGCATCTATTACAACTCTTGATTGAAAAACAATCTCTTCTTTTGCCAAACTAGCTTTGATGCCAGTAATTTTTCCACTAGAATCTGTAACTACACTTGTTGCATTGGCATTAACAAAGAGTGTGGCACCTTCTTTGATTGCTTGTTCTGCCAAGAATCGATATGTTTTTCTCACATCTAGCACTGCAGCACGTGGCTTGGTATCGCTTATTGTTACTTCGTTGTTTGGCGAACAAAATGTATAATTTTTTATTGGATTGTAACAATCACTAGGAATTCCAAAAGATTTTGTGTCTTCTATCCATGTTACGCCACTTGTGCGAACTGTTTGCGCTATAGTCTCTTCCTTTTCAAGCAAGGCTACGCTGCAATTGTTTTTTGCAGCACTATATGCTGCAGACGCTCCAGCAGGTCCTGCTCCAACTACTACTACATCAAATTGTATATTCAACTCTTAATTCAGGAACTTCTAAAATATAAAATGAAATTTATCTCTTTAAGACAGGCTTGCCATCTGTATCAACTTCTCTTTCAGCATCCATTGGAGTGTTATGCTGTTGATCTCGATGCATATAGCTGTATGATCCTCCATCTTTACGACAGAACTTTTTGTGTACGGCGTCCTCGATTTTCAGAGTGTCTGCGTTTTCATGGAATATCCGTTTCCCACAGACCTCACAAACTATCTCTGGCATAACATCTGGCATATGCTAAATGTATTTATTTTATTCCAAAATCATCTGCTTTTTCAAAGACTTATGTTATAATACCTAAAATGCGTAGCTT
>Ga0213870_1000196_pt1 | contig 32053 bp, 31 predicted proteins | sample WICALVC2017_Meta_FD_160119 | JGI IMG/M metagenome (GOLD analysis project Ga0213870, IMG submission 160119) | Freshwater microbial communities from subterranean cave lake in Wind Cave National Park, South Dakota, United States - WICALVC2017 | ecosystem: Environmental > Aquatic > Deep subsurface >... | reverse complement strand
GTGGGCGGCCGCAACGGCCGCCCACTGATTTTGCGGCGCATTCGCGCCGTCTTGCGCGCCTTCGGCGCGCGCTTCTCCCCCCGCCAAAACGAGGTTCGCTCTTGTGCGATTTTGAAATTCTGTCTCGAATTAGTATTTGCTTTGCCATATAAAAAGAATTTTTGCTATAATGACATTGCGCTCAACTGTTTCGATTGCTTATTTTAATGACCGTCTTTGGATTCAGCTTGAGCAATCGAGTTGAGCGCACCAAGGGCGGTCATTTAAGTTTTCAATATGAACACTATGCAAAACATAATTTCGTCTCCGCAAAAATTCTTTTTGTATGCCCGCAAGTCCACCGATGTGGAAGATAAGCAAGTTTTGTCTATCGAAGCACAGATCACAGAATTGCGCGCCTACGCCAAAACAGAAGGACTAATTGTTGTTGAGGAGTTTATCGAGAAGCAGTCCGCCAAAATTCCGGGCCGTCCGATATTCGGCAAAATGTTGGCGCGAATTGAGAAAGGTGAGGCCAATGGAATTTTGGCGTGGCACCCTGATAGATTGGCGCGCAATTCTGTAGATGGAGGACAGCTTATCTTCCTCTTAGACGGTGGACGACTTGCGAGCTTGAAGTTTCCTACCTTTTGGTGCGAAAACACCTCGCAGGGCAAATTTATGCTCAATATCGCCTTCGGGCAAAGCAAATACTATGTGGATTCGCTTGCCGAAAATACTAAACGAGGATTGCGCCAAAAAGTGAGGCGCGGAGAATATCCCGCTCTTGCACCAATCGGCTACATCAACGATGTGCGGACAAAAACGGTTATCGTGGACAAAAGGCGCGCCTCACTTATTCGTAAAGCGTTTGAGCTTTACGCAAAGAATGGTTCGCGTCTCGAGGATATTGCAAACTTTTTGGCGCAATCCGGTATTCATTCAAAAAATGGCAAGCGACTCCACCGAGACAGAATTTCTTTTATCCTTTCCAACCCATTTTATTACGGACACTTCCGCTATGCCGGTGAAATTCACGAGGGCAAACACCAGCCAGTCGTCTCAAAGAAAATTTTTGATAAAGTTCAAGAAGTTTTACAGCAAAGAGGAAAGCCGAAAACAAAAGAGAAAGTGCCAAAGCCGTTTACGGGACTTTTTCATTGTGGTGAATGTGGTATGAGCATAACCGCTGAAATCCAAAAAGGACACACATATTATCGGTGCACGAAAAAGTCCCGATCGGTAAAGTGTAGTCAGTCGTATGTTCGCGAGGAGATAATTAACGAACGGCTTTCCTCTTTGCTTCAAAAATTTTCTTTGAAACCGGATTGGGCGGCGGGAATGATGAAGATGTTGGAAAATGAGAAAAGCGAAGCCGCCCAATCCTCCACCGCTTTTGTTCGGGAAGCCGGAAACAAAATCCGCGCCATACAAGCGAAGCTCCAGCGACTTCTGGATGGCTACTTGGAACAAGATATTGAGCGCGAAGTATATCGTGAGCAGAAAGCTGTCTTGTTGTCCGAAAAGAAGTCGCTGGAAGAACAAATGGCGCGGATTGAACAAAAGCGAACTGGCTGGCTCGAACCGATGGCAGAATGGATAAAAGAGGCAGAGAATCTGCCTAAAATCGCACGGGAGAGTAACCTTTTTGCAAAAAAGGTTACTGCCAAAGAAATCTTTGGCTCGAACCTCGTTTTGGCGGGGGGAGAAGCGCGCGCCGAAGGCGCGCAAGACGGCGCGAATGCGCCGCAAAATCAGTGGGCGGCCGTTGCGGCCGCCCACCAAATGGCTCTCAAAAAGCCGTTGAGTTTTATCGTGGTGCCGATGGCAGGGATCGAACCTGCGACCTAGGGTTTATGAGGCCCTCGCTCTGCCACTGAGCTACATCGGCGAGTAGTTATTATTTTACTGATATTTACCATCTTTTCAAATTGATTTTATAATGCTAATCTCGAATCGCGGGAAGGTGTAACGGATGCATGGGTGGCTCATAACCACCAGGCAGCAGGTTCGACTCCTGCTCCCGCAACCATCTTTCGCCAAGGCTTCAGAATGGTTAGAAAAGATCGGTCAAGCTAATATGAACTGACAAGAATGAAAGTTGCCATTATAGGCCTGGGGCGAGAGGGGCAATCGCTTTATAGATATTTGAGACAGCAACCGGAATTCCGGCAAGCTGACGTTTGGATTCTTGATCAGAATCCCAAAGTCAAACCGCCCGCCGGCAGTAAAAAACAGCTCGGCCAGAATTACCTAAAAGGGCTCGACGGCTTCGATTTGATTTTCCGCTCCCCGGGTGTGCCCCATAGGCTAATCAAGCAGAGGTTGGAAAATTGGAGACTAGAAATTAGAAACTACGAGCTAAGGTTATCAAGCGCGACGAAATTATTCTTCGAGAAGTGTCCTTGCCCGATTATTGGCGTCACTGGCACCAAAGGCAAAGGGACAACCAGCACGCTCATTTATAAAATCTGCCAAGCTTGCGGCCGAGATGTTTACTTGGCCGGCAATATTGGCCAACCAGCGCTGGACATTCTGCCAAAATTGAAAATTGGTTCGCTAGTGATTCTTGAGCTTTCCAGCTTCCAATTGCAAGATCTTGAACGATCGCCGCAAGTAGCCGTGGTGCTCGATATTTTTCCCGACCACCTCGATGCCCACAAAAACTTAAAAGAATATGTTGAGGCTAAATCCCAAATTGCCCGCCACCAGCAATCAAGTGATGTTATCTTCTACTTTGTTGACAACAAGGACTCATTGATCATCAGCAAAAAAAGCCGCGGCCGGAAGATTTCTATCTACCACTATATCAGCAGAAAAGACCGGGCTGATCTCCGCCGGCGGGTTAAAATACCCGGCCTGCATAACTGGCGCAACGCTCAAGCCGCTTTTGCTGTAACTCGTTATCTCGGCTGCCCCCGCGCCAAGATTTTTAAAACAATTGCCAAGTTTCGCGGCAACGAGCACCGTTTGGAATTAGTCCGCCGGCTTAACGGTGTGCGCTACTACAACGATTCCGCCAGCACTAATCCGCAGACAACCATTGCCGCCGCCAAAGCTTTCAAAGAACCCAAAATAATTATCGCCGGCGGCTATGACAAAAACCTTGATTACCGACCGTGGGGTGAAGAATTTACCAAGCGCCGCGTCAAAGCCGTCATCCTGATTGGCCAAACCAAAAACAAGATCAAAAAAATTCTCTCTCCAAAATTATCGTCTTGCGAAGACCATAATTTGAAAGGGGCTGCTGAATTGGCTAAGGATTTGGCCAAGCCGGGTTGGCTAGTGCTGTTCTCCCCCGGCGCCGCCAGTTTCGATATGTTTGAAGACTACCGTGACCGTGGACAGAAATTTAAAAAGATAGTAAAATCGCTTTAGTGCGGGTGTGGTGTAGTCTGGTTAACACGCCTCCCTGTCACGGAGGAGATCGCCAGTTCAAATCTGGTCACCCGCGCCCCAAACCAGAGTTGCTTTCAGCAACACGGTTCGGGGCTGTCCAGCACCATGATTGTGAAACAATTCCTGGTGCGGGTCGCCCTGAACTAAAACCAGAAAAATCCCGCTCCGGCGGGATTTTACGGTGGGGGGACTGTCCAGAGCTGTGATCCAATTTACCGGATCTCTAGTTCTGGGCTGATCCCAACCGTACTTGTTCTGGTTAGGATCGCCCCAAATTAGAAAACCCGCTGGAGACTAAGTCGATCTCTCCATCCCAGAAAATCCCTTGATTTTCTCTGGGACAACATCCACCACCATCTCCAGCGGGTCTAAGTCCTCCGCCAAGTATTCTACCAAGAAAACTCCGGCGGTGTAATCGGCAAGGACCATATTTCCTTAATCATTAAATTATGGTCATCGCAAGACCATATTATTCTGAATAAAAAGGGGCCGCGGTCGATAGCATGGACCCAACCCTGAATCTCGCCAGGGTCTTTGCAATTACCCAACCGCGGCTCAAACGAACTGCTTTTGATTCTACTCTAAGCCCGACACTCTAGTCAATAAGCCGCAATTCCTGAAAGGCACGGCGGTAGATGTAAATGGCTTCATCCGCCATTTCTCTAGTCAAAAGGAACTCCGGTTCTTTTTTCACTTTTTCGGCCAGGTAATGAGCTTGGCGCAGCTCGTTGACGTTGGAAATTTGGGCGGCGGTAATATTTTCCAGCCGCTCGGTGAGAGTCTTGCCATAATAACCAGCCAGTTTAAGAACTTCGTTTAAAATCCGATCAGCTTCATCGAGAGCCAATTGCCAACTCTCCGGGTTTTTACTTCTCAACCTTCTCAAAATTATCCGCCAACCCCGGAGGGAACGACGCTTTTGAATGTCCCCTACCATCATTGCTTCCATTAGCCGCTCAATCCGCAAATTAATGAACTCCATTCCCACTACTGCATAGATAATACCAAAAAGCAAAATCAGCGACAGGACAATTGAAGCAGTTTTAATAATGTAAAAATTCTGATAAAGCCAAAAAGCTCCTTGGTAGACATCGGTTGCTAAACGCCCTAGCCAGCCCCCTAGTGATTGAAAGATATTGAGTTCCATAATTACCGGCCGAGGCGCTCGTAATATTGACCGACCGCTAAAATATCAGCCTCTCGCCAAGGTTTGCCAATCAATTGAAAACCCGGCGGCACTGTCAGAGCCGGCAAGCCAGTTAAATTAGCCGGAATTGTCAAAACATCGGACAAATACATCTTCAGCGGGTCAGCCAGCCGCTCCCCAAACCGGAAAGGCGGCGTTGGCGAAACCGGAGTCAGCAGTAAATCAACACTTTTAAAAACATTGTCAAAATCCTCTTTGATCAATCGCCGAACCCTCTGCGCTTTATTGTAATAAGCATCGTAGTAGCCGGAAGAGAGCACAAAAGTTCCTAAAATGATTCGCCGTTTGACTTCCGGTCCCAGGCCAAGACTGCGATTTCTAAAATAAAGTTCCCGCAAATCATTAAAGGTCGAGCGACTGCCGTATCTCACTCCCTCATAGCGCGCCAAATTAGCGCTGACTTCTGCCGGTAAAATAATGTAGTAGCAAGCCACAGCATATTTAGTATGAGGCAAACTGACCTCTTTAAACTTTATTTTCAAGGTTTTCAGTTTTTTTACCACTTCGCTAATCCTTTGACTAATTAGTTTATCAATCCCCTGACCAAGATATTCTTTAGGCAAACCAATCACTAATTTTCTCACTTGCTCTAACTTGGGATCAAGCAACTCGTCCCCGTAAACAGTCTCAACGCTGGTTGAATCATGCAAATCATAACCGCTGATTGTCTTAAATAAAAGAGCGGCGTCCTCCACCGTTTTAGTGATCGGGCCAATCTGATCCAAACTGGAAGCCATAGCAATTAAGCCATAGCGGGAAACAGCGCCATAGGTCGGTTTTAGACCAACTACCTGGCAGAAATCCGCCGGCTGACGAATCGAGCCGCCGGTGTCAGAACCAAGGGCGGCCACTGCCAAGTGGGCAGCCACCGCCGCCGCCGATCCGCCCGACGAACCGCCCGGAACAAGTTTGGGATTGTGAGGATTTCTGGTCAGTTTAAAAGCCGAGTTCTCGGTTGATGATCCCATCGCAAATTCGTCCAGATTAGTCTTGCCGAGAAAGACAGCGCCGGCTTGGCGCAATTTTTTAACAACCGTGGCATCATAGACCGCCCGGTAGTTTTCCAGAATTTTAGAAGCGGCTGTCGCTGGCTCACCGGCCACCAGAATATTGTCCTTAATCGCCAGCGGCACACCGGCCAGGTCACTAACTTTTTGGTCGCCGGCCACCGCCAGATCTGTTTTCTCCGCTTGAAGATAAGCAGCCTCCTTGTCAAAACTCAAGTAGGCGCCGATCTCTTGATCCCGGCGCTCAATGTGCTGATAAAGCTGTTCCACCATCTCAAGCGCCGTGAATTCCTTATTAACCAGCCCGTGGTGAAACTTTCTAATGGTCAATTCATGCAAATGCATAGTCCCCCTCACAACACCTTAGGCACTTTGAGATAACCTTTGTCCGTTTCCGGAAAAGCCTCAACGATCCGCCCAACATCGTTGACCGAATGAGGTTTTCTCTCAATGTTCACTTCATCCTCCCGCAAGATGTTTTTTTGAACCGTCCCCCCAGTCATTGGTTCAATCTCGTCAGTGCTAATGGCCTGCAACTGATTGAAATAATTAAGAATCTTTTGCAGATCCTTAAGAAATATTTGATTTTCTTTGGCGGTCAGCTTAAGCCGCGCCAGTTTGGCTAAATGCCCAAGCGAAGCCTTATCAATAATTTGAGGCATTAAGCTTAGGATAAATAATCAACTGCTTTTGAGCAAGAAAAAGCCCCACGGTGTGGGAAGGATGTGGGGCTTCCACAGAACGGGCTAGACCGCCCGCTAAGTGTAATAAGGGGAGAGGGGGGCCAAGCAAAAGCTGGGGAGTTGCTGACCTAGAATGGATTCCGTGTGACGTTCACCATTCTTGGGGACCGCCCCCCTCTCCGGCTGGGTTTAAAAGTACTAGAAACCCCGATCGCCGCCAGACGCCGGCTTTGCGACTTTTAGGCGACCGGGGGGCACACTAACTAAGGACATTCTCCATAACATCCCAATTTCCATTGTAACAGCAACCGAATCCAGAGTCAATCAAAGTTATCCACTGATTATTTTTAAAAACTCCGGCTCGTCAATTGTCTTCACTCCCAACTTCTTGGCTCTTTCATATTTAGACCCCGGTTTCAAGCCCACCACCACCCAGTCAGTCTTTTTGGAGACTGATTCATTAACATTGCCGCCCAGTTCTTTAATTTTCCTCTTAGCCGCCCCTCTGGTCAGGGACTTTAATCCCCCGGTGATGACAAAGGTCAACCCTTTCAATCTTTCCTGCCGCTGATCTCGGCTGACCGGCTGCTCTATGACCACGCCCACTCTTGCCAGTTTCTCTAAAAACTTAATATTCCGTTCATTATGAAACCAATCATAAATACTCTGCGCCACCACCGGGCCCACATCAGAAATCTCCCGCAATTCCTCCAAAGAAAAATTTCTTAATATGCCAACAAGGTCGCTGATGCCTAATTGCCGCTTCTTGGTTTTGCCAATTATCTGCTCCGCCAGCAGTTGGCTGGTTTCTTCCCCAATATGGAGAATCCCCAAGCTATAGATAAAGCGCGCTAGAGAGATTTGTTTGCGCGATTTTACTTCCTGAATAATGTTCTCGGCCGATTTATCACCAAATCTTTCCAGCGCCGCGATATCACCCTTCTCCAAGGTAAAAATATCAGCCGCATCGCCGATTAACCCTTCATCCAAAAACCGGCCAACTATTTTCTTCCCCAAACCCTCGATGTTAAAAGCGCCTTGGGAAATAAAATGATGTAACCGCTTCCGCTGAACCGCCCCGCAGTTTTTGTTAGAACAGCGATAGTAAGCGCCCGCTTTAATAATTGTTGAGTTATCAATCGGGCAACGCGCCGGCATGGCAAATTTTCTTTCTTTACCTATTCTTAACTCTTTGAGGACTTTAGTCACTTGGGGGATAACATCACCCGCCCGAGAAATGACAACTGTGTCGCCGATCCGGACATCGAGCCGCTGAACCTCATCATAGTTGTGGAGGCTGGCGCTGCTGATGGTGACGCCGCTGATTTCAACCGGTTTCAGCTTGGCCACCGGGGTTAAAGTGCCTGTCCGCCCCACATAAACTTGGATGTCTTCAATAACCGTGGTCGCCTCCCGCGGCGAAAATTTGAAAGCCACCGCCGCCCGCGGCGCTTTACCAATCACCCCACCGCCAGCAAAAACTTCATTATCATCAACCGCTACCACAAGCCCATCAATTTCGTAAGGCAAACGGTCACGCTGGTTGTTCCAGTAATGCTGAAGTTTCAAGACTCCTTCCAGAGAACTGCACTTTTTAGTGTGGGGATTAATCTTAAAACCCCACTTTTTAAGCTGATCGTGCTCCCCGGAATGATACTTGAAGCCGCCATCGGTCACAATGTCGTAAGCGAAAGAATCAAGTCGGCGACTGGCTGTCACTTTAGAATCAAGCTGGCGGACACTGCCCGCTGCTAAGTTGCGTGGATTGGCATAAACAGCCTTGCCTCTCTTTATCAATTCCTTATTAAGCCGCTCGAATTTCTTCTTATCAAGAAAAACCTCACCTCGCACCACTAAATGCCGAGGATAAGTTCCCAGCAGCCGCAGTGGTATCGCCTCAATGGTCTTGATATTCTGGGTGATCTCTTCGCCAACTAATCCATCGCCCCGTGTTGAAGCTTGGACTAAAATACCATTATCATAAACCAACTCGATTGCCAGACCGTCAAGTTTTAACTCGCAGTAAAAATTCGATTTAATTTGGTAACCAAGATGGTTCTCCAACCGCCTCAGCCAATCCTTCATGTCCTGTTCGGAAAAAGCATCGTTAAAGGAAAGCATTGGCACTTCATGCCGGACTTTAAAAAATTTGGTTAGCGGCTTACCCCCCACCCGCTGGGTCGGCGAGTCGGGAGTGATCAGATCAGGAAATCGCTGCTCCAAGTCAAAAAGTTCCTTTTTAAGCGAATCCAAAACTTCGGCCGAGATTTCCTGTTTATCAAGAACATGATAAAGATAGCGGTGGTGATCAATCACTTTACGCAAGTGGCTAATTCTTTCTTCAACTTCTTGTCTAGTAACCTTCTTCATGCCCCAATTTCCCCCTAGAATTATAAACCCGATGAGAAAAACCCTGCTAGAGAAGATGAGAGTACGCCTCTATCTCCCTAACAGGGTTCCGGAAAGTGCGGGCCAGTACTTTCCTACAAAGTAGTCTAGCATCCTTAGCGAAGTCTATCAAAACCAGCTAACACTCCGGCTTAAATTTTAGAGAAAAACGCCCTGTTGGGTTGAGCCAAACTAGTAAGGAGGGACTAGCCGACTACCCCAACAGGGCTACGGAGAAGCGAGCCGCCACTTCCCGATAAATTATAGCACACTTAGCGAACAATGACAAAGAAAAGCTGCAGCGAGCGATTGATGACCCGTGGACACTGACCAGCTATTGATGTCTCCCGCCGGGCGCCGGCACAGCCAACAGCCCTAAATTCAATTTGGCTGCCGCCGCCGCTCACTTGGGTGACAAAATCAGCATTCTGGAAACGAGGTTGAGGGTAATTAGCTCTCCGGAAATTTTTATAAAGTTCCCATTCCAAACCGCTGTCAGCCGCGAAAATAGCTTGGAGTGAATTAGTGACGTTGGTTGACTGACGAATTTGGTTAAGCATCAAAACTCCGGCGATGGCGGTTGCTCCCAAAATTGCCCCGGAAACTAAAAGCACTGTCAGCAACATCACTTGTCCTTTTTCCCTAGCGCTCGCTTGGCTGCTCATATATCAAGTTGTCTGGAGCTGACCGTTGTTTGCAATCTGGTCACAATATCCTTAGCCCTTTGGTCAATGGCGCTGACAGCTAATCTGATAGTGACGCGAGTCGACTGGCCATCATTGGCCAAAGCGCCCAGCAGGTCAAAAAACAAGTAACTGATTTTAACATTGCGGCTGGTGAGCGGCAGACCGTTGCGCTCAATCACTCCATCGTCTTCATTAAAACGGTAAGTTACTTTTCCTAATTTCTGGTCCAAGAACTGCAGCTCGGTCTTTTGCGAGTTGGTGGAAAACTGATAACCAGTCCGGATCTCCCGGCTCATTTGCTCGAGCGCCAAACTAGCATTGTCATTGGCCGCCATTAAAGCCACGACCGCCTGCTGACTCCGCAGTGAATTAACAAAAACCCCCGCCGCCAGCCCCGTGACCATCACAAACAAGCCAGTAGCTACCAACAACTCAATTAAGGTAAACCCCTTGCTCATCGCCAATTCAAAAAATGATCTTCCAGATCAACTTGGAAATTAGCGCCGCCGCGGCCGGTCCACCGGACAGTCGAATAAACTTTTAACTCCTCACCGCCGCCCAGCAGTTCAAGATTGATCAGGCGATAAAACCTGGTTAGCTGACCGGCAGCGTAGCTGTAGCGGCCCGACTGCTCATCCAAATTCAAACTGCGGCCCTCAACGGCCGCCAATAGCAAGTCATCGTGATCAGCTTCGTAACGGCCGGCGGCCAAGCCGGTATTCCAAGGCCGATCTTTGATAAGGTTGTTATCAACCAAATTTTTAACGATTTCAATTCCTTCAGCCGCCAAGTAAGCGGCGGTGTAACGATCAGCCACCACCCGATTGAGGCTAAGGGAACGCGACAGCAAGGCAAAAATTCCCAACAGTCCTACTACCACAATGGTAATAGCTACCAACGACTCCACTAAGATAAACCCGGCTTCATTAATTTTTAACTGCAATGGCATGAAAGTTAATTGGCGCTGACTTGACCAGCGCTGTTGATAATAATTTTCCCGCTGATTGATCGGTCATTGTCTGTCAGGATAATTTCTCTTTCGCCGCTGGCGGCCGCCCCGTCAAAAAATACCTCCGGCAGAGGCGGGATAAACAAAACATCAATTACCCGGCCGTCAGCCGACTGCAGGACTGACGGCAGAGAGAAATTTTTGTCGGCAAGCAGTTCTGCTTTGTTCTCCGCCGAATAACGCCGGTCGCTCAACTGACAATTAGCCGCTAAGTCACGATAGATAAAATACCGGTTCTGCTCGAAGCGAACTCCGTAACCACAGCTCACTTCACCCTTAACCAATGTTTCGCCGGCCAAGCCGACCAGAGACAAATTTTTGGCTTCCACCAAAGCGCTGACGATCCTCGCTTTTTCTTTAAGCAGAATCAGCTGCTTTTCCCCCGTCCGATTGTATAAAATTAAAAAAGACGTCATCAGCGCCAAAAACCCAATCACAAAAAGAGCTTCAATCAGAGTAAAACCCCGATCCATGAGAAAATTCTAACACACTACCGGCAGCTCAATAATAATCAAGGATGTCCAATATTCTTACTAATCTCTAACTTCCAATTTCTAACTTCCAATAAAAAAGGCGGTGGTCATGCGTTATCTCCATTCCTCACTACTAGTGAGGAACTACTCGCAAAGCCAACCACCGCCAAGCACAAGCAAAATTATGGTCATCGCAAGACTATAATATTCGAGGTTAAAACAAACTAAAATACCAGTCAACCAAACGGTGGCCGAAGAAGACAACCAGCCAAAAGCCCGCCACCAAAAATGGTCCGAAGGGTACTTGGGCTTTGAGGCTTTTTTTCTTCAAAATCAGCAAAAGTACTCCCCAGACCGCTCCGACAACAAAAGCCAAAGCAATGGCTAGCACAATGTCCGGCCAGCCCAGCAATAACCCCAACGCTCCGGCCAGTTTCATATCGCCGATCCCCATTGCCCGGCCGCTGCTGAGAGCGATGATCAAGCCAAAGAACAAAAAACCGACTGCTCCGGCTAAAAGATGATTGACAAGCTGATTGTCAAAAGCGGGAACAAGCTCGGCGTAGTTTCTTAAAAAAGAACCTGATTGCAAAAAGGCGGCGATTAAACCCAGCGCCGCTAAAAAAATCACTAACTGATCAGGAATAATCCGCAACCGCCAGTCAATCAAGGCAAGCAAAATCATTGCCAGCGCCGCCAACAGCCAAACCCCAACCAAAGTGGCGGAGAACTGATAAAGACGGTAGTAATTATAAAAATAATAAGGCAGCAGCAGGGCCAGCCCGCTCAGAATTTCAATGATCGGATATTGAAAAGAAATCAGTTTCTGACAGTGACGGCAGCGACCTCTCTGCCAAAAAAAACTAACCAGCGGCAGTAACTCATACCAAGAGAGCTGTTCCCGACAGTTAGGGCAACGCGACCGGCCGCCGATCACTCCCCGATTAAAAAGCCCGCCCCCGGCCCGATAACGGCTGCCGATAACATTGAGAAAACTTCCGATGACCAGGCCGAGGAGAAAAAGAAGGGTGTTAAAACTTAATGCAGTAGACAGGGTCATCACAGCTCACGCCATAGTTGTCCAGACCAGCGCCATCAACATCGTCCCGCAAAACTGAATGATCAGGATCCTCCAGCTTAGCCGCTAACAAATAGCTTTGTTCATTGCTGCTGGCGGCGTATTGATAAGTTTGATCGTTGAGCGGGTCGTTAGGCAGGGCGTTGACACCGATCCCCGCGCCGGTCAAGACTGATTTAAGATCTGGCCACTTATTACTGATGGGATATTCACCGTTTTTGGCATAATAAAGCTCTAAAATATTTTGGACTGATCTCAAGTCAGCCACGCGGCGGGCGTCCCGTCCCCGGGCGCGAAAAGTCCCGAGGCCCACCAGCACCACCGAAGCTAATAACCCGATAATGAAGATGACCACTAAAACCTCAACCAAGGTGAAACCATTGCCAGACTTTAGGAGTTTTTTACAAAAGGTTTTTAGCATCGCATTGGTTTCTACCAGCCGACAACTGTAAAGCTTTTTAAAACACTTGTACCAAATTATAAATTGGCAGCAGGATAGATGCAAACAACAAACCAACCAAAGCCCCGATTATCAAAATCAACGCTGGTTGAATCAGTTCCACTAGATTACTAACCAAACTATCAACTTCTCGACTGTAAAAATCGTAAATCTTAGTCAACATTTGATCGAGTCGGCCGGTCTTTTCTCCCACAGCGGTCATTTGACTAACCAGCGGCGGGAAGTAACGTTCATTTTTCTCCAGGGCTTGAGACAATAATTCGCCGCGGCGCACCCGATTAGCCACATCATGCAGGACATCCCGATAAATAAAACTGCCAACAGTGTGGGAGCCAATCTCGATTGCTTGGGCAATTGGAATCCCTCCTCTAATTAAAACACTGGTGGCCTGACTAAAGCGGGCCACATAGACCTGACGAAAAAGCCGGCCAAAAACCGGCAGGCTCATCTTCACCTCATCAAGCACCACTCGCCCCTCTTCACTGCGAAAATAATCCAGCAAGAGCAGAACGGCGATGATCACAAAAATAATAATGGCCAGCCACCAATCAGCAATGAAACTGCCGAGATTAAGAAATAATCGGCTAACAAACGGCAAACTGACTTGGCTTTCTAAAAAAATTGGTTCGAGCTGGGGGAAGACTACTCCCAAAAGAACGCCCGAGGTGACCACAAACAAAACTACCACAAAAACCGGGTAAATTAGCGCGTTGCGGACTTTTGATGAAAGTAATTGCTCTTTTTCCAAGTAGTCCGCTAAAAAATTCATGGCCGAGTCAATCTGGCCAGTGACTTCAGCCGAGCGAATAAGATTAATGTAAAATTCGGAAAAGACATGCGATTGGCGCTCCAGCGCTTGGGAAAGCGACAAACCGGAATCAACATCGCCGGATATTTCAAAAACGGCTTCTTTCAAGACCGGGCTTTTTGTCTGTTGATAAAGACTCTTCAGAGCGTCGCCCAGCGAAATAGCCGCCTCGAGCATTGTGGCAAACTGCCGAGTGAAGATCATCAGATCCTTGAGACGAACACGATTGAAAACGGCCAGCAGTTGCTGATACCAAAGCGGGGGTCTGATCCCTTCCAAACTTAAAACATACAAATCATGACTGTTAAGAGTGTTTAAAGCGGCTTCTTTAGTGACAGCCTCTATTTTCCCCACCTGCAGCTCGCCCCCTTTAGTTCTGGCGCTGTAGTTGAACTTCATGAATGCCCAGATTCGTTATTAGTCAATTGATTAGACTTTTTCCGCCAGTATCCTTAACTCGGCCGGGTTCAGTGAATAAAGTTCAGCTTGCTCCAAAGCAATTACCCGACGTTTCACTAGGCCAGCCAGCGATCGGTTGAGAGTAATCATTCCCTCTTTAAGGCTAGTCTCAATTACCAAATCAATCTGATGAATCTTGCGCTCCCTAATTAAATTACGGATGGCGGCATTGGCCAGCATAATTTCGGCAGCCGGCACCCGCCCGCTATCAATCCGCGGCACCAGCCGCTGGGAAATAATAGCCACCAGTGTCGAAGAAAGCTGGGAAGTAATTTGGTTTTGCTGTTCTGCCGGAAAACTATCGATGATCCGGTTGATGGTTTGGGCCGCCGAGTTGGTGTGGAGAGTGGAAAAAACAAGGTGGCCGGTTTCGGCCGAGGTCATAGCCGTTGCCATTGACTCGGTGTCACGCATCTCGCCGATCATAATCACATCTGGATCCTGACGCAAAACCGACCGCAGGCCATCATGAAAATTCAAAGCGTCGCTGCCAACTTCCCGTTGAGAAATAATTGACCGATCCTGAACAAAAAGATATTCAATTGGATCTTCAATAGTAATAATATGGTCTGTCCGGCTTTTATTAATTTCGTCAACCAAGGCCGCCAGAGTGGTTGACTTGCCGTGACCGGCCGGGCCAACCACCAAAATAAAACCTTGAGAAAGCCGGGGCAGATCATGAAGAATCGGCGGGAGGTTAAGTTCCTCAATCGTCCTCACTTTGGCTGGTATCAAGCGCAAGGCGGCGGCCATAAAGCCTTTTTGGAAAAAAAGATTAGTCCTGAAGCGCGCTTTATCTTCAAAAGTGTAAGAAAAATCCACGGTCCTCTTTTCTAGAAACTCTTTCTTTTGTTCCGCTGAAGCCAGCGCTGAAATCAAGCCGTCAGCCACCTCCGGTGTGACAATTGATTCTTTCTCAATAGCTAGTAATCGGCCGTCGATTCTTAATGTTGGCCGCCGGCCAACAGCCAAGTGTAAATCAGAAGCTCCTTGGCGGGCCGTCGCCAGCAAAAGCTGACTAAGCTGTTGTTTGTAGTCCATCAACTTTTTTAGTATAGCATGTTCGGGCCTTAATCTGCCGTCTCCCGCAACACTTCCTCAATGCTTATCAAGCCCTCCAAGGCTTTTAAAATACCGTCCTGGCGGAGGGTAATCATTGCCTGCCGTTTGGCTTCTTCGGCAATTTTACTTTCCACTGGCTGGCCATTGATAATGTCCTCCAGCTCGGGTGTCATTTTCAACACCTCAAAAATTGCCACTCGGCCGCTGATCCCCTTACCCCGGCAGGCTTTACAACCCGGTGAACGCCAAATCTTGAAGGGACTTTTTACCAAGCCCCCCACTTCCTTTTTAATAATATCGGCAACTTTTTCGCCGGGAGATTCCGCTTGCCTGCATTCCTGACATAAACGGGAAACTAACCTTTGAGAAACCATTAGGTTTAAAGTTGATGGCAGGAGGAAACTATCAACTTTCATGTCAATCAGCCGGGGGATAACGCCGATGGCATTGTTGGTGTGCAAAGTTGATAAAACAATATGACCAGTCAGGGCGGCATGAACCGCCAGTTGGGCTGTTTCGGAATCCCGGATTTCGCCAACCATAATGATATCGGGGTCCTGGCGCAAAATTTGCCGGAGGCCGGAGGCAAAAGTGTAACCAATTTCCGGCCGCACTTGTGATTGACTAACACCTTCAATCGAATATTCCACCGGGTCCTCTAAAGTAATGATATTGACCTCGTCGCTATTAAGCTTTTGCATCAAGGCATAGAGCGTGGTTGTTTTACCCGAACCAGTCGGGCCGGTAATCAAAATCATGCCAAACGGCTCTTTAATTCCTTGGTTGACCAGTTCGGCTGACCGGCCGCTTAAGCCCAATTCCTCCAACTGCCGCAGGCCTATCTGCGGGTCGAGCACTCTAATGGCCGCTTTCTCGCCGGCCGGCGTCGGAAAAGTTGAGACGCGAAAATCAATATCCCGACCGAAAATCTCGGTGCGGAAACGGCCATCTTGAGGGATGCGGGTCTCATCAATTTTCAAATTGGACATTATCTTGACTCGCGACACCACTGGCTGGTGCAGTTCCGGCGGCAGTGACTCTTTCTCCTGCAACTGGCCATCAACCCGAAAGCGCAGCCGCAATCGGCTTTTTTGCGGCTCAATATGAATATCAGATGCGCCAACTGCCACCGCTTCCTTGAGAGCGGCGGCGACAATTCTGATGACCGGCGCCTCCTCGGTGACCATTGTCGCCTGCTCCAAGGCCACCCGCTTTACCCCGCCGCCTTGCCTCGGCTTAATCTGCAGGGACCGCACCGCCGCCTGCACCTGATTAGTGAAGGGTGAATAACGACGCTTGACCGCTTCGAGAACAGTGGGGGTGATTAAATAAATCCCCAAACTCATTCTCTTTTGCTTAGCAATAAAGCGCAGGGCGTCCTGGGACTGGCGGTTATTAGGATGAAGCATCCCCACCACCAGCATGTTCCCCTCTTTCCCCAGAGGAATTGCTTGGTAGTTGACAGCGATTTCTTCCGGCAGTAATTGCAAAACCTCGTCGCTGATGCTTTGCGGATCAATCGCCTTATAAGCAATTCCCAAAAGCCCGCTTTTAACCTTAGCCACTTCTTCTTCGTCAACTAAGCGCCGCTCGTAAAGTAATTCTTCAACGGGCTGATGGCCCAACTGCGCTTCGTTAAGGAGTTTGCTGATTTGAGCGGCTGGCAACAAGCCGACTTCCGCCAATTTTTCCAGAAACTGTCTGTCATCCATCTAAAAACATCTAAAAGCCCGGGGCTAAAAGCCAATAAGAGGATTAAGCCGGCCGGTGCTGCCGATGGTGGGCAAGCCGCCAAATTGTTTCAGGCCCTTGAGTCGCGGATGATTGATTACTTCTGAAGGATCAAATTCCACTTCTGCCAGCTCACTGGTTGATTTAAGAACTGACGGGGCAATCACTTCCACCCCCGGCGTCGCCGTGAAAAATAAAAAGTAGGCCCCGCCAACCACCACTATCAGCAAAAATAAAAAGGCGAAAAGGCCAAACCAACTGATATTGCTTTTTCTTTCTCTTAGTTCTATGGCCATTAATTTAGAGGTTAGAGGTTAGAGGTTAGAGGTTAGAGGTTAGAGGTTAGAGGTTAGAGGTTAGACATTAGGAATTACTCGCTGCTTTGATAGTAGGTGTTGACTAATAAATTGTAAGAAAAAAGATTGGCGGCGGCACTGCCCAGACGCTCGATGGTAATTTGCTGAACATTCATCAGCCGGACGTTGGTTTCCAAACCGCCAAGAAACTGCTTAAAGGCCTCATAAGAGCCGGTCACTCTTAAAGATACTTGTAAAGTCCCGACATTTTTTATGAGCGGCGCCGCTACCAGCGATTGGAAAGACAGCGGCTTCACTCCAAAAATCTCAATCCTCAAGCCGCTTAGTTCAGCCAGTGTCCGCAGTTGATTAAAAAGTGAAGCCAGATCTTCTTTCAAGGGAAAGGATAAAGAAACAGTGTCCTGCAGTTTGCTGGCGCCTTGATATTGCAAAATCATATTGTCGACTTTACCAATAGCTAAACTTTGCTCGTTGAAAAAGTCACTCTTGGATTTTAAGACGCCGCGCAATTGAAGAATTTCCCGGTAAGCTGGCTTAACTAAAATCACGTAACCGACCACAGCGGCGATCAGCACGAGAGCGCTCACCAGTAAACTAACTGTTCTTTTAACCGCCGGTTTCATTGTTTAAGAATTAAGGACAACCGGAATTGAACCCGATTACCGACCGATTGCGATTCCTGAACAACCAAACCTTCAACCTCCCGGGCGCGATTGAAAGCTTCCAACTGCTGGGCGAGAACTTCATAAGATAAAGCGACTCCTTCCAAGACGAGTTTCCGCTCAGCCGGTTTGAAATCGACAAAGTCGTAATAAACAAAACGGTTTGTTTTCTCTTCCAGAAAAGGAAAAATTCCAGCGGTTACCTGATGATTGTCAAGCAGGGCTTGGAGGTTAGCCAGTTGAGAATAAAAGGCAATAAATTTTTCCTGATCTTCGGCCGAAATTGATTGACTAAGTTCCTCAATGGCCTGATCTTGCCGGCCGATCTGATCATTGAGATAAATTTTGTAACCGGATTCCAAACCAACATATAAAACACCGACCACCACCAGCACTAAAAGAGAAAAAAGAAAAAGGCGCCACGGCCAGCCCACTGCCAATTTTTCCGGACCAAGATTTTCTCTAAGAGTAGCGCTAGTAGTCGGCATGCTTGGTTAAAATCTAAACGAACGGTTTTAGGGCTAGTCCAACAGCCACCGAAAGCAGTGGTCCGATATTGCTCACCAGCGGCTCAAGTTTTGGGGAGAATTGCATTTGGGAAAACGGATTAGCTTTAACAATTACCGCCCCCAGCTGGTCACTAAAGTACTTTTCTATCCCCGGCAAATTCGCCCCGCCGCCCGTCAAAATGACCTTTTTGACCGCTTGCTGATAGCTACTTTCATAACCCTCCTTCACCCGTTTTACTTCACTAATTATAACATCGAGCAGTGGCAGTAATAATGTGGATAACTCTTCTTCTGGGGCATAACCAAGACCAGTCAGACCTTTTTGCTTTTTTAAGTCTTCCGCCCGCCGGACATTAATCCCTAATCCGGAAGCCAGACTTTGGGTTAATGAGCCGCCGGCAAAATCGCTCTGGCCCATTGATTTTAACAACCCGTTTCGCGCCACCAGAAAAGTTGATGAGCGGGCGCCGATGTCAACAATCAATACCGGTTCATCATCCCCTCTGGTTAAGGCGCGGGCCAAACTGAAGCCTTCCACCTCGAGCGCTGTTAAGTTCAGACCGGCTAATTGAAAAATTCTTTTGTATTTTTGCACCTGATCATTGGGCAACGACACTAAAAAAATCTGCTGAAGGCTGGTGCCGTCACCGGCTGTCTTCTCCCCAACCTTAACCCAATCAATGGTGACTGTCTCCATTGGCAGCGGCACGTACTGTTTAGCTTTGAAGAGCAAGGTTTGTTCCAGCTCCTTCGGCGGCATTGGCGGAACATCAATCACCGTGGAAAAGACCGCAAACGGCGGCAGTGAGGCAATGACTTCTTTGGCAATGAAACGACTCTTCCCGATAATCAGCTTCAGATAGTCGGCTATTTCCTGATCGTAAAGTTTAAGGGCGCTGGTTTGTAAAGCGGTGTTAACTCGCTCTAAATGATCGGTTGCCTCAAAAATGGCATAATCGACTAATTTCGCCTTACCCCGATCGCGCTCTAACTGAACAACCTTAATTGAGTTCGTCCCAATATCAATTCCTAAGTAGGCCGGTGGCGAGCCGGTCAATTTTCTGAAGAACCCAAAGGGCATTCATAAAGTATAGCAGTTTCTAATTTTCAATTTCTAAAAAATTAAGATAGATTAGGGCTGTGCTGAAGACGGTTAAGAATTTTTTACTTGATTTTCTTTACCCGGCCCTTTGTATCGGCTGCGGGCAGTATTTAGAGAAGGCCGAGACTAAAGTCTGCTATCGTTGTCTGACCGCGCCTCCCCGTTATGATCACCTTGTCTGCCCGACTTGTCTGGCCCGCTCACCAAAACTAACCAACACCTGCCATCCCAAAACAAAATATCTGCTAGCGGCCGCCACTAGCTACAACGAACCGGTGATCCAGAAGATTATTCGGCAATTTAAATACGAGGGCTGGCAAAGTCTGGTCGAGCCGCTTGGTGATTTCCTCCTCCACCCCCTCCAAAAAATACTAAGAATATCTGATATTCTTAGTATTAATTTGGGGGAGTGGTTAATTACTCCCTTGCCCCTTCATTCTAAAAAGCAAAGGGAAAGAGGATTTAATCAGGCAGAATTACTTGCTCATTACATCTCTAATAAAACCGGCGTTTTGTTACTAAAAGACAATTTAGTCAGAGTTAGAAACACGCTATCCCAAGCCGAGTTGCCTGATTGGCAGGCAAGAGAAAATAATGTCAGAGATGCCTTCTTGGTCAACAACCCGGAAAAAATAAGGGGGAAGAATATTATCTTAGTGGACGATGTTTTCACTTCCGGCGCGACACTCAATGAAGCCGTCCGCGTTCTCAAAACTACCAAGGCTAAGAAAATTATTGCTCTAGTAGTTGCCAGAGCGAGATGAAAAAATTAACTTGATAGTTTTATAAGTTCTAACGTCAACTCGGTATTGCATTCTATCCTTCTGGAGAGTGATTGAGATGAGGGAGTTTCGGTGCAGCAAGAGAATTCGCAGCCGCGATGGGACATGAAATCTTCTGCCGAGCCGTCATGATGATCGTAAACCGAACCATTTTTCACTACCAGATTAACGTGTTCACCGTCCTTCAAAATTGGGAAGTACTTTTTGCCAACCTCGATTAAGGGTTTCTCGTATTTCCTATTCCCAAAAGAGAAAATATAAAACTCTCTTTCCGTCTCGTCATCTTCATGAAGACTGACAAAAACCAGCGGTCTAAGATTTCTCATATCTTTAGAAATTACCTCAACCTCCCGAGCAGGACGTTTAGCTTCTTCGTGGACCCAATTACTGTTGCAATTAAAACCCTGACGATTGAGCCGCTCGTTTCTATCGAATCCCCAGGGATTAACCAGCGGATAAATCACTAAATTTACGCGGCATCTTTCCCCAGCTTCCGCAATCAGTTTGTAATTCTTGAATATCGCCAGCGGCGGTGCCGGTTCTTCACCATGACAACCCGCCATGATAACCAGCAACGGGCCGCCAGCAACGACATCCTTCGAAAACCTCAAAAGTCCAAATTTATCGCCCGGCAGGGTTAAAAATTCCACCTCAAAGCAGTGCTTAATCTTGGGAACATTACCAAGAAGCTGCTGGTAAGAAAGATGAGATAACTTCCTGCTCTTAATCACAATTGTCTTTGTCTAAGTTATACTTTAAAGACAATAGGCACAATATATACCTGAAGCGGCCACGAACCGCCGACAAATTTTAAACCCCGTTCCCCCCATCCGTAGCTTTAGCAAAGGAGGGCCTTCCGCCCGCCTCGCCTTGCTTGCCCGACCGAAACTCGTGAGTGAACGTGAGTGAAGGCGGGAACCGGAGCGGAAAGGACAATTTCAAGTTTTTAGCAAGAATAAACGACCAACCCACTTTTCTTATTTCAGCCGCAAAGTAGCGCTGTGAATAAGATTGGGATTTTCGTTTGGACTCCAATAGTAAAGCCGATACGTTTTTTCTCCAGTTTTAATAATCGCCGGATCTATCCAGATTTTTCCGTCAGCAACAAGTTTTATGGGGTCTCCAAAGTTGACTCCGTCAGATGAAACAAAAGCATAGATACCGGCTGGCACAGGGGCCTTAATACCCTTGGGTAGCACCGGGATAGTGGAGGCGACAAGCAAAACCTGCTGATTTGGTAAAGTGGTAATTTCCGGATCAACAAAAGCCGCCACCTTCGTAGATTCGGTAGTGAAGTTGATGCCGTCGGAAGAAATACGCGACACCACGCCATGCCCCACATACGAACTATTGGAAACGTAATATAATCGCACGCGACTGTCCGGGAGCCGAATCGCCGCTGGAACACTGGCGAAACCGCCGTCCCCGCTTATCTCCGAGTCCACCACAAGACCTTCCCGCTGAAAATTAAGCCCGTCGTTTGAAACCGCGGAATAAATTTTATGAATTGATTCACTAGGTCCGCCGCCGCCACCCGTACCGCCCTTGTAATACATTCTCACTCGGCCATCCGGCAAATCAACAAGGGTCGGGTCGCAGACTATGCTTTCATTGCCGCCCACGGGAGAAAGCCGCGTGCCCGATTCTTTTGTAAACTCGAGCCCGTCAGAAGATATCGCGGACAAAATACCGGGCGCGCTCATGCCACAATAATACATCCTGTATCTGCCGTCTTTTAATTTGAGCACGTAGGGAATTCCTCCGCCACTTAAGCGCACATCGGGGTCAATGGTGACTTCAAATGAAACGGCAGAGGTTGTTGGCGCCGGTTTGTTTTGTGGTGATGGTTGGGAGGTCTTTTGGGGTTTTGCAGATTTGGTTGGCGGAATGGTTTTTTCTGTGGTTGGCTTCGGAGATGGGGAAGGCAATGGGGTCGGGGCTGAATTTGGCACTGGAGATGGACTGGGAGTCGGAGAACTGATCTGATCTTCCGGCGGATTAGATATTGCTGGTTCATCCGCGACTCGGCTTTTCTTACCGACGTAGTAAAACACACCGCCCGATACGGCAGCACTCGCAATTACGATGAGCAGTATTACTGCAATAGGAATAAAGCTGTTTCGATGTTTTGACATAGTCATATAGAGTTAGTGCTGATGCTATTTTAATAGATTTTCTATTTGAACACCCAACGCTTTAGCGATTTTTGCGACCGTTTGAACGCTTGGCTTGACGACCACATCGCTTTCAATCTTGGTAAGGGTAGTGTGCTTTACGCCGGATTTTCTCACTAAGCCGTCTTGGGTCAAGCCAAGCTTATTTCGTGCCTTTTTAATATTTTTGCCAATCGTTGCCATAGTTTCAATACTTTGATATCATTACTTGTGTTATACTGATTACAATACTATACTACGATAGCAAAATTATTTGATTCTTTCAGGGAAAGCCCGTTTTGGCCTTGCTGAATTCAAAACGGCTTGAAATTTTCCCGAAAAACGGCTGGCGAGCCCGCGTACTTGTCCCTCGTAGCCCGAAGGGCGAAGTGGGAGTGGGCGAGCCAATGACTTCATTTCCTAACTGGCGGAGGGTGCAGGATTCGAACCTGCAAGGGATTACTCCCACTGGTTTTCAAGACCAGCGCATTGCCGTTCTGCCAACCCTCCAAAATCACTAAAACATTAACACAAAAGATAACCAGCGGCAAAGTGGCGCGAAAAAATTTGTCCGTCGACCATTGATAATTTAATATCAATGAAGACCAATCAACGGAAATGAAAACTATTACTATTAGAATTAAAAGGCAAAGGAGTGACCACTGCGGACCTTATGCTCTTGAGGCTGTTCTGCGCTTCTACGGGGATAAAATTTCCCCCGCCGCCTTATCGCGGCTTTGCCGGACTAACAGACATGGGACCTCGCCGGAAAATCTAGCGGCGGCCGCTCGAGCGCGCGGTTTCACCGTTAAAACCAAAGAATGGGCGGAGATTAATGATCTGATCAAAGAACTTCGCCGCGGTTTTCCGCCGATTGTTCTCTGGTTTTCAGAAAACGAGGGGCATTACTCGGTAATCGTCGGCGCTGACAGGCAATTTATTACCCTAGCCGACCCGGAATTAGGAAAGAACAGAAAACTTTCCCGCTCGGTTTTCCGCCGCGTCTGGTTTGATTTTTCCACCTCCGGCCCGGAGCGCCATTCCCGTCTTTACGCCCGCTGGATGATGACTATAAAACCAAAAAAGGCCAGCTAATTTTTCCGGAAGTCAGATACGAGGAGAATAGTTTGCCATGAGTGAGCAGTTGTATGCCACTCGACGAGCTCGGGGTCATTCGATTCAGCCTAGACTTTGTAAGGTCGAGGCGAGTCGAGTGGCTTGTCATAAGTGAGGCCCGAGCTCCAGCGAGGGCCGAATTGAATAGTGGACCATACCGGACTTGAACCGGTGACCTCACGCATGCCATGCGTGCGCTCTAGCCAACTGAGCTAATGGCCCGTTCCTTTGAGCAATCCTCCTGAATAATGTACAATAGACTATGGGTTTTTGAAAGAGGCCCTCATAGCTCAACGGATAGAGCAGTCCCGTCCTAAGGGAACGATGTGGGTTCAATTCCTACTGGGGGCACCACGTTGGAAAAGTCAATGCCTCGCCCCGCCTTCGGCGGGGCTCGGCCACCAAATCGTACGGATTTTTCGGGGCAAAAAGAAATTCCCGATTTCGTTAGAAACAGAAAAAAAATCATAAGGATTTTTTTAGATAATTTTTAGCAGGAATGCCGTGCAGCTTGACGTATTAGTTTGACTATGCTATGATTTCCTTCGAATCTAGGCATAGTGCTTAGGTTAAAATGTACCTTGTAGGAGGACAGAACGTTGAACGCAGAAATGCTTGGCGTCGATATCGGCGGCGTCATCATCGACCGAGTGAACGACGGAACCGATACCTCGTTCTTTACTGACAATTACCTGCGGACTACGGCAGTGCCGGGCGTCTTCGACGCCTTGCGCCAGCTCGTGGAGAAACGGTTCGGGGATAAGGTATTCCTTATCTCGAAGTGTGGTCGGCGTGTGCAGGACAAAACCCTGCAGTGGCTTGACCATCATCGTTTCTACGATCTCACCGGAATCGGACGCGAGCGCGTTCGCTTCTGCCGTGAGCGACACGAGAAGACCATTATCTGCAAGAAGTTGGGCATCACGCATTTCGTCGACGACCGATTGGAGGTCTTGGGCAATCTCACCACGGTGAGCACGCTCTATCTCTTCCAGCCACGTCCCGATGAGGTGCGGCGATTCGCTCACTTCCTCAACCGTGTCAAGCAGGTGAACTCGTGGCAGGAAATCCTGAAAGGAGAACTGCTGTGAGGAACAACCACAACCGACAGGTCAGCGTTCGCAAGAGCGTTCGGCCTGTTTCTTTTTTCTCATTGTCGTTGTTGTCATCATTTTTAAAATCCTATATTCTTTAGATATTCGCTTTGCGAATTCTTGGATTGAATGCCGCCAAAGAAAAATTGGAAATTGTTAAACCTTGCGGCGAAGCCGCTCGGAATTTTCTGGGCAAAAATGCGTTCGGACTAATTCAAGAATACTGCACTAGTGGTGGGATGCCGGAGTGGTTGAACGGGGCAGTTTCGAAAACTGCTATATCCGCAAGGGTATCGGGGGTTCGAATCCCTCTCCCACCGCAAAATTCGCTACGCTCATTTTGCGGGAGTAGTTGGTAGTTTGTAATTTGTAATTGGGACAGGGAAAGATACTATAGATTAGAAAGAGTAGCGAATTTTCCCCAAGTACAAATTACTCACACAAAGTACAAAGTTTAAAAAAGATGTTTACTGGGGCTAGTAGTTCAGTGGCAGAACACCTCATTTGCAATGAGGAGATCGCGGGTTCGATTCCCGCCTAGTCCACCACAATAATAAAAAACTCTGCAATCTATGAAAATTTATTTTGCCGGATCAATTCGAGGTGGACGTGATGACAAGGAATTATATCTTGAGATTATTAACTTGCTCGGAAAATACGGCAAGGTTTTAACCGAGCATATTGGCAACAAAACTTTGTCGGCTATGGGTGAAGATGGCCCAACCGATGAATATATCTATGACCGCGATATGGCTTGGCTTAATGAGGCAGATGTTGTTGTCGCCGAAGTAACCACGCCTAGCTTGGGCATTGGTTATGAGATTGGAAAAATGGAAGGCAAGAAACCAACACTTTGCCTTTACCGAGAACAGGATGGAAAAAGAATATCCGCAATAATTGGTGGGAATAAAAATATTAAACTTGAAATATATCGGACAATCAGAGATTTAGAACCGATATTTGAAAGTTTTTTCAATCAATTATGACTAAGCGCGCTTTCATAATTCACGGCTGGGATGGCTATCCTGATGAGGGTTGGTTTCAGTGGCTCAAAATAGAGTTAGAGGAAAACGGTTTTCAAGTTCATGTTCCAGCTATGCCGAAACCGGCGGAGCCAAAAATTGAAGCGTGGGTTTCGCACCTCTCCAAGATTGTCGGTGATGTTGATGAAAATACATATTTTGTCGGACATAGTATCGGCTGCCAAACAATTCTCCGATACTTGGAAAGTTTACCCGCTGACAAAAAAGTTGGAGGTGCGGCTTTTGTCGCTGGCTGGTTCACTTTAATGAACTTGGAAACCGACGAGGAAAAAGCAATTGCCAAGCCGTGGCTTGAAACGCCGATTGATTTTGATAAGGTGAAGCAACACACCAAAAAGTTTTTTGCAGTGTTCTCCGATGACGATGAAGTTGTGTCACAAGAAAGCAGAAAACTTTTTGGTGAACGACTTGGCGCGAAAACCGCAACCGAACATGCTAAAGGACACTTTAGCGGAAGTGATGGGGTGAAAGAATTACCTGTTGTATTGGAAGCAATTCTTTCGCTGTAATTAGCAGCGAAAAAATTTTGGCCTCCCGCGAGGTGCGGCGGAAAGGGGGTTCGAGGGGGGATTCCGCCGCGCCGAGCGGTTGGCCAAGACGAGGTTCGAGCCAAAGATTTCTTTGGCAGCAACCTTTTTGGCAAAAAGGTTGTTTTCACGTGCGACTTCAGGCAGATTCTCTGCCTCTTTTATCAATCCCCCCATTCCTCCTTATATCCCTTATTCGCGCGAATAAGAGATAGAGGAATGATGATTTCTTGTTTGATTTGACAGCGCCCTTTCTTTTTCTGTCCAATCCGCAAACTAAAAAATCAATTTAATTATTCAATCTCCTCCTTCAAATCATCAAGCAGTTTCTTGGCCTTGGCGGAAAACTTTTTGGGAGTTTTGATGTTGAAACGCACATAAAGATCGCCCCGTCTGTGGATTGAACCAAGTTGAGGCATCCCCTCGCCCGGGATCCGCAGGTCATTATTAAGATTGGCGCCGGGCGGTATTTCAAGATCAATCACTCCGCCAGAGATGTTTTTAATTTGAATCTTCCTGCCCAGCAAAACATCAATTAAGCTAACTTCTTTAATGGCAAAAAGATCATTGCCTTTAACGGCGAAGATCGGGTGAGGTTTGACTTTGATTTTAACGTAGAGATCGCCGGCGGCGGCGGCGCGCTCGCCCGCTTCACCGGCGCCAACCAGCTTAATAATTTGCCCATCGCGGATACCGGGAGCAATGGTGACCGTCACTTCTTTTGCTTGTTTAACTCGTCCAGTGCCGGTACAAGCAGAACACATCTTATTAGGAATCTGGCCTGTGCCAAAACACTTAGCGCAAGATCTCACTTGAGAAAAACTGCCGAAAAAGGTGTTGCGGTTCTCTCTAATCTCGCCTTGGCCGCCGCAGGTCTGACATTTAGTAAATCCGGCAGCAGCAAAGTGGCCGAGGCCGCTGCACTCTTTACAACTGGCCAAGCCGGAAAAAGCAGTTTTCTTTTCAATGCCCCGAAAAGCCTCTTCCAGCGAGATTTCTAAATCAACTTCCAAATCAGCCCCGCGGTAATAAGTTTTTCTTTTCTTAACACCCAATCCCTCAAAAAAAGCGTCGAAAATCTCACCCACATTGTTCAAATCTTCGAAGTTGGCTGGATCAAAATTAAAACCGAAACCGCCGCCGCCCCCGAAACCATAAGACTTGCCAAGACCATCAAACGTCGTCCCAAACTGATCATACTGGGACCGCTTTTCCCTATTGGAAAGCACTTGATAGGCCTCATTAATCTCCTTAAATCTTTTTTCATCGCCGCCCGGCCGATCAGGATGATATTGATGAGCCAGTTGCCGATAAGCCTTCTTGATTTCTTCTGCGGAAGCGCTCCTGTTTATCCCCAGAATTTTGTAGTAGTCCTTATTCATAAATCACAATTTTACCACTTCTTGTTCAATTTTTCTAGAAGCGGTCTGGATGAAACCGCCCATCACCAACAAACGGAAGACCAACCAGGCTAAAAAACCAATAAACAAGCTGACCAAATGAGCGCCGCCGCTGATAACAAACAGCAGTACCAAACCCAGCAGTAATAGGGTCAGCCGTTTGTAAGCCGGAGGGATTTTGGCTAGAGCGACGGTAATTACTTTATTAGTCACCGTCACAATATTTTCATCCAAACCAAGGCGAATGTTAACTGCTTGCTGAATTGACTCGCGAAATTTTAAGATCGAACTCTCAACCAATTGCGCTCGCGCCGGCGGATCGAGTTGTTCCAATTGGTAGGCGTAAGCCCGAAAACTAACCGAGCGCAGAACATTACCAAAAGAATCATCCAGAGAAAAATTAGGCAGAAAGCCAGCGATTATTGGCTCAAAGGGATAGACAAAAAAGCTCACTGTCCCCTCGGGCAAGGAAACTTTCCTTAAATCAGAGAGGCTGACATAAGTGCCAATTAAAAAAATCAAAACTGACAATAAAGCGGGGGTTAAGACACTGTGACGGAAAGCGGAAAACTCAACCCTCACCATATTTTTTAAAGCAGCCTGTCCCCGGAAAAACGCCCAAAGAAAAAGCAGGAAGGAAACGCCGGCAATCACTGCCACCCGACTGGGCCAATAACTCAATAGCGGCAAGCTGATCAGCGCCACTTCCAATAAAATAACCAGCAAGGCCGCCCGCCAATCATTCAAAAAGATAACCTGAAAGAGAAAGAGAACCAGAAAAGTAAAAACAGCCACCAGCGTCAGAATCAGCGAAGAATAATATTTAAGGTCGCCAAGAAATAAATTAAAGCTCAAGCCAATGGCCAAAGCTGAAAGAGCGGTGACGACGATCAAGACTGCTAATTTCCACTTTTTACCCAACTCAATCACTGATTAAATTATATCAAATCAAGCAGAAGCCGAAGCTGAATCCGGCTGTTGGTGGAAATACTGACCGATTCTACTAAGCTCGCCGGATAATTCGCTGGCAGCTGATTTAATCGCTTCGGCATCATTGCCGCCCAGCGCTTTTTTTAAGTTCTCTATTTTTTCATTAACACTTTTTCTGACGTCCTCCGGCACTTTATCGCCTGCTTCCCTCAATGATTTTTCTGAAGTGTAAATCAAGCTCTCGGCCTGATTGCGCTCTTCTATCAGCTCCCGTTTAAGCCGATCTTCGGCCGCATGCTGGGCCGCTTCATTTTTCAGCTTTTCTATTTCCTCCTTAGAAAGATTAGTGCTGGCTTCTATTTTCACTGACTGGCTTTTATTAGTCGTTTTGTCCTTGGCCGCCACACTCAAAATACCATTGGCATCAATATCGAAAGTCACCTCAACTTGAGGGATGCCCCGGGGCGCCGGCGGAATGCCATCGAGAATAAAACGGGCTAGGGTTTTATTATCGGCTGCCATTGCTCGTTCGCCTTGCAGCACATGAATCTCTACTGATGTTTGATTATCGGCGGCCGTTGAGAAAACCTGGGTCTTGGCAGTCGGCACAGTAGTATTTTTCTCAATCAAACGGGTGAAGACACCTCCCAAGGTCTCAATCCCCAGCGACAAGGGCGTCACATCAAGCAATAAAATATCTTTAACATCGCCCTGCAAAATACCGGCTTGAATGGCCGCTCCCATCGCCACCACTTCATCGGGATTAATATCCCGATGGGGATCCTTGCCAAAAGTTTTTTTAACCGCTTCCTGAATGGCCGGCATGCGCGTCTGCCCGCCCACCAGGACAATCTCATTGATCTCCCCCGGCTTAAAGTGAGCTTCCTTAATAACTTGATTGGTGATCTCGATCGAGCGATCAATAAAATCTCTGACCAAATTTTCTAACTTGGCCCTCGTCAGCTTGATAAGAAAATGCTTGGGGCCCGAAGCATCAGCGCTGATGTAGGGAATATTAAGTTCTGTCTCCAGCGAAGTGGAAAGTTCATGCTTCGCCCGTTCGACGGCTTCCTTCAGCCGCTGCATAGCTAAGGGATCTTTGGTGATATCAATGCCCTCCTGCTTTTTATATTCGGCCACCAGGTATTCAATAATCCGTTTGTCAAAATCATCGCCGCCCAGGTGAGTATCACCACCGGTGGCTTTAACCTCGACGGTGTTGTCGCCCACCTCCAGCACAGAAACATCAAAGGTGCCGCCGCCAAAGTCATAAACAGCGATTTTTTCGTTTTTTTGCTTATCCAGACCGTAAGCCAAGGCGGCCGCTGTCGGCTCGTTAATTATCCGGCGAACCTTAAAACCAGCAATTTCTCCGGCATCTTTGGTAGCTTGGCGCTGACTATCATCAAAATAAGCCGGCACGGTAATAATGGCCTCATCGATCTTCTCGCCTAAGCGAGCTTCGGCATCAGCCTTAAGTTTGGCTAAAACCATGGCGGAAATCTCCTCTGGTTTAAACCAGTTGTCACCCATCTTCACATCTACCCCGCCGGCGGCTGACGCTTGAATATCATAAGGCAGCCACTTTTTGTCCGCTTGCACTTCAGCATCGGGAAACTTGCGGCCAACCAGCCGTTTAATGGAATAAAGAGTGTTCTTGGGATTGGTGATCGACTGACGTTTAGCTAACAGCCCAACCAGTCGTTCATCAGCTTTACTTAAAGCCACCACTGAAGGCGTGGTCCGGTTGCCTTCACTGTTTTCCAGCACGCGCGGCTGACCAGCTTCGACAATAGCCATCGCCGAGTTAGTCGTGCCTAAATCAATGCCTAAAATCTTTGCCATAATAAAAATTAGTTTTAACTGCTTACTGTTTAAATATTTTCACCTTGGCCGGCCGGATCAGTTTGCCGTGCAGCCGATAACCCGCTTCAACTTCTTCCGCTACCTTGCCGGCTTCTTGAGCGCCGGCTGGTTCGACCGTTGCTATTCCTTCGTGGACAGCCGGATCAAACCGATCACCGACTTTGATTACTATTTTCCCCAAGCCATATTTCTTAAGCAAATTCTCCAGCTTAGATTTTATCAAATAAATCCCCTTTTCCCGATTTTTATCACTATCGCTTTCCCCGAAAGCGGCTAAAGCCAAATCAAAACTGTCCAAAACAGTCAAAAGCTCAATAATCAGCGCTTCCCCGGCAAACTTAGCGATTTCTTCTAACCGTTTCAATTCATCTTTCTTGTAGTTAATAAAATCCGCTTTGGTTCTTTTCCAGCCATCAAGATACTCATCAGCCTTTTTGCGCAATTCTTCCAGTTCATTAATCGCCGGGGTCGTCGCTTCTTTCTTTGGCTCCTTCTCCACGCTCTCTTCTTTTTTCTGATCCTCGGCCATAAAAACAAAATTCGCCTTACATAATAATAAGTTTATTCATCTGTGTCAATAGTCTTCGATAGTATATACTATGGTATATACTATGGTATATACTATAGTATATACTACATTCTCCCAAGCCGCCAGCCAACTTTGGAGGCTGGAAATCAGAAGTTAGGAGTTGGGAGTTGGAAATTATTTGTAGGCGCAGCACCAAGTGGGATAAACAACACAATCAGTCAGTTCGGTTTCTACCATAGATTTTCCCTTAGTATTGATGAACTGACCGCGAAAAGCGCCGCTGGAGAAAACAGCATCGGTTACCCAAGCTTGATCAACATTGACACCATTAAGCCGCCCTTTGACGATGTTGCCGCTGTCATCGTGGTAAGTTGGCCGGCAACGATCAATTTGAACTACTGTGCCGTCGCCGCAAGCAATCGTTCCTCGATCGGCCGCTGAACAAACCCACCAATCAGTCGGGCAGGCGGCGGCTGATCCCTCCCAAGTTGTCGGCGGCAAAGCCCGACTGATTTTGACTGTCTTGCCCCCGATCGTTCTGGAACACTCACCGGCGTCATCGGCCAACACCACCCCCGTTCTTCCCTCACCGCCGAGCTTATCAGACTTTAAGTATTCTCTCGTCCTGGCCACGCCCGCCACATCAAACTTAACAGTCGGACTGGTTGTCCCAATACCTACATTGTTATTAGCGTCAACCGCAATCGCCCCACTGCCAGCCGGCGGCGGCTGGCTTGGTCCTTGAAAAGCCAAAAGATAAGTAACGCCTATTACTAAAAGAGACAGCAAAACAGCAATGATTGCCGCATAAGGCCTCATCAGTAAATTATAACTGAAGAATTAATAATCAAAAAATGTAAATAACTTCCTCCGCCATTTCCCTCTCACCCCTCTCCCTTATTCGCGCGAATAAGGGAGAGGGGTGAGTTTGTGGAAATAGACTAGATTACAAAACAGCTTGCGATGATTGTAAGTATAAATACATAAATACGGAAAATAAAAAAGGCGGCGGTCATCCTCTCCAGCCACCCCTCACCACAAAGTGGTGAAGGGCTAACGTCATTAACCAACCGCCGCCCCAAAACCAGAGTTGCTTCCGGCAACACGGTTCGGGGCTGACCTCAACCGTACTTATTCCGGTTTGGGTCGCCCCAAATTAGAATACCCGCTTCCGTAGCCGAAGCCACTTCTAGCAAGGCGAAGACCCGCTGGAGACTAGTGCCCACTACCATCCCAGAAAATACGTTAATTTTCCCTGGGACATACTACAATCCCATCTCCAGCGGGTCAAAGTTCTCCGCTAAGTATTTTACCAAGAAAACTCCGGCGGTGCAATCGGCAGGACTATACTTCCTTAATCATTAAATTATGGTCATCGCAAGACCATATTATTCTGAATAAAAAGGGGCCGCGGTCTACTTCTTGATCCATCCTAGAGTTAGTCCCTAGGACTAAAGCTTGCTACCGACCACGGCCCAAAAGATTAAAGAAACTGGGGTCTAGTCCCAACTCCATCTCCAAAAGGAGACTCACGCATCTTCCAACCCCAGTTCCTCTTGAAGATTAAAGCAATTTCCAACTGGCTCCGCAAACT
>Ga0213870_1000195_pt1 | contig 32121 bp, 31 predicted proteins | sample WICALVC2017_Meta_FD_160119 | JGI IMG/M metagenome (GOLD analysis project Ga0213870, IMG submission 160119) | Freshwater microbial communities from subterranean cave lake in Wind Cave National Park, South Dakota, United States - WICALVC2017 | ecosystem: Environmental > Aquatic > Deep subsurface >... | reverse complement strand
CCTGCACCAACACATCAAATGATACCGCCTTTACGCCGTAGGCCTTACAAAAATCTAGCTCGGGATACGGATCATACGTAAGTACCTCCATCCCAAAAGCGCGTCCATACCGTGCCACCATCTTACCCAAACGTCCAAGACCTACAACGCCTAATACTTTCCCGCGCAAAGCATACCCACAGAAACGCTCGCGATCCCACTCATAGCGTTTGACTGACTGGAAACCAGCTGATATGCCACGCATAAGATCCAACATAAGTCCCACGGCGAGTTCCGCAGTTCCAGTAATGGTATCAAGAAAGGTGGTCTCGCTCATAAGAGAGACCACCTCAATGCCGTGGGCCTTTGCATATTCAAGATTGATATGGTCTAAGCCAGTTGTTGCTGTGGCAATCAGTTTAAGTTTTGAACCGTGCTGGAACACCGCCTTGTCAAAATTAAGCCCTAGTCCTATAACTGCGATATCGTAGTCCTTAATGCGTGCTTGCAGCTTATTTTGTGTGAAAGTCTGATAGTCAACCGCGCCAAGCATATTCAAAATTTTCTTTGCCTCCTCGTCGTACGCCTCACCAATAGTATTTAAAATTCTCACGCTCATAAATGCCCAAGCTTTTGTATAAAAAATTCGGCGAGCTCAAAATCAATGAGGGTATTAATATCAACAGACCGCTCGGGAGGCATAAGATACGGACGTGATACTTTGCCAAATAGATCACCATTCATAATATAATCGACTTTGGTCAAATATATTGCACAATTTCGCTTATAGATTTTAGCGCTACGATCACGAGGCGCGCTCGCTTTACTCTCCTCTTCAAGAAGGGGCATTATGAGATCAGACTCTATTTTCTTCAATTTTTTCGGTGAAAAATCAGTAAGTTCCACCATGCTCATTACTGAATCGGCATCCACATCAACAATCTTTTGAATGCAGGTGTCGATATCTTCGGTAGTGCGGAGTGGTGAGGTGGGCTGTAAAATCATAACGTAGTGAAACCTGCTCCCCTTCTTATCTTTAAGCCAACGAAGCGCATGTTGAACCACCTCGATGGACTTGCTTGAGTCGTAAGCTAGTTTAACCGGTCGTAGAAATGGAACCTCTGCACCATGTGCTTTTGCCACGCGCGCAATTTCTCCATCATCAGTAGAGACAATGCAGCGCGTCAAATACTGACTTTGCTTTGCCGCATCAATCGTATAGGCAATGAGTGGTCTGCCACACAGTGGCTTGATATTTTTCCGAGGGATCCCTTTTGAACCGCCACGCGCCGTAATCACGCCGAGTGTTGTTTTACCCTGATACATCTTTGGGCTCATAAAACTTTTTTTGCACGTACAGTGACACCTCTCTAAGAATTTGGGCAATACGTTTTGACGTTCCCTCTTTAAAATAGAGAAGGCTCGGCTCAAAGCGGCCATGGGCAACCTGTTTTACAATTGCTGATTTAATTTCTTCTTTAGCATAGCCTACGTCAACCACATTGGGTCCTTGAAGCCGCCCTGACTGTCGCGTACCAATGTTTATTGCTGGAATACCAAGATAAGAACACTCTTTAATGCCCGTTGATGAATTGCCTACAAGACACGCCGTCCCCTTGAGTAGCCCAGCGAATTCGTCAGGTGGAATGTATTTGATGAATCGAATGTGCTCTGGCTTTTGCAACTCCCGGAATACGCGAAGTGCTTTTGACACCTCATCGGTTCCTGCGTCAACATTCGGCCAAAACCAAATCGTGGGCATGCCAATCTCATAAACCGCCTGAAGCGTCTCCTCAACATGGGCACGATTGCTCCCAACTTCAGTGGTAACCGGATGCTGCATCACAAGGAGATACGGCTTAGTCACATCAATAATATCACCAACGCCAAGGGTGTTTATGTACTCATTGCTTATGGTAAAACTATTACGCTTTATTGCTTCAAGTTCGGGTGATCCCACCAAAAAAACGTACTGGGGATCTTCGCCCATCCGGAGCACTCGCCGGTAGGCATCTTCATTGGTGGTAAAGTGAATGTGCGCGAGCTTTGTAATCGCGTGCCGCACGCTTTCGTCAATCGTGCCGGTTATATCTCCTCCTTCAATGTGCGCGAGCGGGATATTGAGATAGGTTGCAGCAATAGCGGCAGAGAGCACTTCATACCGGTCTCCGCGCACGACTACAAGATGGGGGCGAAGATTGTCAAAGACAGTAGCGAACTCCATGATGCCTATACCTGTTGTCTTTGCCATCGCAGCAGGACTTCCGCCTTCAAGCGTCATTACAATTTTCGCATCACAGCGAAAGCCGTCGCTCTCAAGGGTGGGTAAAATCTCGCCGTAATTGGCAAGGAGTGCGGATGCTCCCACGATAACTTGGAGCTCGATGTCATCACGCGCCCTAAGCTCTTCTAAAATATGCTTATTTCTTCCGTAATGAATAATGGACGTGATAACAAAACACACTCGCCGTTTATTCGAGGATGTCTGCGGTAATTGGTTCATATTTTTTTAAATCTTTTTTCACGCGTTTACCCAAAACTCGCTCGTACTCTTCTGATGGTAAGCCGCCTGCGTATATCCTTGGACGCATCGCATAGATCATCGCAGGCACAAGCACAGTGCCGGCTGAAATGTCGTCTCCGGCCATAAGGGATTTATGAAAGTAAGGTCTAAACTGATTATGCGCCCCTTCTAGTTCTTTTGACCTTTGACCATAAAATTTTTGAACATCGTGATCCTGCCATACGCCCAATCTTATTGCACGGATCATCTCACGCATCTCTTGAGGCGTCATAGAAACTTTATGATCTGCTCCCCAAAGCTCTCGATCAAACGAAAAATGCTTTTCTATAACCTTTGCGCCAAGCTTGACTGCAGCGAGGTCAACTCCAAATCCAATTGAATGATCTGAAAATCCAATAATACAGTTTGGGTAACGTTCCCTCAAGTACTCAATGGTTCCAAGATTAAATTCCTCTGGAGGACAGGGATACTTACTTATACAGTAAAGAACCACAAGCTGCCGATTGCGCTTTGTGATAAATCTAACAACAGTTTCCAATTCTTGTAAACTCACCATACCAGTAGAGATAATGACAGGCTTTCCCTGCGCGCATACATAATCAAGACAGACAAAATCCAGCACATCGCCTGATCCTATCTTCCAGAGGGGCGGATCGAGCGTTTGAAGTTTCTGCGCCGCTCCTCGGCTCATTGGAGTTGAGAAAAATATAATACCAATCTCATCGCAGTAGCGCTTCAGCGGTTTCCAAAATGTCTCAAAAGGGGTTGAACGATCATTGCGGGATATCCATGAATACCGATCTGCTGCCTTGAAATGCGGCGAGACCACATGGAGGTTGAGTTGTTCATCTTCCACATTGTGCGTTTGAAATTTTACCGCATCGGCCCCGGCTTCTTTTGCGGCCTTGACCAGCGCCTTTGCGTTTTCAAGATACTTACCCACCGGCTGTTCCTCTTGGGTTTGAATAAAATTTTTACCGACCTCGGCGATTATAAAAATTCGCTCTTTTCCTATTGTATATTGAGTCCCTGGAATGTTAAAGACAGCCCCCATAATGGTCTTTATCATAAATCTGTATTCAAATAAAGTAAGGGGGGTTCCTATGGACGGACTTTACCAATAAAGATGATATGGGAGCACCGCAGATTTTGTTCGAGGAAACCGCGATACTCTTGATCAAGACGGTCAAATATTTTTTCTACCGCCACGCGCGTCTCTTTCGGAGTACTTTGAGAAAACGATAGGGTAATTTGACCATAGGCGGCCGTCGCGGTAGGTTGCGGTTTGCCTGTGGTAATCCAATTAAATTGATTAAGCATAGTTGGTTCAAATCCGCTGCTCGTGATCGTCCCTTCAAATCCGGCGTGATTGAATAATGTCATAAGTGTTTTTGGATTGTAATAAAAAATATGTGGCTCGCGGTAATAAAACTCGCGGTAGCCCGGAACATCAAATACCGACAGAAGGGAATCGTCATGGTTGGGAACTTCAATGTACACAAACCCATCGGGCTTCAAGTAGTGCTTTATAGTCTGCAAGAATGGAACGGGATCTTCGATATGCTCAAGCACTTCGAGCGCGGAAATCATATCAAAGGAATATGGCTCGATCTCGGTTTGCTCAAGAGGTTTGGTATATGTTTTGATATTCACTTTCTCGTTTGCAAACTGCGCATATATTTCGTCAAACTCAACACCCACGCACTCTTTTACATAAGGACGCACGGCATTTAAAAACATCCCGGCAGAACTCCCAATATCCAGCACACGCATCTCCGGATGAAGAACGTGCTTTATTTTTTCTACGCGTCCCTTCTGCAATGGCGCGTAGATATCGAAAAATTCTTGCGCAGAAACTTCTTTTCCCAAGACGGGGGAATGGAGTTTACGATATTCTTTTTTGTAAAATTCCTGCAAATCCTTCTTTTGAGGATCAAGAAATACCAGGCCACATTGCGCGCACCGCAGAACCTTCCGTTCAATGCCGTGGCGCAATTTTTCTTGAATTACCGTCAGATCATTTGAATGACAAAGATAACATTGAGTCATAGATATATATTACTGGGTAAGCCAATATGGTTTTATATGATGATGCTCATCAAAATATTTTAATGTCTGTGCGCGCACATCGTTAGGATCCATACCGGCATATTTTTTCTCATAACGTCTGCGTATAAGTCGCCAATACGCGCGATGCGAATACCACCAATATGCTTCTTTCATCGCTCGTTTCAATGGCTTTTTGTACACGAGCACACCTTTGCGCCGCGTAAAGAGGCGCAAGTCAGGATCAATCTTGTCATAGTATTGTTTTACGAGCGGATAGTTTGTAAATCCGAGATCATGGAGGAACCCGGCGCGCAAACGATCAAGCGACGGCACTTGCGCGCAATTCGCGTGGAGAAAACCAAAGGACGGCTGATACTGCCACGGGAGCAGATTCCACCCCGTATAATCGCCAAAATGATTCACGGCGTCTTCAAGGGATGTATAGATGTAAAACTTTCCTTTTGGCACGCGCTGATTCACAAAACACATAAGGATATAGTGTATGCCTCCCATGTGCCCAAAATGCGGACGGAAAAATCGCGCCGAGTGGTCGTAGTCAAACACCTTGTGCTTTTTACACTCTGCCACATTAAAAATCATAAAATGGTCGTCCATAAGCGGCACGCGATTACCAAAATTGATCTCCAGGCCAGTCAACCAACCTACCCGCATGGATACTGCGGCTTGTTTCACCCGCTCGTCTTGCAAAAGATCATGAAGTTTCTCAAGCGAGAGAAACCACGCATCACCATTCGTAACTACAACATAGTCATGCCCGCGCGCTTCGGCATACTGAAACGCTTTTTGTATACCCTCAATCACCCGGAATACCCCTTTGAATTTGGAATGTAACTGCAAGAGCGGAACCTCGGGATATGCAACCTCAAAATGACCATCTAGATATTGCGTCTGTTCTTTGGTTGGCGGTTCAGGATACCCTCCTTGCGAAATCAAATGCACTTCTTCAAAAATCTTTTTCTCTTCATTCTCACGTCGAAAAATCTCCGATCCTAAAGCAGTATCAAGATAGTTGTTCCAGACATTCCAAGTAATGGTAATGCGCATACTAAAAATCCTAAATTCTAATTTCTAAATCCTAAACAAATCACAAATTCTAAATCTCAATGCCATACATTGTCATTTACTCTTCTCTACAATAGAACCAAAAATTCTCATCAATTCTTCTGCTTCTTGGAGCAACCATTGTCGCTCTTGATTGAGTACCTCGCTATTCCCTGTATCACATAACCGCAGCCATAATCTGCTTTCCTTTGTTTCTTTCTTGCTAATACGAACGCGGTGTACAAAATCCTTTCTGCTTAACGATTCATTCGCTTCAATATAGTTTGCTGCTTGGGAACCGGACGATCTTATTAACTGCTTCCCATACTCAATATTAGAAATAGTGCGTGGCAGTCTCTTTACAAATTCACGACATCGCCTCGCAAATTCATATGTCCGTTCCTCTAGGTCGTACTGTTTGGAATTTAGTGTTTGTGTCATTGAAATTTGTTTAGAATTTAGGATTTCGGATTTAGTGTTTATATAATATCACTTTCTCATCCTCATAAACTTTCCCCTGGTTTGAATTCTGGGATCTAGTCATAAGCCAACGCGCCGGGGAAACGATAAAAACAGCTCCTCCTAAAGATAACGCTCAATATGTTGCTGTAATACCGCCTTGAAATCCCGAAGATGCATCGCATGACTTGCCGGCAAGAATTTCTTTAACTCGCTGCGAAAATCAATACGGGTCTTTTTAAGTATCTCTGATACTTTAATCAATGTTTCTTTTTCTTTTACAAGCGGATAATTTCCGGAAAGCAGAAAAAAATAATCATAAAAATCCCGCGGTTTTGCGCGACCAAAAAGCGCATCTAACTTGCCTTGGATTATTTTCTCTAGGGGAAGATGAACAAGAGTATAGGAAGGAATGTAATCGTTGACTATTAGGGCTCTAGTCCCATTGATGCGCGCAGTACGGCGAAATGACACCTCAATCTTAACGCTAGTGGTGATATTAAATACATGGTATTTTGCAATACCAAGATATCCGCCGGTAGTTGATTTACCTTCGCGGACATCCACTTCAACTCCTACGTTTTCAATTGCCGCCAGAGTATCAGTAAAAAGGTCTTCTACAGTTTTCTGACTGATAGTGATGCCTGTAAAATCAATGTCCTCGGAAAATCGAGGACTTCCAAGAATAACACGCAGTGCGGTGCCTCCTTTAAAAAGCAACTTTTCTGATCCGCTTTGTTTATACAGATATGACAAAAATAAGTGCTGACAATATTCACGTACTACATTTTCTACACTGGTCTGCGTTTGTCTAGTAAATTTTTCTAGGTTTGCGATACTCAACATATATCTGCTTAATTAGCGCAAATATTCTTTTCTTATTGAACAGTGCCGCATACTTAGTCAGCTTTGATCGATTAATATCCCGAAGTTCTAAGCGATCATTTAAAGAAATCTTTTTAAGAACAACAAAATACAAATAATCAGCAAGCGCTTTTTCAGGATCAGCTATAAAGGCCTTTTGTCCTTCTACGGACTGTAACTGATAGCCAGTATAGGCTTGTTTTTTGATGCGTTGGTACGTAAATTCGCCGAGGGGCGTTTGATATTCTCTTGACGCTTTAGTAGTGATGGAGGTCATGGCGTATACTACTTCGGGAATAATTCCATAATGCGAAAGGGCGGTCTCCAACGAAACATAAGATGGTTCGTATAATTTATTGGCAACATAATAGCGAGAAGGGTGGCTGTCTTTAATCAGGTACACATTATTGCGCAGTTTGACAAACAGGCCACTCTTAATGTTACGGGAAATAAATTTCGCCGCTGTATTTTGTGGTACCTTAAAAATCCCTGCAAACTCCCGCGGGGTAAATACAGAAATCTCCATAGATTTCAATTTTTCTTCTACTTTAATTCGATTCAGTTCTTGTACCATAATGTGTCAAAAATGAATCATAAATATATGATACATCTGCGGTTTTCTCGTGTCAACGGCCAATTTACTAAATGAGCAACATTGCTAATTTACTGAAGCGGTATCCAGATAGTTGTTCCAGACATTCCAGGCAATCGCGACTCTCATACCCGAAGGAAACTTTCTATTCTACGTTAAATCCGAGTGACTCCTCCAGCATCTCTTTAAGATCTGCGCTATTTCTTTTAATATTGATGGCATCGCAACTTTTGTAAGGATTTGATTTTGCGTAATCATTGATAATAACCCGCTTACTGTGCGGTAAATCAAATATAATCGTGTGATATTTTATTCCTTCCCGCTTGAGCTGTTCGATTGTGACATCACGATACTTTTCTTTGCGGGTTGTGGTAATCACTATTTTTACTTTACCAGAATCATACAAGGCATTAACCACTTCAACGTTTTCTCTAATCGCTCCGGTAGTACCCCAGAACGGCTCAAAATATTCTCCTGAATTCTGCACTAATATTCCATCCAAGTCAATAAAAATCGTACTAAAACGTCTTTTATACGTATCCCAATCATGCAATGTTCCCCAATCTTCATACTCGGCAACATGTATTGGTTCAAATGCAATTTCATTCAACATCATTTCGTAGATAATGTGCGAGATGTACAGATTCTCTCGATCTTTTAATTTTTCATAAAATCGCCGATACTCTCCACTGCTCGCGAACGAATAACCGCCAACAGAAAAAAATGAACTTATCACCTGCTTTTCAACAATATTATTGATAAACCCATTATCATCCAGTGTCACATAGCTTTTATTGGAGGGGTTGACCCGTTTCATCTTGTTTAAATCAAAAATTGCTACCGCATTTTTGGGTTCTACGGTACATCGGAACGTATTGTCCGAATCTTTGATCAAGATAGGACCGACAATCTGCGCTTGTTCGATCGCGCGTGCTACTGTTTCCGGTTGGCTTTTAGTCGGCTCGGGCAGAATTACAATTTTCAATTTATCGCCCGTTCCAATATTCTGGAACGCCTGCTTAAGGCCGTCAATGCAATGATACATATTCGCATGTTCCTCAAGAATCACTACAAAAATATTGGAAACCTGTTCCAAATTTAAATTTCGTATCGCTTCGGTAATCATTAGATTCCCGTTGGGGTGAGTAAGCATCCATTTCGGCCTTACCCCGGGAAATCGCGTCGAGCGGCCGGCTGCCGGTATAATAAGATTCATAGAGTTGACGAGGTATTTACGATATTGACCATTGTGGAGTGGATATAATTAATCAATGCCGGATCTTTCGCGTACGGCACTATTCTCAAAAAATTCAAATACTGAAATAGGCGATAATACTTCCGGTAAAATGCATACTGTTCAAAATGACTGTCGATCTTGTTATCAAGGTAATCCATAATAATTTTAACCCTCGTCCTATCAGACGTTTTTTTCATCAGAAAAATCGACCAATAGTACTTCGTATCCTGCCGCAATTTTACGATATCCTGCAGTGGCGATTCAAGAAAACAGTCCAGCCAGTCCAGAAGTATAAGCGCGCAATCCTCACGACTGATTAAAATATTAGAAAATGTTAGGTCGCCGTGGCATATTCCAACCGGAAGATTAAGGAACGGTTCTTCCTCGGCAAACAACCGATCTCCTTGATTGAAAAGTTCATCGCGAACTGCGGCCGACACTGATTCACTGCCCATAATTTTCTCCCTAACTTGCCTATATTTCTCAACTAACAAATCTCTGGCGATGGACTGTTCAGGACTCTCCCGTATGGCATGCTCAATAAATTGAATAAGACGATTCACCACCGTATCAAGATCCTGCTTGGTTGCTTCTTGAAAAAAGGAAAGGTAATCTCGGGCGCGGCAGTACTGCATATCAAAACCGTATTGTCCCTTTGCTTCGTGTTCGCGCAAGATCGCGGGTACCTGAACATACGGAAGCCGATAACGCGCGAAGAACATTCTCTGTTTTTCAGCCTGCGCTTTCAGCCGCTTTACATACAGCCCATCCTCCGTCGTCTTTCTCACATAACTGCCGGGGCCATCTTTGACAATCTCAACATGACACCCGGAGAGGCCTGAAAATTCATTAAGTGTTGGTTCCATATGAAGAAGTAAAATGGATTGATGTAGGCGTTACCTGTCGAACGGCTCCATCTGTTGTTACCTCATATATCTTATCCGCATGGCGTAGAACATACTCTCGATGAGACACCACTATAATGGTCACATTCCCTTTAAGGGAAAATAGAAAATCATGAATGAAGAGCTCTGTTTTGATATCAAGATTACTTGTGGGCTCATCAAGAATAAGAAGTTCCGGATCACGATAGAGAGCGCGCGCCAGAAGCAGTCGTTGGCGTTGACCGGCTGATAAATTCGCCCCGCGGGCTGTAATTGGAGAATGGATGCCTTGTGGAAATGTCTCAATATATTCAAGTAATCCCACTTGCTTCAGCAATGCTCGCACTTTATCTTCTTGGGGATTATCGTGCAAAAATGCAACATTGTCAACCCAGGTTCCAGATACTACTACTCCTTCAGCACGCAAAAGTCCTAGTTTGTTCCGCCAGACAACCCAATCAAGCGCGTGGTACGGAATACTTCCCAACAATACCTCGCCTTTACGAGGTGTCTGAAATCCACATAGAAGATCAAGGATAGTACTCTTTCCGGTTCCGCTTTCGCCCACGATACAAACAAGCTCTCCCGGCCGCACTTCAAATTGCACATCTTTAAGTAAGTGCTCATTATCTTTATAGCTCAAATCAACATCGCGCAAGAGTATGCTTGTATCTTTAGGAAATCGGGTTGCTTTCTCATGGCTAATCAACAGTTTGCGCCACTTCACAATATCTGGTTTTACATCTGACGGACTCTCTTCAATAACCTCGCTCAACATGTTTATCGCCTCGCTTACTTTCGGCGCGGCCCGATAAAAAATAAATAATACCACTAAAATAGTCGCATTCGGAACGGAAAAAATACTTTTCCAAAACCAGACACCTATCCCGATCGTCAGTATAAGGAGCGGCTGATGAAGATATCGTATGGCAATACTAAGTTGAGCATTCCTAGTTAAGGACGTGTACGCCTTTTTAAGTGATCGCTCGACTTTGTTCATAAATACCGCGCTGGTATGCACCAAAAGCCCCCGCATATCGGCTAAATGTTCGGAAATAATTTGGGCAACCAGAAATTGCTCATCCCGCGCAATTTCTGAATGGCGCACTCTGATTTTCAAGGTGGCCTGATTTATCAACCACGCAAACAGCCCCAAAATGATAAACACGACAAAAGAATGGCGTGATATCATAAGCGCTATAACAACATAGGAAAACGCCAATATTACATCACTGATAAAACGCGCGGTTTTATGGCGAATCCTGATGGAGAAGGGAATATTTCTGATAATCGTGGTCTCAACCTGTCCCGGTTTTACCTTACACTGTTCATCAAACTCACTCCCAATCACATTGTTGATGTATTGAAGACTCGATCTCACCCCCCAGTGAACGATTGTTTTAAGAAACCAATTCTCATTAAAAAATCCTATAATCATCTGCACAAACACTAGTCCAAGATACAGGACGGCAACAAAAATGGGGCTAACCCCGGGCAATATATCCCATACGGCAGAAAAGGTACCTTCTGGCGTCTCTCCCAATAGCAAACTTACGGCTGGCATAAGTGACGATATACCAATCAATTCCAGACCTCCCACCACCACTGCAAGTAAGATCACTCGAAAGTACATCCTCGGGTTTTCTCTCACATAGGCAATAATCAATTGTATATACGCTTTCATAGCCCTAATCAAATACCTTTACCAAAAACATTTGGCCGGAGTATAAATGGATGGGAATAAATTTCTTACCTGGATCGGTTTCGAGAAATTCCATAGTTGCCAAATACGCTCCTGCCAAAGCGGGCGTGTGACCTTGATCTTCCAAAATCATAATTCCTCCTTTTGCCATTCTCGGAGCCATCTTGACTGCCGCAACAAGTACGGCTTCATACATATCAACATCAATGTTGCACACACTCACATTGTTGATTTGATCGGGCAGATCTTGCACAATCACATTCATCTTTATCAATTCTTTTTCGGAAAATGCAGAAAGGAAGCGCGCTACGCTTTCCATCGGTGCATCAATATGTGTGCCACTCCATCGAGCATCGGCCGACTGTTTTGCTTCATCATATGAAAACCCCTCGTAGGTATCTATAAAGTAGCAAAATTTCTTTATACCGCACCGTTGCAAGTAATTTAGAGCAAGGCGCGCGCTGTCTCCTTTAAAAACCCCAATCTCAACATAAGGACCTGGCAAATTTTTTGTAATCGCGATTGCTTGTAAAATATTTTCATAGTCAGCAAGTTCAAACTTTGTGCTATCCGGTTTAGCGCTCTCCTCTTTCAATACAGCCAATGCTTTGTCATCACGATGAAAATATCGAGCCGTAGGATAACTATTCCCGGGAGTAAAGTACGCATAATCCTTGAACGACTTTAACTTTTTGAGAAATTGCACCATACGCTCATCCGAATTAAACGCGCAAATAAACACCGGCTTCTCATCCGTTGCAATTACAGACAGTTCTGCGCCAAGGGATAACTTTTGAATTCCGCTTCTATCGAGTGTAATGGCGGAGTCTGTAACGAAAAAAAACCGCGCGTTTGGAAATTTGTTTTTGAGCTGATCATACAATGCTTCAATGTCTTTTTGTAAAAATCGGTCCAGGGTAAGCTCTTTTGCAAAATCCGATATATGGATAGTGTAAAGCGACTGTCGGGCAAGAGGAATCCATACCTCTGGCCGCACTTTCAGAAAAAAAAGAAATAATCGCCGTAATGTTTTACTGCTAAATTTTCCGATAATTGACTGCACTATTTTTTTAATTACATGACTCATAAAGCTCTGCTATTCTTTATCGTATTTTTTCTGAATCTCATAATTCACTTGACCGAAAAGATTTTTGACAGGATGTAATAACTTTGCTGTTATTTCCTCGCTAAATGATACGGAGACCAACACATCACCCGGATCAGAATAGCCATAAAGTTCTCCATAAGGCACCACTGCTTCTAAAAAACTCAAAAGAGTCGCGTGGATTCCGCCGGCATCTTCAAAGTGCGAGTGAGTATTAACTGCTTTGACCCGTTCAGGAATACCAAGTTCCTCGCAGCGCTTCACATTCACAATAATCCCGTCTGTACTTACATAAGGCAGTTTTGGACTAAACATAAACCCTTTGCCCGTGATCCGTGAAGCGCCGACTGAAACTGCGGCACTCAAAGCCTCCTTCATATCAAGCAATGCTTTCATCCTCTCTGCCTCTTGTTTGCCTAAAGAATTATATGAAAGAATCCCGAAATCCAGATTACGCGCTTTTCCAGCGCGAAATATCTTCTCAAATCCAGCCGAAATATTTTGTACTGAAAGTTGAAAGAACTCGATTTTCATAAACACTCCGCGAGACTACCAGGCGGTCCAGCCGCCATCCACTATAAGAGTGTGGCCAGTGATATATGATGCGGCGTCTGCGGCAAGAAACACGGTTGGCATGGCAAGCTCCTCGGCTTTGGCCATACGCCCAAGCGGCGTAAGCCTATTGTATCGTTCTACAAATCTTGGATTTTGATCAGCAAACACGCCGCCCGGACAAATGCTGTTTACTCGCACATTATACTTCCCATAGCATGTGGCGAAATAGCGAGTAAGATTAACAATTGCTCCTTTAATCGCGGCGTAGGCAACCGGCATCGTCATCTCTGTTCCTTCATAAACGCTGAAGTTTGGACCTACCACCCCATAGATGGATCCGAGGTTAATAAGTGACCCGCTGCCTTGCTCTTTCATATGCTCTAAAATTGCCTTTGATGTCCAAAAGTATCCCCCTAAATGGGATCGAATGTTTTCATCCCACGAAGATAAAGGGGCGTCCTCAAGTTTATTGCCCCAATCTTTTGTCCGTGGGTAGGCGGCATTGACCCAAACATGCACCTGCTTATATTCATTCACAATATTCTTGGCTACCTCGGGAATCTGCTCCAGGTTGGAAATATCAAAGGGTAGGAAGCGACAACGCTCACCTCCCGACTCTGATTGCAATGCTGCAAACCCACTGTCATTGATATCAGCAACTATCACTTGCGCACCGTATTCCAAAAATGCCCGAGACACCTTATAGCCAATCTGGCCGAGCCCTCCGGTAACCACCACATTTTTGCCGGAAAAATTCAATAAATCTTTAAAGGACTGCATATGAAAATATCTTACTCATTCCCTTCTAATTTCGAAATTGCATTCCTGTATTCCTTCCATTGCCCAAGGTCAAGCCACCCTTCTTGGATCGGATACACTGAAACCTTTGCTTGCTTAGTGGCGCGTTGAATCAGTACGTCCATTGCTAAAGGCTCACCACAAGGAATTAAGTGGAGTGCCGATGGCTCTATTACGTAAAGGCCGGTATTAATGATAACGTCATGAACGGGTTTCTCAATGATAGATTGAAGACTGCCGTTCTCACATTTTAAGACGCCAAAGGGGACATGTACTTCTTTATGGCAGCCAACGATAGTGATCATAGCTTTCTCTTGCAGATGCCAACGAAGCACTTCCTCAAAATCAACATCAATAAGTGAATCGCAGTTGATAACGAAAAATGTCTCGTTTAATTTGTCCTTGAGGAGCGACAGGCTGCCTGCGGTATCAAGGAAATCCTCCTCCTCAATCCAGTCAATCGTATACAAAGATTGCAGTTCTCGCAAGAAAAGCTTGAGGTACTCTTTCTTGTAATTTAAGGTGTAGATGAAATGAGAAAATCCATAAGTATTGAAACGTTCCATGATCAACTCCACCACTGGCTTGTTACCAACTGGAACCAATGGTTTTGGTAAAATTCTGGTAAAAGGATCCAAGCGGGTCCCCCTTCCGCCAGCCATGATTACCACCTGATTGGGATACTCTCTCCGTTCTTTTTTGGGAGGAACATCGAATACATCCCGCCATGAAATTACATCCACAATGGCGCCCAACTCATTAACAACGGGAATGGATTCAATTGTTTGTTCTATCATGAGTGCTTTTGCTCTTTCATGAAAAGACGCGGTATGGCTCGACAATTTACAGAAATTTTGGCACATAGTCTTTGTCACGCTATCACCAAAGCCCATGCCATGTAAAAGACCGCGACGGATATCTCCGTCGGTCATAGTCCCGATAAGCGCACTGTGCTCATCTACTACAAACAAAATCTTTTGCCCTGTCTCGTTAAACTTTTGGATCGCCTCTTTGATGGTTATTGAGGGCGCGACGCAAATTGATTGAAGTAATTCTCTATTCATATGGTTTACCAAATATCTCGGAGGACCATAAATGACTCGGCGTATTTGAACCCAGACATTGCGCCACGAAAGGTAGCGAGTGCTCGGATACCTTCTTCACTGCGAGGAAAAGGATGTGGCTTCATTTCACTTCTGTAGGTACACATTATCTCTATTTTCTTTTCAAGGTATGTGGTGATGTCGGAAAAACCATTGGGTACAAATGCTTCCGACGGCAATGGCGGGGCAAACTCGGTTTCAGAAAGTACCTCGTACATAAGCGCTCTTTTAATGGAAGAATTACGGAATGTCTTAATCGAACTCATGGTTGCATCAAACGTAAGGCGGTGGTCAGAGTGGGCATCAGATCGATTGGGAAGATACACTACGTTTGGTTGTACTTCTCTCACCACATTCTCCACTGCGTGAGTAAGCGCTAGCCGAGGTACTGTATCAAGGGTGGTGGTGACAAAATCAGAATAAAAAACCTTCATCATATCGTAGACCCCCGCTACTTTGTTAATCTCTTCTGATCTCACTCGTATTTGATCTTCAGTATAGCCAGTCCTGGCTGACATCTTAGTCATTATCAACCAAAAAAGCTTGTCGCCTTGATCTTTATGTTTAAGAAGACATCCGCCGCACCCCAGAGTTTCATCGTCAGGATGAGGAGCTATTACGAGTATATTCATATGGTTGGCCCTGCTAAGTCCTTCTTTACAAACCACTTGCGGTCATTGGGATCTATTGATCTTAGTACATCTTTAATTTTTTCTGAAGTCCTGCCGTCTCCAAAGGGGTTTTCAAGTTTTGAGACCTTTTGTCGGTACTTTTCGTCTGTACATGCTTTGTGGATAGCTTGTGCGATTGTCTTTCCCTCATGCGGTACAAATGCAACATTACCTGCTTGCTCACGTCCTTTTTGTCTACCTCCCACATTTATTACCGGAAGCTTATAGTAAGGGGCCTCCAGAATGCCCATACTTGAGTTTCCGACAAGTGCCCGCGCATATCGCATCATGTTTACAAAAATATCTCGATCAAGATTTTTGTAGAATCGAAGAAATGGTTTGTTCGCATACGATTCAAACACATCAACAATCTCGCCTGCCCCAGGATCAGTATTGGGATAAATTGCAACTACTTTATAGTTTGTGTGCGCACAAAACTGTTCAAGCGCCTTAAGCGTAATTCTCATCTGCGTCCCTGCATCTTCCCACAGAGACGAGAGCGGGTGTTGCAGAAGGACAATATACTTTCCATCACTTATATCAAAATTAAGCGCACTACCCACCTCTTGCAGAGTACGCTCTGGTGTCATACGAATCCGATCAAGGGCAGAATTGCCCACATTAAATATTCGAAACCTCTCTTCACCGATTCGCATAAGGTTCTCTGCGCTTTTTTGCGAAAGAGTAAGATGAATATGCGCAAGTTTTGAAACGGCGAATCGTATCGGATCATCCGCGTTACCATATACCGTATCTCCGCCTCCCAGATGTACCACAATTACTTCCATATAATTTCCTACCACTCCTGCCGCAATCGCTTCTTCACGGTCACCAATCACAAAAAGAAAGTCAGGACGCTCCTCTTCAAGCGTTTCTGAAAGCTCCTGGATTAAAATACCCACGCCGTTTGCCCGCTTAATAGGTCGGTCGCTCTCAATAAGATAATTAACCTTTCGTGCGATTTCAAATCCGTCCCTTTCAATCACCTTTACGCTATTTCCATGCCATTTTGAAAGATGCGTTCCTCCTACAAGCAATTTAACTTCAAAATCCTCGTCCTTGCGCAGTGCTTCAAGAACAGGATATAGGAGATCGTATTCCGAGCGAATCCCCGTGAGCGCCAAAATTTTCTTGTTGATTTTATTCATACCACCCGTTCAATATTACCGTTTTCCATAATATAGTCACGGGCGCGGTCTTGATAGTTAAATAGTAAATCAAGTACGGACAAATGAGGAACAAATCCAACCCGTCTATTCCACAACTGCGGGTACTCAACATAATGAAATTTTGAAACCCAAACCTGAATTCCCGCGCGTTTAAATTTATCAAGATCCATATAGCCGAGTGCGCCGGGGCCGCTTACATATTCCTTCTCCCCGCACGCTTGGATAATCTCCAACACCAAATCGCCTTTTGCTTGAGTGGGAGACACCTGGCTAGAGTATTTTACGTTGCACGAAACTCCCATCAATTGTAGCATGGCATAAAACAATTGATCGTTGAGTGCGTGCAGATTGGCGATCTTCTTTTGAAAAACAACCTCAAGTGTTTCATACACCTCCTTAAAAAATGGCGCGCGCGAGTAATTACCTCGCAACGTCTTTTCTAGGTCGCTATATTTACTAAGATCGGCTATCCGTATCTCATTAATTGCGTCACCAAGTGATACAGATACTGGCATGGTAACCCAGTGAGCGCCTTGTGGTGTTTTGATTTGATTTCTATTTTGCACTCCATTTTTTTGAAACTGAACGTCATCAAGAACCACAAATGTATCGCTCTTGAGCGCTTTGTACCAGTAGGGAAGCCATGAGAGGAATTGGGATTGGTGAATCGCTATCATACAAGAGCGTGCGCAAACTCGCGCGCAATATAGTTAGCATCATCCTTCGTGATCCCTGCATGCATCGGAAGACATATATGTTGCTCTGCGCGCGCTTCCGCGTAAGGACAGAGCCCTTCTTTAGTCGCGTACATCTGACGGAATACCGGCTGGAAATGCACAAGTGGTTGATAGGGCCAATCGACCGCAATACCGCGCGCGGCCAAATGCGTACGCACCGTATCACGATCAATATTTTGTCTCAAGAATACGAGAAATTTCCAATAGGAATGCCGCATTGAATCTGGAAACTGCTGAAATGCGATCACGCCCTCTTTTTCTAACGAGCGCAATTCTTCTTGATATATCCGGGCGATCATGTTGCGATACGCCACAAACTCATCAAGCCGCTTGAGCTGAAAACGTCCTAGAATTCCCTGAAACTCATTCATGCGCCGATTGCCGCCAATGGCTGAATACTGCTCTTGAGGTGCATCTACATCAATTCCGATATGAACTAAGCTACGACACAACTTTTCGATCGCCTTATTCTTTGTGGTAATCATTCCACCTTCTCCAGTGGTTATCACTTTTGTGGAATAAAATGAAAAACATCCGGCATCTCCAATCGTACCCGCACGCACGCCATTTATTTCCGATCCTGCTGCATGCGCCGCGTCCTCAATCAATCGGATATTGCGCTCCTTGAGATACTTACGAATCGCAAAAATTTCCGGATGAATCAGGCCGGCAAAATGCACAATAATAACAGCCCGGGTATAAGGAGAAATCTTTTTCTTTACATCCTCAAAAGAGAGAAGAAAATTTTCATCCGTGTCACAAAACACAGGACGCGCGCCAACGATTACTGCGCTTGAGGCAGTTGAAAGAAAAGTTTGCACCGGAACAATTACCTCATCGCCATCCCCAATATCAAACGCCCGAAGCACCACTTCTAATGCTGAAGTGCACGAATTTGTCGCTACCGCGTATGGCGCTCCAGTGTATGTAGCGAATTCCCGTTCAAACTCCTTTACCTGCGGCCCCTTGGTAAGCATTCTTTCGCCGGAAAGAATCTGCCTGAACTCACTAAGAATGCGCCTGATGTCCTCCTCGGGGAAATAAGGAAATGCAATAGTGTATTTCATGGATGTGTGAGCATGTTTTGAACATATCTCCTTATTCCATCTTCTAAGGTCATTGGATTAAACCCTAATAGATGTTTTGCCTTTTCAATATTTACATGCATATCTTGAGGCGAAGGCAATGGCTTGTCAATGAGTACAATCTTGGAGGATGAATGCAAACAATCCCTAATATATTCTGCGATCTTAACCATAGGCAGTGCATTGGCGCTTCCCGTAAGAAATATCTCAAACGGTGCAAGGTTTTCCCGTTTTCCTGCTACCCTGCATAGTGCATCAACCGCATTGTCAACATAAAGCGCATTACGAACGGTTGCTCCTCTTCCATACACTTCAATAGATTTCCCTTCCTTGGCAAGTTGATAATACGTATAGATAACGCCCCCTAAATGGTTACGTCCGTAAAGAGAGGGGAATCGTACTACTGTTGCCTGTACGTTCGTTTGATGTAATTCAATCTCAATAAGACGTTCGGCAATATATTTTGTAAGACCATAATAATTGCTAGGGGTAGGAGACACATCTTCACGAAGTTCCTTGTCTGTTGCGCCCCATACCGCAACCGTAGAAACATAGATGAACTGTCTCACGGATTGTTTTGCTAATGTGATCACATTTCGCGTGGTCACAACATTTCCTTTATAGAAATCATCGAAACTAAGATTAGGTGATGATGGCTGTTGCGCGGCAAGGTGGAAAATAGTATCAATTGTATATTCTGAAAGTGTAGTTGTGATATCTTGCGTGAGATCAAGTTTACATAGAATAAATTGTTGATCTCTAACTATCCTATCTGATAAAAATCCTTTATCACGCCTGCCAATGCCAATAACCCGCCCTCCGCGATCAAGAAGCGCCTCAACTAGTGCGCTCCCTAAAAATCCTGTTACTCCTGTAACCAATGCTGTCTCCATAGTATCCTAGAAACATTCGCTTATGTTCGTTCTTTATATAACACAAGATAATATCTCCCATACCTGTAGGGTGAGATTATTCCTTCCTCTCTCGTGAGATGGCACCACTTGATAGAAAAATGAGTCCCTTCAATAACTTTTTGAATTCTTTTCCAATTATAATAACTTTGTACGGTTTCTTTTTCACGCACGGTTTCTACGATAATATCGCCGTGGGTCCCCCGAGCATCTCCACTCACCTCACTGGAGATTAAGCTGAAAAATACAATCTTGTTTGTTACACGATCGATTTCGGCTACTACCGTTTTTGCTAGCTCGTGATCAAGAGTAGATTCGCTAATCGTGATGTCAAAAAAACCGTTTTCAAAAGGGATGCGATTACCATCCCCAAGGATGAACTTATCTGCCATATCATCATATCCAAAATCCAAAATCCAGACCCTTTACTGGTTTTGAAAAATCGAGTATATCGGAAAACGCGTCGATACCGACCTTTTTTCGCACGAATCTATTAACTGTGAATCTCAAAACTCAATCTGGCAGTCAAGGTAAGAAAAAACAAAATACAATCGTTTGAAACCACCGAGGAAAAATCTATTCAATTCCTTTCTGTTCTTCGCATACAGTGTAGCATTTTTGAGTTTTGAGATTCACAGTTATTAAGAAATTTGACCACTTCTTCCTTGGGATAGAATATAAAATTTTCATAACGGGCATAGCTTTCATCCCACTTCTCTTTGTAGCTATCTATTGGCATAGACCTTGTGCTTCCACCGACGCTAACTTCTTTGCATGTACAACTAAGCTAAATCCTGCCCAGCGTCCAAGCACAACTTCTAAGACGCTAGGAATCACAAGTCTTGTATCTCCAAGTTTGATTTTCCGTCTTGGTATAATGCGATATATCCCGGGAAATATATCTGCCCAGTTAAAACTATGCTTCCACAGATTGATAATATTGAATTTCTTAAACATATTCTTCATCTGGCGGCCAGAATATACTTTTGTTAATGGATTGAGTCGCTTGGATCCTCTATGCCAGGCTACTTCGGTAAGATGTCCAAGCCAATCCCGCAGTCCATACCGAACAATTCCGCCGAGCAATATCCCACGCACTAACAGTAAACCAATCAGATATAAACCCGACCATTTTGCATAAAGCATGACTACCGCGCTCCCTCCTGGCTTTACAACGCGAAAAATCTCATCTACAGCTTTTTGTGTATCGGGGGTATGATGCAAAACACCGCTTGAAAATACTACATCAAATACTGAATCACGGAACGGGAGATGCTCTGCATCTGCTTGCACTACACAACCATCAATACCAAGCATGCGAAACTTCTTAGCCGTTATTGTTACGGCTTCCTTTGTTAAATCAGAAGCGATCACCTCAGCGCCATCGAGCGCAAATGCAATACTGCTCGAACCCACACCGCACCCTATTTCAAGCACACGTTTACCTAAAAGCTTAAGTGATTCCATCGCCTGTATCTCTTTCACACCTATAATCTTCTGAAGTAACTGCATTGCGCCAAACTCTTGCAGAAACCGTTCTTTTGAGACGATGCTCGCATCTTCCTGAACACGCTTTGTCCATCCTCCGCCCCAAAAATCAATCATTTCTTTTTTAAGGGAACTGATCTTAACTGGCGAAACCATCTGCGGGATACCATCTACGATATGATAGATCGAGTGGCATTCCCGACAGGAAATCTCTCCATCTTTGGAAATAAGATCAATCGCATGGCAACTGGGACACTGTAAAACAGACGTGAGTTGAGTGGAATCCATAGAATTATTAATCCCAGCACAACGCACGAACACGTGGAGTTTCTGATGCCTCATGCTCCATGTTTTGAATCAATGCGTCCACCCTTCTATCCTTCAACCGATAAAAATCGCGCAGTGTGCGAACATTGCCTCTTTTATAAAATCTATACTGATTCCTTAACCAGTATGCGAGTGGCGTAAGAAAAAGAGGAACGCTGTGAGGAATAGGGAGCGCGGTACGCCAAAGTTCAGCTGGGGTTTCTTTCATATCCTTTAAATCATTCAATACATCTTCAATAATCACTTCACTCACTGGTCTGTCATATGGCCAATTGTAAATATCTTTAAGAAGTGTTAAAAGTTCTTCTCTTGATTTTGGTGAAACGGGCAGCGTGTGATTTTGTGATTGCTCAAGAAGCGAAAAAAGTTCATCCTCCTTCTGTGGGAGATGAAAAAAAGGAACAAAGCTGTTAAATCCACTGGCCACTTTATCGACATGCCGAAAGAGATGCTCTTGATCCATAGTTCCAGCAATTGAAATCACGGGAATACCCATGATAAGTGCCTCGAGCCCGGTGGTTGACCAACAGGTCAAAAGCGCTTCCACATCTTTAAGAAAATCTCTCATTGGAATATTCACCACGATTTTGACGCGTCCGGGATAACGTTTTTCTAAAAACATAAATTCCTTCTCATTTTCAAATGGACTCGGGCGCAGTAACACCTTCCCTGGAAACTCTTTTAGAAAGCGCTTGAGATAGCGCATGGAAAGACGCAGTATTGCCTGGTCGCGCCAGCAGATATCCTCAAAATTTCTCCCCGGCGGTGTTACTGAAAAATCATCTTCCGGATGAAAATTCATGTATGATTCGGCGTAATGAGGATCCCCATAGTACGCGCTCGTTGATTTGGCAGAAAACGCAATTCCCAATACAAAATCTTCCGGCTTCTGCGGCAGTCGCCGCGCGCGCAGGTGGTGACGATACACATCCAGCCGCGCGCTGCCAGCAACCATAAGCTGGTCGGGACGAAACATATCTGTCTCAAGCAGGGAATTGCGCACATACTCGCTCCAGACATAGCAGCGCCGTATCCATTCTACGGAGTTAAGCTTCCAGTAACTACGACCCATAAATACCGAGAGCATTGTTTCTTTGGTTAAATGTCCGCCTTCGGCCGGAAAGATATAAATACGGCAACATTTTGAAGCTGGCTGAGCAAAATCCATGTTGGCCCGATTACTCATCACCGCATGCGGCTTAAATCGCCGCAGATTAGGCACCATGTTGAGGAGACTCGAAAGTCGAGCATCGGCACCTTTTTTTTGAAACGCGCGCTGCAAGAGACGTGTTGCCACAAAATCACGCCGCGCGTTGTCCGCTACAATGAGAATGCGCTTTTGCATAAATGTGCAGATTTAGATGTTATATAGATTATCTTTATACCTACTAAGATTATCCGGATTGCGAAACCACTCAATTGTCCGACCCAATCCTTCATGCAACGACACTCTGGATTCCCAACTGGTAAGTTTCCTTAAAAGGCCTGCATTGCAAACCAGACGCTCTACCTCACTTTTTTCTGGTCGCGTCCGCACTTTATCATGTACGACGGTGGCTTGGGAGCCCATTAGTTCAAGAATTTGTTTTGCAAGTCCACCAATGGATATTTCTGTTCCCGAACCAATGTTCACTTCCTTGCCTACTGCCTCATCACATTTTGCAAGCGCAATAAATCCCCGACAGATATCTTCGACGTAATTTAGATCGCGTGTAGGATGCAATGATCCAAGCTTCACCTCGGGCGCGCCACTTAAAATCTGTGTGATGACAGTAGGGATTACTGCGCGCGCGGACTGACGCGGACCATAGGTATTAAATGGACGGGCTATCACAACCGGAAGGTCAAATGAACGATAAAATGACTCGGCAATGCGGTCGGCTCCGATCTTTGACGCAGAATACGGTGACTGACCTTGAAATGGGTGTTTTTCATCAATTGGAATATACTGAGCAGTGCCATATGCTTCAGAGGTGGAGGTGATTACTACACGCTCCACTTCTTGATCACGACAAGCCTGCAATACATTGAGCGTGCCCTTTATATTCGTATCAATATATATATCGGGCGAGTGGTACGAAAATGGAATTGCAATGAGTGCTGCGAGATGAAAGACGATGTCGGCGTCCTTGATAACTGCGCGCATTCTATACGGATCGCGCACATCCCCAAACACTATTTCAATCTGATTAAGTTTCTCTTTTGGAAGAGTATCAAGCCATCCCCAAGAGTTAAATGAGTTATACAATACAAGCGCACGAACCTGCACGTTCTCCTCAAGGAGCGCTTCAACGAGATGAGAGCCGATAAAGCCATCAGCGCCGGTCACTAAGACTGTTTTGCCGGAAATTGTCATAAGACCTCCTGTATAATAACTTTTCGTAGCGAAATTATGATTTTTCGAGCCCCGTTAGAAATTATGATTTCTAACGGGGCGAGCGAAAACAACGAAACGCGAATCAGGTGAATACAGAGTATTCATTGACGAGCGGTGAGTTGTTTGCAGCCGAAAAAGCATACTTTCGTAGAAAAGGTTATTGTGCAGGAGGTCTATAGTTCAATATACTCATCATTTTTGAAGTCGCATCGAGCAACTCGGCCGAGTACCGCCTCCCACTGCATCGGGCTTATACCGCCGCCTGGACGCTTCGTCGTGATGTTTTCAGGCGTAAATACACTCCCTGCCGCAATATCACAAGAGGCCACAATGCTCTTGCGAGCAAGAGAAACCATCTCAAGTTCCCGCGCCGTAGGCCGCTTCACCCCATCTCCTAATGCCTGCTCAATGTTCCGGATGGCAACTACCATTGTTTTCAACTCTTCTGGCAGAAGCGAGGCTTTGTGGTCAGGCCCAGGCAAATTTCGGTCCAGTGTAAAATGCTTCTCAACGAGAGAGGCGCCGAGCGCCACAGCCGCAATTGGTATTTCAATGCCGAGCGTATGATCCGAAAGTCCTACCTGCACGCCGAGCTCGTCACGCATCGTAAGCATTGCTCGTAAATTCACATCTTCCACTCGAGTAGGGTAATCTGTGTGGCAATGGAGAACCGTAATCTTGCCCTTGGAGGTTCCCGCTCTTAGAAGCACGCGGAGCGCATCCCTCACTTCATCCATAGTTGCCATTCCCGTTGACATAATGATTTCGCGATTGAGCTGTCCAATTCGCTGCAAATACGGGAAATTGGTAATTTCTCCTGATGGAATTTTCCATATCTCTATCCCATACTCTACGAGAAGTTCAATGCTTGCAAGATCAAACGCAGAGGACATAAACCGAATCCCCCGCTCTCTACAATACGCGATAAGCGCACGATGGCTCTCTCTCGAAAGTTCAAGTGCTTTTAACATCTCCACCTGCGATTCACGGGTACCCGTATTCGCAACTTGATACCCCGCTTTTTCTGCAGAAGCGACCGCGGTTTTTTCAGCGATAAATGTTTGGAATTTTACCACGTCTGCTCCGGCTTCTTTCGCTACCTCTATCATGCGCTTCGCAATGCGAAGATCGCCGTTATGGTTCACGCCTGCTTCAGCGATGATGAATGTCTTCATGATTCTCAAACCCTTTTATCATTCGCAGTATTCGGATTACACAAACATCCTCAAAATATAATCCTAATCTGCGAATCTGTCCGAATACTGTGAATGCGTATCGTGCAAGGGGGTTATAGTTTCTTTGCGGGGACACCCACGTATGTTCCTGGTTCAATGCAGTCTTTTACGACTACTGCGCCAGCACCAATCATGCAACGCTCCCCAATGGTTTTGTATTGTACTACTATCGCGCCAGCACCCACAAGCGAATGCGCACCGACTTTCACTCCCCCACAAACAATCGCCCCAGGCGCAATATGGACGAAATCTCCGACTTCGCAATCGTGATCAATTGAGGCGCGAGTGTTTATAATTACGTACTTGCCGATGCGGGTTCCAGAATTTACTATCACTCCATCCATAACCACCGTCCCGTCTCCCACCACTACGTCTTCGTTGATCACCGCTTGCGGTGAAACAACCGCAGGCATGAGAAAGAGCGTATTAAAACTTTCTACAAGCTGCTCTCGCAAATTACTGTTTCCAAGATACCCTACGCCAAGTACTGCTGCACACTGTCCACACCGCTCTTTTAGCTCTACGAGCGCCTCATCTGATCCAAGATAAGGAATACCGAGAAGAGAACCACGATCTTCTTTATCCGCATACCCGACAATCTCAAAAGCAATTAGTTTCTTTAAGATGCTTGCAACAACTTTCGCATGGCCGCCGCCCCCCAAGATCACAATTTTTTTCATAACCGTTTATTGATGCTATATCAGCAAAGATTGTCAACGTCTAACTCTTTTCCTTGTTTTATAGCATGTATCTGATACCATTACAAATATGAAAGGGGTTATTCTTGCAGGCGGCAAGGGCTTGAGACTGCACCCGCTCACGAAAATCACCAATAAGCACCTGCTTCCTGTCGGCCGAGAGCCGATGATTCTGAATCCTGTAAGGAAACTCATCGAGGCAGGAATCAAAGACATTCTCATTATCACAAGCACCCATCACATGGGCAGTATCGTAAACCTTTTAGGCAGTGGCGCAGAATTTGATTGTAACTTTACGTATAAGGTGCAGGAAGAGGCTCACGGTATTGCGCATGCGCTTGCTCTTGCCGAAGACTTCGCGAACAACGAAAAGATTGTGGTGATACTTGGTGATAACATCACCACTGGCTCTCTTCTGCCGCATATCGAAAAATTCAGAACGCAAGAGAAAGGCGCCCTTGTCCTCTTGAAGAAAGTTGACGATCCAACGAGATTCGGCATCGCAGTCCTAGACGAACAACATATCCTGGGAATAGAGGAAAAGCCGCAGAGTCCTAAATCAAACTTTGCGGTCATTGGCTACTACATGTACGATCCAAGCGTATTTGAAATTATAAGACGCCTGAAACCGTCCGCGCGCGGAGAATACGAAATAACCGATGTCAACAATGAATATATTAAGAGCGGTGATCTTTTCTACGATGTATTATCTGGCGACTGGACTGATGCAGGAACCTTTGAGTCCCTGCTCTACGCAAACCAGATGCTCTGGAACGCCCAACAATCACGGCCAGAACCGGGACACGTCTCGCAGGAACAGGTCCTAGATCTCATCCAGGGTTTTGAACGCAAGATTGAAGAACTTAAAAAACACCTTCCTTAAGTGGGGGCAGCTACCGCTTGAGTTTCTCCCACCAAGATTTATTGTTTTTATACCACGCTACCGTCTCCTTAAGCGCCGAATCAAAATTATAGTGCGGTCTCCAGCCAAGCCCAAGTAATTTCGCGCCATCAAGCGCGTACCGCCTGTCATGCGCTAACCGATTCGGAATCGGCTCGATGCACGACTCATCCTTGTTCAGCAACTCGAGGATTCTTTTGGTTGTCTCAAGGTTCGGCAGCTCCTCTGTGCCTGGAATATTATATACCTCGCCGACTCCGCCCTTCGTAAAAACAAAATCAATTGCGCTGCACGCGTCAGAAACATAAATCCAGTTTCTCCGGTGCAGTCCATCGCCCATCAATGGCACCTTCTTCTCTTCCAGGAGATTAGTGATAAAGAGCGGAATGAGTTTTTCAGGATATTGGTAAGGCCCAAAAACATTTGAGCATCGAACAATAAGAACCGGCATCCCAAATGTGTGCAAAAACCCTTGTACAATAAGTTCGGCTGCTGCTTTTGAGGCAGAGTATGGAGAACTGGGATTTACGGGATCTGTTTCTTTGAACGAACCAGTAGGTATGCTTCCCTGTACCTCATCGGTTGACATATGGAGAAAACGCTTAACACCAAACTGACGTGCAGCCTCGAGAAGCGTATGAGTGCCCAATACGTTCGTCCGAGTAAAAACAAACGGGTCTTTAATGGAATTATCAACATGGCTCTCCGCCGCAAAGTGAATAACCGCATTGATATCTTTCATCGCCCGCACAATAGTATCTTTATCGCAGATATCGCCCTGTATGAATTCGTAGTTTGGATTGCCCTGAACTCCTCTTAAGTTTTCCAGATTGCCGCAGTAGGTGAGTTTATCCAAGTTGACTACCCGAATGTCAGGGTACGTCTTTAAGACGTAACGAATAAAATTACTGCCGATAAATCCGGCTCCGCCTGTTATGAGAATTTTCTGTATCATGTTAAGTTAGTATCTCACTTTGTACCACACCATCCCAATTAATTCGTGGAATGCCGCGGTATTTAGAGAGAGAGCATCGACAGAAGGAATCATGTCTTTCAGTTCGTACGGAGACGCATCAGAGAGAAATCCCACGGAAATGGGCACGATAGGGTTATTAGGGAATTGTTTTTGAAAAACACGGATTGCCCGCGGCATGTGCAGGGCTGATGTTACTACTCCGATTACGGCACCCGCAGGAAATGTACCGCTACCTTTGAGGTACGCGGCGTGTTCTGCGGTGTTTTGCGACAGTGATTCAGTAACAATAACTTCTTCGGGAACACCGAGGCGCACTGCGAGTTCCTTCATAACAAGAGCGGCGGCTTCTCCTCCTCCGTCGGGAGAGCCGCCCGAGAGCACGAGTGTTTTTGCGCTACTTTTTTGAAATACATTCACGCCGTTTACAACCCTCGAGTATGTCGCGCCTGATGCCTCGGGAAGTGAACGGAGTTCGCTTTTCGGAAAAATTCCGCCGTTTAACACGACGAGAGCGTCGAGCGTTTTTAGAACATCATCGCCGGGCGGCCGGTAGGCGCGCTCGAGCGCATGGATAAAAATCCGGGAAACGGGCGGAAAGGTGAAAAAAAAGAGCAGTCCTATCCCCAGAAGGAACACGTACCAGCCACGCTTCATACGACTTCCGTGGGAACATCCTCGAAGTAGCACTGCCGCCGCAATCAAAACAGCGTATATCCATATAAGGGGAGTGACAAGAAGCAGTTTGATGACAGCCATATTACTTGAAATAGTGTTTCACGGTTTCTGCTACAAACACAATGTCCTCATCTGCAATTGAAACACTGGAGGGGAGATTGAGACATGAACGGCTAAGTTGCGGCGCGTGTTCCATTGCGTATGTTTCGCATGCTCTATACATGAGAAGGGTGTGGATTGGTTTCCATACGGGCCGCGCTTGAATGCCCCGTTCGTTCACGTACTGGAGCAAGGATTCCTGATGCACTTCCGGCACCTGAATCGTAGAGAGCCAGTAGTTGCTCTTTGCTCCCTCGCCTTCTTCGAGGACCCGAACTTCAGGCACCCCTTCCATGAGGTCGCGATAACGAGCCGCAATTTCTCGCTTCCTGCTCACAAACGCGGGCAACACCTCCATCTGCGCAACTCCGAGGGCGGCCTGGATATTGGTAAGCCGATAGTTGTATCCGATCTCATCATGGTCGTACCAGAACGTATCTTTTTTCGCTTGCGTGCTCAAGTGCCGAGAACGCCGGGCAAAATCCTCATGGTTTGTAACTATCATGCCACCGCCCCCTGTGGTGATAATTTTATTGCCATTGAACGAAAAACATCCGATGTCTCCGATCGTTCCCGTGGCCCGGCCCCTGTATGTTGATCCAAGACTCTCGGTCGCATCCTCGATTACGCAGATGCGCGACCGTGCGCATACCGCGACCAAAGGATCCATAGCAATCGGATTGCCAAATACATGCACCGGAATTACAGCGGCAACGCGCCTCCCGGTTCGTTTGTGATACGGAGAGTGATCGGCGCGCTCTTCACATTCCTCGGCAAGAAACCGCAGAACAGAGTCTGTATCAAGGCATAACGTATTCGGATCGCAATCAAAAAAAATCGGTTCTGCTCCCACATAGCGCACTGCATTTACCGGAGCGATAAAGGTAAGCGCAGGCACGAGCACTGCATCGCCCTCATGCACACCTGCAACGAGGAGCGCTAAATGAAGCGCGGCTGTGCCATTCGTAACCGCAACCGCATGCTCTGCGCCCACAAATTTCTTCACCACTTCCTCAAAACGATCTACATAGCTCCCCACTGAAGAAACCCACCCAGAATCAAGACATTCCTTGACATATTTCCATTCGTTACCGCGCATCACTGGTTCTGCAAGGGGAATGCGATTCATGCGATGATACCTGCAATTATACTAGCGGATAACGGTAAAGCAACCCGCTTACGCAACAACCAACTACAACTACTAACACCTAACTGCCAATGCCACCAGCTATACAACCTCCGCGTTATAGCACTGCTCGCAGTATACGATTTCTGGTCTGTCTGGCGCGTAGGAGGTTTGGAAGGCATTGGGACAAGGAGTGGTGCCGTGGAAATGGGAGGCGGTATTCAGGTAGCTGGAGGTTAGGAGTTGCGGGTTGGAAGATACGAGTTCAGAGTTGGGAGTTATGGGTTGGGAATCGCTGTGTCTCTGAACTCCAAACTCTGAACTCTGAACTCCTTGACACGCACACTGTCTCTCCCAGAGCTTTAGGGGGTTTCTCTGCTTTAGACGCTCATAATGACGGCAGTTTGGACAGAGCCGTGGCAAGGGTAGGTTCATCCTGCGGTAGAATTGAAGCTCTTGGGGAATGATTTTGAAGGCTTGAGTACACTGTTCGTTGCAACTGGGGAAAACTGGTTTTCTGGATTGCTGGTTTTCTGGAGAAGAAAGAGGAGTGTGCTCACATTGAATTATCTCCTCTGTGATGGAGTCTGAGACATCCTTGATATGGTCTGGTAATTGGGAATTGGAAATTGTAATTTGGTAATTTCGTGTTTCCGGGTCTCTCCAGCGGTATCCCTGCGCAAGGGCTTGGTCTTTGGTGAGGGGAAAGTACTCTTGGGCAATGGTCTCGTTGTAGGCGAAAGGAGAGAGTTCTGGAGGGAAGAATTCGCCGTAGCGGTAGACCCTTCCTTTCCCGTCCACATACGGCTGTTCATTCATGTGCGCTATGATGCGTGGCACTAATTCCTCATACTCCTCTTTGGAGTATTGCTTGTTTAAGACGCAGTATTGCTTTTTACGCAATCCAACACAGCCAAAACAATTCTCGCAATTGTGGCAGTTATAGGAGTATTGCGTATTCAAACATCCGTAAATCACTCCTCCGAAAAGCTGGCGCGATCCCTGAACGCCGCAATCAAAAATCTCATAGAGGAGTTCGGCATTCGCGCCAGCGCCATAGCAGTCGTAGCTATCTTTGAGCGTAAGGGCGTTTTGCACGAACTTGCAATCACGCACACTGGTGGAAACATCAAAACATTCACGGCAGTTGTACGCGTTCGTGATGTTGTTCCCAGTTGATTTTTGCGAGTTATTAATGTTGGCGTACTTGTGAAGACATTGTAGTTTGATTTCCACGAATCTCCGCTTCAGTTCCGCTATAGCCACGTTGCTTCCGAGATTTAGCTCGTTTATCTTCTTATGATAATTTTCCTTACCATAGGGTTTGTTGAAAATGCAGTAAGATTTGTTGCGTAGGTTAACGCATCCAAAGCAATTTGCGCAACCCTTGCAGTCAAAAAGAAAAAAAGAATCACTGCAATTTTCCACCCTTTGGGAAAAGGCGATTTTGTAGCACTTATTGGCTTCCATGACTTGATAGCACAGTTCGCAATTTGCCATCGCAAAAACGTCCATAGAATCCTTTGACTCCAGACATCTTGCGCCGTAAGTCATGTTTTCGCCGCTCCAAGAAGCAAAAACCAGATAGGCGTTTTTATAATCGCCAGTGTGTTGCGTGTAATCGCAGTTTACCGTGCGAGCATTGAAAACATTGGGTTGAGGCACGTGTTCCAAGAGCGCGCGGAATTGATTAAAGAAATTCTTTGAAAAGTCATAGTCCGATCCATATGCTAAAGCATCCCATCCATCCGACCACCACACATCCCTATCGTAAACCTTGATACCGGAATCAGGCGAAAACCCGGAAATCAAACTCTTTCCCGTGCGTGCGCATATATTTTTGTGAAAGATCCTCTCGTTTCTCCAAGAAAAACGTCTTATCGTTCTGCACTCCGGGCACCACGTGGGCGCCGGCACCTTGATTTTCGCGTAGAAATCAAAGTCATCCGGTTCAATCGTGAACTGGTTTCTGCAATTCTCGCAGGTTTTTGTTTCGGCCATGGCGCAGGTGCTGAAGGCTAGTGCTGAATTAACTTAATTTTACGCCCACATACTACGAACAAATGGCTTACATAAAGGGCATTTCAAACTTCATTGGGTGCAAAATTAAGTTAAACTGGCACTAGATCTGATATCTAATTCCTGATGCCCGCTATCACTCCGTTCCCAATTCCCACGTTGCGAGGTACTGTTTTTGCTCCTCGGTAAGCATGTCAATTTGAACTCCCATTGCCGTGAGTTTCATCTTGGCAATCCACTCTTCCAATTCACTGGGCAACGTATGTATCTTATTCTCCAGAGCGCCGCGTTTTTTTGCGACATACTCTGCGGCCAAGGCCTGGGTTGCAAAGCTCATATCCATGACCGCCGATGGGTGCCCTTCGGCAGAGGCAAGGTTCACGAGCCGCCCTTCTGCGAGCACAAAAATGCGGCGTCCGTTCTTCAGGATATATTCTTTAACAAGCGGCCGCGCCTCTTTTGAACTCTGTGACAAACGTTCAAGCGCTTCAAGATCAAGCTCCACATTAAAATGCCCGGAATTGCAGACGATTACGCCGTCTTTCATTGCGCGGAAGTGTTCTTCCCGAATAACGTGGATGTCGCCGGTAACCGTACAGAAAATATCCCCGCGCTCTGCCGCCTCACGCATGGGAAGCACGGTAAACCCGTCCATCACTGCTTCGAGGCCGGCAAGTGAGTCAACCTCGGTAACCACAACATGCGCTCCTAATC